>Ga0310811_10005477_pt1 | contig 16054 bp, 12 predicted proteins | sample YCmetagenome_FD_207642 | JGI IMG/M metagenome (GOLD analysis project Ga0310811, IMG submission 207642) | Soil microbial communities from experimental microcosm in Duke University, North Carolina, United States - YC | ecosystem: Engineered > Artificial ecosystem > Soil microcosm > Unclassified ...
CTGCCGGTGGATTCCAGCGACATCAGCAGCCCGGCCTTGAGCTGCGCCTTGGCGCGGCGCAATTCCACCCCGGTCACCTGATGCTGCACCTTGCCCAGCTCTTCCAGCGTGACCGGCATCAGCTCCGCCGCCTCGGACTCCCCGGTGCCGGCATAAATGCCGAACAGCCCGCCATCGCGCGCCGGGGCGGTGAAGCTGTAGATCGAATAGACGAGGCCACGCTTTTCGCGGATTTCCTGGAACAGCCGCGAGGACATGCCCCCGCCGAGCAGGGTCGAGAGCAGCATCGACGGGTAATAATCCGGCTCGCCATAGCCAGGCGCGGAAAAGCCGAGGACCAGATGCGCCTGGTCGAGATCGCGGTCTTCACGGTACTCGCCCCCGGTATAGTCCGCCGGCAGCGGTTCCTGGCGCCCCGCCGTGGGCAGATCGGCGAAATGCCGGGCGACCAGCTCCACCACCTGCTCGTGGCGCAGATTGCCGGAGGCGGCGATGACCATGCTCTCCGGCGTGTAATGCGCGCTCATGAAGCCGGGCAGCGCCTCACGCTTCATGTTGCGAATGATCGTCTCGGTGCCCAGAACCGGGCGGCCCATCGGCTGGCCGGGATAGGCGGCGGACTGGAAATGGTCGAAGATGATGTCATCCGGCGTGTCGTTGGCCTGGCCGATCTCCTGCAGGATCACGCCGCGCTCGCGCTCCAGCTCCTCCGGCTCGAAGGTCGAGTGGCACAGAATGTCGCCGATGATGTCGACGCCGAGGCCGAGATCCTCTTTCAGCATCTTCACGTAATAAGCGGTCTGCTCGCGCGAGGTGTAGGCGTTGATGTGGCCGCCGACATCCTCCACCGCCTCGGCGATATCCACCGCGCTGCGGCTGGTCGTGCCCTTGAACGCCATATGTTCGAGAAAATGCGCCACCCCGTTCTCGGCTTCCGTCTCATGCCGGGTGCCGGCGCCGATATAGGCGCCGAACGAGACGGTCTCGACCCGGTCCATCCGCTCGGTGAGAACGGTCAGGCCGGATGGCAGCGTGGTAATCTCGACTTGTTCACTCATTACTCATCTGTTCCTGTTCGCAAAATTCCGCACCAGCGTCTCGATCGCCGCGAGCTCGTTAGGGGCACGCTCATATTGCTCCTTCCTCTCATATAGGTCGGATAGGTGCGGCGGTAGTGCCGGGCGGAAGCCGACCGCCTGTTCAATCGCGTCAGGGAACTTCGCGGGATGGGCGGTGGCGGCGACGATCACCGGCAGGCCGACCGGACCCTGCTCCCGCGCCGCCGCCAGGGCAACCGCGGTATGCGGGTCGGCGAGATAGTTCGCGCCGCGCCAGGTGCGGGCGATCTCCGTGAGCGTGCCCTCGTCATCCAGACGAAAACCGGAGAATTCGCGGCGGATCGCCTGCCATTTCTGGTCCGGCACCGCCATGCGGCCGGTGGCCCGGAAATCGGCCATGGCGGCGGCGGTGGCGGCGGCATCGCGGTCCAGCAGTTCGAACAGCAGGCGCTCGAAATTGGAGCTGACCTGGATGTCCATGGAGGGCGAGAGGCTCGGCTCCACGCCGCGCACGCTCATATCGTTGGCGGTCAGGAAGCGGCACAGAATGTCGTTGCGGTTGCTGGCGACGATGAATTTTGCCACCGGCACGCCCATCTGCTTGGCCGCCCAGGCGGCCAGCACATTGCCGAAATTGCCGGTGGGCACCGCAATCGCTACCTCGCGGTCCGGCGCGCCGAGGGCGAGCGCGGCCGCGACATAATAAGGGATCTGCGCGGCGATGCGCGCAAAATTGATCGAATTGACCGCCGAGAGGTTGAGCTCCTGACGGAACGGCGCATCGGAGAACATCGCCTTCACCAGGTCCTGGCAGTCGTCGAAATTGCCCTTGACCGCGATGTTCAGCACGTTCGGGGCGGTCACCGTGGTCATCTGCCGGCGCTGCACCTCGCTGGTGCGGCCCTCGGGGTGGAGAATGGTGATGTCGACGCGCTCACGCCCGGCCATCGCCTCGATCGCCGCGGAGCCGGTATCGCCTGACGTAGCGCCGACGATGCTGACGCGCTCGTTACGCTGCGCCAGCACATGGTCGAACAAATGCCCGGCGAGCTGCAGGGCCATGTCCTTGAAGGCCAAGGTCGGGCCATGGAACAATTCCAGGGCGAAAACCGTGCTGTCGAGCTGCACCAGCGGCACGGTGGCAGGGTGGGCGAACCCGGCATAAGCGCGCCGGCACATCGCCTGGAGGTCTTTGAAGGCGATGCAGTCGCCGACGAAGGGGGCGATCACTTTCGCGGCAAGTTCCGCATAAGGCAGGCCGCGCATGGCGCGCAGCTCAGCGGCGGAAAAGCGCGGCCAGCTCTCCGGCATATACAACCCGCCATCGGCCGCCAGCCCGGCCAGCAGCACGCCCGAAAAGTCTTTTTTGTCCGCCTGGCCTCTCGTAGAAATGTAGCGCATCTGTCGTCCCTTCGTTCCGCCCGGCCTATACTATCGGACCAAAGCGGGCAGCAATGCATCCAGCCGCTTGCGGCCCTCCGCGGTGGCGATCAGGGCGCGGTCGGTCAGGCGCAGGTACCCTTCCTCGATACAGGCGGCCAGAATGTTCGGCTCGATGGCGTCAGGCAGCGCCACGCCGGTGCGGACCAGAAAATCGTCCAGAGAAATGCCGGCGGCAAGGCGCAGCCCCATCAGCAGCGCCTCGCGGGCGCGCTCCTCGGGCGCGATGATCTGCTCAGGATGGGCGCCCGTGCCGTCCTGCTCCACCATTTCCGCCCAGGCTTCCGGGCCGCGATGGCGGGAGGTGGCGACCAGCCGCCCGCCCCAAGTGAGCCGGCCATGCGCGCCGGGGCCGATGCCCGCGTATTCCTGATAGCGCCAGTAGGCGAGATTGTGCCGGCTCTCGCCGCCCGGCTTGGCGTAGTTGGAGATTTCATACGGCTCGAGGCCAAAGCGCGCGGCCTCCTCCGCCGTGGCATCATAGAGACGCGCCGCCGCATCGTCTTCCGGCAGCGCGAACTCGCCGCGCCCGTAGCGCAGCGCGAACTTGGTGCCGGGCTCGATGGTGAGCTGGTAGAGCGACAAATGGTCGGCGGCGAGCGACAGCGCCCGGCGTAGCTCGTCGCGCCAGGCCGCCTCCCCCTGCCCCGGCCTGGCATAGATCAGGTCGAAGGACAGGCGCGGAAAAATCCGTTGCGCCAGTTCGATGGCCTGCACCGCCTGGTCAGCCGAATGCTCGCGGCCGAGAAAGGCCAGCGCCGCCGGGTCGAAACTCTGCACGCCGATAGACACGCGGTTGACCCCCGCCGCCCGATAGCCGGCAAAACGCCCGGCCTCGATGCTGGTCGGGTTCGCCTCCAGCGTGATCTCGATATTTTGGTCCGGCCTGAAAAACCCGGTCGCGTCGGTGATCAAATTCGCGACATTTTCCGGGTCGAGCAGGCTCGGCGTGCCGCCGCCAAAAAAAATCGAGGTCAGCCGCCGCGGCCCGATCCGTGCCGCCTCATAAGCCAGCTCACGGCGCAGGGCCGCGACCATGCGCGCCTGGGGAATTCGCTCACGCACATGCGAGTTGAAATCGCAATAAGGGCATTTGGCGAGGCAAAACGGCCAGTGGATGTAGAGGGCCAGGGAGTCCATCCCGTGCTCATAGAGCAGGCGGACAAAAGAAAAAAGAAAGTGCCGCTTTTGAAAAAAGCGGCGCAGGGGAAGGCTTCTTTTTGTGAACAAAAAGAAGCAAAAAAACTTTATTTACTCTGGGCCGTGGGCGCTGTCGGCGACATAGCCTCAGGCCAAGCATAGCAAAAGTTACAGCCCAGAAAAAGCGGCGCAAAACTTTTTCGGAAACAGGGCCCGTGCCGCTGAAACCAGCAACGGCCCAGTTTAAAAAAGTTTTTTGCTTCTTTTTTTCAAAAAAGAAGCCCTTCCTTCCCCCTTCCTTTCCCTCACGCTTGGCACGGCCAAGCGGCGCGCTTATCCCAGCCTTATGGACGCCATCATTGTCGATCGTCTCGTCAAACGCTACGCGCGCACATTGGCGGTGGACGACATCTCCTTCACTTTGCCGCGCGGCGGCATTCTTGGCCTGCTCGGCGGCAACGGGGCGGGCAAGACCACCACCATCTCCATGCTGCTCGGCCTGCTGGTGCCGACCTCCGGCACGATCACGGTGCTCGGCCACGACATGGCGCGCGACCGTTTCGCCGCCCTGGAGCGGATGAATTTCTCCTCGCCCTATATCGCCCTGCCGGGGCGGCTGACGGTTGCGGAAAATCTGCGTGTTTATGGGCATCTCTACAATGTGCCGAAGCTCGAGGCGCGCATCGGCGAACTCGTGGACAAGTTCAATCTGGCCAAATTCCTGCACCGCCCCGCCGGTGAATTGTCGGCCGGACAGAAAACCCGCGTGGCGCTGGCCAAGTCGCTCATGAATAAGCCGGAACTTCTGCTCCTGGATGAGCCGACCGCCAGCCTCGACCCCGATACCGGCGATTATGTGCGCACCGTGCTGGAAGATTACCGCCATGAGACGAAGGCGGCGATCCTGCTCGCCTCGCACAATATGGGCGAGGTCGAGCGGCTGTGCGACACGGTACTGATGATGAAGGCCGGCAGGATCGTCGATCGCGGCCGGCCGGAGGAACTGATCGCCCGCTACGGAAGGGAAGATCTCGAACAGGTCTTTCTCGACATCGCACGCAACCGCGAGATCGCGGCATGAAAGCCCCGCTGCGCCGCATCTGGGGCATGATCTACCGGCATCTGGCGATTTACCGCGGCTCCTGGCCGCGCACGCTGGAAGTGGCGTACTGGCCGACGCTGAACATGCTGATCTGGGGGTTCACCGCCCGCTATTTCATGCATGTCCAGCCCGGCGCTGGGGCGGCGGCCGGGGCGCTGCTGGCCGGCGTGCTGCTCTGGGAGATCACGCTGCGCGGTCAACTCGGCGTGACCTTCACCTTTCTTGAGGAGATCTGGTCACGCAATCTCGGGCATATTTTCGTCAGCCCGTTGCGGCCAAGGGAAATGGTGGCCTCGCTGCTGATCGTGTCCTTGATCCGGACATTGATTGGCCTGCTTCCCGCCACAATCATCGCCTACCTGCTCTATCGTTATAATATCCTGCTGTTGGGTCCGGTCCTATTTCTCTTCTTCGTCAACCTGATGCTCATGGGCTGGTGGATCGCGCTGGCCATCGTCGCGTTGCTGTTCCGCTATGGGGCGGGCGCCGAAGCCTTGGCCTGGACCATCGCTTTCGGCATCACGCCGCTGGCCTGTGTGTTCTATCCGGTCACGGCCCTGCCGGTCTGGCTGCAACCGGTGGCGCTGGCTTTGCCGTCGGCGCATATTTTCGCCGGCATGCGCACGGCCTTGTTCCAGCACGGGGTGGACTGGCAGGATCTGGCCTGGGCGGTCGCGCTCAACATTGGCTGGATGGTGGCGGCGATTTTGGTGTTTCGCGGGGAATTCCGCCGCGCCCGCATTCGCGGCGCGCTCATATCGATCGGGGAGTAAGTCTTTGCTGCATCGCTTCTGGTTGATCCGCCACGCTCGGGTCCACGCCGAATCCCTCACGCGCCTGTACGGGACCGATGACGTCCCGGTCTGCGACGTGACCATGGCGGCGGATGCGCCAGCCTATGCGGCGCTCGCCGCCCGGCTGCCCCGCCCCGCGCGGCTGGTCTGCACGCCGCTGGTGCGCACGCAGGCGACTGCCGCCGCGCTGGTGCGCGCCGGCTACCCGCAACAGACCCCCCTGCTCGACCCCGCCTTCGTGGAACAGAATTTCGGCGCACTGCAGGGCACGCCCATCGCGCATTTCGATGCGCGCCCCGCGGCTGGGCGGCATCCGTTCTGGCCGATCCATGCCGAGGAGACGCCGCCCGGCGGCGAGCGGTTCGACGACATAATCCGGCGCGTCGGCGCGGGGTTGGAGCGGCTGCTGGCCAGTGCCGAAGGGCGCGATACGATCATCGTCAGCCATGGCGGGGCCATTCGCGCCGCCGTCGCCCATGCGCTCGGCCTTTCCGCGCACCAGGCTTTGTGCCTCTCGGTCGAAAACATCTCCCTCACCCGGCTTGAGCACAACAAGGCCGGCTGGCGGGTGATTGCGATAAATGAACATTTTGCAACGCAAGCTTGCGCGGTGCGCGAGACGTCCTCAAGTTCGGGGGCGCACGATGATGTAAAGCAAACACAAGGAGCCTTGTTATGAAACGCCTGCTGCTGGCCGCCACCACGGCTGCAACCCTGGCCACCCCGCTCGCGGCCTTCGCCAGCCCCCCGCCGCAGCATCTGGTGGACAGCGCAACGCTCTCCGTCGAGAGCATGATGGATAGCAGCGAAGGCCACACGGCGGCGCAGTTCCTGCGGCACGCCAAGGCGGTGGTGGTGTGTCCGAACATTTTCCGTGCCGGCTTCATGTTCGGCGGTGAAGGCGGCGGCTGCGTCATGGTCGCGCGCGGCATCAATGGCGGCTGGTCCGATCCGGCCTTCTACACCATGGGCAGCGGCAGTTTCGGCCTGCAGATCGGCATCCAGAACGCGCAAGTGATGATGTTGGTGATGACCAATGGCGGGCTGAACGCGCTGCTGAACAGCCAGTTCAAGTTCGGCGCCGATGCCGGGCTGACCGTGGCGACGCTGGGCGCCGGGGTCAACGGCTCGATGTCGACCGCCCTCGACGCAGACATTGTCAGCTTCTCGAAGAGCGAGGGGCTGTATGGCGGAATCTCGCTCTCCGGCGCGATCCTCTCCGACGATGCCGGGACCGACCAGCGCTATTATGGTGCGCCGCTCGATGCGCGGCAGATCGTCGTCGACATGCGCGGCGCGAACCCTGGGGCCAACCCGCTGCGCGAGATGCTGGCCCGCTACGGCGGCTGAGTTTTTTCTACCTTCTGTTGCCAACGGCGCCGCTTCCGGCGCCGTTTTTTTCTAACCGGCACATATTGAGCATTCCTTCGAAACATACGAGGCTGGGCAAAAGAGTAACCTCACGATTCCAAGTGCAACAGAAAGAGTCTTCGCTTTCTGTTAGAACCTCAAAAATACCTGCTATTTCCTGATAAATTCATAAGTTCATTTGATGGCGCGCAACTTGTTCGCCACCCTGGCGCTACCTTGGGTTAATTGCAAAGCCCCCGGTGCGTGCTCAGCTTGGGCCCTGGTCACATCGCGAGACCTGATGAACGGACGAGGGCAAACATGATGAAATTTTCCAGGCGTAAAGTTTTGGCGGCTGGCGCCGCGGGTGGCGCGCTGACCGCGACGACGGCAGCGCATGCAGCCGGCGTGTTTGGCAATCCCGACCTGCCGCCGGAAGGCCAGGTGAATGTCACCAACCCACGCGCGTTCGCCGATCCCGGGCCGCAGGACCCGGCGATGGAGGCCCAGCTTGAAGCGTTCCAGAATCCCCCGCCCACCGATGTCGGCTCCTTGCCGCAGTTCTGGTCGTCCTTCAACATCATGCCGAAGCGCGTGCAGAATGGCGGCTGGGCGCGCCAGGTGACGACGGCGGACTTCCCGATCTCCACCGAGATCGCCGGCGTGAACATGCGGCTCGGGCCCGGAGGCATTCGCGAATTGCACTGGCACCAGCAGGCGGAATGGGCGGTCATGACCTATGGCAAGTGCCGCGTGACCGCGGTGGACCAGAACGGCCATGCGTTCGTCGATGACGTGGGGCCCGGCGATCTCTGGTACTTCCCGGCCGGCATACCGCATTCACTGCAGGGCATCGGGCCGGATGGCTGCGAGTTCGTCATCTGCTTCGACAACGGCGCCGCTTCGGAAGATAACACGCTGCTGGTCACCGACTGGTTCGCGCACACCCCGCCGGAAGTACTGGCCAAGAATTTCGGCGTGCCGGAATCGGCCTTCGCCAATATTCCCCTACACCAACGATGGATTTTCCAGGGCAAGGAGCCGGGCACGCTCCTCACTGACATGCGCGAGATCATGCCCGGTGCCGGCCCGGTGCCGAACCCGTTCACCTTCCACCTGTCGTCGATGACGCCCAACAAGCAGACCAAAAGCGGCACGGTGCAGATCCAGGACAGCACCAACTTCAAGGCGGCGACCACCGTTGCGTCGGCCTTGGTGACGATCAAGCCCGGCGGCCTGCGCGAGCTGCACTGGCATCCGAACGCCGATGAATGGCAGTACTATATCAAAGGCACCGCCCGGATGACGGTGTTCAATACCGGGCCTGAGGCGATCACCGCCAACTTCAATCCCGGCGACATCGGCTACGTGAAAAAGGGTTATGGCCATTATGTCGAGAACACCGGCAGCGACGATCTCGTCCTCATGGCGGTCTTCAGGACCGACAAATATGCGGAAGTCTCGCTCGCCGACTGGCTGGCGCATACGCCATCGGCGATGGTGCAGCAGACGCTGAACCTCTCGCCCGACACGATCGCGAAGTTCGCGCGGACCGTGCAAGACATCGTTCCGAGCTGACGTTCGGCTCATGCCTCATAAAAAAGGCCTTGCAGCATGCTGCAAGGCCTTTTTTGCCAATGAAAGCGGCGGCGTTTTGAAACGCTGAAACCGCCTCTGGTTTGCCAAGAGCGCGACTTTCAGCACCATTTTTCGAATTAAGCATATTGAATATTATTACTAAACATAGTAAGGATCACGAAAAACGTAACCGTGCAATTCTAAATGTAACCAAATGTTACTCAATTTTAGGTAGTATTTCCCAAAGTTCTTTTTAGTTACTGATGAATCGATAAATTTATTTGATGCCGCTCAACACATTTCGCTGCACTGGTACATCGTTCATTTAATTGCAAAGCCGCCTGACGCGTGCGCAGTAGGCGCCGTGGGCCATATCGCAACCCGATCATGACCCTAATTCATCACGAGGGCCAAAAATGTCTCAATTTTCCAGGCGTAAAATCTTGGCGGCTGGCGCCGCAGGTGGCGCGATGACCGCGACGGCGGCGGCGCATGCGGCCGGCGTGTTCGGCAATCCTGACCTGCCGCCGGAAGGCCAGACCAATGTCACCAACCCGAAGGCGTTCGCCGATCCCGGGCCGCAGGACCCGGCGATGGAAGCGCAGCTGGAGGCATTCCAGAATCCCCCGCCCACCGATGTGAATGGCATGCCGCAGTTCTGGTCGTCCTTCAACATCGTGCCAAAGCGCGTGCAGAACGGTGGCTGGGCGCGTCAGGTGACGACGCAGCAATTCCCGATCTCCACCGACATCGCTGGCGTGAACATGCGGCTCGGGCCCGGAGGCATTCGCGAACTGCACTGGCACCAGCAGGCGGAATGGGCGGTCATGACCTATGGCAAGTGCCGCGTGACCGCGGTGGACCAGAACGGCCATGCGTTCGTCGATGACGTGGAGCCTGGCGATCTTTGGTATTTCCCGGCCGGCGTGCCGCACTCGCTGCAGGGCCTCGGGCCGGATGGCTGCGAATTCGTGATCGCCTTCGACAGCGGCTCCTCCTCGGAAAACAACACGCTGCTGGTCACCGACTGGATCGCGCATACCCCGCCGGAAGTTCTGGCGAAGAATTTTGGCGTGCCGGCATCGACCTTCGCCAATATTCCGCTGCAGCAGCGTTGGATTTTCCAAGGCAAGGAGCCGGGCCCGCTCGCCGATGACGTCCGCGAGATCATGCCCGGTGCCGGCCCGGTGCCGAACCCGTTCGTCTTCCGCCTGTCCTCGATGAAGCCGAACCAGCAGACCAAGAGCGGCATGGTGCAGATCCAGGACAGCACCAACTTCAAGGCGGCGACCACCATCGCGTCAGCCTTGGTGACGGTGAAGCCCGGCGGCATGCGCGCGATGCACTGGCACCCGAACGCCGATGAATGGCAGTACTACATCAAGGGTACCGGCCGGATGACGGTGTTCAATGTCGGACCGCAAGCCATCACCTCTGACTTCAATCCTGGTGACATCGGCTATGTGAAGAAGAACTTCGGCCATTATGTCGAGAACACGGGCACCGAAGATCTCGTCTTCATGGAAATCTTCAAGACCAACAAGTACGCGGAAGTTACCCTCGCGGACTGGCTGGCGCATACGCCGTCGGCGATGGTGCAGCAGACGCTGAACCTCTCGCCCGAGACAATCGCGAAGTTCGCACGCACCGTGCAGGACGTCGTTCCGGCTTAATGCTAAAAAAGGCCTTGCGGACATCCGCAAGGCCTTTTTTGAAGAAAGTGGCCGCTTTTTGAAAAAAGCGGCGCAAAAACTTTTGTCGGTTTGGGCCTGCGCCGGTAAAACCAGCACGGCCCAGTTTAAAAAAAGTTTTTTGCTTCTTTTTTTCAAAAAAGAAGCCTTCCCTTGTTCTCTTAGTACGTAACCACCGAGCGGATGCTTTCGCCTTTGCGCATCAGCTCAAACCCTTCGTTAATTTTCTCGAACGGCATCACATGGGTGATCAAGTCATCGATGTTGATCTTGCCGTCCATGTACCAGTCGACGATTTTCGGCACATCGGTGCGGCCGCGCGCGCCGCCGAAGGCCGTGCCGCGCCAGTTGCGCCCGGTGACGAGCTGGAACGGGCGGGTGGAAATTTCCTGCCCCGCGCCGGCCACGCCGATGATGATGGAGGTGCCCCAGCCGCGATGCGTGCATTCCAGGGCCTGGCGCATCACTTTCACATTGCCGATGCACTCGAAGGAATAATCCGCGCCGCCATCGGTGAGATTGACCAGGTAAGGCACCAGGTCCTCGCCGATCTCGGACGGGTTGACGAAATGCGTCATGCCGAACTTCTCGGCCATTTCCTTGCGGCCGTTATTCAGATCCACGCCGACGATCATGTTGGCGCCGGCGATGCGCGCGCCCTGGATCACGTTGAGGCCGATGCCGCCAAGGCCGAACACCACCACATTGTCGCCCGGCTGCACTTTCGCGGTGTTGAACACGGCACCGATGCCGGTGGTGACGCCGCAGCCGATATAGCAGATTTTCTCGAACGGCGCGTCCTCGCGTACCTTCGCCAGGGCGATCTCCGGCAGCACGGTGAAATTCGCGAAGGTCGAGCAGCCCATGTAATGCATCACCGGCGCGCCGTCGCAGGAGAAGCGCGACGTGCCGTCCGGCATGACGCCCTTGCCCTGGGTCGTGCGGATCGCGGTGCAGAGATTGGTCTTGCGCGACAGGCAGGACTTACAATTGCGGCATTCCGGCGTGTAGAGCGGAATCACATGGTCGCCTTTTTTCAGGCTGGTCACACCCGGTCCGACCTCAACGACAACGCCCGCGCCCTCATGGCCGAGAATCGCCGGGAACAGCCCTTCCGGGTCGGCGCCGGAGAGCGTGTATTCATCCGTGTGGCAGATGCCGGTGGCCTTGACTTCCACCATCACCTCGCCCGCCTTCGGGCCCTCAATGTCCACAGTCTCTAACGACAGAACCTTGCCAGGTGCCCGCGCAACAGCCGCCCGTGTCTTCATGCCTCGTATCCCTTGAAAGAAGTTGCCGGATAACCTTGTGCGAAGAGCAGAGACGTCAAGTCCGTATGCTCGATGCGGTTCCGCACCTGTTCGGCCACCACCGGCTTGGCGTAATAGGCAATCCCGAGCCCCGCCTCGCGCAGCATGGCAAGGTCGTTCGCGCCGTCACCCACCGCCAGCGTGGCGGTGAGCTTGACGTTCCGCTTCTCGGCCAGCTCCTTCAACGTGGCGAGCTTGGCGTCGCGATCAAGAATCGGCTCCCCGACGTCCCCGGTCAGCTGCGAGCCGTTATCCAGCAGCACGTTGGCGCGATGCAGGTCGAAGCCCAGTTCAGCGGCGACGCGGCCGGTGAAGAAAGTGAACCCACCGGAAACCAGGGCGGTGGTGGCGCCGAACTGCTTCATGGTGGCGATCAGGGTTTTGGCGCCGGGGCAATATTCAATGCCGCGCCAGGTACGCTCCAGGGCTGAAAGGTCGAGCCCTTTCAGCATGGAGACGCGCTCGCGCAAGGCTTCGGCGAAATCGATCTCGCCGTTCATTGAACGCCGGGTGATGGCGGCGATCTGCTCCTTGAGCCCGGCATAGGCGGCCAGCTCATCCAGCGTCTCGGCGCTGACGATCGTGCTGTCCATATCCGCCACCAGCACCGCCTTGCGCCGGCCGCGGAATTTGGTGATGAAGACGTCCACTTCCTTATGGGTCAGGACATATTTAAGCGCCGCCGGCTCCAGCGGCTTGGCTGTGGTGAATTCCACAGCATGGCCGGGGCTCAGCCAGTTAAGATGCATGCCGGCGCAGGCATCGCGGGCGCGCTCGGCCTCGGCTTGGGCGAGAGGCCCGGCAGCGCGGTTGGCAACCAGAATGACGATTGAGGACATGGGCGCGACTGGTAGGACAGAGCACGGGGCAAGGGCAAGCGAGCGGCCGGCGCTGATCATCGCCGGGCCGACCGCGAGCGGCAAATCGGCCTTGGCGCTGAAGCTGGCGCAACGCTTCGGCGGCACGGTGATCAATGCCGACGCCATGCAATGCTATGCCGAACTCAGCATCGTCACCGCCCGCCCCTCCGCCGAAGACGAGCGCCTCGCCCCGCATCGCCTCTATGGGGTGCGCGCCGCCACGGAGCCGGCCAATGCCGCCTGGTGGCGGCAGGCCGCCCTGCGCGAGATGGAAGCCAGCGCCCTCCCCATCTTGTGCGGCGGAACGGGCATGTATTTTTCCGCTTTGGTGAAGGGCATCGCCGCAGTACCGGACGTGCCGGAGGCAGCGCGGGCCGAGGCACGGCGGTTGCTGGCCGAACAGGGCGCGCCAGCTTTGCATGCCCGGCTGGACCCGGAAACGGCGGCGCGGCTGAAACCGGCTGACAGCCAGCGCGTCTCCCGCGCTTACGAAGTGCTGCTCGGCACCGGACGGGGGCTCGCGAGTTGGCAGGCGGAAACGACGGAGCCCCTCACCGGCTGGCAAATTCGCATGATCTTGCTGGACCCGCCGCGCGAGACTTTGCGGGCGGCCATCGCCCAGCGATTCGCCGCCATGCTGGAAGCCGGCGCGGTGGATGAGGTGCGGGCCCTGGTCGCACGCAACCTGCCCCTGGATCTGCCCTTGCTGCGCGCGCATGGGGTGCCGGAGATCGCCGCCTTTCTGCGCGGAGAGATTTCGCGCGAGGAAGCCGCCGCGCGCGCCATCCTCGCGACGCATCAATACACCAAGCGGCAGATGACCTGGTTTCGCCACCAGAAACTGACCGACAGCGCTGATATGCAAATAATACAATCTAGAATCGACGGTTCTACGCAACTTTCAGAAAGAGAGCTTAGCGTTTTTGATAATTTTATAAAAAACAAGAGTTGACCAGCCGGATCAGAATCGGTAGCGGTGCGAGAACATGGAGCATCGCGAGATAGTTATGGACGGCACGACCACCACCGAGCTGATGAAGTCAGGCGCGGAGGCCCTCCTGCGGGCCCTCAAGGCGCAGGGCGTCGAGGTCATTTTTGGCTATCCGGGGGGCGCCGTCCTGCCGATTTACGACGCGATTTTCCAGCAGAACGAGATCCGCCACATCCTCGTGCGCCACGAGCAGGCGGCGGTGCATGCCGCCGAGGGCTATGCCCGCTCTACCGGCAAGGTGGGCGTGGTGCTCGTCACCTCCGGTCCGGGCGCGACCAACGCGGTGACGGGGCTCGTGGATGCGCTGATGGACAGCATTCCGTTGGTCTGCCTGACCGGGCAGGTGCCGACGCATCTGATCGGCAACGACGCCTTCCAGGAGGCCGACACCACCGGCATCACCCGCCAGGCCACCAAGCATAACTACCTGGTGAAGCGCTCGGGCGATCTCTCCCGCGTGGTGCATGAGGCGTTCCATGTGGCGCGGACCGGCCGCCCCGGCCCGGTGCTGATCGACCTGCCCAAGGACATTCTCATCAATCCGGCGCCGTATCACGAGCCGAGCGCCGCCCCGCATCGCAGCTACCGGCCGCGCACCGCGCCCGATGCGCAGCGTATCGCCGAGGCGGTGGCGCTGCTCAAGCGCGCGACGCGGCCGGTGGTCTATTCCGGCGGCGGCGTCATCAATGCCGGCGGGCAAGCCTCCGAACTGCTCCGGGAATTCGTGCGGCTCACCGGCTTTCCCTGCACCTCAACGCTGATGGGCCTTGGCGCCTATCCGGCCAGCGACCCGCAATTCCTCGGCATGCTGGGGATGCACGGCACTTACGAATCCAATCTCGCGATGCACGGCTGCGACGTGATGCTGAATATCGGCGCGCGTTTCGACGACCGCGTGACCGGGCGGCTGAATGCGTTCAGCCCGAATTCCAAGAAGATCCACGCCGATATCGACCCGTCCAGCATCAACAAGGCTGTGATGGTGGATGTGCCGATCGTCGGCGACGCCGCCGAAATCCTGCGCGCGCTGATCGCCGCCTGGAAAGCGGATACCCACGCCCAGGACCGCGCCGCGCTGGCGCAATGGTGGGCACAGATCGAGCAATGGCGGGCAAAGGACTCGCTGCGTTACACGCAGCGCCGCGACAAAGGCGCGATCATCAAGCCGCAATACGCCATCGAGCAACTCTACAAGGCGACGCGCGGGCGCGAGACTTTCATCACCACCGAAGTCGGCCAGCACCAGATGTGGGCGGCGCAACATTTCAAGTTCGACCAGCCAAATCACTGGCTGACCTCAGGCGGGCTCGGCACCATGGGCTATGGCCTGCCGGCGGCGATGGGCACGCAGGTGGCGCATCCCGACGCGCTGGTCATCGACATTGCCGGCGAGGCCAGCATCCTGATGAACATCCAGGAGATGGGCACGCTGGCGCAATACCGCCTGCCGGTGAAGATTTTCATCCTCAACAACCGTTATATGGGCATGGTGCGCCAGTGGCAGGAATTGCTGCATGGCAGCCGCTATTCCGAGAGCTATTCGGAGGCCCTGCCCGATTTCGTGAAGCTCGCCGAGAGCTTCCACGCCGTCGGCCTGCGCGCCGAGAGCGTCGATGACCTGGACCGGGTGATCGCGGAAATGCTGGCCGTGGACCGGCCGGTGATCGCGGATATCTGCGTCGATGAAAAGGAAAACGTGTTCCCAATGATCCCCTCGGGCGCACCGCATAACGAGATGCTGCTGGGCCCCGAGCACAGCAGCAATGGCCTGGCGGCCAAGAGCGTCACCGATGAAGGAATGGTGCTGGTCTGATGTCTGATACGATGATGCGTTCCGCCACCATTTCGGTGCTCGTGGAGAATGAAGCCGGCGTGCTGGCGCGGGTGATCGGGCTGTTTTCCGGCCGCGGCTATAATATTGACAGCCTGACGGTGGCGCCGGTGGAGCGCGACCTGAGCAAGAGCCGCATCACCGTCGTCACCACGGGCACGGAGATGGTGATAGAGCAAATCAAGGCGCAGCTGGACCGGCTGGTGCCGGTCTACAAGGTGCTGGACCTGACCATGGAAGGGCCGCATCTGGCCCGCGAACTGGCGCTGATCAAGGTGATCGGCACCGGCGAGGCGCGGCAGGAAGCCTTGCGCCTGGCCGATGCGTTCCGCGCCCGGGTGATCGACGCCTCCACGGAAAGCTTCATTTTCGAGGTGACCGGGGCGACCGACAAGCTGGACGCGTTCCTGGACCTGATGCGGCCGCTGGGGCTGGCGGAAGTGTCGCGCACCGGCGTGGCGGCCATTGCCCGTGGGGTTAAGACGATCGGTTAAGCAAGGAAGCGCTTCTTTTTTGAAAAAAAGAAGCAAAAAACTTCTTTAAACCGGGCCCGTGGCGTTTCAGCGCCACGGGCCCAAAAATTTAAAAAGTTTTTGCGCCGCTTTTTTCAAAAAGCGGCCTCTTCCTTTCTATTTCAAAATAGCCCTGCGTCTGCGCAATATCATTCCGCATAACAGCCATCTCGCGTGCATTTTCGCTCCCGACATCGCGTGACAGGGGCGCAAAAAGGGAATAGGCACAGGGCATTATTCGAACCAAACCAAATCGAGGACAGCAGCATTATGCGCGTTTATTACGACCGTGACGCCGACGTGAACCTGATCAAGAGCAAGAAGGTTGCCATTGTCGGCTATGGCAGCCAGGGCCATGCCCATGCGCTGAACCTGAAGGATAGCGGCGTGAAGGAAC
>Ga0310811_10005479_pt1 | contig 16053 bp, 15 predicted proteins | sample YCmetagenome_FD_207642 | JGI IMG/M metagenome (GOLD analysis project Ga0310811, IMG submission 207642) | Soil microbial communities from experimental microcosm in Duke University, North Carolina, United States - YC | ecosystem: Engineered > Artificial ecosystem > Soil microcosm > Unclassified ...
CGTCTCGCGCGCGAAAGCCGTCGAGTTGTACAACACCAACTGCCAGCTCTGTCACGGTCCGGACGGCGTCGGCACTCCGCTCACGAAAGATCTCGCGTTCGCCGGCCGAAAGTGGAAGCACGGCAGCAGCCAGCCGAGCGTGATCCGAACGATCACCACCGGGGTCGCCGGCACGCCGATGCTGCCGTTCAAGGATCGATTGTCGCCGGCGGAGATATCGGCGCTGGCCTCGCTCGTGCGCTCGTATGACAAGGCGCTCAAACCGGCGCCGGCGGTGAAAAAGTGATGCGGCCGATCAACGTCGCCCTCATCGGCTACCAGTTCATGGGAAAAGCGCATAGCAACGCGTACCGTCAGGTTGCCCGCTTCTTCTCCCCGAAGCTCACGCCGCGGTTGACAGTGATCTGCGGCCGTACGCCGTCCAAGGTCCGGGCCGCGGCGCGGGAGTACGGCTGGGACGAGGCGGCGACCGACTGGCGTGAGGTGATCGACCGTCCGGACATCGATCTCGTCGACGTCTGCACGCCCGGCGATTCGCACGCGGAGATCGCGATCGCGGCGGCCCGCGCCGGCAAAGCCGTGTTCTGCGAGAAACCGCTCGGCAACACGGTCCCGGAGGCCGAACGGATGCTCGCCGCCGTTCGGAAGGCTGGCGTCGTCCACATGATCTGCCACAACTACCGTCGCGCGCCCGCCGTCATGCTCGCGAAGCAGTTGATCGGCGAGGGACAGCTCGGCGAGATCCGCCACTATCGCGGGACGTACCTGCAAGACTGGATCACCGATCCCGCGTTCCCGCTCGTCTGGCGGCTGCAGAAGGAGAAGGCGGGATCGGGCGCGCTCGGCGACATCGCGGCGCACTCGATCGACCTCGCGCGCTTCCTCGTGGGCGAAATCACCGACGTCGCCGGCGAGCTGAAGACCTTCATCGCGTCGCGGCCGCTCCCGGACAATCCCAAGCGCAAGGGGAAGGTGACGGTGGACGACGCGGCGACGGCGCTCGTGCGGTTTGCGAGCGGCGCGATCGGCACCATCGAGGCGACCCGGATGGCGCCGGGCCGCAAGAACTTCAATCGCTTCGAGATCAACGGCAGCCGCGGAAGCCTCGCTTTCGACCTCGAGCGGATGAACGAGCTCGAGCTTTATCTCGAATCCGACAAGCCGTCGACGCGCGGCTTCCGCCGGATCATCGTCACCGAAAGCTCGCATCCCTACATCAAGGCCTGGTGGCCGCCGGGGCACATCATCGGATACGAGCACACGTTCACGCACACCGTGTTCGATCTGCTCGAAGGCATGGCTGCCGGCCGCTCGCCGAAGCCGGACTTCGAGGACGGCGTCCGCAATCAGCGCGTGCTCGGCGCCATCGAGAAGGCCGCCGCTTCGCGGCGCTGGGTGCCCGTCGGATAACGTTGGGGAGTTGGCCATGAAGATCGGTGTTTTCGCCGTCCTGTTCGGGAACAAGCCGTTCGAGGAGACGCTCGACTATCTCGTCGAGCTCGGCGTGGAGGCCGTCGAGATCGGCACCGGCGCGTATCCCGGCAACGCGCATTGCGATCCCGCCGCGCTGCTTGCCAGCGAGAAGAAGCTGAAAGCCTTCCGCGAGGCCGTCTCGACGCGCGGATTGGTGATCAGCGCGCTCAGTTGCCACGGCAACCCGCTCCATCCGCAGGCGAAGATCGCCAAGGATCACCACAACGTGTTCGTGCAGACCGTGGAGCTGGCGAAGAAGCTCGACGTGGACACGGTGATCACGTTCAGCGGCTGTCCTCCCGGCGACGAAAAGGCGGCGCAGCCAGCCTGGATCGTGTCTCCGTGGCCGCCCGAATTCTCCGACATGCTCGCGTGGCAGTGGAAGGAGCGTGTCACGCCGTACTGGAAGGACACGGCCAAAGCGTGCAAGGCCGCGGGGGTCCGCGTCGCCATCGAGATGCACCCTAACTTCGTCGTCTACAACCCGGAGACGATGCTGCGGCTGCGCGCGATCGCGCCCGGCACCATCGGCTGCAATTTCGATCCGAGCCACATGTTCTGGCAGGGGGTCGACGTCGTCGCCGCGATCCGCGCCCTGGGCGACGCCATCTACCACGTACACGCGAAGGACTGCCGCATCGACGCGCGGAACGTCGCGGCGAACGGCGTCCTGGACGCCAAGAAGTACACCCGCGAGCTGGAACGATCCTGGATCTTCCGCACGGTCGGCTACGGCAACGGCGCGCTGGTCTGGAAGGACATGGTGTCGAACCTGCGCCTCGTCGGCTACGACCACGTGCTGAGCATCGAGCACGAGGACAGCATCATGTCCGGCGCGGAAGGCCTGAAGAAGGCGATCGCATTCCTGAAGGACGTCGTGATCGCGGAGCCCGCGGGGGAAGCCTACTGGGCGTGACTTGCCCTACTTCTTGAGCATCCCAGGCGAGTTCCACTTGATCACGTGGTAGGTCGCGGGAACGGCGCCGACGTTCCGGATGCTGTGCAACTGATTGGCGGCCTGGAAGATGACCGAGCCGGGCCCGACGCGCTTCAGCTCGCCGTTCACGAGCGACTCGACCGTCCCCTCCTTCACGATCAGCAGCTCCTCGTCGGGATGCTTGTGCGGCGCGTGCGGCGTTTCGCCGGGATTGAGCGTCGTGATGTGGATCTCGAGCTCGTCGAGCGTGGCCGTCGGCATCTGCACCACCTTGCGCACCGATCCGGTCTTGTTCGGCTGCGCGTTCATGGCCGTCCAGTCGAAGGCGGCGGCGGCGATGGCGGCGACGAACAGGTCTCTGCGCGTGATCCTGGGCATGGCTACAACCTCGACAACACGATCCTGGCGAGCGCCTTCAACTGCTCCTGCGTCACCGGCTGGCGGTTCAGCGTATTCGCGATCAGGCCGAAGGCGGCCTGCCCTTTCCGAACATACAGCGCGTGCTGTTTCGCGCCCGCGGGACTGTCGAACGCTTCGTCGCCGAGCCCGGCGACGGCGGCATGAAAGAGCTTCGGCTCGATTTCGATCCCGCCCATTGTCTTCGCCGGCTGCGCCTTCGCGCGCGCGAACGCCTGGGCGTCGAATTCGTGGAACCATAACACGATGGCGCCGGTGGCGTCGGCGTAGTTGTCCCGTCCGGGCACGGCCCCCTTCGCCGTCGCCGGCACGAGGTGCACGCCGTGCAGGCCGGTTGCCTTCTCGATGTCGGCCGGGGTGAGCGATGGAGGCGCGCCCGCGGCCGCGCACGCCGCCGCCATGACGACGCCGAGAACGCCGTGGATCAGGTGGCGTGTCTTTATTCCCATCGAAACACTCTAGCCGACAGCGCCGTGCACACCACAAACACGACGGCCAGCGCGCCGATATCGCCGAGATGCGCGGACCACGCGTCGCCCTTCAGGATTCCCTGCAGCAGCGAGACGCTGTATGTCAACGGCAGGACGCGGGCGATGGCGCGCGCGGCCGGCGGCAGCGCGGCGACCGGAACAAACAGCCCGGACAGGCCGAGCATCGGATAAAGAATGAGCCCGCCGATCGGCTGCGCGAAGCGCGCGGTCGGCACGACGCTGGCGATCACGAAGCCGAGCGACAGGACAGCCCACGTCGCAATCAGCAGCGCCACCGTGAACGGGGCCAATGGAATGTGCAGGTCCGCGGGATAGTATCGCTTCCCCGCCAGAACCATCAGCAGAAGCGTCACGGCGCTGAACGCCAGCTTCACGAGCACGTGCGAGGTCAGAATCGTGACCGGACGCAGCGGCGTCGCCCGCAGCCGCTTGAGGATCCCTCCTTCGCGATAGATCGAAACGATCGTGACGAGCGACAGCACCGCGTTGATGACGATCAGCAGCGCCGCGAGGACGGGGACGCCGGTATGCAGGAATTCGCTGGCCGCGGGCGACGGCGCCCTGGCCACGCGTCTGCCGAACGTCCCGCCGAGAACGAGATACGCCAGCACCGGGATCACCGCCGTGCCGATCGCGCCGAGCGGCTCGCGCAGGAAGATCTTCGTTTCGAGCCAGGTCAGTTTCCAGAGTCCGCGCAGCATCGTTGAACGCCTAGTCCCGGATCGAGTGGCCGGTGAGACGCAGGAAGACGTCCTCCAGCGTGGGGTGCACGGTGCGGAAGTCGGTGACGTGAATCCGGCTCTCCGACAGGGATCCGATCACCGCCGTCACGAAGTCGTCGCCGCTGCCGCGGATCGTGACCCGCCCATCCTGCCGGACCACCGACTCGACGCGCGGGATCGCGCGGAATCGATCTTCGGCCGCGAGGTCCGCCGTCGTCAGCACAACGGTACGCTCGGGACAGTGCCGGGCGATCAGCCGCTCCGGCGTATCGACGTCCACGATGCGCCCGTGTTCGATGATGGCGACGCGGTCGCACAAGCGCTCCGCTTCTTCCATCAGGTGCGTCGTCAGGAACACGGTTTTTCCTCGCGCGCGGATGCCGCGCACCAGGTCCCAGATGGCGTGGCGCGCCTGCGGATCCAGTCCTGTGGTCAATTCGTCGAGAAAGACCAGCTCCGGATCGTTGATCAGGGCGAGGACGATGAAGAGGCGCTGTTTCTGGCCGCCGGACAAGGTCATGAACCAGGCGTGGCGCTTGTCGGCGAGCCCGAGCTGCTGGAGCAATCGGTCGCCGTCGGCCGCCGGCCGCCGGTACAGCGACGCCCAGAAGTGGACCGCTTCCCACACCTTGATGCGCTTCTGGAGCTGGGCCTGCTGGAGCTGCACGCCGATGCGGTGCTGCAGCGCGTACACGTCGCGGCGCGGATCGAGTCCGAGCACGGTGATCGCGCCGCGATCGGGCGCGCGCAGACCCTCGACGCATTCCATCGTCGTCGTCTTTCCCGCGCCATTGGGTCCGATCAGCCCGAAGATCTCGCCGTCCCTGACCTGGAACGACACGTCGTCGACCGCGACGGTCGAGCCGTAGGTTTTGCGAAAGCCTGAGACGTCGATGACGGGATCGGCGCGCATCGGTGCGCTATCATGCGCTGTCACCATGGCGAACGCAAAACTCGGATTTCGTATCCTGTCCTCACCGCCGCGCCTCTCCCGCGATCTGATCGAAGGATTCCGCGGCCTCGCGAGTCCGAACCTCGCGGACGCGATGGGACGATTCAATTTCATGGACCCCGGGATCGTCACGCGAACGAGGATCCCCGTCTGCGGTCCGGCTGTCACGGTCAATTGTCGCCCTGCCGACAATCTCATGGTCCACAAAGCGCTGCAGATCGCGCAGCCGGGGGACGTCGTCGTCGTGGCCACCGGCGGCAACACCGTCAGCGCGGTCTTCGGCGGACTGATGTGCGAAGCCGCGACCGCGAAGGGCATCGGCGGCATCGTGGTCGACGGCGCGATCCGCGACGTCGAGGATTTGACGCGCCTTGGCTTTCCTGCATTCAGCCGGACGCTCTGCCCTGGCGGCTGCGACAAGGACGGGCCCGGCGAGATCAACGTGCCGATCAGCTGCGGCGGCGCCGTCGTCTGTCCGGGCGACATCATCGTCGGCGACGGCGACGGTCTCGCGATCGTGCCCTACGCGCATGCGGACGAGGTGCTGTCCCAGGTAAGGCAGCTCCTCGAACGCGAACGCGCCCGCGTCACGGAGATCCACGCAGGCAACCTGTTTAGGCCGGACGTGGACGACATCCTCCGCAAGAAGGGAGTCATCAACTGAACGGCGCGCCGCGTCCGACCCGAGCACCAATCCTGATGACCCCAGGGCCGACGCGCGTGCCCGAGCGAGTGCTTCGGGCGGGGGCGCGTCCGATGATCCATCACCGCAGCCCGGAGTTCTCGCGCGAGCTCGCGAGCCTGCTCGAGTTGATCGCGCCGGTGTTCGGCACGCGGACGGCGGTGCTGCCGATCCATTCGACCGGGCGCGGCGCGATGGAGGCGGCGATATGCAACCTCTTTTCCCCAGGCGACGAGATCGCCGTGTGCTGCAACGGCCGATTCGGCGAGATGTGGGCGCGCATCGCCGAACCGTACGGCCTCGTCGTGCACCGGTTTTCGACTGACTGGGCGCGTGAGATCGACTTGCAGGCGTTCGACGGGCTGATGGATCGGCGGCCGGGCATCCGGGCGATCGCGCTGACCTATTGCGACACATCCACGGGCGTCCGCAATGACGTCGAGACGGCGTGCCGCGCCGCGCGGGCGCGCGGCGTGCTCGCGCTCGTCGACGGCGTGTCGGCGATCGGCGGCATGCCGCTGCGATTCGACGACTGGGGCGCGGACGTCGCCATCACGGCGTCGCAGAAATGCCTGATGTCGAGCCCGGGCCTCGCATTCGCGGCAGTCAGCGATCGCGCGTGGCGCGCGCGCAGGACCTCGACCCTTCCGCACGGATATTTCGACTTCGAGGAGATCCGGACGTTCATCACGAAGCCCGCCCCCCAGCCGCCGGGGACGCCGCCGGTGCACACGATGCTGCAGGTAGGAGAGGCGCTTCGCATGATGCACGAGGAAGGGCTCGACGCCCTGTATCGCCGGCACGACCTGATGGCGTGCGCCGCGAGGCACGGCACGGCGGCGATGGGACTATCGATGCAGTGCCCGCAACTCGCCGGCTTCGCCACCACAGTGACGGCGATCGCGCTGCCTGCGGGCGTCTCGCCTGGCGACGTCAGAGATCGTCTGCGCGCGCGCGGGTTCGAAACGGCGGAAGCGCTCGGACCGTACGCCGGCTCCGCGTTCCGGATCGGCCACATGGGCGACATCCGAGTCGAGGACGTCGAGCGGACGCTCGCGGCGCTGAAAGACGTCCTCGTCGCGTCATCCGCGTCGTCCGCGTCGTCCGCGTCATCCGAGTCATCCGCGTAATCCGCGTGCTCCGCGGCATGAAGCTCCACCACAAAATCTTTGCCGGCCTGCTGATCGGCCTTGCCATCGGCGCGATCTCGCGGCTGCCAGGCGCGGAGGCATTTCGACGCGCGGTCATCGCGTGTGAGCCGATCGGCGCCGCGTTCATCCGGTTGATCACGATGGTCGTCATCCCGCTCGTCGTCGCGAGCCTGTTCGTCGGCGTGGCATCGCTCGGCGATGTGCGCCGGCTCGGCCGGATCGGCGGACGGACGCTGCTGTACTTCCTCGTGACGACGGTCGTCGCGTCCGGGATCGGCCTGGCGCTGGCGCTGGCCGCCGGCCTCGGCACGGGCGTCCGGGCCGACCAGCCCGCTGGCGCGCAGGGCGTCGAACCGACGCCCGGCCTCGCGCAGATGCTGGTCAACATGCTGCCTCAGAATCCGGTCGCATCGGCCGCGCAGGGCGATCTGATGCCGCTCATCATCGCCGTGTGCATCTTCGGCGCGGCGGCGACAATGGCGCAGAGCGAGGGACGTCGGACAGTCCTCGCGTTCTTCGAGGGCATCTACGAGCTGTCGATGATCGTCATCGGATGGATGATGCGGCTCGCGCCCGCGGCCGTTCTCGTGCTGATCGCATCGGTCGTCGCGCGCTCGGGCGCGGACCTTCTCCAGGGTCTTCTGCTGTTCGTGCTGACGGTCCTCGCCGCACTCGCCATCCATCTCGTGGTTCTCCTCGCCCTGCTGCGCTTCGCGGCCGGGATCGGTATCCCGACGTTCTTCACGGCGGTGTCGGACGCGCTGCTGCTGGCGTTCTCGACCGCCTCGTCCAGTGTCGCGCTGCCCGTCAGCATGGCGGCCGCGCGCACGCGCCTACATCTGTCCAACGAAGTCGTCGGTTTCGTGCTGCCTTCCGGGACGACGCTCAACAAGAACGGCGCCGCCATTTACAAGAGCGTCACGGCGGTTTTTCTGGCGCATCTCTACGGCGTTCCGCTCGGCCCCATCCAGCTCGTCACCATCGTCGTCACCTCGACGACGGCCGCGTTCGCCGGCGCGGGCGTGCCGGGGAGCTCGCTGGTGACGACGCTCGTCGTGCTCGATGCAATCGGCCTCGGGCCGCGCGCGTCCGCGGGCATTGCGCTCGTCGCGGGCGTGGATCGGCCGCTCGACATGTGCCGGACGCTCGTCAACACGATCGGGAATCTCGTCGGGGCGGCGTGGATCGACGCGACCGAGGGCCGGCGCCGGCGTGCACGCATGTGAAGACGATCAGCGAGAAGATCCTGTCCGCGAAGTCCGGCCGCGACGCGCGCGCCGGCGACATCGTGGTGTGCCGCGTGGACTGGGTGCTGGCAACCGACGCCTCGTCGCCGATGGCGATCGACTACTTCAACCGGATGGGTGGCGAGCGGCTGTTCGATCCCTCGCGAGTGCTGCTGGCGATGGATCACTATTCCCCGCCGACGATTCCCCGGACGGCGGGGTTCCACGATCAGATGCGGACCTTCGCGCGCGGCCGCGGCGCGGACCTCCACGACGTCGGAGACGGCATCAGTTTTCAGATCCTCTCTGAATCGGGCGCGGCGCTGCCGGGCGACCTGGTCATCGGCGCCGACAGCCACACGGTGACCTGCGGCGCGCTGAACCTGTTCGCGACCGGCGTCGGATCGTCGGACGTCGCGGCGGCGATGATCACCGGTCGCACGTGGTTGAAAGTCCCCGAATCGATCAAGATCGTGCTGACGGGCACGCGGCGCCCGCGCGTCAGCGCGAAAGACGTCGCCCTGGCGCTCGTCGCCGACATCGGCGCGGACGGCGCGAGCTACCAGGCGCTCGAGTTCCACGGTCCCGCGCTGCCGGGTTTGTCGCTCGAGGATCGCCTGGTCATCTGCAACATGGCGGTCGAGATGGACGCCAAGGCGAGCATCTTTCCGGTCGACGGCCAGACGGAGGCGTACCTGGCCGGACGCGCGACGCGTCCCTTCAGCCCGATCGAGGCCGACGCGTCTGCCGCGTATTCGCGCGACGTCGCGATCGATCTGTCGTCGCTGACGCCTCGAATCGCGCTGCCGCACGCCCCCGACAACGTCGTGCCGATCGAGCGTGCCGTGGGGACGCCCATCCACATGGTGTTCATCGGGACCTGCACCGGCGGGCGCGTCCCCGATATCCACGAGGCGATCGCGGTGCTGGAGGCCGGAGGCGGTCGAATCGCACCGGGGGTGCAGCTCGTGGTGACGCCGGCGTCGCGGGAGGTGCAGCTGCGGCTGCTCGAGGACGGGTCGCTGCGCGCGCTGGCGGCGATGGGCGCCGTCATCACGACGCCGGGGTGCGGCGCGTGCTGCGGAACGAGCGGCGCGATTCCGGCCGACGGCATGAACGTCCTCTCGACGGCGAACCGCAACTTCAAGGCGCGAATGGGCAACGCGAATGCCGCGATCTACCTCGCGTCGCCGGCCGCGTGCGCAGCGGCGGCGCTGACCGGGCGCATCACGGATCCGCGATGAGTGCGATGGATCTGCACGGACGCGCGCGCGTGTTCGGCGACAACATCAATACCGACTACATCATCGCGTCGACGCGCAAACGCGAGACGCTCGACGAGTCGGTCCTGAAGCGCTATCTGATGGAAGCGGTCGACCCGGCGTTCGCGGCGACGGTGCGGCCGGGCGATCTCCTCGTCGCCGGGCGCAACTTCGGGTGCGGGTCCGCCATGGAGATTGCGGCGACGGTGATTCTCGCCGCGGGCATCCGCGCGGTGCTCGCGCGGACGTTCGCGCGCACGTTCTACCGCAACGCGATCAACAACGGGCTCCTCCCGATCGAGTGCGACACGTCGGCGATCCGTGAGGGCGATCCGCTCCGCATCGCGTTCGCGGGGGACGGCATGGAAGTGACCGACGAACGGACCGGCGAGCGCGCCGCCGGACGCGCGGTGCCGCCCATCATGCTGGCGATCCTGGAGGCGGGCGGTCTCGTGCCCTACATCCGCCGGCACGGCGGGATCCGCCGTCGAAAATCAAGATCTGACCCCGGTGTCTCCTGCAGGGGACGCTCATGCTACCATCCGCCCGTCAGCCTATGAATCGAGCCATCCGCCTCAAGCTGTTCCTCATGATGGTGCTGGAGTTCTTCATCTGGGGCGCGTGGTACCCGCTGATCTTCGGCTACCTGCCCAGCCTCGGCTTCACCCCGACCCAACAGACCTGGATTCTCAGCTGCTTTCCCGCCGCCGCCATCGTCGGCATGTTTTTCAGCAATCAGTTCGCGGACCGGAATTTCGCCGCCGAACGGTTTCTCTCGGCCAGCCATCTCATCGCCGGCGCCGCCATGATCTCTCTGGTCTGGACGAAGACGTTCTGGCCCTTCTTCGGCGCGATGCTCGTGCACTGCCTGCTCTACGTCCCGACGATCTCGATCGCCAATTCGATCGCGTTCGCGCAGATGAAAGATGCGCAGAAGGAATTCGGCATCGTGCGCATGGGCGGGACGATCGGGTGGGTGCTCGCCGCATGGCCCATGACCTTCATCCTCGTGGATTGGGCCAAAGTCAACGCGACGGCCACCACAGGATTCGTGGACTGGCTCGGAACGGTCCTGGGCTCCGGCCTGACGGGCCCGGCGCTGCAGGCCGGCACGAAATGGACCTTCATCGTCGCCGGCGTCGCATCGCTGGTGCTTGCGACCTTCAGCCTCACGCTCCCCCATACGCCGCCGAAACCCGTGGCGACGGGCGCGGACAAGTTCGCGTGGCTCGAATCCCTGAGACTGCTCAGCGCCCCGTTCATTCTCGTCCTGTGGCTGGTCACGTTCGTGGATTCGACCGTCCACAACCTGTTCTTCAACTGGACGGGCACGTTCCTCGGCACCGACGTCGCCGGCGGCGGCGTGGGTATCCCCGGCAACTGGATCATGCCGGTGATGAGCATCGGGCAGGTCGCGGAAATCCTGACGATGGCGATTCTGGGCGTGACGCTGAAAAGACTCGGCTGGCGCACCACCATGATCCTGGGGATCCTCGGCCACGCCGCGCGCTTCGCGGTGTTCGCCTTCCTTCCCGATCACCAGTGGATCGTGATCCTCATCAACGTGGTGCACGGCGTCGCGTACGCGTTCTTCTTCGCGACCGTCTACATCTTCGTCGATGAATTCTTCCCGAAGGACGTCCGCGCGAGCGCCCAGGGACTCTTCAATCTGATGATTCTCGGTTTCGGTCCGCTGGTCGCCAACGTCATCGGGCCGAAACTCATGGGAGAAACCTTCAGGACCGCCAGCGGCGTGGATTTCAGGAGCCTGTTCCTGGTGCCGTTGAGCATGGCGATCTTCGCCGCCGTGGTGCTAGCGCTGTTCTTCCATCCGCCGCGGAACACATCCACTCGAGCCGTTCAGCACTAGTCGGCATCCTTGATCGGCCGAATCCAGATATTCCTGAAGCGCACGGGATTGCCGTGGTCCTGCAGGCCGATGGGGCCCTTCGCGTTCGACGGCTCGTACGGCGGATTGAGCTTGTGCGCGGTCGGGCCGAAGAACTCGTCGGCGGCGTGTACGACGACGCCGTTGTGCAGAACCGTCACGATCGCCGGCTTCGTCAGCTTCGTCCCTTCGAACCTGGGTCCCCGAAAGACGATGTCGTACGTCTGCCACTCGCCCGGCGGCCGCGACGCGTTCACCATCGGCGGAATCTGGCCGTACATCGCCGCGGCCTGCCCGTCTGGATAGGTCTTGTTGTTGTAGCTGTCGAGGACCTGGATCTCGAAGACGCCGTTCAGGAACACGCCGCTGTTCCCGCGGCCCTGGCTGTCCCCTTTGACTTGCGACGGCGTCGCGAACTCGACGTGGAGCTGGTAATCGGTGAAATCGTCCTCTTTCGTCCGGATCATCCCTTTGCCGGTCTCCAGCACGCCGTTCTTCATCGTCCAGGTGATGGGACCGCCACCCTCGACCATCTGCCACTTGCTCGTGTCCGCTCCGTTCGCCGATCCGCCCCCGACGAGCACGGTTGCATCGGACGGCGCGAGCAATCCGACGAATGGTCCGGGCGTCACGACTTTCGGCTGCGGGCGCGTGCCGTCGTGGATGTGCCACTTGCCGTTGGGCTGCATCGGAGTGTCCTGATAACCCGTCGGCGCAGGGACCGGCGGTTGCGGATGGAGCGTCGTCTGCTGCGCGGCGCCCGATGCCACGAGGACCACGACGACACCGAATCCGAAAAGCGAGGCGATGACGCGGGATCTCATTTCAATACCCTGATCCGGATGTTGCGGAACGCCAGGGAGCCGTTATGGTCCCCCTGCAGCGCGATGTGACCCGACTGCGCGCGGCCGTAGTGCGGCCAGTCCTTGAACTTGCTCGCCTGCACTTTCGCTTCCCAGTCCGGACTCCAGAGCTCGTACTCGAGAAGCTTGACGCCATTCAACCAGTGCTCGACGTGCGCCCCCTTCGCGACGATCCGCGTGCTGTTCCACTCCCCGACCGGCTTCAAATGCCCGGGCGGCGACGGATACAGGGCGTACGCGGCCCCCGCGCACGTCAGCCGCGTCTTGTTGTCCGACGCCTTGTCGTCGTCGAGCAGTTGATACTCCGGCGCCGACCAGTAGATGTGCTCGTATTCGTCCGTCCCGCGATAGAAAACCCCGCTGTTGCCCGCTTCGCCGATCTTCCATTCCAGTTCGAGCTCGAAGTCGCCGAACTCGTCTTTCGAAACGATGTCGGCGACTGGCGTGTCCTTGGCGAGCGTCCCGTCGACAATCTTCCAGCCGTCCGGGATCTTCTCGGTGGTGTAGCCGCGCCACGCGTCGAGGGAGGTGCCGTCGAAAAGGACGCGCCACGGTCCAGCTTTCTCCTGGGACGACCCGGCGACGGCCGGAACGAGCGCGGCGCACAGCGCAACGAGTATCAGCTTCGGCATGCCGGAAGGTATATCATGACCGCGCGGAAAGGGGGCGTGATGGAGCGCAGCAAGGACGGAGTGTCCCGCAGAGAGTTCATCGAAACGGCGGCGGCGACCGGCGCGGCAATCGCGATAGTGCCCAGGCACGTACTGGGGCGGGGCTTTACGCCGCCCAGCGACCTGCTGAACATCGCCTGCGTGGGCATCGGCGGCATGGGACGCAACAACATGCGCGCCGTCGCCAGCCAGAACATCGTCGCCATCTGCGACGTCGACTGGGACTACGCGGGCAAGTCGATCGAAAAGTTCTCGGCCGACCTCGACAACCGCATCCATCCGCAGACTCTGCCGTCGGGCCAGCAGGGAGGCGCCGAAGAGCGCATCACGGACCCCGCGCGGCAGGGGGAACCGACCGAGACGCTGCAGCGGCTCGTCGACCAGCTCCCGAAGACCAAGCGCTACAGCGATTACCGCGAGATGCTCGATCAGCAGAAAGACATCGACGCGGTCATCGTCGCCACGCCCGATCACATGCATGCGGCCATCGCCTCGGCCGCGATGGATCTCGGCAAACACGTGTACGTGCAGAAGCCCCTGACGTGGTCGGTGGAGGAAGCACGCCACCTGGCGCGGAAGGCGAAGGAGAACAAGAAGCTCGCGACCCAGATGGGCAATCAGGGCCATTCCCATGCCGAGTCGCGCATGACGGTCGAGTACATTCAGCAAGGGGCGATCGGCGACGTGCACGAGGTGCATGTGTGGACGAATCGTCCGCTCGGCTACTGGCCGCAGGGCCTGCCGCGGCCGAAGCCGATGACGCCTCCCGCCAACGGCCGCCCGCTCCCCTGGAACGGCCGCGGCGTCGAGCAGCGGCTGGCGGCGGCGATGGCGGGCGACTATCCCGTCCCTGACACGCTGAAGTGGGATCTATTCCTCGGCGTCGCGCCGCACGTCGACTACCACCCCGTCTACCACCCGTTCAACTGGCGGGGGTGGGTCGACTGGGGCCAGGGCGCGCTGGGCGACATGGGCGCGCACCTGATCGACTTCCCGTTCTGGGCGCTCGAGCTGGGAATGCCGACGACCGTGGAGACGATCTCCACGCCGTTCAACGACGTCTGCTATCCGAACGCGACGACCACGTATTACGAGTTCGCGGCGCGCGGCGGCAAGCCGGCGGTGAAGCTGACGTGGTACGACGGCGGGCTGCTTCCGCCGCGTCCCGCGGAATTCAGCGACGAGCTGATCGAGCGCAACGGACGCAAGGTCTACAAGGAGCAGGTGAATCCGGACGGCGGCGTGATGTTCATCGGCAGCAAGGGCAAGCTGATGCACGAGACCTACGGGTACAAACCGCAGCTCCTGCCGCATTCGCTGCACGAGTCGTACGGGAAGCCGAAAGAGCGGCTGGCGCGCATCCAGACGACGCACGAGATGAACTGGGTCGACGCGGCCAAAGGCAAAACGGAGGCCTCGTCGCCGTTCGAGTACGCGGCGCGGCTGGTCGAGGTGATGCTGCTCGGCGTGGTCTCGCTCCGCGCGCGATCGAAGATCTACTACGACGCCGACCACGCGCGCATCACGAACGTGACGGCGGCGAACGATCTACTGCGGAGGGATTATCGCCAGGGCTGGCGGCTGACGTGAGTCATCGGCGGTAGCCGAACCGCGACGGTTCGGCGTGCCGCTGAAGATTCCAGACCTCGCCGCACGTGATGCAACGCCAGTACGTACTGGCATCGATCGTCTTGCTCGTCGTCGTCAGATTCGTGCCGCGGCAGACCGGGCATCGAGCCGGCGGGACGAAGGCGTCGGAATTGCGCTCAGTGGCCATCTGGCGTTCTGCCGGATTCCTCGGTCGCGTGGAGAAGTTGGGCGACCGTTCCGGTCGGCTGCGCGTTCCGCCATGTGAAATACGCGACGGCGGCGGCGGCGAGTGTTCCTGTCGCGACGAATGCCAGTGTCCAGATCATCGGATACACCTTTCGTGTGATCCACACCAGGTGAACGAATCTCGGAGTCTGACGGCATGGTGCGGGCCGGAAGCTCAGGAAAGGATCTCCAGTCTATCACAGACGACATAGAATGATCTGTTGCTCTGGAATCCTCCATGCCATTCAGTCAGTTCAAGCTCCACAACGACCTTCTGCGCGGCCTGAGAGACCTCGGGTTCTCGCGGCCGACGCCCATCCAGTCCGACGCCATTCCCCCCGCGGTCGAGGGGCGCGACGTCCTGGCCTGCGCGATGACGGGCAGCGGCAAGACCGCGGCGTTCCTGCTGCCGATTCTCAATCAGCTGATCGGCAAGCCGCGCGGGACGACGCGCGCGCTGATCCTCACGCCCACGCGCGAGCTCGCCGCGCAGATCCTCGAGGATCTGACCGACCTGGCCGTCCACACGCCGGTGACCGCCGCGGCGGTGTTCGGCGGCGTCGGCATGGGGCCGCAGGAGCACGCGTTCCGAAGCGGCGTGGACGTGATCGTCGGGACGCCCGGCCGGCTGCTCGATCACTTCCGCGCGCCGTACGCGCGGCTGGCGGGCGTCGAATATCTCGTGCTCGACGAAGCGGATCGGATGCTCGACATGGGCTTCCTGCCGGACATCCGCCGCATCCTGCGACACCTGCCGAAAAAACGGCAAACGCTCTTCTTCAGCGCGACGATGCCGCCGCCGATCGCGGAGCTGACGCGCGAGATGCTCCACGATCCGGCCACGATCAACCTCGAGCGTCGGTCGGCGCCTGCGACCGGCATCACGCAGGCCGTTTACCCCGTCCTGCAGCCGCTGAAGCCGGCGCTGCTGCTGAAGCTGCTGCAGTCGGGCGAGGTGCGCGACGCGCTCGTCTTCACGCGCACGAAGCACCGCGCCGACCGCCTCGCGAAATATCTGTCGCAGCATCGCGTGCCGGTCGAGCGCATCCACGGTAACCGATCCCAGGCGCAGCGGACGCAGGCGCTCGAGGGATTCAAGAGAGGGCGTTACCAGGTCCTGGTCGCGACCGATATCGCCGCGCGCGGCATCGACGTCACCGCGCTCGGCCACGTGATCAATTTCGACGTGCCGGCGCAGCCGGAGGACTACATCCACCGCGTCGGCCGTACCGCGCGCGCGGAGCTGACGGGCTCCGCCTTCACGCTCGTGTCATCGGAGGAGGAAGGGGATCTGCGCAACATCGAGCGCGCGATCGGCCGTCGGCTGCCGCGCGTCACCGTGCCCGATTTCGATTACGCGAGCAAGCCTGCCGAGCGCCTCGAGATGCCGCACGCGCAGCGAATCGCGGAGATCCGCGCGCGGAAGGCCGAGGAGCGCGCCCGCGCGCGAGCCAACGCCGAACGCCGGGCGCACAACCAGTCGCGGTCAGGACACGCTGCGCC
>Ga0310811_10005480_pt1 | contig 16052 bp, 14 predicted proteins | sample YCmetagenome_FD_207642 | JGI IMG/M metagenome (GOLD analysis project Ga0310811, IMG submission 207642) | Soil microbial communities from experimental microcosm in Duke University, North Carolina, United States - YC | ecosystem: Engineered > Artificial ecosystem > Soil microcosm > Unclassified ...
CTACACTCTGTCAGTTTCTAGTCCTAGACTTGTCTAGACTAGTCCTTATACTCTCGTCCGATATCCGGATGCCATCCGGATCCGTATACGATACTATTCCTTATCTTCGGATAGGAATACGATACCAATCCTTACCTTCGGATATCTTACGATACTATTCCTTGTCTTCGGATAGGAATACGTTACTTTCCTCTACACCCGGATACCATTCAATAGTCGTCCGGATCTTCGGATACGCTACAACAGCCATCCGGATCTTCGTGTACGATTCTTATAGCATTCTGAAATACGGGGCTATACTCGGGAAAGGGGCACAGCGTACGAGCTGAGGCCGAAGCCCTTTGGAATCCGTTACCCTTGAGCACGATCTTAACAGATATATCTATGGTGTCAACACTGTCAACAATATCAGGGTTAGGGTCTAGTATGTCTGAGCAGACTTGGAACCTGAAATTTCCAATGGACAGAGCGTGTACAACGTGTTCCAGGCAAATAGATTATTCAAACATTGTAAATCACACAGAGATATCCAGTTACAATCAGATATTGATTGTCATGACGAGAGTACAAAGTATTGTAAAGCATTGTAATGTAAGGAACCTGGTGCACTAACAGAACATGATTGAATGAGAGAATCCTGAGACAGTATGGAAAGCAATGTCCTGAGGTGACAGAGGTAACAATGAGAGCATGACAGTGAGTGTTACAGTACGCTTAGCCCCTATTCATTTTCTCTTGTTCCTCCACCATTGTATTACATCATGATCGCTTACTACTGCCGTCGCTAGATGACTGATGTTTCCTTTCTTGGATTACTTACCTTTCTTTGTGCATACATACCTAATCAGGCGGTCGTCCTTTGTCTTCATACCGGCCCTAAATCTTTCCTAAGATTCCTTATAAATATGCGCCTTGTACTATGTAGTTCTTTACTTTAATCTTACTAGGTTTCACCTGATACTTGACTTCCTTCGTCTAAGCCCTCCAAGCTTAGTCGTCCGAACCGATCTCTGACTTAGAGCACTCCTCTTCGTCAGTCTGAACCTTTGAACCTAACTCCAAGGTCGTACCTTGTTGTTAGTTATTAACTTCACAAGCAGACTTCATTGTTGTTGTGTGGTTAGACCAGACTCAACCATGAAGACTCTCTTTTGAGTCTAGGTTGTTAGAACCTATCCCAGTTCGTAACAGTGAGAGTCCCAGAGCAAGAAAAACAGTGCAATGGGGTAAAGTCCAAGTCCAATTTGAAGATGCAATGAATTGAGGAGTGGCCGCCAAGTCCACAGAGTGATGGAGTCCTAATGAGCAATGAACTAATACCGATCAAAGAAAACCAAGTAACAACATAGTGAGTATAAGGCAAAATGAACATACCAATTCATCTATTTCCTGTGGGCCATGCATTTACCGCAACTCTTGGTTGGCTTGGCCACTGGCAGTTCCTTGTTCTCTGAGTCGTCGGATTCCTCTATCACAGTCACATGGCGCTTAGCAGTCTTACCAGTAGCTCGTTTGGCCTTCAGTGCTTTCTTCCATTTTTTGATTGTAGTACTGAGCAAGTCGTCATTGTCGTGTTCTGATGGAACCTCATCTGGCGTGAGTTTGCTGGGTGCCAGTGACTTTGATGGGCTGGGGGCATTCTGCAAGGGCCTGAGAGATCAAACAGTTGATGGTGGGTGAAGTTCTGGTTCTGGGGCAACAGGAGATTGAACGATTGGCAGTGGGTGAAGTTCTGGTTTCGGGGTGACAGAACTTTGAGGCGGTGTTAGGATAGTCAGAGTAGGTTCAGTGGGTGCTGAAGGTTGTTTGGCGGCACTGGCACAAGCAGCCATCTGCACTCGCATCTTGGCTAGGCCATTGATTGGAGCCGAGGAAGAGCCAGCTGTGTTACCTGGTCCATTGTCGTCAATTATAGTTCCACCTTCACATCCATTTTCATTTTTGAACAATGCCCTTGAGGCAAAAGTAAGTAGTTAGATAGAAAACGAGAAATGATGAGAACATACCTATTCCACCATTTGAGAAGTCCCTCTGCCCAATCTCTATCCTTGCACTCGCGAATGAAGTTGATGATATTGTAGTAGAAGGCTCAGTTATTGAATTTGCCGTCAGCTTCAGCCCATTTGTTCTTGTTGCTGATGGCAAAGCATGCCTAGTAGTATATGAAACCAATCAGTCAGTCATGTTAAGTACATCAATAAATATAAAACTTGCCTGAACACAAGCATATGCTATGTGCTCCGCTTCAACAGTAGTCATGTCATGCAGGGATGCATTGCATGAACGTGTAGCATGTGAGTCATTGCCTAATGCAGTAGATGGACCTGTAAAGATATGTCGCATTATCTAATGATTCAGAATGTTAGTGAGATAAAAATGCGTGTCATTGACTAAACACTTACACACTCAAGGAAATATCCTTGGAACAAGCCCTCATGCATGGTATCCTTGTTGTAGTTGTTAGCAGGGGGATTTCTGGCCCACAGAAACACCGGTGTAAGGAATCATATTTCTGTAGGCATGAAAAGGCCATATTTACACGAGCTGTCCATTGATCATTTGCACTATGGAGTTATATGACACTTCCCTGTATAGCGCGCCAAAGGTGCACGCTTTCCCGCGCCTGCGCTTAGCACGCGTTCCCACGCTCTATTGCCTATCATCCAGGAGGACCGATCCATGTCCGAGCACCCCTCTAGTATGTCATATTCCATGCTGCATGAGTGTAACAAGGACTGCAGCACTATTACATGTCATTACATACTATTGCGCATGTTATCCCTATCCCTTCCATGTCTGATGAGATCTTACTTAGTATAAAGCCTGATGGTAGTGCTATGATTCACCATTACTCCGCTTTACTGTACTTCCCTAGCATTTGGGTTTTACTTTAGAGTAGTAGTCACCATTAGGGCGCACACCCTGTGGTTATCGCATTTTGGCTTAGATTAGATCGCCTAATCAAGCCTTGCTTCTTGTCTGCTTTGCCTTTGCTCTCGCTTTACATCGCGCTTGCTTTACATCGCGCTTGCTTTACATCGCGCTTGCTTTACATCGCACATTACGAATCCCTACACCATTCCTTGCCTTCCACATCACTTGCATGCTTTCATGCGCCCACGCGCACTATAGGCGCACACCTTCCCGCGCTTCCCACGCTCCGCTTACTTCGCTTTTCTCATTGCATGCTTCGCACCTCTCTATATCCTTGTGCGCGTCCCCTGTCTACTTGAGTTCTCTCTATTTCTGGTCCTGTGTGTGGTAGCAGTCCCCTTTAGGGTCGAACACACCTGTCTCAGGCATAGTGGCCTAGGCGCAGCAAGACCTGATATACTGCCTCACCAGCAGTATTGTTGATCTCACATCTAGAGATTGATTGCACATGCCACAGTCAGCCTTCATGCCTTCAACTGGAGCCCACCGCGAGGGGGCCATCCACCACAGCTACCAGTTCACGCCCAACTCTTGTACAACTATCATGCATTACAGGGATTACCAGGAAGATATAGTATTTCATGCTAGCGCTTGCGCCAACTCACACGATAGCCTTTCACCTTCTAGCACACCATGCCCCTGTTACTTACCACCCACACACTCCAGCCACATCTAGGCGCCTTTCCTTCACGTTCTTGCGCGCGCCTTTCCCATGCTTAGCGCTTAGCGTGCGCCATTCTCGCGCTCTTAGAGACATTGAAGTTGACAGAAGAACAAGTTAGATAGAAGTCTGCATAGATGATAGCGCATCTTCCGTGCCTTCTGTGTTTTTCCTAGCAGTTTCTCAAGCGCTTCACTTCCTTGCTTTGCATGCTACCTAGGACACCCAGCAAGGACTAGTTCAGACATGGAATGGACTAAAATAATCCTCGCTGGGTGTCCTGTCGGGTCTCGCTGCACCTAGGCCACTATGCCTGAGACAGGCGCGTTTGACCCTAAAGGGGACTGCTACCACACACAGAACCAGAATTAGAGATAACTCAAGTAGACAGGGGATGCGCACAAGGATATAGAGAGGTGCAAAGTGTGTAATGAGAAATGCGCAGTAAGCGGAGCGTGGGAAGCGCGCGCTAAGGTAAGCGAAGCGTGGGAAGGCGTGCACCTATAGTGCGCATGGGTGTGTGAAGGCGCGCAAGTGATGCGGGAGGTAGGGAGTGGTGTAGAGATTTGTAATGAGCATTAAGTGATGTGAGTGAAAACAAGAGCAAAAGCGGAGCAGACAAAAAGCAAGGCTTGATTAGGTGATCTAATCTAAGCCAAAAACATGATAACAACAGGGCGCGTGCCCTAATGGTGACTACTACTCTAAAGTAAAACCCAAACACTAGGGAAGTACAGTAAAGGGGAGTAATGGAATAGTAGCGCAACTATCAGGCTTTATACTAACTAAGATCTCATTGGATGCGGAAGGGATAGGGAGAACATGCATGATAGTATGTAATGACATGTAATAGCACTGCAGTCCTTGTTACACTCGTGCAGCATGGAGTATCACATACTAGAGGGGTGCTCGAACATGGATCGGTCCTCCTGGATGCTAGGTGATAGAGTGCGGGAAGGCATAGGCACGGGAAAGCGTGCGCCTTTGGTGCACTATGCAGGGAAATGTCATGCAACTCCATAGTGCGAATGATCAAATGACAGCTCGTGTAAATATGCCCTTTCCATGCCTACAGAAATATGATTCCTTACATTGACCTACTGAACTCCCGCATGTCCCTCCTCTATTGGACACTAACCCTCCCAATCAAGTCATTGATGGTCTCCCTAACAACCAGCCTATACTCGTCCCCTACCAGACTGCACCAGATGCTCTTGGTCTTTTCCGCATCTATGCGCAATGTCCCACTCTAATACCATGCCGAGATCAAAGCCTTGATGCAATTGCTGATGCCCCAACCTTTGAAATACAGAGTGACCCTCATTAAGAGAGATCACAAATTGTCTCTGGACTCCCATCTGCATATATACAACCTGACAATATCTTCACTGCATTCAGTAGTCCAGCTGCAGGACATCTCTTTTGCTGGCAGTACTCTGGAATGAATTCTAAGTCAAGTGTGGATATGAAATGCCTCACATGGGATTTTCTTGATGACAACAACTACAGAAGAGAAGATGCTCAAACTTATGATGATGTGTGTGAGAAGAGGCTTCTCCAAGATTTTCTCAAAGATAGGTTGAATCCATTCCATGTCGAAAATGGTTGGCACTGCTCTACAGTCAAAATCTGACTGCCGAAAGAAAAGGTGAAACATCGAGCAGAGGATGAAGCCCCAGAAATGCAGATCCCAGGTGTTTATCACTGCTCGATTACTGACATTATCACTTCTGTCTTCGAGGACAGTGTTGCATCCACCTTTCACATGATGCCCTTCCAGCAGCTATGGAAGGTGTCAGAAGAGCATACTGTGAATGTATATGGTGAAGCTTATTCTTCATCTGCATTCTTGGAAGCTCACAATGAGATCAACTCCCTTCCCCATGACCCTGATGATGGTCTTGAGTGCATCGTTGCTTCATTGATGCTATGGTCAGACATGACCCATCTTGCAAGCTTCAGCGATGCATCTCTCTGGCCTGTCTATTTGTTTTTCGGTAATCAATCTAAATATACACCAGGCAAGCCAACAGCATCTGCATGTCATCATGTGGCATATATCCCGACAGTGAGTCGCTTCTCAGAATATCACTATCTGAATTCGTTTATTAACTTGATGATCTTAGCTTCCGGATAATTTTCAAGACATTTACATCAGTTTGTTTGGCGAGGCATCTTCAAATGATACCTACACTCATTGTAAGCACAAGCTTATGCAAGCTATCTGGGCACTTTTGCTCAATGATAAGTTTATGCATGCATACAAGTATGGTATCATTGTTCGATATGGAGATGGGGTGACAAGATGGGTATTTCCCTGCTTCTTTAGTTATTCTGCTGACTATCCTGAAAAGTGAGTGTTTTGCATCAATTTCAGTATCTGATCTTAATTATATTATTACGCAGAGTCCTGATTGCATGTATCAAATTTCTTGGTGAATGTCCATGTCCTCGGTGCCTCATTAAGAAGGCCAGTGTTCCTAAGATGGGCACAAAACTCGACCTGAAGAGATGGAAGACAAATCAACGGGTCAATGATGCATCCCATCATGATTGTATTGAGCGATCTCGGGCACTTATCTTTCGGAAAGGTGTCAGTATCAACAGCCAGCACATCAAGAACTGTCTGCAGGAGGAGTCACTTGTCCCTACTCGCATAAGTATTGATTAATGCTAGCATGTCATTATAATCTAATGTTGTATAATAACACCTTTTCCGAGCACCTCGCTGACTTCAGATTCAACTTATTCTTGATGTTTGTTGTTGACCTTCTACATGAGCTTGAGCTCAGCGTCTGGAAGGCTATTTTTACACACCTTATGCATATTCTTTTTGCCGTAGGTGGAACAGCTATCCAGGAACTCAATTGGTGGTACGGGTATTATTATTGTTATGCAGCTAACTCACTAGTAATGTTTGTATGATAGATATTGCAGAGTTCCTACTTTTGGACAGGGAACAATTTGACACTTCAACAAAAATGTGTCTGCCATGAAGTGCCTTGCAGCCTGCAATTTTGAAGATATACTTCAGGTAAGACATCATTAATCCTATCAATATTTGATTGCATCATTGATTTAATGATGAATTATCAATGTCTAGTGTGCTATCCCAGTTTTTGAAGGACTTCTCCCCTCCAAACATAACAAAATTGTCCTTGATCTCCTATTTGATGCCACAACATGGCATGCATATGCTAAACTACGCCTACACACCAATGATACGCTTGCCTTCTTTGACTCCACAACAATTGTCTTTTCTCAATCGGTTTGCAAGTTCATGCACACTACATGTAAGGATTATGTCATGACAGAACTACCTCAGGAGCATGCTGCTTGGAGTCGTCGCCATGCTGTGCTAGCCTCAAAACAACTGGCAGGAGCTGCTACAGGGCGGTCAGTAAAAGACAAGGAGTCTGTGTCCAATACAAAGGTCAAAAACTTAAATCTGTATACATACAAATACCACGCACTTGCTGACTATCCAAATACAATTCAGAGAGTAGGTACTACAGACAGCTATTCAACACAGCCAGTAAGTGCCTTGCTGATATTCTGATTTATATACGATATCTAATCTACCACAGGGAGAACTAGAACATTGTAGATCTAAGCATTGATACCCCCGCATGCCAAAGAAGAAGGGTCAGATGATTGCTAGCATCGCATCTCAGGATGCTATTGAGCGTTTTGTGGAGAAGGTGATCAGTGCATGTGTAACGCATCAACAGAACCCAAGACCTTGGCATGTTCGAATGTCTCCCTCTGATCACCATTTGATTGCTAAATATGCCCAAGTGACTGATGATCTCACAGTCTGGTTAGGTGAGCAACAGGATGATCCTGCTGTTGAGGTGCAATTTTTTTTTGATATGTTTAATCATAGTCTCATTAATTTTCTTAGGAGTTCATTCCACGACTGAAAGACCATCTGCTTGCTTGACTTCGCAGTCTTGCGTATGACGGAGATGAACATGATTTCTCTGATGCTGATCGTGCCTCAGTCTTGTTCACTGACAACAAACTATATCACCATAGTATTTTGCACGTAAACTACACAACATATGACCTGTGACATGAACAGGACACCATTAATCCCCATACTTGTGCCGACATCATGGTCCTCTCCCATGAAGAGGAGAAGACTCACCCTTATTGGTATACCTGTGTGATCGGGATCTTTCATATCAATGTAGAGTACTGTCAAGACGATGCTGGATCATACTCATGCCCAACTCGGATGGACTTCCTATTTATCTGATGGTTCCAACGGGATATTTCACCTGTAGGTTGGGCTGCAACACGACTCCACCGCCTTCAATTCTTCAATGAAGACAGCCCTGATACATATGGATTCTTGGACCCAAACTGTGTTATTCATGGGGTACACTTGATTCCAGGGTTTGCATACCCTATTGACTATGAAGATTTGAATTCTGACTGCTGGTTCTACTATTTGAATATGTGAGTACTTGTTTTTTCAATTCTTGCTACCTAAGTCTGACATGATCCCTGTATTGAAGATTTGTAGATCGAGACATGTTTATGAGGTACCGTGGTGGCGGAATTGGTCACAAGGCTACACAGGAATGGAATGATATCCTTCAGCATGAAGGTCATGGAGCAGAAGAAGTAGTAGAGGCCGATGAGGGAGACTTGGACATTGATGTTGGGGAGAATCATTTGGAAGAAGAGGATGTTGGGAATCTATGGGATGACAAGGGTGATGGAAATGATGAGGGTGATGGGGACGACAAGGATGGGAATGACCAGGATGACAGGGACAACGAGGACAATGAGGATTGTGTTTTAGCTGATGAGGGCGAGGAGCTTGACGATAATATTCTTGCAGAGGAAGGGTATGGAGCTCTCTGATCATCAATCAATCACACTCTGAGTTTTGTACTTTTTGATTTTTGCACATTTCTATGTAGAAAATACATTGCAGTATCTGGTATGTATCATGTAGACACAAGAACCATCTACTCATCATCAGTGTGATAGTATGGTGAGAGAGAAGGTATCATTCTGAGTTATTTGCCTGCACTCAAATGTCATGCCAAGGTGTTGATGACATCACACAGAATTGTTTGGTCATATGTTATACCACCCTACCATCCATATCAGGTAATTTCTCAGTTGAGCAATTTTTGTGATGATCAATTGTCATGCTGAAATCCTCTGGATTCAATATTCACCGTCTGGTGAATATCTTGCCATCACAACATATCCAAATATCCAATGATGAAATCCAGGGAAGAGGGAATGTATCACAAAATTCCAGGGTCACTCTGTGGTCAATGGAGCATGGAATTTTCCACTCGCATGGACACCTGATGGCAAACAGCTTGTCTTGGGCAGTATGTGGAGTGATCCCACCATACGGATCTGGGATTCATCCACCTGGAGGCAGGTGGGCGAACCCTGGAAGGGCCATACTGAGAATGTCAACATGATTGCCTTGAACCCTACTGGCACCCTTCTCACGTCTGCATCTACAGACAGCCAGGTTTGCCTTTGGCGGCTTTTGGACCGATGAACAAATCGCAATATTCAGGCCCACCAATCTGGTATTTTGTGTTACCTTCTCCATGGATGGCAAGCACATTCTCAGCAGAGGAAGAGATGGTATGATCTCAAAGTGGGTGGTGCCTTTGCTGGAGGACATTTTCAAGGACCAAGGATCAGACGTAAGGTCCTGCTCATTGTCAGTCACTTCATCATCTCATTTTTTTTCAAGGACGGGTTACGGGAGGATGCCCTGAAAGAACAAGTGGCAGGTAATGCGAGTTGTCATTCTTTGCCTGTCTTCTCATATTGATCCTCAATCTCACAAGGCTCAATAGTCTGATTACAAGGCATGTTTTCAGCCTTCATGCTTGTTATATATTCTGACCATGTATGATGCAGATCCTCACCATCAACATGGCAACCCACAATGCATGCATAACTGGTGACTTGCTTACTGCTGACAGGCTGTTCACACAAGATATTGATGCTTATAGCAGTGACTACAACTCTTATGCAATTCACTCGTTTATCAAGGCAAGAAATTCAAACTGGAACAGCGCACTTGATGATGCACTCAAAGTGAGATACACCATTCCGGCGTGACCTCTTGAAAACAAGCTCACTTGCATGATGATATAGAGTATCAGCATTCAGTCATCCTTGATGGGTTGTATTTCCAAGGGCATGGCCTATTGTGGAAAACAACAGTTCCAGGATGCAATGAAAGCATTTGACCTCATCTTCATGTATGTGGATACAAATTTGAATAACACTTGTCTTCTACTCTTGATCAAGGTACATCAATCAATTGTGTCTCATGTACTCACTACTTACACAACTACTGTCAGGCTATCGCCCTTTTCAATGCAGATCAACATAACAAGGCAATTCTGTGTGTCCAAGAGCTAGCTACCACTTGTCCTGATCTGAATTCTCTTGCCTGTGGTATCGTGGAAGTGAGTGCTCCTGACACAGTCTACTCCAGATTTATGTGCCAATACTTATTTTTTGAACCTCGCACTCCACGCTTATCTACACGTTCAAGTGGGAATGAATGCAGTAGATGATACATGTCACAATGAAGCTGCTAGTCACTTCACTTCCACTGTCAATGCTATCTGCTTCTCATCTATGTCAGCCATCCATTCAAAATATGATGTTTGTGTGGTGGTAGGTTGATTGCAGTGCATCTGGAAATCATTTTTTCATTACCCACTATACTTTCCAGTTATTTGGGTGGAAGCTCAAGTCCTTGTGGCGATTTGCACACCAGAATTGGTGCCATGCTCTCCTTCAGGCAGGTAGACTTCTAGAAACCATCAAAGCATACCGATATGTAATGGATAGGGCTGATGAGGCTATGAAAGCACACTGCCTTGATTGGTCAACTGGTAAGTGCTTGTGATGTCAACTGGGTATACTTCCCAACCTCATTTCACTCAGCTTTCAAGCAAGATTGCAGCATGCTTTATGCTGCCACCGGAGTGACTGACCTCGCTGCAAGCAGAGATGATGCTCTTGCTGCAGGTAATTATGACAGGGCTGTCGAACTTTACTCTGTGGCAATTGACCTTGATTTTACAACCTATACCATCTTTGCAAATCGCCATAAGGCGAGGTCGGGAAAAATGTTATGGGATGACGCACTCTTTGATGTGGAAAAGGTCTGATGACAGCTATTGTTTTGTATTTGACTCTCATTTTGGTGATATGCAGCTTATTGAACTCAATCCCTCGTCTTACTTTAGATATGAGTTGAAGCATGCAGTACTTCATGGCACACACTGATATGATGAAGCTATCGAGGCATTTAAAAGAATGCTCTCCAAGTTGGAAAATGCTCCCGACACAGAAACAACAAGTATGCCCCAAATAGCTCATCTTTCAACACAATTGAATCTTTGCCCAGACTTGCGCAAATAGTATGTTAGCCCAGCTGAAGTAAAAGGTGTTATTGAGGAGAGCATTAAGCCTCAACTCAACCATGCCCTGCATTGTCTAATCAACACCTCCACTGGGTGTGTATGCACTTGCAAGGTACAGATAAATACCTTCAGGATAAGTGCAGAGTACAAAGAACTTCTGTCATCCACAATGAAGCATTCAGACCTTGGAACACGCTTCCATGACGTAGTGACGATGTACTTCCATCATGTCATGCTATTGCATAGGTGGGAAGGGATGGAACCGTCGCTGCATGACATCCAGGGCAAGGTCGTATATGACTTAGATCAAGTTGGTGGCATCACAAAGTTGCAGTCATTTTGTCAAACTGCTCGTGAAATGGGCTATCACTGGGCATGGGTTGATACCTGTTGCATCAATCAGACTAACAACGTCAAGGTCCAACAATCGGTCAACTCCATGTTTATCTGGTATCGCCACTCAGCGCTCACCATCATTTACCTGTTGGATGTTCTGCCTTCATTGTGAGGGTGGACAGTGCAAGAATTCCTTGCTCCAAAATTTGTGCTATTTTATCAGAAGGATTGGTCCTTATATCTTGACGATCGCTCTCCCAACCACAAGGATTCTCTTGCAATCATGCAAGAGATGGGAGATGCAATGGGTATAGATGCACAGGCCCTCGTCGCCTTCCTTCTGGGAATGAATGATGCCTGGGAGAAACTCCAATGGGTGTCAGCCCGTATCACCACATGGCCGGAAGATATTGCATACTCATTATTTGGTATCTTCGGTGTCAACCTGCCTGTCATTTATGGCAAGAAGCAAAAGGCACTTGGAAGACTCTTGCAGGAGGTCATAGCTCAGTTGGGTGACATCAGTGCCCTGTATTGGGTGGGGCAATCATCTGAATTCAATAGCTGTCTACCGGTTGACATCACTTCATACAAAGCTCCACCATACACCCTGCCATCTCTGTCTGAAGATGACATTCAGATGTCGATTTCCTCACTCCGACATGTCGTGGCTGTAGATTTGGTTCTGAAAATTTACGCCCTGCTTGAGAACCTGAATGCTCCTCATTTCGGGAACTGCAGACTTCATCTGCCTTGCATTGCATTTCATGTCATAGCAATCAAACAGCATCATGCTCAAGATCAGCAGATATATGAAGTTAAGGCTGATGGGCTTCATGACATACTGATCACCACGGAGGACAAGCTGATTCTGTTCTCATCACCATGGCCCACGATACAAACATTCTTGCTTGTGTGTCCGTGGAATCGTTATTTTCTTGAGCTCACTGACTCTGCAGAGCCACCTGATGTTGCTGACCATGCAGAGAGCGAGAAAGATTATTGGTCAGCACCCGAGTCCCCATTGCCAGATTCGCCTCGTGAGTTCTCTGAAGCACAGGAGTCGGTTGATTTGGAACTGAGAGATCGAGCATTGCGATTGGCTGCTCATCTTGAGCAGCCTTTTAGCGCATTTTTGCTGGCACAGCAGCATGGTGGAGAATACAAGAGAATCGTGTCAGACCATGATGTTATTGCACAAGTCAAGGACCTTTCTTCTATTCCAAACATGGTCAAGACACTAGAAATATTGTAGCAGTATGCATTTTGGTATGATTTACATCCATAATACAAGAGTTGTATGAGATGAGCAATACCATGGAGTGTCCTCGAAGCTGATCTACAAACGATAACATCACCAGCCACTTTCAAGCTCTCTAGCTGTGAGCTACCCTGTGGAAGTCTAATGGTCGTGAACTGGATGAGGAACACAATCTTCATGAAGTTATCGTCAGCATCATTGTGGCGCAAATGGATGTGTGAGACCTGGACTATGGTGGGAAAAATGATGAGGGCATACCAGTTGACCCAGGGCAAGATGAATATCAAAAATTAGTGGCAATGCATGAGAGGTGCATAGGTAGTATGGGCAGGCTTTCGATGTTGTACCAGATATCATTGATAGTTGGTGGGTAGTTGAGACTGAAAAAGATATACATTGGAAATGTGATGGTGACCGTTCACGTTCACATTCTCGCGTGAATCCGTCTGTGAATGTTTGTAAGTAGTGGTCTGCCATGGTGGTGAGGGAGAGCAGTTAGAAGGCGGGGGCAAAGTAACAGGGAGTGCAAGCTGAGATCGTCGAGTCAAGTGTGAAGCAAACAAGAGATGAATTCCGTATATTTGAGGGACCATGCGATTATTGTGGTGGTGGTGAGAAGCAATAAGCTTTCAGAGACGACACAACAAAGGTGAATTCAGACGTCCTGATTAACCAGATACGAGATTGGATTCAAGAGCACCAGAACTACACAATATGAAGTGCTACATAACTTATACCATATAGATAAGGGAGGCTCATGATTAATTCTAACAAACATATGATACTTTCTGGTTTCAGATAATGTGTGTGGCAGGGGGGTTTGTCACTCTCTATTAGTCAGTGATCAGCCTGGACCAGTCCATCCATCACATACCCCCCTTCAGAGGTCATCCAGCAGCCTCTAACCATGACCCCTACTTCTTTGGGATGCATCCCTTGACCTTGGAGCGGGCAGCATCCTTGGCTGCTGCAGTAGTCTCACCATCAGTCATAATGGTGTAGAGACTCAATTCTCTACAGGCTGATATTGGGCTATTTTATGGCTCATGATGACTGGGCTTCACAGCACAACATCACCATCATGTGTAGAGCAATTCCACATATCATGTGCAGCTTCCCTGCAATAATGCACCAGATTCACAACACTTTCCCGCACTTGCACAATGCATTCCCATGCTCGCGCTTAGCATGCGTTTATTGTGCATCTTCGTGTTTTATCGCACATCTTTGCATTTTATTGTGCATCATCACAGGAGCATCCATCCATTGTCCAGCCAGTTCCTTGGTGTGTCACATTCCATTTATTACTATATCTGACTATGTTTGGCATCATACAATTATTATTTCGTTATGGACCCTTACATTACATCACTTACATACTTAGAGTGCTCCTGATTTGCTTCTGAGCCCTGGGAAGGCACTTATGTGTGACTTAGGGTTGCCATGTCTGTTTTTACAATGAAGCTTCTGGCAGTCACCATCTATCACCAATTAGTTCCATGCAGTGCATGTATCCATCGTTGTAGTCCCTAGCATCCATCTATAGCTAGTGGCAATTGCATTATCCATCTATTATCTGTCCAGCATCCGTCCTCCTTGCCTTGGTTCACATCCCAGCATCATTTATACACCCTCTCTACACTTGCACACTTTGCACACTACTTTCCCACGCTTCGCATGACCATCACATTTCACATTTCTTCGCATTTGACCACATCTCTTCACGTTTTCCTGCGCTTTCATTGCATTTGATCAGGGTTGATCAGCATTTACTTGTGGATCTTTGCTTTCCTTGCGTCCCCTTTAGGGTCGAATGCTATTGCTTCTGCGAGTATAGCAGCTAGGTAGAGCTGAGACTCACTTATACTGGCTTAGCATTATTATAGCTAGTGCCTAGCCAGGTTGTGATACCTACAACAGCATCATCATCCACTGGTGGTGATGGTGCAAGGAATCATATTTCTGTAGGCGTGGAAAGGGCATATTTACATGAGCTGTCCATTGATCATTTGCACTATGAAGTTGCATGACATTTCCCTGCATAGCGCACCAAAGGCGCATGCTTTTCTGCGCTTAGCACACATTCCCGCGCACTATTGCCTACCATCCAGGAGGGCCGATCCATGTCCAAACACCCCTTTGGTATGTCATATTCCATGCTGCACAAGTGTAACAAGGACTGCAGCGCTATTACATGTCATTACATACTATCATGCATGTTCTCCCTATCCCTTCCGTGTCCGATGAGATCTTACTTAGTATAAAGCCTGATGGTAGCGCTATTACTCCCCATTACTCCCCTTTACTGTACTTCCCTAGCATTTGGGTTTTACTTTAGAGTAGTAGTCACCATTAGGGCATGCACCCTGTGGTTATCACATTTTGGCTTAGATGAGATCGCCTAATCAAGCCTTGCTTTTTGTCCACTTCACCTTTGCTCTCACTTTACATTGCGCTTGCTTTCACTCACGTCACTTCACGCTCATTACAAATCCCTACACCACTCCCTACCTCCCGCATCACTTGCGCACCTTCATATGCCCACGTACACTATAGGCACATGCCTTCCCATGCTCCGCTTACTTCACTTTTCTCATTGCATGCTTTGCGCCTCTCTATATCCTTGCACACATCCCCTGTCTACTTGAGTTCTCTCTATTTCTGGTCCTGTGTGTGGTAGCAGTCCCCTTTAGGGTCGAATGCATCTGTCTCAGGCATAGTGGCCTAGGTGCAGCAAGACCCGACATTCTGCCTCACCAGCAGTGTTGTTGATCTCACATCTAGAGATTGATTGCGCATGCCACAGTCACTCTTCATGCCTTCAATGGGATTTCAGGCGTGGGGGCATCAGAGGGAGCTGGGTGATTCTTGGAGATGAGTGGTGGAGTGGCACAGGTGGTGTTGGAAGGGCCAGCTGCAGTGTTGGGAGGGATTATCCTGGCCCTTGAGGGTGCAAAAGGGTGGAGGGCTTCTTCATCTTTCCGTCACTGCCTCTTCACCTGTCATTCAGCTATCCCCCTTTCTTTCCACTTCCACTGCCTCCTGAGGCGGTCCAGATTGTCCCATAATGCCTCATCCATGAGTTCTGAACAGTGTGGGTCCAACCATTTCCCACCAGCCTCTTCCCTAGGGTTGCGGTGTAAGGAATCATAATTCTGTGGGCGTGAAAAGGCCATATTTACATGAGCTGTCAAATTGATCATTCGCACTATGGAGTTGCATAACACTTCCCTGTATAGCGCGCCAAAGGCGCACGCTTTCCCGCGCTTACGCGCTTCCCGCGCCTACGCCTTCTCACGCCTACGCCTTCTCGCGCCTGCGCTTAGCGCGCGTTCCCGCGCTCTATCGCCTATCATCCAGGAGGACTGATCCATGTCCGAGCACCCCTCTAGTACGTCATACTACATGCTGCACGAGTGTAACA
>Ga0310811_10005481_pt1 | contig 16050 bp, 15 predicted proteins | sample YCmetagenome_FD_207642 | JGI IMG/M metagenome (GOLD analysis project Ga0310811, IMG submission 207642) | Soil microbial communities from experimental microcosm in Duke University, North Carolina, United States - YC | ecosystem: Engineered > Artificial ecosystem > Soil microcosm > Unclassified ...
CTTTGGAAATCTTGAACACTTCGCGCACCTCGGCGTTGCCCACGATTATCTCCTCCATCTCTTTCTCGAGCATACCCTCCATGGCGGCTTTCACTTCGTTGATCGCGTCATAGATGATCGAATACAAACGGATTTCGATTTCTTCGTTTTCGGCGAGTCTTCGAGCGGATGCAGAAGGGCGAACTTGGAAACCTACGATGATCGCATCCGAAGCAGAGGCTAACAGTACGTCTGATTCGGAAATCTGACCCACGGCTTTGTGGATAATACTCACGGCCACTTTCTGTGTCGACAATTTCAACAGGGAATCCGACAACGCTTCGACAGAGCCGTCCACATCACCTTTCACAATCACATTCAATTGCTTGAATGATCCTATCGCCAAGCGCCTTCCAATTTCGTCCAGCGTAATGTGCTTCTTGGTGCGGATGCTTTGTTCTCTCAAAATTTGACTGCGCTTGTTTGCCACCTCGCGAGCTTCACGATCCGTTTCGTAAACTTGAAACTTCTCGCCCGCTTGCGGTGCGCCATCAAGGCCCAGCACTTGAACCGGCGTTGATGGACCTGCCTCGTTTACCTTTTTCCCTGTATCATCGAACATCGCCTTCACGCGCCCGTAATTCGAACCGGCCACCATAATGTCTCCAATCTTCAACGTTCCTCCTTGAACCATCAGCGTGGAAACATATCCGCGGCCCTTGTCAAGCTCTGCTTCAATGATTGATCCCTGTGCAGACTTATTTGGGTTTGCTTTGAGGTTCAACAATTCAGCCTCGAGCAATACTTTTTCCAACAACTCATCGATCCCAACTCCGGTCTTCGCGGAAATCGCCTGGCACTGGTATTTACCTCCCCAGTCTTCAACGAGAATATTTATTTTCGAAAGCGACTCTTTTACCTTTTCAGGGTTGGCCCCTGGTTTATCAATCTTGTTGATCGCAATGATAATCGGCACTCCAGCTACTTGGGCGTGATTAATAGCCTCTTTTGTTTGAGGCATCACGTCATCATCAGCCGCAACTACAATAATTGCGATATCTGTCAATTTCGCTCCGCGGGCACGCATCGCCGTAAATGCTTCGTGACCGGGCGTATCGAGGAACGCAATCTTTTGGCCGCTGGCAGTCGTTACATCATAGGCACCGATGTGCTGAGTGATGCCACCTGCTTCGGACGCCACTACTTTCGTTTTGCGTATATAATCCAGCAATGATGTTTTTCCGTGGTCTACGTGACCCATGATTGTCACAATAGGGGCACGAAGCTCCAAATTTTGTTCCGGCTCAACCGCTTCAACACCTTCGGGCTCTTCTTCAGATGTCGTGAATTGAACATCGTATCCAAACTCGTCAGAAATGATCGTTATTGCTTCCGCATCCAAGCGCTGGTTGATCGAAACGAACATGCCCAGTCCCATGCAGGTGGAAATAACATCATTCACAGAAACGTTCATGAGCGAAGCCAAGTCATTGGCCGAAATGAACTCCGTCACTTTGAGCGTCTTTGACTGCTCTTGTTCCTGTTGCAAACGTTCCTCTTCCGCTTCAGATACCGCTTGACGTTTTTCTTTCCGATACTTGGCGCCGGTGAATTTCTTTTGACCGCTGCTCAATTTCGCGAGCGTGGCACGGATCTGATCTTGAATTTCTTTATCTGTAGGCTCTACTTTCTGCACGCGTGGTGCCGGGCGTTGTCCTGCACCTTTGTTCGGGCCACCGGCAGGTTTCACCCCTTTCGAGTCACTGAAATTGGGGATCCGTTTGCGAGGGCGCTTCTGCTGCTGAGCCGCCGCTGAATTCTTGTTTTCTGAAGGCGGGGGAGCTGTAGGCAATGAGATTTTGTCCAGCACCTTCAAGCCTTGGAGCTTATCCGCTTTCGCTTTTACGACTTCTATTTCCGGTGCCTTTTCCGACTCAGGCTGCACCTCTACTATTTTTTCCTGAACAACCTCTTTCTTAACCTCTTCTTCTTCCTTTTTCTTCTTGCCGAGATCCAGTTTGCCAAGCACTTTGAAGCCTTCCAGTTTAGGTTTCTCGATCTCCACTTTTTCCGTCTTTACCTCTTCCTTGTGCTTCACAATATCCTTGGAGCCGAGATTCTTGATGAGCATGCTCTCCTCTTCATCCGCTTTCTTACGATGCACTTCAGGCTCGGTCACCTTCACTACCGGTTCTCCGTGTTTGGCTCCAATGGTGAGTCCTGACGCTTCGAGTTTTTCGGAAGCTGAAGACGCATACTCTTTGGCAAGCATAGCAAACTGCTCCGCCGTCAGCTTGGCATTTGGATTATTCTCGACCGAAAAACCTTTTTTGGCCAAAAAATCCAAAATGGTGTTGTGACCCACATTGAGTTTACGTGAAGCTTGCCCTAGTCGTATTCCTTTTTCTTCAGCCATGCCCAAATATCAGCTATTTTATTGATTTATGAGTTCTACTATCTATGAACTACTGTTGCTGTTGTTGCTGTTGTTCGAATTCCTTCTTCAACACATTCAACACTAGTTCAATTGTTTCTTCTTCTAGGTCAGTTCTGCGAACGAGCTCCTCTTTATTCAACGCGAGTACACTTTTTGCGGTGTCCAATCCGATGCGTTTCAGTTCGTCGATCACCCAGCTTTCCACTTCGTCGCTGAATTCATCGAGATCCACATCCTCTTCTTGCGCGGCGCCGTCTGTTTCGCGGAAGACATCGATCTCCATTCCTACCAAACGACTCGCCAGTTTGATGTTCAAACCACCTTTGCCGATTGCCAGTGAGACTTGGTCGGGTTTCAAGAATACAGCCACACGGCCGTTCTCCTTGTCGATCTTGATGCTCGTGATTTTCGCAGGGCTCAATGCGCGCTGGATGTACAATTCAAGATTTTCAGTGTAATTGATTACATCAATATTTTCATTCTGCAATTCCCGGACAATGGCGTGAATGCGTGAACCTTTCATACCCACGCAAGCGCCCACCGGGTCGATGCGATCGTCATAGGATTCAACGGCTACTTTGGCCCGTTCCCCAGGCTCGCGAACCACCTTCTTTATCGTTATCAGTCCATCATACACTTCGGGTACCTCTTGTTCGAACAAGCGCTCAAGGAAAACAGGGGATGTGCGAGACAAAATAATCTTAGGGCTGCCGTTGAGCATGTCCACTTTGTGGACGATCGAGCGAACGGTTTCGCCCTTGCGGTAGCGGTCTTTTTGAATTTGCTCATTGCGTGGGATTGCAATTTCATTTCCTTCGCCATCCGTTAAAAGCACTTCGCGGCTAAGCACCTGATAGACTTCCCCGCTGATAATTTCACCAACGATGTCCTTATATTTTTGATAAAGAATGTCTTTTTCTAGGTCTTTTACTTTTTGCATCAACGCCTGACGTGCGGTGGTTACAGCCCTGCGACCGAAATCCTCCAAGTGAATTTCCTCTGCCACTTCTTCACCCACTTCAAAATCGGGCTCGATCTTTTGTGCCTCCGTCAAGCTGATCTTGTCATGATCCCAAATATCTTCCGATTCGTCGTCTACGATTTCACGGAAGCGCCAGATCTCCAAGTCACCTTTGTCGGCATTGACAATGATGTCGAAGTTGTCGTCTTGTACATATTTTTTGCGGATCATATTGCGAAACACGTCTTCCAAGATGCGGATCATCGTGGGTCTATCAATGTTTTTTTGCTTCGCAAAGTCTGCAAACGATTCAATTAACGTTGATGCGTCCATAATTCTGTCTATTTAAAAGATACGGTTACAAATGCTTTCTCAATTTCTGCGAATGGGATTTCCATGGCCTTTGTTTCAAACTTCCCATGCCTTCCGGCAGGCAGGTTCCCATCTTTAATCTCGGCTTCAATCACTATTTTGTCCTCGGTCACTTCCTGAAGGGTGCCCAACACAATCGATTTATCTTGGCGGTGCACTTTCAGTTTGCGGTTCTTGTTTTTTTCAAATTGACGTTTCAGTTTCAGTGGGTGATCGAGTCCTGGAGTAGACACTTCTAAGAAATATTGATCTTCAATAAGGCTCTCCAGGGAATCGTTCACTGCTCGGCTCACATTGGCGCAATCGTCAATGGTAATGCCGCTGTCGCCGTCCAATATCACCGTGAATTTCATCGGCTTATGCTTGCTCACCACCACATCCACCAAAAAATGGGCGGGATTGGCGAGGCTGGCGACTGTCAATTCCTTTATTTTTTCCTTCAAATCCATAAAAAAACCTAGAGAATGAAAGAGGGGACTTGCGGTCCCCTCTGAACATTTACTAAGAAGTTGATGCAAAGATAATCGATTTTTTTTGAAGTGCAATAATCCGCTGTTACAATACCAAAATCCTTTACAAAAACAATACTTTTGAAAATGCGAAAAGTCATCCTGCTTTCCTTCGTGTGTCTTTCGGTCGAGGTCTTTGCCCAGAGGTCTTTTTTTGGCGTGGATGCGGGCATTAATGTGGCCAACCAACGAATGCGAAATCACTATGACAACGATCCCCCCAGCATTTCAATATTTTACCAAAACACGGTTAAGCCAACCTTCGGAATTTTTTACCAATACGGGTTCAATGAAAAAATGGGGCTACGATTAGGGGCTCACTTCTGGGGACTTGGCTATTCTAACATAAACTCGTTCACTGGTGACGTGAGTATTAATTACCTGACGCTCCCTTTAACTTTTCAATATTCTGCGACTCCGCATTTATCTTTCAATGCCGGCGCCTATTTGAGTTTTACCTTAGGGGGTTCGCGGTTCAATAATGAAGATATCACCAAAACATATCATCACAATGACGATGGGCTAGTTTTCGGTGGGGAACATGACCTCTATAAAAATCTCGCCATCAGTGTCAAGTATATCTGGGGCTTGAAAAACATTTGGCTCAACGACACTCAAACTCTTCCCTCTATTCCTCCAATAACTATACATACGAATTACACCAACCGCGCTCTTCAAATCACGCTGATCTATAAATTCAAAAAACCATCTTAACAATATGAACATCGCAATGCTTGGCTCTGGTTTCATTGGCCGTTTTTACGCCGACGCTATTAACGGCAATCGCAGCAAAGACAAAATCGTAAGTGTTTATTCGCGTAGGGAAGAAAGCGCTAAGAAGTTTGCCGCCGATTATACCGTCGCATTTGCCACAACCAAAATGGAAGAAGCGATAGCGAGGCCAGAGGTGGAAGTGGTTTGTATTTCACTCCCTAACAATATTCACGAGGAAGCCGTAATGCTCTGCTGTAAACACAAAAAGGCGGTGATTACCACCAAACCCCTGGGACGGAATGCGATGGAGGCTCAACGTATGCTCGAGGCAGTAGAAAAAGCCGGCATCTTCAACGGCTACCTTGAAGATCTGGTGTACACGCCCAAATTTTTGAAGGCATTAGAAAGTGTGAAAGGCGGATCACTGGGCAGAATACTTTGGGCGAAATCGCGCGAGACACATCCCGGCCCTCACAGCGATTGGTTTTGGGATATAGAGCAAGCGGGGGGTGGTTGCATTCTGGATTTGGGGTGTCATTGCGTAGAGATTTCGCGCAGTTACATTGGCAAAGACATCAAGCCAGTCGAGGTGATGTGCTGGGCCGATACACAAGTGAAGCCCATTGATGCGGAAGACCATGCGATCGGCTTAGTGAAATATGAAAACGGCGCGATAGGTCAATTCGAGGTGAGCTGGACTTTTCGTGGCGGCCTGGATCTGCGCGATGAAGTCATGGGTACGGAAGGCACAATCTGGATAAATAGTTTTTTGCGCACGGGCTTCGAAATGTTCACCAGCGGCAAAAGTGCAGATTATGTTGCCGAGAAGGCGGAGAGCAACTCTGGCTGGCTTTTTCCGGTGGGCGACGAGATCAATGAGCTAGGATACAACCACATGTTCATGGATATGTTTAGTGCGCTGGAAAAAGGGACCGCGCCAAAAGAAACGTTTTATGATGGCTATGTAGTGAATGCCGTATTAGATGCTGCTTATCGCTCAGCAAAAAGTAAACTGTGGGAGCCCGTACAATTAAACATTTGGCGAGGAAAAACAGGTGTGAGCAAAGACAGCCATCTGCAGTCTTATGACAACGATCATTATTTGGTGAAAGAAGAAGTGACGCACTACGGCGCCAAGAAAGTGATTTTGAAAAATAAGAACTCGGGGAAAATCGTTGAGAAAACGCTTTAAGCGCTTATGATTTCCCCCTCGGTGGTGCGCTTGGATTTTAACATTGGTTGAATCTTAAAGTAAGTAAGGCTCCGCCATAGCCACTCCACGGGTCCATACTGAAAGCGACTCAGCCACCATTTGCTGAAGAAAATCTGAACAAGAAAAACAGTTAAGCCGATGGCCAACGCAGTTGCTGCTCCAATTTCATTCAGTAGCGAAAACCCTGCAGAGAAGTAGATAAAAAACCCAAACAGGGTTTGCGTTAAATAGGTGGTCAACCCCATTCGGCCGACGGCATAAAAATTCATCCACCTGGCTTTCCATTTTTCTTTGTTGAACGAAAGCAAAATACCGAAGACATAGAGGGTTGCAATACAACAATTGAAGATGTCGATGGTCAGCCCGCCTACTGCAAATTGAAGCGTTTGCGGCACCTCTATTTTTGCGATCTGCGTGCCTCCAAAAAATACGGCAGCAAACAAAACGCTGCCCAATGCCATCCACCCCGCGATTTTGCACATCTTCTTGATCCATGGGATTTGATTTTCCCACGTGCTGAAAAAGTTTTTGCGGCCCGCATAGAACCCCAGAAAGAAAAGTCCAAGGGTAATGTATGCCCTGCCGAACTCAACCTGGAACTGAAATTTGGTAACGATCTCAGGAATGTTTGCTCTCAAAATAGCCAGGTACTTGCCATGCTTGAGCGTGTCGAAATAAAACTGAAGGTCTTTTTGATTCATTTCGGGGGTAAGAGGACTTTCCATAAATGTTTGTACCACCCGTGTCAGGAATGCCGGAAAGTCAAAAACCAAGAATAGGGCAACGAAAAGCAACGCCTTGTCGGGAAGTTTGTACACCAAGAGCAAACCAAAGCCAAGCACCGCATAAATAGTAAGGATGTCGCCACGATAGTGCAGGGAATGCACAAATCCGATCCCCATCAAAACGATCAGCCGCCACGCAAAACGAAAGAAAAAAGAGTTCGGCTTGTCACTTCTGTCCAATTGGATAAAGAAACTGAGGCCAAACAAAAATGAAAAAATGGTAAAAAATTTTCCCCGAATGAATAAGCCTGTGATCACATCGACGACCTGATCAGCAATGCCATGGGGCGTGAGTTTGGCCATGGCTTCTGGGGTAGGGCCAGCATAATATTGTTCTGTGAAATGCACCATTGCTATTCCCAAGAGTGAAAACCCTCGCAGCACGTCAATGATCTCAATACGATTGCTTTTATCAAGTAGGTTTTTTTCCATACGGCGTGTTCAAATTCTTAAGGGTCTTTCAAAATACCACGATAACTTGAAACTTTCATAAGATATTCAAATTCTTCGGGCAAGTTGTTGCCCATGAAAATCCTGTTCGTATTTTTCGGCCTTGATTTCATTTCTTCGACAACAGTTGTTGTGGGCCCTGCTCGACTCCCCGAAACGGGGGAGTTTTCTTGGCAAGGTTGTTGAATGAAAGGGACAGACGGTAAAAATGAAATTAGGTATTTTGTATCTTCGAATCATGATAATAAGAGTTGTTGCCAGCGTGATTTTCAGTGGCGTGTTGTTCGTGTCGAAGGCGCAAATTGTTGGCAAAGCTTTTCCGGACATGGTAGCGGAAACTGTGGAAGACAAAAAAGTTTCACTGCCTCAAGATGTTCGAGGCAAATACACGTTACTCGGTCTCGCTTACTCAAAAAAATCAGAAGATCAGTTGAACACCTGGTTCACCCCTGTGTACTCCACATTTATCCAGAAAAACACGGGTCAAATGTCCACTTTCAATTATGATGTAAATGTCTATTTTGTTCCGATGTTCACGGGCATCAATGCGGCAGCCACAGGCACGGCCAAACGGAAGGCGATGAAGAATACGGACCCACAATTGCTCCCCTACATTCTTTTCTATAAAGGTGAATTGAAAAAATACAAGGACGAGCTGGATTTCGAAAGGAAGGACATCCCTTATTTCTTTGTGTTGGATGCGGATGGCAAAATCGTGTTCGCCACCAATGGCGCCTATAGCGATGCAAAAATGGAATCGATCGAAGCGGTGATCGAGAATTAAAAATCGTTCATGAATAAATTTCTTCTCCTCGCGCTGGCCTTGGCTCCGGGTGCGGTCATTGGATTGTACATTTACTTGAAAGACAAATATGAGCGTGAACCCGTTCGTTTGGTGGTCTTAAGTTTCTTCTTGGGTTTCATCAGCATTTTGATAACCCTGATCATCAGCTTTCCGATAAGTAAGTTGGTTCCTATTGATGAAAAGGATTTGACAGAGCAAGCCATACATGCCTTTCTTTTGGTCGCGCTGATCGAAGAGTTCAGCAAATTCATTTTTGTGCGATGGGTACTCTACCCCAGCAAAAATTTCAACGAACCTTTCGACGGCATCGTTTATGCGGTGAGTGTGAGTCTGGGGTTCGCCGGCTTTGAAAATATCATGTATGTAATGAACAGCGACAACGGGGTGGCCACTGGGTTCATGCGCATGTTCACCGCGGTGCCGGCACACGCCACTTTTGCAGTACTGATGGGGTACTATCTTGGAAGGGCCAAGTGCGAAAAAGGAAAATCCTATTTGGCTTGGTACGGGCTGCTTGCCGCCACGTTGTTTCATGGTGCTTACGACTATTTTTGGTTTGTGTCATTTGTTCCTGGCTTATGGATGGGGGCCATTGCGTCGCTGGTGATCGGCATCGTATTTTCGCGAAAGGCCATTAAGATGCATCAAGATGCATCCCCGTTTATCTCCTCCGTCGCTAGCGATTTCCGGAAAGAAGAAAATCAAAGCTGAAAAGCCATTTTTTCGTATGACAACAATGGCATAATTTTGGAGTGATTTATCAAATGAAAAAATTCTTTGTCGTAGGCGTCTTGATGCTGTCTGGGTTGGCTTGCTGGTCGCAGAATATTTTTGGTCCCATGAAGGATGCCGTAAAATCGGGCGATGCGAAGGAGCTCGTAAAGTATTTCAACAATTCAATCGATTTGAATTTGGAGGGCGAAGTGAATACGTACAGTAAGGCCCAGGCAGAATTCGTGATTCGCGATTTTTTCAAGAAACATGCGCCAAAAGATTTCAACATCGTGCATACCGGCTCGTCGAAAGCAGGCCTGCAGTTCGCTATCGGCAAGTATCAGAGTGGTTCTGACAGCTACGACGTGCTGATGCGCGTACGCGAAGTGGACAAAAGCTATTTGATTCATGAGATGAGCTTCACAAAAGAATGACGCGACCAAATTACGTCACCGAAAAAGCCATATCGGATTTCATCCATTCTGCCATTGCCGAGGATATCGGCGAAGGAGATCATTCTACGTTAGCAACTATTCCGTCAACGAAGCAAGCAAAAGCGAAACTGCTCGTCAAAGCCGACGGAATCATTGCCGGAGTCGAGTTGGCTCAAAAAATATTTGCCAGCGTTGATCCTTCACTTGAACTCACTTTATACAAAAACGACGGCGATGTCATGAAAGTGGGTGACGTTGCCTTCGAAGTGCACGGTCACGCGCGGTCTATCTTATCCAGCGAAAGGCTCGTGCTTAATTGCATGCAGCGCATGAGCGGCATCGCGACGTTTACGAACCGTCTATGCAAATTGATTGAAGGAACGACAGCGCAATTGATTGATACACGCAAAACCACTCCCAATTTTAGATTACCTGAAAAATGGGCCGTTGCTATCGGTGGAGGAAAAAATCATCGCTTTGCGCTGTACGACATGGTCATGCTCAAAGACAACCACATTGACGTAGCCGGAGGAATTACCAAAGCCGTGAACAGCGCCATCAACTACTTAAAGACGCAAAATAAAAACCTTAGCATAGAAGTTGAGACACGCAACTTAAGCGAAGTGCGTGAGGCCCTGGCGACGAACTCCATAGATGTAATCATGCTCGACAACATGAAAATTGAGGAAATGCAGGAAGCCGTCAAATTGATCAACGGCAAATGCAAGACCGAGGCCAGCGGAGGGATTACCGAGTCAACTTTGTGTGCGGTTGCGGGTTGCGGCGTCGATTATATTTCGATGGGAGCACTTACACATTCTACAAAAAGCCTGGATTTGAGTCTGAAGATTTTCTAGCCGCCACCCGGCCAAGAACTTTGTAATCGGGGTTCAGGCCACAAAATCATTCATTTAACTACTAACTCCTGAGCGCTAAATTCTTATTTTTGCGATCCATGGAAGTCGAATACCAACCACGACAACACTATTCCGAGCAAGAGAAGCAGAATATCTTCAATAACGAGTTCATGCCGCACATCCACTCGATGTACAACTTCGGCTATCGGCTCACCCTTGATCGAGATGACGCCAAAGACTTGGTGCAAGACACCTATCTGAAGGCCTATCGCTTTATAGAATCATTCCAGAAAGGAACTAATGCCAAGGCGTGGCTGTTCCGGATTTTGAAAAACAGTTTTATCAATGACTACCGCAAGAAGAGCAAAGAGCCTTCGAAGGTAGATTACCAGGAAGTTGAAACTTATTATAACTCGGATGAGGTTGATAGGCAGATAACGCCCGATTTGAGAGTAGAGTCGCTAAAAGACATGATCGGCGATGAGATCAGCAATGCGCTCAATTCGTTGGATGTTGATTTTCGCACGGTAATCATATTGTGTGACCTCGAAGGTTTTAAATACGAAGAGATGGCAAAAATATTGGACATACCTATAGGCACCGTACGCAGTCGCTTGCATCGGGCGCGCAATCTCCTCAAAGAAAAACTGAAGTCGTACGCAAAATCGATGGGTTACAACAACGCATAAGCTATGGCAACTTCCCCCAATCCATTCATCCAGGCGGATGGCAAAAGGCCGACTTGCATGGAAATGCTCCAGACGATCCTTGACGGTGAGGCTTCTGCAGAACAGAAGGCTTACTTCAAGCAGCACATGGATGGCTGCATGCCTTGTTACAAGGAATACAATGTGGACATGGCAATCAAAGAACTGTTGAAAGCAAACTGCTGCGGGGGAAATTGCCCCGAAGGTTTAGCCGAACAAATCAAAGCCAAGATCAATTCAACATCTGCCTAATGGCTGGAGGCAAGGCTATTATTTTCTCTGCCCCCTCCGGCTCGGGAAAAACAACTATCGTTCATCACCTCCTTTCAAAAAATCATGATTTAGGTTTTTCTATTTCTGCCGCCACACGCGACAGGCGCGGAAGAACCGAAGAAAACGGAAAAGACTATTATTTTCTTTCCCCAGAAGAATTCAAACACAAAATCGACAACGATGAATTCGTGGAGTGGGAAGAGGTTTATGCCGGAAATTTCTATGGCACATTAAAGTCGGAGATCGATCGCATTTGGTCGACAGGGAAAAATGTAATCTTCGACGTTGATGTAAAAGGAGGAATTGCGCTGAAGAAATATTTTGGCGAGAAAGCCCTTGCCATTTTTGTAAAAGTGCCGTCGTTGGAAGTGTTGAAAAAACGACTGAACGATCGGGGCACGGAATCAGAAGAGAGCTTGTCGCGTCGTTTGTTTAAGGCCAATTTTGAAATGTCTTTTCAAGACAAATTTGATGTGGCGCTCGTCAATGAAGACCTGGAGCATTCGTTGGCTGAAGCACAGAAGCTCTACGACGGCTTCAAAAACAAGAAATGAAAATCGGGCTTTACTTTGGCTCCTTCAACCCCATCCACATCGGGCACCTGGCTATCGCCAATGTCATGGCCGAAAACACAGACCTTCAAAAGGTCTGGTTTGTTGTCTCCCCTCAAAACCCGTTGAAGCCCAGCAAAGGCCTGCTGCACGAATTTGATCGTTATGATATGGTCAAAGCCGCCATCGCCGACAATTACAAATTTGATGTCAGCGATGTGGAATTTCATTTAACCAAGCCCAGCTACACCATCCACACGCTGGTGCACCTTCGTGAAAAGCACCCCGAAAAAGAATTCAAAGTCATCGTCGGTGAGGACAACCTCGAGAATTTTCCAAAATGGAAAAACCATGATCAGATTTTAGAGCAGTTTGGGCTTTATGTTTATCCGCGTCCCCGCGTAACAAATACCGAGCTGCAGCGTCATCCCCAGATAAAAATGATCGACGCCCCCCTTCTCGACATCTCGGCAACTTATATTCGTGATTGCATCAAAAACAATAAATCGATCCGCTATCTCGTTCCAGAAGTCGTGGAGCAAATGATTCGTGCGAAAGGATTCTATAAATAATTTTAGCTGACAACTTTTTTGACAAAGTTTCCGTCTTAGTGCGAAAGTCTATGAAGCATCCGCTACTGTTTCTCTCCTCTTTACTAATTACTTTTAATTCCTTTGGCGGAGGCATCAAGGGCGTCGTCAAGGCCGAAGACGGAAACGTTCTCCCTTTCACCTCCATTTATATTAAGCAAACCGAATCGGGCGCGGCCACGGATCAAAACGGCTACTATGAAATTGCCCTTCCCGCTGGCCACTATGAGCTCGTCTTTAAGTTCCTAGGATACGAATCGGTGACCCGAATTATTGACGTTGCCGATAATTTCGTTGAAGTGAATGTGACCTTGAAAGAGCAAGTCGTCGTGCTTTCAAGCGTAACTGTCAAGGCGGCAAAAGAAGATCCTGCCTACACCATCATGCGCAAAGCGATAGCCAAGGCAAACTACCATATTCAGCAACTGGATAGCTATACAGCTCACGTCTACATCAAAGGCAAGGGAAAACTCAAAGACTATCCTTGGTTGGCAAAAAAAATGCTAGAGAAAGAGGGGATCACCAAAGATCGCCTGTTCATTACAGAGTCAGTGAGCGAAATAAAATATACACGCCCCAACAAGTTTGAAGAAAAAGTAATCGCCGTCTATGTTCAAGGCGCAAATCGAAGCGCATCTCCTAACAACTACATTTTTGGGAGTTTTTATAGGCCCGAAATTGCAGAGACGGTTTCTCCGTTGTCACCGCGTTCATTTTCCTATTATCGATTTGAATATTTGGGTACGTTTAAAGATGGGAAATACGATGTGAGCAAAATCAAAGTCATCCCTAGATCAAAAGGTGACAATGTCTTTGAAGGAACAATTTCGATTGTGGAGAACTGGTGGAGCATTCACAGCCTGGAACTGCTGGCTACCAAACTCGGCATTCGCTTCCAGGTAAAACAGATCTACAATCCCATTGAAGACAAGGCGTGGCTACCCGTGTCGCAGCAAGCCGTGGTGGGAGGAAAAGTCTTTGGGTTTGATTTCGAGGGGTCTTATCTCGCGACGGTGAAGGGATACAAAATAAAACTGAATCCCGCGCTTCCCATGGAGATGGAAGTGATCGATGAAAAAATCGAAAAAGAAGAAGCGAAAAAAGTGAAGAAGCAATTCAGTCAAAAAAATCAAGAGCTCAAACAGCGTCTTGAAAATGGCAAAGAGATCACCAACAAAGAATTAAAACAACTCGCAAAAGCGTACGAAAAATCCGAGCAGGAGAAACAGAAAGAGCCCGACGTTGTCTCTGAGTCCAAATACACCGTCGACTCGCTGGCGTATAAAAAAGATTCAACGTATTGGGCAGACATGCGCCCCGTTCCACTCGACAAGGAAGAAGTTCGAGGGTACAAAAAAACAGACAGCCTGAATGAAGTTCAGCGTAAGCGCGATGAGGGAGACACATTAAAATCGAAGAAAAAGCACAAAGGCTTTCAACCACAAGATATTTTATTTGGAAATTCGTATTCGCTCACCAAGACGTCCAGCTTCGAGATTCACAGTCCGTGGGGTGGGTACAATACAGTGGAAGGAGTAAACGCGATCTATCGCCTAAGCTTATACAAGCGCTGGGTGAAACGCGACACTGTCAACAAAGAAAAACGACCCGAAACGAAAAGATTGGAAATAAGTCCTTTTTTCCGTTATGCCTTCGCGAGAGAAAAACTGACTGGCTATTTGCGAATCGATTACCGTACTCGCACCAATTTCATTAGAGTAAGCGGAGGGCGATACATTCAGCAATTCAATAGCTTGGAGCCAATTCACCCGTTTGTCAATACATTGACCACTCTTTTCCAAGGACAGAACTGGATGAAAATCTACGAACGGGATTTTGTCGAGGGTTTTTACCGACAATCGTTCAAAGATAAGTTCACGCTGACCGGTGGATTATCGCTCGCGAGGCGATACGAATTGTTCAACAACAACAATTACTCCTTCAATGACAAGAGCAAAGATCGCTTTACCCCCAATGCCCCAGTGAATGTGGAACTGCCTAGCACAAGTTTCGCCGACAACACGGCGCTAATCGGCAGGCTCAGCTTTGAGGGAAGACCCTGGCAAAAATTCAAGATAAGAAATGGCACGAAGTATAGGGCCGATCGGTCTTCACCAATGCTTTTGTTTGACTACAAAAAAGGGTTCAGCAAGATTTTGGGGAGTGACGTGGACTTCGACTTGGTTGAAGTTGGATTGCGCGATCAAATTCGTGTTGGTATTCGTGGCACCTTGGACTTGAACTTGAGAGCTGGCAAATTCCTGAATTCAAAGTCGATGTATTTCATGGACTATAAACACTTCATGGGCAATCAAACCCCGCTCATGACCACGGACCCCGCCGGCAGCTTCCGCCTGCTTGACTATTATGCGTACAGCACACGAGATCAATATTTTTCTGCGAATGTGCATTATCATTTCCGCAAATTCTTGGTGTCACGAATTCCAAAAGCCAGGCTCCTCGGCGTAACGGAAAATTTCTTTGTGAATTATTTAGCTACACCCTACTCTAACAATTACACCGAGCTGGGGTACGGCATCAACGGGCTTTTGAGATTGTTCCGGCTGGAGTTCGCCACTTCCTTTCAAAATGGACAATATGTGGGCAACGGATTCCGTTTAGGGATTTCCACCAACCTTTCAGTAAGGTTCTCTGACAATTGATCCTCAGAATTTTCACTAAGGAAGTCGTCGGTTAATTTATCCAGCAGTCGTATCGCTTTATTTTTTGGTAATTAAACTGACACAGGGTATTCCGTATTTTGCCGTTCAAATTCCGACACCGATTCTTGCGGTTAAAAAATCATGAGACTGATACAGCTAACAAAAAAAGACACCCCCCAGGCAAAGGCAAAATTGCTACGGGAATTAAAGGCCGCATTTACCGACAAGAAGAACGCAACCGTTCTGCGGGTTTCGGATGAAGAGGAGGAAATCGAAGCCGTTATCGTACCAAACCATCCACTATTTTCGAAAATATTTGGTAGGGTTGCAAAATCGAAAGAGACCAGGAAAGCCGATTTTAGCTGGAAGGATCATGAATTGGAAGCGCTTCTCGGCTTAGGCGCCATGCAGGTGAATTTCCGCGAAGGCTCTCATGTGTTACTCGCCGACGTCGGGAAAAAAGGCCAAATAGTTTTTGCCATTGTCAGTAGAGGGTTTTATGAGTCCACCAGATAATTTGCTGAATTACTTTATCGCTCCGGTTTTTGTCAGACAAAATTCAACAACGGAAATTTTTCATTGAGAATCATTGAGGAATCAGCGCTCAGCCATTTTTCAATCAGTGTGGCGTAGATGCTTCGGAAATCAACTTGATAAATCAAGTCGCCTTCGTCAAGACTTTTCAAGTCGGGTGTGCCGTTAAAAAAACCGGCTTGCTTAAGTTTTTTTCCGAAAATGAAAACGTTGTTGGCGGTGCCGTGATCGGTTCCTCCACTCGCATTCTCACTTACACGCCTCCCGAATTCTGAGAACGTCATGATCATCGTTCGATCAAGGTTGCGATGTGTGTCCAGATCCTGAACAAGCGCGGCCACCGCCTCCGCATATTGTGTCAATAATCTTTCTTGTTGGCCATTTTGATTCACGTGTGTGTCAAAGCCGGAAAGCGCAGCGTAATATACCCTCGTGTTGACACCGGAGTTAATAAGAGTACCAATGGTTTTTAGCCTATTTCCAAGATCAGAGTTCGGGTAGA
>Ga0310811_10005483_pt1 | contig 16049 bp, 15 predicted proteins | sample YCmetagenome_FD_207642 | JGI IMG/M metagenome (GOLD analysis project Ga0310811, IMG submission 207642) | Soil microbial communities from experimental microcosm in Duke University, North Carolina, United States - YC | ecosystem: Engineered > Artificial ecosystem > Soil microcosm > Unclassified ...
CCTTGCTCCGCCCCGAGGGCGGACTCGTGGCGGACGAACCCTGGCCCGGTTTCGACGAGAACCTGACCGCGGCCGAGACGGTGACGATTGCGGTGCAGGTCATGGGCAAGCTGCGCGGCACGGTGGAATTCCCGCCGGGCAGCCCGGCAGAGGCGGTGCTCGCCGCCGCCGAGGCCGAGACGAACGTCGCCCGCCTTCTCGAAGGCAAGCGTATCGTCAAGCGCGTCCACGTGCCGGACCGGATCGTCAACTTCGTCATCGCAGGCTGATCGCAGCATGACCCAGCACCCCCGCCGGACCTTCCTGAGCCTTGGCGCCAAAGCCCTGGGGCTGGGGCTCGCCGGGGGCGTGGTGGGCTGCGCGCCGCATCCGCTCTATGCACCAGATGCCTTCGGCAATGCACCCAAGGGGTCGGAGAGCGTTATGGCCCAGCTGCGCCAGGTGCAAGTGCCCCTCCTGCCAGACCGTGAGGGCCAGATCCTGCGCCAGGCGCTGCAGGACCGACTCTACGGGGGTGAAACGCCCGTGCTCAGCCGCTACAATCTCACGGTCTCGATCGGCATCAATCAGATCGGGCTTGGCGTGCAGGGCGACAGCACCATCACCTATATCCGCTTCATCGCCACCGCCCCCTGGTCTCTCACCTCCCAGGACGATCCGGACCACAAGGTGCTGGTCAGCAATATGGCCCAGGCCTCCGATAGCCTGAACACCTTCGACAACCAGCCCTTCGGCCAGGAGCTCGAGACCAATACGGTCAATGCGCGGCTGGCCCAGGCGATCGCCGACCAGATCGTCACGCGTCTCGCCCATTATTTCACCGTGAGCGGACGCAAGCTTGAAGAAGCCAAGCAAAGGGGCTGACCGCCGGGCGCGGAACCCGCGACCATGAAGCTCGATGCCCGCGATTTCGCAGCCCTCTGCCGTGATGCCTCTCGCCTGCGCGCCCTGCTGCTATACGGACCCGATGCCGGGCTGGTCCGCGAACGGGGCGAGGCGCTGGCGCGTGCCACTGCCGGCACCCTGGACGACCCCTTCCGCTTCGTCGAACTGACCCGACCGGACAGCGGCACGCTGGATCTGGAGGCGACGGCCATCGCCTTCGGCGGCGGCAGGCGCGTGGTGCGCGTGCGGGAGGCAACCGACAGCCTTGCCTCCGCACTCCCTGCTCTTGCCAAGGACCCGCAAGGCTCGCTGATCATCCTCGAAGCCGGCGAACTCACGACGCGCTCGAAGCTGCGTGCCTGGGCGGAAAAGGACGCCCATGCCGGGTCCCTCGCCTGCTATGCCGAGGAAGGATCCGCGCTGAAATCGACACTGCGCGGCCTTTTCGACGCCGAGCAGGTGGGAATCGCGCCCGATGCGCTGGACTGGCTGGTGCAGCATGCCGGCGCGGACCGCGGCGTGATCCGCAGCGAGGTCGAGAAGCTCGCCCTTTATGCCGGACCGTCCGGCACCGTCGATCTCGACGCGTTGCGGGCGATCGCGGGAGACCAGGCCGATCTTTCGGTGGAGGACGCGCTTTTCGCCGCGACCCGGGGGGAAACGGCCGAGGCCGACCGCGCGGCCGCAACCGCGCTTGCCGAAGGCGCCTCGGCGGTCGGCATCATTCGCGCGGCCCATGGGCATATGGATCGGCTGGCGCGGATCGCCGCCGCACGCGACGCCGGGCTCGGCGTGCAGGAAGCGGTCAAGGCGTTGCGGCCGCCCATCTTCTTCCGCCGCGAGCGCGCCATGGTCGAAGCGGCAAGCCTCTGGCGGAGCAGCGCCGTGAGCGCCGTGCAACTCCAGCTTCGCGAGGCCGAAATGCAGTGCAAGCGCACGGGACTGCCGGCGGAGGCGATCGCCCATGGGGCAATCCTCGCCATCGCCCGCCGGGCCCAGCGTCTGAGAGGTCGCTGAGCGCTCCCCTTGTCGAACCTGCACCGGCCGCCCCCACCGGCCAACCGCGACAGCATGCCGAGGCGGCGCGCGCAGGTGGGGGTAAGGCCGTTTCAGATTGAGATGCTCACTCCTCGAAGGCTTCCACCTGTCGGCGGTCACCCACCATGAAGGCGTCCGCCACCAGACGCAGCGGGCGCACGTCGACATGCGATTCGCGAGCATCAAGCAGGCGCGCGAACATGGCGTAGATGCGGGGATATTCTCGCGACGCTTCGGCCACCGTCTCCTCGCCGTTGACGGACAGCCTGGCCCCGCCCTCGGTCAGCCGCAGCACGGTGCCCTCGGTGGTCTCGGCGGTGATGGTCCAGCTTTGCTCCCCTTCCTGACGCCAGTCAAAAATGGCGGTGAGGTCGGCACCCGCCACCGGATCAGGGGTCGAAAAGGTCATTTCGACGCCAATCGGCGTCTGCCGGTTGGCCGGCACGTCCAGCCGCGCCGCAGCGACGAAGAGGGGCTCGGGCGCGATTTCGGTCACGATGGAGAGCGCATTGATGCCGGGATCGAAGACGCCGAAGCCACCCGGTTCCCAGATCCAGGCCTGACCGGGATGCCAGCGGCGCACATCCTCCCGCCAGTCGACGCGGAGCTTGGCCAGCCGGCGCCCTGCCAGCAGACGCCGCGCCTCTTCCACCCCCGGATTGAAGCGAGAATGCCAGGTCGTGAAGAAGACCCGGCGCTCGGCCTCGGCAATCTCGGCCAGTTCCGCGATTTCGCCCAGCGTCGCCGCCGGCGGCTTCTCGATCAGCACATCGCGCCCGGCGAGGAGCGCAGTGCGCGTCGTCTCGAAACGGCCAGCAGGCGGCGTGCAGATGGCAATGGCGGTCACATCCGGCATCGCCTCGTACAGCGCCTCCTGGGTGCGGAAGCTCGGCAGGTCGTTCACCGTCGCGAGACGCCCGCTGACGATGGCGGCTAGTTCGAAATCCTCATTCGCAAGGATCGAAGGCACATGCTGGTCGAGGGCGATCTTTCCCAGACCCATGATGGCGATTTTCTGCGGCACTGACGTCTCCCGTGAAGGCGGCCTCTGGGGGCCTCTGTCAGAATAGTCCGATGATTTGCCCCTGCTCGTCCAGCCCGATCCGTTCGGCCGCAGGCTCCCGCGGCAGCCCGGGCATGGTCATGATGGTGCCGGCCAGCGCGACCACGAATCCGGCGCCGGCGGAAAGCCGCACCTCGCGGACGGGAAGGCGATGGCCGCTGGGCGCGCCCAGGCGCTTGGGATCGGCGCTGAAACTATATTGGGTCTTGGCGATGCAGACCGGAAGATGACCGAAACCCGCCGCCGTGATGGCGGCGAGGCGCTTCGCCGCCGCAGGGTCGAGATCGACGCCCTCGGCGCCGTAGATTTCCCGCGCCACGGTGGCAATCTTCTCGTCCAGCGGCAGCCTGTCCTCATAGATCGGCGCGAAATCAGCTTTCTTCTCGCCCAGGACGCCCAGCACGATACGGGCGAGACCCTCGGCCCCGGCGCCGCCATCGGCCCAATGGGTACAGGGCACGAGCGTGACGCCATGGGGCTTGAGCAAGCCGTCCAGCGCCCGGCGCTCCTCCTCCGTGTCGCTCGTGAAGTGGTTGAGGGCGACGATCACGGGAAGGCCGAACTTACGCATGTTCTGGACATGCCGGAGCAGGTTCTCGGCGCCCCGCACCACGGCCGCGACATTCGGCTCGCCCAACGCCTCCTTCGGCACACCGCCATGCATCTTGAGTGCCCGGATGGTCGCAACGACGACGCTCGCCGCGGGTTTCAGCCCGGCCTGGCGGCATTTGATGTCAAGGAACTTCTCGCCGCCGAGATCGGCGCCGAAGCCCGCCTCCGTCACCACGACATCGGCAAGGCCAAGGCCAAGCTTCGTCGCCATCACCGAATTGCAGCCATGGGCGATATTGGCAAAGGGCCCGCCATGAACCAGGGCGGGCGAGCCCTCCAGCGTCTGCACCAGATTGGGGGCGAAGGCGTCCCGCAACAGCGCCGCCATGGCGCCATCAGCCCGGAGATCGCGCGCCGTCACCAGGCTGCCGTCTCGCCGCTCGGCCACCACGATGCGGCCAAGGCGGTCTTGCAGGTCGGTCAGATCGCGCGCGAGACAGAAGATCGCCATGACTTCGGAGGCGACGGTGATGTCGAACCCATCCTCGCGCGGGGCGCCGTTGGAGACGCCGCCCAGCCCATCCACGATCGCCCGCAAGGCGCGGTCGTTCATGTCCATCACCCGGCGAAAGCGGATGCGGCGGGGATCGATGCCGAGCGGATTGTCCCAGAACAGGTGATTGTCGAGCATCGCGGCGAGCAGATTGTGCGCCGAGGTGATGGCGTGGAAATCGCCCGTGAAATGCAGGTTGATCTGGTCCATCGGCGCGACCTGGGCGCGGCCGCCGCCGGTGGCCCCGCCCTTGACGCCGAAACAGGGGCCGAGGCTCGGTTCCCGCAGGCAGATCATGGTCTTCGTGCCGAGGCGGTTCAGCGCATCGCCGAGGCCGATCGTCGTTGTCGTCTTGCCCTCACCCGCTGGCGTCGGGCTGATGCCGGTGACGAGCACGAGCGCGCCCTCGGGCCGGCCGCGTACCTCCTCCGCGAAGTCGAGCGAGACCTTGGCCTTGAAGCGGCCATAGGGCTCCAGCGCCGAGTCCGGGATGCCGGCCTTGGCGGCGATCTCTCCGATCGGGCGGAGCACGGCCGCCCGCGCAATGGCTTCGTCGTGACCCATGCTCATGCCGTCTCTCCTCGCCGCGTCAGGCTGCACTCGCCGGCACGTGCCAGCCGAGTTCGTCCAAAGTTTCGCCCATGGCCGCCACGGCGCGATGGATCTCGGCCGTACCGATGGCTCCGATCGCGCCGATACGCATGCTGGGCTCCTCGGTATTCTTGAAGTTGCTGATCAGCACGCCGCGCCGCTTGAGCGCTTCGACGAAGCGCTTGAGATCCCAGTCCGGATGCGCGGGTGCTGCGACATTCATGATGATCGGCCCTTGCAGGCCGCGCGTCAGGATCGGCCGCAGGCCGAGGCTTTCCATGCCGTCGAAGAGCGCATCCATATTGGCGCGGTAGCGCCGCAGCCGCGCGGGCGGACCGCCCTCCGCGTCCAGCCGGTCCAGCGCCGTGTGGAGCGCCACCATCGGCTGAATGGGCGGGGTGAAGCGCGCCGCCCCCGGACCGTTCTCAAGCCCATTGGCATAGACATCACCGAGATCGAAGGACCAGCTGCCAGCCTTGCCATGGACATCCAGCAGACGCGCGATGGGGCTGACGGCGACGCCGAAGCCAGGGAGGCCCTCCAGGCACTTGTTGGCTGAAAACACCATGGCGTCGATCTCGGGATGATCGGCGATGGAGACCGGCAGCGCACCGAAGGCGGAGACGGCATCCAGAATCATGCGCCGGCCCTGCCGCCGCACGACCGCACCGATGGCCTCAGGGTCGTGAATGATGCCGCTGCTGGTTTCGCTATAAACCAGGCCGAGATGGGTGATGGTGGGATCGGCCGCGAGCGCGGCCTCCACGGCGGCGGGATCGAGCGGCGCAGTCAGCGAGGCGGGGAGCACCGTCACGCGCCGTCCGGCAGACCGCGCCAGGCGCATCATGCGCTCGGAATATTGGCCGGTGGCCGGGATGAGGATGCCGCCAGAGGTGCCATGCTCCTGGTCGATAGCTGGCAGAACAAAACTGCGGATCGCCGCCTCGACGATGAAGTGACCGCAGCCGGGGAGGCTGAGCGCCGTCTCGATCCCGTCCCGTCCACCGGCGAGGTTCCGCAGGCGGACCAGAAGCCGCGCAATCTCGTCCCGCACCTCCTGATCCCAGGGTGCCACATCGCGATTGGCGGCGGCGCGCACATCAGGGTGCGTCGTCACCGGTCCCGGAATCAGCAGCAGCATGCAGTCACCTTCTCTCCATCTCGCGCCATCTGGGCTTGGCATGATGCAACCGCTAAATCCACCCCACAGCAGCATCGCGGAGGCCGGAATTTGCTGTTAAGGAGCATTCCATGACCCTGCCATTTACACTGCCGCCCTGGATGCCTTGGTGGGTGCCGATCCTCATCCTGGTTCCGGCAATCCTGTACGCTCTTTGCTTCCTGCTGATGCCGTTCAGCGTCTTCGGCGTCAAAGGCCGTCTCGACATCATCGAGGCACGGCTGGACGAGTTGCAGGGAGAGATCCGCACCCTCTCCCTCCGGCTCGGAGAGCCGGGCCGCTTTGTCCGCCCGGACGAGGATGCCTATGACACGAATCCGCTTCCGCGACCGGCAGCACCCGCCCCGGTCCGCGCCCGGCCTCCCGTGCCGCCGGCCCAGGATCCTTACCGCTATGACGACGATCCGGACCCCCGGCAGGCGCGCGGCCAGCGGCCGGTGCGGGCGGAACGCTACGACCCGAAGCCGCCGCGGTCCGAGCCGCGTTTCGACCGATAAGGCACGGGCCCCGAGGGAAGCGAGAGAGGCACCGCCATGCGTATCAGTGCGATCCAGATGAACCCCGGCGCCGAGAAGCGGCAGAACATCGCCCAGGCGCGCGACCTCATCCAGGGGGCCCTGGCCGATGGCCGCCCCCGTATCATCGCGCTACCCGAAATGTGGAGCTGCCTTGGCGGCGACCGCGAGACCAAGTTTCGTGAGGCCGAGGCCCTGCCGCCGCCGGGTTCGAACGAAACCGGCGGCGAGGCCTACGAATTCCTGCGCGAAGTGGCGCGCGGCAACGGTATCCATGTCCATGGCGGTTCCATCGCCGAACGCGCCGGCGACCGGCTTTACAACACGACCCTAGTCTTCGATCCGGACGGAACGGAGATCGGCCGCTATCGCAAGATCCACCTTTTCGACATCGTGACGCCGGACGGCCTGGGCTACCGGGAAAGCGCCGTCTTCAAGGGCGGGGAGGCGATCGCGACATTCCAGGCCCATGGCCTCACCTTGGGTCTCTCGATCTGTTACGATATCCGCTTTCCCGAACTCTTCCTCGCCCTCCGCAGGGCAGGGGCGGAGGTGATCTTTGTCCCCGCCGCCTTTACCCTGCAGACCGGGCGTGACCATTGGGAGGTGCTCCTCCGGGCCCGCGCGATCGAGACCCAGAGCTGGATCGTGGCCCCCGCCTGCTGGGGGCGCCATTTCGACGCAAGCGGCGAGGCGCGCATGACCTACGGCCATTCCCTGATTTGCGACCCCTGGGGCCTCGTGATCGCCCGCGCCTCGGACGGAATAGGCTGGGCCACCGCCCGGACCGACCGGGCGGTGACGGAACGGGTGCGGCGGGACATGCCCGTCCTCGAGCATAGGAAGCTTGCGTGAGCGTTTCCCATACGCTCAACCGGGCGGCGCCACCGCTCGCTTTCGACCAGGTGCTGGGGGGAGTGCCGCTCACCCGCATTGCCTTCGTCGCCTCCCCCTCCATCCAAGCCCAGGCGCGGATGGACAAGCTCGTCGCCCGCTACGGCAATGTGCCGGTGGTGGAAGCGCAGGTGGTGGTGGCGCTCGGTGGCGACGGCTTCATGCTGGAGACGCTGCACAGCGTGCTCGGCCGCGCGACGCCGGTCTACGGCATGAATTGCGGCTCGGTCGGCTTTCTCATGAACAATTATTTCGACGAGGCGCTGCCCGAACGCCTGGGCGAGGCCCAGGGCGCCGTCATGCATCCTCTGCGCATGCACGCCGTGACGCAGACCGGCGCGGTAGAGGAGGCGCTGGCGCTGAACGAGGTCTCCCTCCTCCGCCAACTGCGCCAGACCGCCAAGATCCGCATCTCGGTCGATGGCCGGGTGCGCTTGCCGGAGCTGATCTGCGACGGCATCCTCATCTCCACCCCAGCGGGATCAACGGCCTACAATCTTTCGGCGCATGGTCCGATCGTGCCGCTTTCCGCCAATCTCCTGCCGCTGACGCCGATCAGCGCCTTCCGCCCGCGGCGCTGGCTGGGCGCCCTGCTGCCCAGTTCGGCCGACGTGCTGTTCGAAATCCTCGAGGAGGATAAGCGCCCGGTCGCCGCGGTTGCCGATTCCTTCGAGGTGCGGCGCGTGGTTTCGGTCGCGGTCAGCGAGGAGCGGAACATGTCCGTTACCGTGCTCTTCGATCCCGACCAGGGGCTCTCCGAACGAATCCTCACGGAACAATTCACCGCATGAACGACCGACCGGACGACCACCGCGATACGGCCGAGGCGCAGTTGCGCGCGCTGATCGAGACCATGGCCCGGCTGCGCGACCCGGTAGGGGGCTGCGCCTGGGATCTGAAGCAAAGCTTCGCCTCCCTCGCGCCCTACGCGGTCGAGGAAGCATACGAGGTCGCGGAAGCGGCCGAGTCCGGCGATATTCCGGCCCTGCGGGAGGAATTGGGCGACCTGCTGCTGCAGGTTGTTTTCCATTCTCAGCTTGCGCGCGAGGCCGGGCTTTTCTCCTTCGCCGAGGTCGCGGCCGGGATCAATGAAAAGCTCATCCGCCGCCATCCGCACATCTTCGGCGAGGCGGCACAGCGGGATGCGCGCGCCCAGACCGTCGCCTGGGAAGCGCAGAAAGCGGAAGAACGGGCCGCCAAGAAACAGGACAGCGTCAGCGCGCTGGATGGCGTTGCCGCCACACTGCCCGCGCTCACACGGGCACAGAAACTCTCAGGCCGGGCGGCGCGCGTCGGCTTCGACTGGCCGAACCTCGACGATCTCTTCGCCAAGCTGGAGGAGGAGGTGGCCGAATTGCAGGCCGAAATCCCGGCGGGCGGAACCGAGCGCATTGCCGACGAAATGGGCGACCTGCTTTTCGTCATGGCCAATCTCTGCCGCAAGCTCGGGCTGGATGGAGAAACCGTGCTGCGCGCGGCTAACGCAAAATTTACGCGCCGCTTCCAGGCGGTCGAGGCTCGGCTGGCCTCCGAAGAATCGAGCCCGGATCAGGCAAGTCTCGCGGAAATGGAAGCCCATTGGCTAGAGGTGAAGGCGGCGGAGAAGCGCGCCTGAAGCGCAACGCCGTGGTACAAGGCCAGAATGGACGACACGCCCCAGCCTATCGCCGCTCCTCTCTCCTCTCCTCGCCGCCGCCGCCGCTTATGGCCACGCGTTCTGATCGCGGGTGTAGTCGTCGTCATCGTCCTGCCGGTGGCCGCTGCGGGCGCGTTCTTTCTGAGCTTCGACCCCAACGCCTATAAGGGGCAGATCGAGGCCGCCGCGGCCCAGGCAACGGGCCGCCAGGTAACGATCGCGGGGCCGCTCGCCGTCAAACTCTCCCTGATCCCGACCATCACGGCGCAGGACGTAACGGTCGCCAATATTCCTGGCGGCTCGGCACCCGCCATGGTCCAGGTGGCGTCCATCGAGACGCGCATCGCCCTCCTGCCCCTGCTGCACCACGCGATCGACATCGAGGCGCTCGTCCTGCGTCATCCGACGATCCTGATGGAGCGAACCAAGGACGGCACCCCCAACTGGGTCTTCACTCCCGCGCCGACGCCGATCCCCGAAACGCCTGGGAATGAGAAGGCAACCCCGCCGGTCACGGTCGATACAGGTCATGGCGCTTGGCAGGTGTCGCTCAGTCGCCTGGACATCACCGACGGGACGCTGACGTGGCGGGATCTTGCGACCGGAGAGAGCGACAGCCTCGCCATCAAGACCGCACGCCTGACCGCCGAGACGACGGGCGACCAAAAACCGGCGACGGCGCCCCTCGCGCTCTCCGCCGATACCGTCTGGCAGGGCCAAGCGGTGACGCTGAAGGGCCGCACCGGCGCGGCCGCCGCGCTGATGGGAGACGCGGGAGCCCAAGGCCCCTGGCCGGTCGATCTCACCCTCGCCGCCGCCGGTGCCGCCGTCACGCTGAAGGGCGGCGTCACCGATCCACGTCGGATGCAGGGCTACGACCTGACGCTGAACGGCACCGTGCCCGCCCTTGAAGCCCTCACCCCTCTCTTGCCGCCGGGCCTGCTGCCCGCAGGCACTAGCCTGCCCCCGGTCCATGGCGTGACGCTGGCGGCAACCATCGCCGATGCCGGCCAGGGTCGGCCCAAGTTCACCAATCTCAGCCTGCAGGCCCAGAATTCCGATCTCGGCAGCCTGCTGCCGGGCCTGGCGCTCGACAGTCTCTCGGTCATGACGCCCGCGCTGGACCAGCCGGTGACGGTCAATCTCCTCGGCGAGCGGCACGGCCTCTCCTTCACCCTGTCGGGTTCCACCGGCCCGATCGCCACGCTCATGCCGCCGCCGGCCGCTACACCCGCAGCCGCGCTCGCGGCCCAGCCTGCCGCACCCGAACCAGCCCCCGCGCCCTTGCCGGTGGACCTGATGCTGACGGCCGCGCAGTCGAACCTGCATCTTCAGGGCGCGATCCAGAATCCGCTTGCGCTTCGTGGCCTGCATCTCGCGCTCACCGCCGCGATCGCGAAGCTTGACGTGCTTGGCCCGCTGTTCGGCACCAGCCTGCCGCCTATCGTTAGCCTCAACGGCTCCGCCCAGCTCGCCGACGGACCCCAGGGGCTCGGCCAGGGTGTCACCCTCACCGCTCTCAACCTCACCGCGCCCGAGGGCGATCTTGAAGGTGCCATTTCTGCCGATTACGCGAAACGGCTGACGATCCTGGCGACACTGCGTTCCGCTCGGCTCGATCTGGACGGGATGACGAATGCGATGCGAGCGGCCGCCCCCCAGGCACAGGCGGCACCGGCCGCGCCTCCGCCTGCAGCTCCGGCGACACCGGGGACGCCGGCCGGCAAGCATCTGATCCCGGACCTGCCCTTGCCCGTGGCGCTGCTGCGCTCCTTCGACGGCTCGGCCAAACTCGCCTTCGCCAGCTTGAAGCTGGGCGGTGCGGAGTATCGCGCCCTGGTCGCGACCGCGACACTGGAGAACGGCGTCTTCTCCCTCGCCCCCTCCTCCGTCGTCGTGCCGGGCGGACAGCTGCTGGCCGCCGGCAATATCAATGCCCAGGGCCCGGTGCCGCATACCACCTTCGCAATGCAGGCGCAGAACCTCGCGGTGGCACCTCTCCTCCAGGCCCTTCAGATCCCGGTGGCAGCCCGTGGCCTGGTGCAGGTTTTTGCCAATCTCACCGCCGATGGCGCAACGACAAGGGCGATGGCCGCCGACGTCAACGGCGCCTTCGGCCTCGCCGCCGTCAACGGCACGATCGACGGACGAGCGCTCGCGGCTCTGCTCGCCCCCGCGGTCCATGCCGCGGGCGTGGTCCCGACAAACCTGCTGAGCCGCGCTGGGGATGTGCCGCTCTACTGCCTCGCGCTGCGTCTGAACGCGACTCATGGCCATGCGGATGTCGGTGCCATGGTGCTCGATACCAGCGCGCTGCTTCTGCAAGGCACGGGATCGCTGGACTTTGGGCAGGAACGCCTCGCCCTCGCCCTCTCGCCGGAACTGTATCTCGGGGAGATGGACCTGACGGTGCCCCTGACCGTCGACGGCAGCGTTCTGGCCCCTCAGATCGGGAAAGTCGGCAAAGTCGTCATCAACCAGGAGGCCGGCAACGGGGCGCAAGGATTGAACGGGCTCTTCCAGTCGATCATTGGCAGCGGCCGAAAGGCCGCGCGCGGCCCCTCCCCCGTCTGCGGACCGGCCCTGGCGCTCGCCCGCAACGGCCTCCCAGGCCCCGACCCCAGCAACGGCGGCAGCGATGCCGGTATCCTGCAGAAGCCGATGAACCTCTTCCATCAACTCCTCAACGGCCAGTAGGAAGGACAAGACGACGGGGTAGTGCGGCAGGCTATGAAGCGCTTCTGGACAGAGACGAGCATCGCGGCAGAGGCTGGCGGATACGCCATCCTGCTGGACGGCAAGCCCATGCGCCTACCGGGTGGCCCGGCGCTGCAGTTCGGACACCTGCCGCTGGCCGAAGCCATTGCCGCCGAATGGATCGCTGTGCCTCCTGGGGCAGAGCTGCAGCCGGCGCTTTTGCCAATGACCCAGCTGGCCGCGACCGCGCAGCTGCGCATTCCGGCCACGCGGGACGAGACGGTGATGGCGATTGCCGCCTATGGGCGGAGCGACCTGCTCTGCTATCGCGCAACCGAGCCCGCCGAACTGGTCCAGCGGCAGCAGGCGCTCTGGCAGCCCTGGCTGGATTGGGCCGTGCTGCGGCACGATGCGTTGCTGCGGGTGACGGAAGGCATCGGCTTCGTGGACCAGCCCGCGCCGAGCCTCGCAGCCCTTTCCCGTGCGGTCGCGGCGCATGATGATCACGGTCTGGCGGCGCTCGGCGTGTTGGTTCCGCTGCTCGGCAGCCTGGTGCTGGGCCTTGCCGTCACGGACGGGGCGTTGGTGGCCACCGAGGCCCATAGGCTTTCCGTGCTGGACGAGGTATTCCAGGAGGAGCGCTGGGGCCTGGACCGCGACGCCGCCGCCGGCCGCGCGCAGAAGGCCGCGGAAGCCGAAGACGCGGCCCGCTATTTCCAGCTGACACGGAGTGCGGCATGAGTTGCAAGCGCCTCGTCATCTCAGGACGAGTCCAAGGCGTCGGCTATCGCGTTTGGGCCACGGAGAAGGCTGCCGAACTCGGTATCGAGGGCTGGGTTCGAAACCGGGCGGACGGCTCGGTGGAGGCGCTGATCAGCGGCACCGCCGACGCGGTGGAGGAGATGGCGCGCGCCTGCCGCCGCGGTCCGCGCTTTGCCCAGGTGACGGAAATCGAGGAAGAGATCGCCGATCCGCCCGAGGAACCCGGCTTCCGGGCGCTCGCCGGGAGTTAGCCGCCTGACGGGTTCAGTGACGAGCGCAAGCAAGTCATCCGAACCCTGAACCAGGCTGCTATCAATAGATGAGTGTCTCAGGCCTCGGGGGCGGCCGCGGCGATCGGAATTTCACGCGCCTCGACCTGAACAGGCCGCGTTTCCTCCGCATTCTCCGTGGTGTCGCCGTCGTCACCCGAACCCTCCTCGGGATTGGAGCGGCGCTGATGGGTGACCTGCTGTTGCTGCTGTTGGGCCACCGCCTGGTTCATGGCGCTGACGATGCGGAAATAATGCTCCGCGTGCTGGAAATAGCCTTCGCCCATGACCCGGTCACCGGAGCTCGTCGCATCCCGGCCAAGCTGTAGGTATTTCTCAAAAAGCTGCTGCGCCGTGCCGCGAATACGCAGATCGGGACCATTGCTGTCGAAAACGTGGTTGCGATTCAGCGGAACGCCGTTGCCACCCGAGCTCTGATGACGCATCCCGCCGCCATTGCCGCCACCACCGCCGCCGGCGCCGTTCCCACGATGGCCACGACCACGCATACGTTTGATGTTCATTACTAGGACAAGTCGCTTTCCTGTTAGCAATCCGGCCCATTCCCATGATGTCACGGGGGTCTAGTAGTCAGCCAGGTTGCACGCTTCGGACTTTGGGGTTCCACCGGCACGGCTTTGGGACCAGCCCAAGCAACACCACCAGAGAACAATGGCGAGCAAGACCACAGGGATCACTGCGCCGCGCAGGCCGCACGCTAACCCGCACCTCTGCCGAAGCCAACCATTTTTTTATCGGTGGGATACAGCCAGAACCCTGGGATGCCCCCCGAGGTCCGCTCGGCAGGCGACGACCACGAGACCGGAGGCCTCGGCGAGCGCCTGCAGCGGCTCAGCCTGGCCAATCCCGAATTCGAAGAGGGCGAGGCCAGCGGGCGTCAGCCGCTGCGGAAGATCCGCGAAGAGGAGGCGGTAAGGGTCGAGCCCGTCGACCCCGCCATCGAGGGCGAGGCGCGGCTCGTGCAGTCCGACCTCGGGCATGAGTTCGGCGATATCGGCGGCCGGAATATAGGGTGGGTTGCAGAGCAGGAGATCAAAGCGGCCCGAGAGCGCATCCGTCCAACGGCCGACGGCGATGGCCGCGCGGCCGGCAAGGCCGAGTGCCGTGGCATTCCCGCGCGCAACGGCTGCGGCGCGCGGCGAGAGATCGATCCCGAGGCCCCAGGCGCCCCGGTATTCGCTGAGCGCCGCGAGCAACAGGCAGCCGCTGCCCGTGCCGAGATCGAGGATGGAGCGGATGGCATCGCGCTCCGGCCGGAGTTCCAGCGCCGTCTCGATCATCACTTCCGAATCCGGGCGCGGCACCAGGGTGTCTTCCGTCACCCGGAAATCCAGGCTCCAGAATTCGCGGTGGCCGATGACATGGGCCGCAGAAATCCGCAGGCCCCGGCGCGCGACCATGCTGTCGAAACGCTTGGCCTCTTCCGTTGTCAGATCACCGCCGCGGCGGCGGAGCAACCCGGCTTGGTCGGCACCGATGGCGGCCGCCAGCAAAATGCGCGCTTCGCGATAAGGTTCCGCGATCCCCGCCGCCCCGAGCCGCGCGGTCGCCGCCCGCAACGCCTGATCGAGATCGGCCGTCACGCCGCCTGCGACGTGAAGGTCGCGAGCCGCGCGGCCTGATCCTCGGCCGAGAGGGCGGAGATGATCTCGTCCAGCTCGCCCAGCATCACCCGGTCGATCTTGTAGAGAGTGAGATTGATGCGGTGATCGGTCACCCGCCCTTGCGGGAAATTGTAGGTGCGGATGCGTTCGCTGCGGTCGCCGGTACCGACCTGGGATTTGCGGTCGGCGGCGCGGGAGGCGTGCAGGCTTGCGCGCTCGCGCTCATACATGCGCGCACGGAGAATCTTCATCGCCTTGGCGCGGTTCTTGTGCTGGCTCTTCTCCTCCTGCATCGCGACCACGATGCCGGTGGGGATATGCGTGATGCGGACGGCACTTTCCGTCTTGTTGACGTGCTGGCCGCCGGCGCCCGAGGCGCGGTAGACGTCGATCCTGAGGTCGCCCTCGTTGACCTCGACATCAACCTCCTCCGCTTCCGGCAGCACGGCGACCGTCACCGTCGAGGTATGAATGCGGCCCTGGCTTTCCGTTTCCGGCACACGCTGCACGCGATGCACGCCGGATTCGAACTTCAGCTTGGCGAAGACATTGCGGCCGGTGATGCTGGCGATACCTTCCTTGAGCCCGCCGAGCTCGGTATCCGCATATTCCATGATTTCGAAGCGCCAGCCCTGTGATTCGGCGTAGCGCTGATACATGGCGAAAAGCTGGGCGGCGAAAAGCGCAGCCTCGTCCCCACCCGCCGCCGGCCGCACTTCGAGGATGGCGGAGCGTTCATCCGCCTCGTCCTTGGGCAGCAGTGCCAGCTGGATGTCCTTTTCCAGTTCCGGAATGCGCGCCTTCAGGGTTTCGGCCTCGGCCTCCGCCAATTCCCGCATCTCGGGATCGGCGAGCATTGCGGTCGTCTCGGCGAGCGACTGTTCCGTCTCGCGAAATTCAATGATGAGCCCCACCACCTGTTCGAGCTCCGAAAGCTCCCGCGAAGCCCGCACGAATTCCTGGCCCTGCGCGCCCGAGGCGAGCAGATCCCTCAGCTCCTCCGCGCGCGCCAGAATATCGTCGAATTTCGCCGCAAGGCTCACGCGTCTGCCCCCGCCGAGGGTAGGGCGCGGATCGCCGCCACCAGCACATCCCTCGCCACTTCGCGCTGGTCGCCGGAGACGAGATCCTTAAGCTGGACGACGCCGCGCGCCGCCTCCTCCGCGCCGAGGATGACGGCTGCGCGCGCCCCCAGCTTATTCGCCCGCTCCATCCGGCGGCGCATATTGCCGCGATAGCTCATCTCGGCGCGGATGCCGGCCTGGCGCAGCTTCTGCAGAACGCCGAAGGCTGCCCCCTCTGCTTCCTCGCCCGCGGGAATAACGGCAATGGGCGCGGCCTCCGCCTGTAGCGCCGTCACCAGCATGGCGAGACGCTCGATCCCGGCCGCCCAGCCGACGGCCGGCGTTTCCGGGCCGCCCATCTGCTTCACAAGGCCATCGTAGCGGCCGCCGCCCATAACTGTGCCCTGGGCGCCGAGTTCGGTCGTCACGAATTCGAAAGCGGTGTGGTTGTAGTAGTCGAGCCCACGCACGATACGGGGATTCTCGACGAAGGGGATGCCGAGTGCCGTCAGCGAATTGCGCAGGGAATCATAAAAGCCTGCAGCCAGCGGTGTGAGGTGCGCGGCAATGGTCGGCGCATCGGCCACGATCCGGCGGTCGCCCTCGTCCTTGCTGTCGAGGATGCGCAAGGGATTGCGCTCCAGCCTTGCCTTGCTGTCTTCCGAAAGCTCGGTCGCAAAACGGGTGAAGTAGTCGACAAGGGCGGCGCGATAGGCGGTCCGGCT
>Ga0310811_10005484_pt1 | contig 16049 bp, 13 predicted proteins | sample YCmetagenome_FD_207642 | JGI IMG/M metagenome (GOLD analysis project Ga0310811, IMG submission 207642) | Soil microbial communities from experimental microcosm in Duke University, North Carolina, United States - YC | ecosystem: Engineered > Artificial ecosystem > Soil microcosm > Unclassified ...
GATGTAGAGGCCGGGCTAATTAGGGTCAGACTCGAATTAACCAAAATCCCGAGTACAGGGGCGAAATACCGCAATTCGACTCTGACCCTAATTGCAGTAATTGCACGAATTGGCGGCTACGGGGCCTTTACGATCTTGATGTCCTTGAGCCGCTCCGGTTCCGGCGTGAGCGGCTTCGTCCCCGCCGGGAACTGATTCCGTTCCAGTACGAGCGCGACGAGGTCGGCCACCGCTGAGGGCGGGATCGTGTTTGGCGTGTCCGGCGGCATCGTCGTGCGGATCTTGTCCTGAAGATCCGCGAGCGTCAGCCCTTGCCAGTTCGTCAGGAAGATCGGTCCGACGAGCGGGCCGCCGTCCTGCGCGCCCTCCAGTGCGGCGCCATGGCATTTGGCGCAGCCCTGCTTGTACGTCGACTCGGCGGCGGTGGCCTGCGAGTCCGTGTAGACGCTGTCCAGCACCGTGTGCCCCGGTTCGACTTGGACGCGAGCTCTGTTCGAGCGCGCGGAGTCGACGGTTGGGTGCACCGCGGCGGCGACGCCGGCGAGCGTCGCCGCGACTGCCAGGAGTCGAAGCATTCGAAAAAACTAGTCCGGCGCGCCCGGGTTCGGGACCTCGAGCAGCTTGGGGTCGATATCCGTCGGCTGCACGTTCGTGATCTGGGTCTGCTGGACGACGGTCAGTTTGTCGACCGTGGGATCATTGCCGACGAACCCCTGAAAGCCGACGATCCCCTGCACGCCGCCGAGCGTCGTCGTCGTTACGACCTTGATCGGCGTGCCCTCGATCTGGGCGCGCACGGCGCGGAGCTTGAGCGCGTACTCGATCAGCGGTCCATCGCCCGACTGGTCGGCGACAATGAACGGCTCGAACGGATTCGGAACGTTCACCGGTAGCTGCGCCGTCCACATCTCGGTTACCGCGTGTGCGGGGATCACCTGGTCGCCCCAGACGATCCGGTAATCCGTGGTCACGCGATAATGCTGGGTCGGCCGGGTGTCGATTGCGTCCCCCGGGCCGAGCTTCTCGAGCTTGAAGTCGACGTTGAGGAGCTGAATCTGGTTGAGAAAACCCTGGCCAAGCCCGCCGCGGCCTCGGCCTGCCCTGCCGCCCGGCGGACCACCACCGCCGCCACGGCCAGCGCCGCCACCGCGAGCACCGCGATTGCCCCCGCCCCCGCCCCCGCCCCCGACAGCGCCGCCGGCGGCATCGCCGCCGCGGCCAAAACCACGACCGCCGCCGCCCATGACGCGTGCGAGCGCCACGACCGCCGGTCCGTTGAACGTGTCGTTGGCCGGAGTGAAGGTCTGATCCTTGGCGTGCTGGATGAAGACCTTCCCGGAGTCGACAGCGACCAGGAAGTCGTCGGTCGTCACGCCCTGCGGGGCCGGCGTGTATGCCAGGAATTCAATCCGCGAGTGGTTGTTGGCGGCGATTCCGCGGCCACGCATCACTTCGTCGTCCTGACCGCGCGGTGTGTCGCCAGGATAGATGCGCGTGACCGCGGAAATCCTGAACGAGACGCCAGGCACCGTTCGCGCCGCGGCGACGAAGGCACTGGTCGACGCAACGATGACAGCGGCAACGGCGACGCCAGTGGCGGGGCGCCAATGACTTGATATGCGAGAACGAGCTGCAGAAATCACGTGCACTCCCGGTGCTGAAGCGATCAACCCTATTACGCGCCGTGCGGGACGGATGTTCACGCGACAGCTCGCCAGAAAGTCGGGGAACTACGCCAGCCGGCGTGCGGAAATCACCCCCGAAAGCGTGCAGAGGTCCCGATAGCTCTGCGCCGGATGCGAAGCAATCGTGGGGCAGAAGTTTCGGAGAGGGAAGGATGCGCAGAGTCACCTTGGCCGTTTTGCTGCTGTTGCACGGCTTCGCGCACGCCAGTGTCGGCGTCTGGGCCGCGTCCGAAGGGCCGCTCTGGCTCGTGACGTTCCTGTGGGCTACGGCGATGGTCGGCTACTTTGCGGCCTCGCTGGGGCTGTTTCGCGTACCGGTGCTCCGGCGCTACTGGAAGCCGCTGCTCACGGCCGCGACTGCCGCCTCGATCCTGATGCTCACGGTGTACTCCCAGCTCGTGGGACTGATCGGCGCGTTCGCCGACGTGGCGCTCTACGTGTTCGCGGTGGAAGGCGTGGATGGCCGCGCCGAGGCCGACATCGAGGTCGTGGAATCGGCGGGTGTCGACGCGTTGAACCATCCGCTCATGCACCGGCTCGGATGGACCGTGGGAATCATGTGGCTGTGCTACGCGGTCGCCGTCGTGCTCGCGCGGCCGATGTATTTGCGGTGGGGCACGACCGCGTCCGAACGAACCGCACGCCTGATCGGCGACGACCGTGCGCCGCATGCCACCTACCGCGTGGATCACGCGATCACGATTCGCGCGCCGGCGGACTCCGTCTGGCCGTGGCTCGTCCAGCTGGGCCAGGACCGCGCAGGGTTCTACAGCTACTCGTGGCTCGAGCGGCTCGTCGGCGACGAGGTTCACAACGCGGACCGCATCCATCCTGAATGGCAGCATCTGGAGCGGGGCGATACGATCTTTGCCACACAGCGCGACTACCTCGGCGGGCGGCTCGGGCAGATGGGCTGGCGAGTATCCGAGCTCGAACCCGGCCGCGGAATGTACCTCGACAACTGGGGCGCGTTCGTGCTGCAGCCAGTCGACTCAGCGACGACGCGGTTCATCATCCGAACGCGCGGCGCACACCGGCCCGACCTCGCGTCGGTGCTGCTGGGACCATTCAACGTCTTCGTCTTCGAGCCGGCGCACTTCATCATGCAGCGCGGCATGATGCGCGGTGTCCGTCGGTTGGCGGAGTTGAGTTCGTAGAGTCCCTTGCGCATTTTGTGATGCGCCCTGCCCGCGGCGATGCCGCCGCGGGCCCTTGTTCGATCTCTGCCAGGCGCAGAAGACGCCGGAGCACGCGATGGTGATCGCGATGGCGTCCGCGTCGTGGCCGCGCCGTCGGCGTCGAGCGTGTCGAAGGATCGCATTCGAGCTCTACCGGCGGCATATTTCGCGTACGCCGAAAAACGGCGCACTCACCATTCTGAGGCACGCATGGCCAAACTCACCGAGACCGACTGGATCTGGCATGACGGCGAGTTCGTTCGCTGGCAGGATGCCACGGTCCACGTGCTCTGCCATTCTCTACAGTTCGGTTCGTCCGCGTTCGAAGGCATTCGCTGCTACAGCACCCCCCGTGGCCCGGCGATCTTCCGGCTGGAGGATCACCTCCAGCGCCTGCTCGATACGTGCAAGATCTACCGGATGGAGGTGAAGTACTCGCTGGACGAGCTGGTCGCCGCCTGTTGCGAGCTCGTCGACCGCAACAACGTCGAAACCTGCTATCTGCGGCCGATGGTCCTCCGCGGCTACGGCGCGAGCGGCATGGTTCCGTTCGACAGTCCGGTCGAGGTCTACCTCCCATGCTGGCCGTGGGGGGCCTACCTCGGCGAAGGCGCGCTCGAGAACGGCGTGGATGCCGGTGTCGCGTCGTGGCATCGCGTCGCTCCGAACACGATCCCCGGGCAAGCGAAGATGGCCGGCAACTACCTGGGTAGTCAGCTCATCAAGATGGAGGCGCTGCGCAACGGTTTTGCCGAAGCCATCGCCCTCGATCCTGCCGGCATGGTGAGCGAAGGCTCGGGCCAGAATCTCTTCGTCGTGCACCGCGGGGAGCTCTACACGCCGACGCTCAACGGCACCTTGCTCCACGGGATCACGCGCTACAGCATCATCACGCTCGCCCGCGACATGGGTTTCACCGTGCGCGAAACGCTGATGCCGCGCGAGATGCTGTACACCGCCGACGAGATCTTCCTCACCGGCACGGCCTCGGAAGTGACGCCGGTTCGAAGCGTCGACCGCATCACGATCGGCAATGGAAAGCGCGGTCCAATCACGACGCAGATCCAGCAGCGGTTCCTCGACCTGGTGAAGGGCGTCGATGAAGACCCGTACGGCTGGCTCACGTACGTACAAGCCGAGCGTGCGAGTGTGAAAGGTTAGCGTTTTGGGCATGGTTCACGCATGACCTTGCTGAGTCCCGCGTTTCATGGGTCCATCCGATGTCGACCGATCGACCTGAATTCACGCCCGACCTGAGCAAGCTCGACAATCGATACCAGATTCTGACCGAGTTGAATCGGGCGGGTGACACGCGCGCGTACCTGGCTCGTCACCTCGAGCTGAATCGCGACGTCACGATTCAGGTCGTTCGGCTGCCAGCGGGAGCGGACGAGGCGAGCGCCGGCCAACTCGGCTCGGACGCGCACCTTCTCGCGTCGTCGCGACACCCGCACATCGTCCCGGTGATCGAGGAGGTTCCGCTCGGCGACGGTGCGCACGCCGTTGTGCGGCCACGCGTCCGCGGCACGACGCTGGAGCAGTTGATCAGCACCGTCGGCACGATCCCCAATCTCCGTGTGGCGGATACGCTCGAGCAGGTGACTGGCGCGCTGGATTGGGCGCGCTCGCAGGGTGTCGTGCACCGCCACGTATCGCCGAGCGGCGTGGTCTTTCAGCAGGGAAGCGGCAAGGTTCTGCTGGCGTTCGAGCCCGCGCCGACCGTCGGCACGACGGCCCCCAATGCCTGTGACGACGCGCGGACGCTCGGCGAGCTCGCGTGGCGGATGCTTGCGGGACAGCGTGCCGCCGCCGCTCGTCTCAGCTCGCTCGCGACCGTGCGGCCCGAGCTGTCGCGAACCGTGATCAAGGAAGTCGACGCGCTGATGCAGTGTGATCGAGCTGGTGAAGCGCCCAGCATCGCGCCGCTCATCTCGGCGCTCGATCCGGGACGCGTCGTCGCAATCACGCAGACCGCTCGAGCGGCGGAGGCTGCACCCTCCGCGGCCGTCATCGCCGCCACGGCGCCCGTGGTCGTCGCGGCGGCGCCGATCGTTTCGCGTTCGTACTCGACGCCTGTGGGTGCGAGCGATCGCGATGCAGTCGTCGTCGTGCACAGCGGGCTGAGTTTTGGAACGCGGCTGGCGATGGCCGTGGGCATAGCCGTGGTGATCGTCGCTGTCGCGTTGTTGCTGCTCAACCACCGTCGCGGGCCCGCGGGCCGCACGGCCGCCGGCGTCACGACGCCCGATAGCGGTTCGATGGCGACGGGCGACGTGTCGCTCCGGCGGCCCGACGGCGCGGCGATGAACTACGACACGACGGCGATTCGTCGCGTCGCGCCAGGAGCTGTCGTACCCACGACCGCGATGCCCGGCACCACGACGGTCATTCCCGGCCGCACGGGGATGATCGCTCCGCCGGGCACGCGGCGATCCGAGCCGCCGGTGCCGTACCCGCCGGCCATGCCGGGCAATTCGGCGGACAGCGCGCGGCGCGCCGACAGCGCCCGTGCCGATAGCGCTCGGCCAACGCGCGATACGGCGCGGTCGCAGTCGACCGGAGACGTGTGCGACTCGCCGGCGTCGGCCGATCAGCGCGCGTGCCTGGCGAGCGCGATTCGCGACAATGACGTCGCGTTGAACGAGACGTATCGACGCGTCGTCGTAGCATTGCGCCGGCAGGCGAACGTCAGCGACGACGCGCCCGATCCGCCCGCCGTGGAGCAGTTGCGCAGGACTGAGCAGAGCTGGCTCGAATGGCGTGATTCGGTTTGCCGTGCCGTAGGAGGCGCGCCGCTGTACGCGCGCGCTCGCGCGCAGTGCTTCGCGCAGGAGTCGGCGAGGCGGGCTCGCGTGCTTCAGCAGAAGCTCGACTCGCTGCCGCCACGATAGGCCGCACTTCGGCGAATCGACGACCGTCGGGATGGTTCTTGCACGCCGCCTGATCGAGCATCAGGAGTGTGCCGTGACGCCAGACCCTCAGAGTACGACGCACCAGGATTCCACCGCCGCGCCCGCGACCCGTGCGGGTAACTTCCCGCTCGGCGGCAATCTCATCGTCAATCGCATGGGCTTTGGCGCCATGCGCATCACCGGCCCCGGCATCTTCGGGCCGCCTTCCGACCGCGAGGAGGCGATCCGCGTGCTTCGGCGCGCCGTCGAGCTCGGAGTGGACTTCATCGACACCGCCGATTCGTACGGTCCGTACGTGTCCGAGGAGCTGATCGCTGAGGCGCTGCACCCGTATCCGCAGGGCCTCGTGATCGCGACGAAGGGCGGTCTCGAGCGGCCCGGTCCCAATCAGTGGACGCCGAACGGACACCGCGCGCATCTGCGCCGGGCACTCGAGGGAAGTCTCAAGCGACTCAAGGTCGAGCGCATCGACCTGTGGCAGTTGCATCGCATCGACCCCGCCGTGCCCGACGACGAGCAGTTCGCGACGCTCGCCGAGTTCGTGCGGCAGGGGAAAGTGCGCTACGTCGGGTTGTCGGAGGTGGACATCGACGAGATCCAGCGCGCGCACCGGTTCGTCGACGTCGTCTCCGTGCAGAATCGCTACAACGTGTTCGACCGACGGTGGGAGAGTGTGATCGATTTCTGTGAGCGCGAGCGGCTGGCGTTCATCCCCTGGTTTCCGCTCGGCGCGGGCAAGCTGCGGAGCGAGGTGCACGAGGACCGCGCGCACGAGCGTCTCGAGCGCGTCGCGCGCCGCCACGAGGCGAGCGTGATGCAGGTCGGACTCGCCTGGCTGCTCGCGCGATCTCCGTCGATGCTCGTCATCCCCGGCACCTCGAAGGTGCGGCATGTCGAGGAGAATGTCGCCGCCGCCGAGCTGGAGCTCGACGACGAGGACATTCACATTCTCGAAACAGCGATCGCGTAACGGGCGGCGGGCGGCGGGCGGCGGGCGCTAGGGCGTCTGGACGGCGACCCCGGCGTCCTTGAGCGCCTGGATGAGCGCAGGAAGATCGTCGCTGGCGACCTTCTTCACACGCGCCCCTTGCTTGGCCAATTCCGCCGGAAGCACCTGCACCGTGCGCTTTTGCTCAGGATTCGGATTGAACGTGACGTTGAGCATCTCCGCCGTGGTGCCGAGCTTGGCCTGAAGGTTTTCGGCCGCGGTGGGCCCGACGGGATTCTGGTCCTGATCGCCGCCGGCCGCACCCGCGGTACCGCTCGTCGCCAGCGGCTCACCCGTCGGCGCGCCTGACTGGGCGACGGTCGGTGCACCGCCGCGTCCTCCGCGCCCGCCAAACGGAGCACCGCCCGCGGCAGGCGGCGCCGCTCCGGCCCCAGCTGCAAACCCGCCGCCAGCGCCAAAGCCGCCGCGTCCACCGCGACCACCGCCCGGCGTGCCGAGCTCGCGCGTCACATCGGCGAGCTCCTTTTCCACGGCAGCGATGCGAGATTTCAGCTCCGGCGTGACCTTGGTGCCTGAGGAATCCGCGGCGCGCTTGGCGGCGGCGAGCACGCGCTGCGCGGTATCGAGCTGCGCCTGTTTTTCTCGCAAGTCGCGCTGGAGCTTCACGACGCTCAGACGGAATGCATAGAGCTGCTTGAGCTCCGCATCGGCCAGCGTCACCATCGGATCCTTGGTCAGCGCGAAGGACTGCTCGAGCATTGTCGGAGCGCCTTGTGGCGGAGCGACGGTGAGTCGCGCGATGTAGCGACCGGGCAGCGCCGGGAAGGTCGCGTCGCCCGCGCCGCCCCGTCCGCCGCCGAATCCTCCGCGTCCGGCCCCGCCCCCCGTCGTGTCGGCGCCGCCCTGCGCACCGGCACCGAATCCGCCGCGGCCACCACGCCCGCCTCGTCCGGCGTTCGCAAGAGCGAGAGTATCGACCGGTCCGGTGAGCGGTGGTCCGACGCGCATGTCCCAGGTGACGCGATGGAGTCCCGCTTCCTTCTGTACCGGCAGCGCGCGCACCACGGTGCCTGTGCCGTCGAGTACCGAGAGCGAGATCTTGCTGGTCGCCGGAACATCGTTCAGCGTGTAGCCGATCTGCGGACCCGGTTCGGGATTCTGTCCCGTAAAGCCGCGAGTGCCCATTCCGGAGTTTCTGCTGTTGTTCGGCTGGAACAGCAGCGCGTCACGCACGGGGAAGAGATACGCGACCGATGCCTGCTTCGCTTTCGCCAGCTGCTCGAGCGGCGTGATGTCGTCGAGGATGTAGATGCCCCGTCCGTGCGTGCCGAGCACGAGGTCGTTGGCGCGGGCCTGGATCTGGATGTCGTGAACCGGAACGCCGGGCAAGCCGCCGCGGAGCTGGGTCCACTGCGTGCCACCATCGATTGTGAAGTACACGCCGAACTCGGTGCCGACGAACAGGAGGTTCGGCTGGCGGGGATGCTCGCGCACGACCTGGGCCGATCCGCCGTCGGGCAGGTTGCCGGCGATCGACGTCCACGTCTTGCCATAATCACTACTCTTGAATACGTAGGGCTTGAAGTCGTTGCTGCGATGGCCGTCCAGCGTGGCGTAGATCGTCCCTTCGCTGGCGCGTGACCAGACGACGCGGCTCACGTACGTGGTATCGGGAACGCCGGCGAAGGAATCGGTCTTCGTCCACGTCTTGCCACCGTCGCGCGTGACCTGGATCAGGCCGTCGTCGGTGCCGACGACGAGCAGGCCGGCGCGCAGCGGCGATTCGTCGACGGTCGTGATGTTGCTGAACTCGGCGGTGCCCTCGTTGCGGCCGAGCGACGAGGAATCGGGAACCGCGCCGCGCAGCGGCAGCTTGTTGCGATCGATGTTGCGCGTGAGGTCGGCGCTGATCTTTTCCCAGCTGTCGCCGCGGTCGGTGCTCCTGAACAGGAAGTTCGCCGCCATGTACACCGTGCGCGCGTCATGCTTCGACGGAACGATCGGCGCGCTCCAGTTGAACCGGAACCGCTCGCCGGGTTTCGGAGTAGGGCGGATGTTCTTGGTCTGGCCGGTGCGTGCGTCGTAGCGCACGACGCCGCCCGTTTGTGATTCGGCGTAGACGAGATCGTGATCGAGGGGATCGGGCACGGCGTAGAAGCCGTCGCCGCCGGCCATGCGGAACCAGTCGGCGTTGGTAGGGCCATAGCTGTTGCGCGTGCGGCTCGGGCCGCCCCACGTCTGATTGTCCTGCAACCCGCCGTACACGTTGTAGAACGGCAGGGCGTCGTCCACCGAGATCGCGTAGAACTGTCCAGCGACGATGCTCTCGATGTGGTCCCAGGTGCGGCCGGCGTCCCACGACATGTACAGTCCGCCGTCGCCGCCCAGGATCATCTGCTCGGGGTTGTCGTCGTTGATCCACAGCGCATGGTGATCGCTGTGCACGCCGCCCACGGCGAAGGGCAGCAGCGTTTTGCCGCCGTCGTGCGATTCGCGCGATTGAGCGTTGAGCGTGATGACGTGATCGGGATCAGTGGGATCGCAGCGCACCTGGCTGTAGTACCACGCCGTGCCATTCTGATTGTTCACCTGCCGCCAGGTCGCGCCGCCGTCGTCCGAACGATACATGCCGTTCTGCGGTGGTCTCGCGTGGATCGACGCATAGATAGTTGACGGGCGCGACTTGCAGACGCTCAAGCCGATGCGGCCGATGTCGCCTGTGGGCAGTCCTTGCTTGAGCTGCGTCCACGTGGTGCCGGCATCGGTCGTCTTGTAGATCCCGCTCTCCGGTCCCGCGGGGAGAAACCCGTACTCGCGGCGCTCGCGCTCGAGCGCGGCAGCGTACAGGACGTCGGGGTTCGACGGGTCCATGACCAGGTCGACGAACCCGGTGAACTTGCTGATCTCCTTCGTGTTGGTCCACGTCTTTCCACCGTCGGTGGTCTTGTAGAGGCCACGCTCACCGCCCGCGGCCCAGAGTGGGCCAAGCGCCGCAACGTAGACGACGTTCGGGTCGCGCGGATCGATGACGATCCGTCCGATGTGCTGCGACTTCGGCAGCATCGCGCCCGACCAGGTCTTGCCGCCGTCGGCCGACTTGTAGACTCCCGTGCCCCACGACGAACTGCGCATGTTGTTCGGCTCGCCAGTGCCAACCCACACGACGTTCGGATCGGACGGCGCGACGGCGACCGCGCCGACCGAGCCGGTTCGCACGGAGTCGAACACCGGAGTCCATGTCACGCCGGCGTTGGTCGACTTCCACAGGCCGCCGGTGGCCGCGGCGGCGTAGATGACGCTGCCGATCCGTCCGCGCGGCGCCTTGGCGTTGTCGGTGACCGCCACGTCGGCGATGCGGCCGGACATGACCGCCGGGCCGATCGAACGGAACACGAGGGAGCGCACGAGTACCGAGTCGGGCGGCAGCGTTGCGGCGCGAACAGCGCTCGTCACGCGCGGCGCTCGACCGGCGTTCTGGCTCAGGCGGGGCGTCTGTGCGGACACAATCGCCGGCAGCGCCGCGATCGCGAGGAGGGCGGAAAATCGGGACATACGGTGGCAAGGGGTAGGGAGACGTTTAATGATACGCCCGAGACCGATGGGACGCTGCTGGCGGCGCTTAGAGTTCGCTGACAGATTGGGCTGCGGCACAGGTACAGGGGCGGTCCATGCGATGTTGGGTTCTGAAGTCTTGCGTCGTCAGCGCGAGCATGGTCTCGGTCGGCGTTCCGATGCCTGCGCAGTCAGTGGTCATCGGGACCGTGCGCGAGGATTCGACAGGTCGGCCGCTGGCCGCCGTTGGCATCACGGTCGAAGGCGCCAAGCAGCAGGCGCTGACCGACAGCCTCGGTCGCTACGTCATCGAAGCGCCGAACGGCCGCCGGGTTCTGGGCTTTCGGCTTCCGGGCTACCAGCCGCTTCGCCTGGGCGTGTTCGCGCGCGGCGACACGGTGCACGCCGACGCGACGCTCATTCGCACGCTGGCCACCCCGCTGCAAGCGGTGCAGGTGAACGCGCCCGGGCATGCGGCATCGCTCGGCCGCGACGGATTCGCCGACCGGCGGGCGATGGGGATCGGGAAGTTCATCGATTCCACCGCGCTGCGGTCACGAGAAGACCGTCGACTCACCGACGTGCTGCGCGAGCTCGCCGGAGTCCGATTGCAGGAGTATCGCGAGCCGGGGTCGTCGATCGTCGAGCTCCGCGTGATCAGTCCATTCAAGCCGATGACACCCGCGGTTCGCCAGCGCGACATAGTCATGGAAGGTCTGCCGCCGTGCTGGTCCTCGGTGTTCCTGAATGGGACGCCGATCTATCGCTCGGACCGGATGGACGCCGGGCGGCCGCCAGACATGGGCCGTGACTTCTCCGTCGCGAGTCTGGAGTCGGTCGAGTTCTATCGGACGGGATCGGAAGTGCCGCAGCAATTCGGCGGCTCGAACGCGAACTGCGGCGCGCTGGTGCTCTGGACGCGGCGCTGAGGTCGGGCGGCGGGCGGCTGGCGGCGCTTGTCGCGGCGCCCACGACGCGGCACCTTTGCCGCATGACAGCTCCCGTCACTTCACCGACGCTTCGACAGTACGACGTCGGCGCAAAATCGACCGACGTCTTCGGTCGCGTGCTCTGCGCGACCCGCAACCATCACTTCATCGTCGACGGGCCGGTGCAGAACGGCTGTCCCGGCGAGGAGATCACGCCGGTCGAGCTCTTTCTCTCGGCGGTCGCCGCCTGCGGCGTGGAGCTCGTGCACGTGATCGCGCGCGAGCAGAACGCGCCGCTCGAGCGCGTGGCCGTCCAGATCCACGGTGAATCCGACCGCGCCAAACAGACACGCACCGACGTGTCGACGCTGAGCAAAGTCCGCGTGGACTTTCGCCTGTGGGGTGTGGACGACGCCGGCGCCGCCGCGCTGGTGGAAGGATTCAAGCGGCGGTGACCGCTCTACGGCACGGTCGCGGTCGCGACCGCAGACGTCCAGGTCTTCTTTGCGCTCGGCGGCTGACGTTCACGGCATGAGCGTTTATGGTCGTTTCATCGTCGCGTGCGCGCTGGCCGGCGTGTGCGTACGACCCGCGCGCGCGCAGGCGGCTGCCTCGCAGCCGCGGTACGACCTCGTGATCACCAACGGCACGATCGTCGACGGAACGGGCGCGCCACGATTCCGCGGCGACATCGCGATCTCCGGCGATCGTGTCGTGCGGCTCGAGCGCGGAACGATTCCGTCATCGCTCGCCAAACGCACCATCGACGCCAACGGGCTGATCGTCGCCCCGGGGTTCATCGATCTGCACGCGCATCTCGACCCGCTCCCTGCCATGCCCGACGCGCAGAGCGCCGCGATGCAGGGTGTGACGCTCGCACTGGGCGGCCCGGACGGTGGCGGACCGTGGCCGTTCGGACCCTATCTCGACTCGCTCGACCACAAGCCCCTCGGCATCAACGTCGCGTTTCTCGCCGGTCACAACTCGATCCGCCGCGCCGTGATGGGCACGGAGAACCGGGCGCCGACCGTCGCGGAGCTCGCGCGCATGGAGTCGATGGTCGGACAGTCCATGCACGAGGGCGCGTTCGGGATGAGCACCGGGCTGCGATACATCCCCGGCTTCTACTCGAACACCGACGAAGTCGTCGCGCTCTCGAGGGTCGCCGCCGATTCTGGTGGCATTTACACGTCGCATCTTCGCGAGGAAGGCTTGGGGCTGCTCGACGGCGTCGCCGAAGCGCTCGAGATCGGCCGGCGCGCGCACATCCCGATCGTGCTCACGCATCACAAGGCGATCGGGCGACTGATGTGGGGCAAGAGCGTGGTCACCCTCGCCATGGTCGACTCGGCGCGCCGCGCGGGCACCGACGTGATGATCGATCAGTACCCGTACACGGCGAGCTCCACTTCGCTCGACGTGCTGGTGCCACCGTGGGCGTTATCGGGAGGCACCGCCGAGCTGCGGAAGCGTCTCGCCGATCCGGCGCTCAAGGACAGCATCACGCGCGGCGTGGTCGAGTATCTGCTCAACGATCGTGGCGGCGGTGATCTGCATCGCGTGCAATTCGCGCGCGTGGCGTGGGATCACTCGCTGGAAGGCAAGACGCTCCATGACTGGGCGGTGCGGCGCGGCGTGCCGACGACGCCGCAGGCCGCCGCGACGCTCGTGCTCGAGGGCGTGCTGAACGGCGGCGCGTCGATGGTCTTTCACGTGATCGACGAAGGCGACGTGAAGCGCATCATGGCGCATCCGATGACGATGATCGCCAGCGATGGGCGTCTCACGCGAATCGGCGACGGCGTGCCGCATCCGCGGAACTACGGTACCTTCCCCCGCGTCCTCGGCCACTACGTTCGCGACGAGCACGTGCTGACGCTGGAGCAGGCGGTCCACAAGATGACCGGCATGTCCGCGGCGCGGCTGGGACTGCGCGAGCACGGCTGCATCGCCGTCGGCTGTGTGGCGGATGTAGCGATCTTCGACGCGGCCAAGATCCGGGACGTGGGCACGTTCGAGGATCCACATCACTATCCGGAAGGGATCGGGTACGTGATCGTGAACGGAGTCCCGGTGGTGGATCGCGGACAGTTCACGACGGCTCGGCCGGGGCGAGTGCTCAGGCACAAGACGAGAAGCTGAGGCGTGAGGTTGTTGGTCTTGCCGCGGCGCGCCCGAGGTAGGGTCTCACCCGCGACAGCGAGACCAGCATCGAGCATAAAGCTTCGAGGCGTCAGGCGTGCGAAAGCCGACCGAACAGCGGAGCGGCGCCCGCAGTTTGGTAGTTCCCGCTCCTGGCGTGGCTTCCCCACGCCTGCCGCCTCGACGCTGATCCCTCGATGCTGGTCTCGTTCTACCGGGTGAAATCACGCCTCGCTCGCACCGTAGCCGGACCGACAAGCTGACCACTCACGCCTCACCGCTGACGCCTCATCTCGGAGTCGTCCACACCCCAGGATCCTCCGTCCCCAGCACCCACACCGAATACCCGCGCAGTTTGTACTTCCGCACGAGCTCGAGCTTGGCCGCGAACGCGCGCGCATCCTCCAGCCAGAGGAACTCGTTCACCCCGGCGTTGCTCCAGAATGCGTACGCCGTCTTTTCGCGATCGTCCCACACCGGCGTCGCAGTGTTCCGTGCGAGGAGCCCCATCGCGGTTGCGTGTGAGATGTCGTTCCCGCGCATGCGCGACCCCGCCTGTGAATCGTACGAGGGATACCACCAATCCGAATACGATGGAATGCCGAGTGAGATCTTGGAGGGTGGCACGCCCAATGAAAGCACGAAGCGGAGCGCGTCCTCCATCCAGGTGTACCCGGCAACGGGGCCGGGTGGCGTGCCGCCGGTGTGCTGGGCATACGTCATGTACGAGATGAAATCGAGCGCCTCGGCGATTGCCTTATAGTCGTACGCGCCGCGCCAGTTCTCGAAGATCCAGCGGTGGAAGCTCGTCGGCCCCGGGTCGTCCGACGTCCGCGGCACGACGGCGGCCGAGACCGAGCAGCCTGCGCGGTGCAACGCCGCGGCGGACTCTCGCATGAAGCCGGTGAGCGCGTCCTTGTCGGCGACGCTCACGTTCTCGATGTCGAACTGCAGTCCGTCGAAATGATTCCGCGTGCACAGCGCGACCAGGTTGTCGACGGCGCGCTGTCGGACGTCTGGCGTGTTGAGGATTCGATGAATCGTCGGCTGATCGAATCCGGGGTTCATCACCAGCGGTACCACCTTCACCCCTCGCCGGTGCGCCTCCGTCACTATTCTGGCGTCGACCGTCCCCCAGATGACGCCGAGCGTGTCGATCGAGAACACCTGCGGCGAGACGATCGAGATGTGAGCGGCGTGAGCGAGAAAACTCTGCGTGCTCTCCTCGCGGTCGACGGAGTACCAGAGGGACTCGAGCTGCTGCGCGCGGAGCGTCGGCGTGACGAGAAGGCCGAGCATGATGAAGAAGATTCGCATGGCCAAACGATGCTGGCATCGGTCGCGACTGTAAAGCTCGCGAAGGGTCTCCGACGGAGTCTGAACGGTCGCCAGCGTCCGGCTCGCGACTCGTGCGCAACGGAGCTTTAGACAAAGCTGAACGTCCTGGCCGTCTAATGACAACCAAGAGCGCGCACGCAGTGTCAAACTCCTGTGCGCGTTCGGTTGCTCGGCGCGCGTGGTCCCTGGAGCTGCGCCGGTCAGCAACGAATGCCGGCGCGCCTGGCAGCGCGCCTCCGCGAACTTCGCTTCTCCGTGATGGCTTCGTCGACGGTCGTTTCCGTCGTGGACGCAGAATTTCACATGGTGGGTTGCCGCCGATCGCGCAAACGACATCGGCTGCTGGTCCCACGCTCAAGGAGGCTCCGATGCGCACTCCCGGATCATCGAACGTTGCTCCGGACGCGGAAGCGAGTGGACGCGAGCGATACGGTCGTCGTGCGAGCGCAAGCATTCCGGCGCGCCTCGCGTCGCGAGCCAGGCTGGCCGCGGAGATTGCGCTCGGAGCGCTGAGTGTCGCAACGCTGAGCGCGGCTGCCGGCTGCGCGCCGGCGGCGGTCGAATCCCACAGTTTGTCGCTCGAACAGCGACAGCTGGCGCCTGTTGGCCGTCAGTCGCCGAGCGATCGCCTCGTCCGCCAGGACTTCGCGTCGATGACCGAACTGTCGCTCGAAGAGGCCGTGCGTCGCCTCCGTCCGGAGTGGGTGCGAGCGAGTCCGTCGGCGCGGCAATCGGCGGAGCCGGCCTCCGCCTCGGTGTACGCCAGAGATTCCTACGTCGGCGGGCTCGAGGCGCTGCGACTCATTCCGATCGGAGCCGTCGAAGAGATGCGCTATCTGACGCCGACGGCCGCGAGGTCGTGGTTCGGGATGTTCTGTCGGTGCGCGGGCGGCGTCATTATCGTGACGACGCGCGTCGAGGACTAGGGCCTCGTGACAATGACCAATGGCAACGGATCGGCCGCGGCCGTGCGGCCCGAGCGTCTCTGCGTCCTCGATGGAGAACGGATCGCCATTCGCTACCGGTCATCGACGCAAGTCTTTCTCCGCGAGGAGATCATCTGCGCACGGGCCGCGAAGAACGGGACGTGGATCGTGACACGGCAGGGCGATTTCAAGATTCGCGAGCCGATCGGAGCCGTGGTCGAGCGGCTCGAGGTAGCGGGCATCGTGCAGATCCACCGCGGGATCGCGGTGAATGCGGCGAAGGTGCGGCAGTTGGTCGGCCGCGGTCAGCATCGCCTCGGCATCATTCTCGAGGACGGTCGAGTCTTCCAGGTCGGTCGCCAATTCCAGCGTCTGATCCGAGGACGGTATGGCGCCTTGCGGTAAGTGGCGGACGCGCGGGGCCTAGTCGGGCCCCGC
>Ga0310811_10005485_pt1 | contig 16047 bp, 30 predicted proteins | sample YCmetagenome_FD_207642 | JGI IMG/M metagenome (GOLD analysis project Ga0310811, IMG submission 207642) | Soil microbial communities from experimental microcosm in Duke University, North Carolina, United States - YC | ecosystem: Engineered > Artificial ecosystem > Soil microcosm > Unclassified ...
TAACGCTGTTCGTAATTGGGATCGACTTCGATTTTAGTTTCGCCGTTCATCATTTTGTACTTGCGCACCACAGGCATCTCCGGATCACGCCAGTCGAGTCGGTTGTCTGGTGGGAGTTTGCGTTTCATATCCGGCGCTTTATGATTTGGGTTGGTTGTGGAGGGAGAGTAAGTCCGAGTTGGGTAAGCAAGGACTTACCCGCAGCGGATGTTGAGGCTTTGGGTTTTGAACACCAACTTTCAGCACAAGTTTCGTAATGCTCGGGCCCGGTCATTATCAATGGTTCAAACGATCGAAGTGAACCCTTTACAATAAACTCGCCTGATGGATCGAATAAGGCAAATTCACCATCCTCACGCTTTGTGATTTGGAAACGATGGGCGCGATAGAGGGCGTATTCGTCGGTCATGCGATACCTAGCTTGCGCAATACGGCCAACGCCGCAGCGCGTTGTTCATCGGTTTGGATTGGAGGTTTGCCATTTTTTAATGAAACCGGCGCTGATGGTGCGGTGTAGTTGCGTTCATAGGACGGGAGTTCTTCGTAACGGGTACGTAGGAAGTTGAGGGCTTTGCTAAGCCCCCCTTCGGTTTTGGGGTAGGATTGAATTAGCGGCATCGGGTTGTTCTTGACCGGGACTTGGATATAGACGTTGCGGTCATCGACCCAGCAGAGGAGTGCGTGGGCGGGGGGAGATGGTGCTAGGGTTGCGCTCATAGTTTCATCTTTCCATGCACGAGTATGGGAGGGTAAGTTAGTTCTTCGATCAAATCGCGCTTTATATGTTTCGGCAACCGATGGTCTTGTAGGAGAGCAATTTTCTCTCGGTCTGCATCCAGACAACGCTTAACGGCAAGTCTTTTCCACCGCCATATTTCTTTCCATTCAATCTTAGTTAGATTGCGTGGGAATGATTGGAGATGGAAAAGGACTTGCATCAAATCCTCCGATTAATCTTGCCAATCGTTGGGTGAATGGCCCCCGTTGCTGGATTCGAACCAGCGTTTGCGGAGTCAAAGTCCGCTGTCTTACCATTAGACGAAACGGGATCATGTTCGATTATTGTTGAAGGTTCGGAGAGTTCGTAGGAGGAATGGATTTCATCAACGGCATCGGGGCGAAGTGAATCTATATGCGTTCCGCAGTAAGCACAGACCTTTGGGTCATCGACAGATGCAGCATGACCGGGACAGGCATGTTCTGCGTATGGATAGTATGGAAGTTCAACTTCGTCGGCCTGTGCCAGTGCCTCATCCTTCTCAACCCCATCAGGCATTTGTTCGGGATCGTTGTCCTCATTACAAACCGGAACCAGCACTTGCTTGTTGTCGAAGTCATAGAAGCCGGAGGTATCCTGCAAACGGTTGTTTAGCATAATCGGCAACATCTGACGATGACGACAGGTTGAACGATGACCTGCCGGGCATTCGCACTCGGATTCGGTGCAGAGATAGGAGGATTCGACGTTGAGTTCGTTGTCGAACTTGGTGATGCGGTATTGGTCGCCGTCACATTTGAGGTTGTAGATGCTCATGTGGTTTCCTTTCCTTCTACGCTATCGTCAGATTCCGTCTCACCGCCGGGGCTGCGGATTGGATGAGGGCGCGAACCACACTTGCGCGAACAAAGACGTGATCCCTGTCGTCCGTCAGCAGGCATTCTTTTGCCGGGATAGCGATAGCTGGATCACCCGGCGCATCCGCCACGTCCGCGCTCGGTGGCGTGGGGGTGGCGGCAAGCGCGGCGTTTAAGGCATCCGTAAACCGCTGCCAGTCAAGCAGCGATCCGGTGTTTCCGGTTGACGCCATGCGCTCTATTTCGCGAGCTAGAGCCGGATGGTGCTCAAAGGTGTTCCCGCGCGCCTGCGCATCATCCCCCGCCTTCTCTGCCGGGGCGATGGCGCGCAGCAACTTCATGAAATGGCGCGGGTATAGGTCGTGTGCGTCAGCAAGTCCGCCAAAAGCTGCAATTCTTTTGTCACCATAGTCTTGTGGTCGGTTCTCAATAATGCGAGCCGCCTTCAAGAATGGTTCCAACGCCTCCCGCACCCCTTCGCCCGGTGATGTGGCGGAGAGCACCACCTGTTCAAACTCGTAGGCCAGTTCATGAATTTCTCCATGAGCCTCGTCGGCGTTTGGCTCTGTTGGGGCAAGATCGTGCAACAGGTCATCAATTTTCTTAATGTGCACTCGGATTGACGAGATCAGTCCCGGCGCGGCGATTTCATCCTTAGTCATTTCAAAAATCCCCTTTGATCCATCCCCAAGGCGTCTGCTTCGCCTGCATACTCCTCACAATCTCCGCAACGGTCGGATTGGACTCGAAGTATTGGTTTGGAGGATTTGGTTTGGCTTAAAAGAACGATAAGATCACGCTCCCATGCGGAATGATTGAACGTGAGGCCGTTGGGATAGGTGGTGATGTGGTCAGTTGGGAAAGTAGGCATGAACGTGCCTTTCTGATTATACCGTATAATACCAGATAAGGGGTTGAATGTCAACCCCTTATTTTACTGGTGGGGCCTAGATGCCAAAGACCTTTTTGGCGAGACCGAGGCCGCCGATCAGGAACGCAATTCCTGCGCCTCCGATCAGGGCGAATCCCAGAAAGAAAATCGGTGGTGATGCAAACAACCATCCCAGAATACTAATCAGGCCACCGGTCAGCGTCACCGATATAACGATATGGCATAGCGCCTGAAATTCATAGTTCACCATGGTCTGTTGACGGGCAGCGTCAACAACAGTTGGGCCGTATTGGTCTTGGAGTTTGGTAAATAGTTCTGCGATTTTGTCCATTACTTGCGCCTCCGATAGCCTTTGGTTGCATGAAGGATGTAAACCACATCGCCATGGGTCAGGTTGGCGAGATGATGGCGGCCGATTGCGTGTTTGCGGTTGATGCGAGGTAGTGCTTCAACCTCAATCATCCCTGCGCGGATTAGGAGAGGGTTGGGTTTTGGGTGGCGTTTACGGGATACTGTGGGCATGGGCTTTCCTTTCTCTGTGAAGCAGACACAAAAATGGCCCCACACTTTACGCATGGGGCCATGGGTTAGTTACTGATTGTAGGTTTCTTCGGTACCGCCGCCAGAGAACCACTCATCGCGGGACCAGACGCGGGTGCCATCTGGACGATAGATTTCGGACCATTTCTTCCCGGCGTAAGGGAGTTCAGAAGCTGTCCCAGTAGTCTCGCCACCACTCGTTGGAGAGGAAGGCTCGTGAAGGGGAGTAGGGTCCGTTACACTCTGACCCGTCTCACTAGGCGTAGGCAAAGGGGTTTGCCCTACACCGGAACCTGCGATAATATCCACAGGCGGGGTGAAGTAAGTGTCGGTCTTTACATCCGGCACAGCCTTTCCCACAGTCGGTTCAGGCTTTGGCGGATCAAGATCAGTAATCGCTTCATCAAGCCGATGAGACGCTGTGCGGATAGCTTTGAGAGAGTTATGGATAATATCTTCCAACTCGATAGTGCGAAATTGAGCATTGTCACGCTCGACCTCCAGCGAGCGGACCTTGCTTTCAAGCTGTGAGATTTCATCCTTCAATGAGAGAATGGAAAGCTCGCGCTTTTCAACAGTCTGTGAGAGAGTGGAAACCTGCGCTTCCAATGAGGAAAGCTGTGAACGGAGTTGCGGCTCTCGGGTCAATGCTTCCGAGGCGACGGTAATGGCGGACAATACGTCCTGAACGCTCTGTGACATGTCAGTTCCTTTGTGGGTTGCGTTTCATCAACATCTTAGACGTTGCCTAGGGCTTAGTCCCATGTTGATCTTTGCAAGGGAAACCGGATGATCCTGACCATGCGCGCTAGTCATTGCTCATCCGGTTGTCGCTACTGGCGACGGTCTGCGACTAATGATCCTGAGCCTACCTTAGATCATCGGATGTTAATCCAAGTCTTGCGTAAGGTTGCTCATTGCTCATTAGTTTAGGCGGTAGCTTCTGCGTCCGGCTTGGCCTTGGCCTTACGGCCCTTAACCAAACCAGCCTGCTTCGCGGACAGAGGCTTGTTCTTCGCAGCCTCTGCCTTCTTGGCCTCGCCCTTTGCCTTGAGGGTGGCGTCCTCCTGAACAAGCGACTTGATGTCGATCGGGAGAGGGGTTTCCGCCCGCTTGGCAAGATTGGCTTCTGCCTCTGCGATGAGGGAAGGATCGGCTGCGACCAGTTCCTTGGCTGCGGCAGTGATGTCCTTTGCGGGCACGTAGGAGATTTTCATCCCTGCGGCCTTCATGGCATCCTTCACCCGAGCGCGGGCCAAACGCATGGCTTCGGTGTTAACCGCACCGGAAACCTTCGTCGCCTTTGCCTTGCCAGAGAACTTGATATTCCCAGCCAAGATTGCTTCCACATTCTTGGCTGCGATAATCATCGCCTCCTTCTTCACTTCCTCGTCAGAGCCAAGGTCTTTGACCGTGACCTTAGACATACCACGATTTGCCAGAGTCTTGAGGCCCTGCAAGAGGGCTTCGGCATACACGGCTTCCGGGAGAATGTCGGTGTCAATCTCTACGACGCCCTTGCCCTTCGTGATAGGTACCTGCATAATAGCCATTGGATTGAACTCGCTATTATCTTCAACGGGTTTGCGACCCTGCGCGCTTGGGACATTGTGTCCCATCTATTGCGTACTTGTGATAGCAGCGTCATAAGGACTTACTATGTAGCGGTCCCTCGGCCCACAAGCCTTGTCAATAGAACTTTCGCGTCCGAACTATGGACACGGATTAGGCAATGGCAAGACCTAATCCCTATCCTAGCCTAACGATTGTCAAATAACCTGATGGCCTCATCAGATGCAGCGTAACTGCATGACGCCCAAGAGGGCGTTTCGGCCTTAGTCCATTCGACAGACTTCAAACGATCTGTCAGGTTGGATAATCGCTACCCATGCGTGTTGATATACAACAATCTGTTCATCACGCAACTGCATCTTGGCGAGGGGTAGAACTGGATCATCACCGGGATAAGATAGCGTAAGATCGTCATTCAACGTAAAGCCATTGAAAGGACGCCAGCCTCCACCATGACTGTACATTTCATGTAGTTGCGCCCTTGCAGGTCTATCATTGTTTGTCGAAACAAAGTCAGGGATATACCCTAACATCTCGCGAGTTGCTTTTGGATGGATGTATTCGATCTGCATTGAACGGCTCCTTAGTTACACCAAGCAATCACCTTACATAAGGCATTGTATTTGATGAAGTTAAACGCTGACGCTAGATCATCATAAATCGCTATGGGAAGGTTGGCTTTATCCACAATGAGATAGACGATCATTGAACGGCTCCTAGGTGAATGGTTGTAGGTAATAGGTACAGCCCCGCCTTCAGCGCTATTCTTTGACGTAATACAAACTGCCGTCGATTTCCACAATCTTCCATCCAACAGGGATAGAAGAACCATGAGGCATAACGGATGGGGAGACAGGGAAGCGTTTATCGTGATCCATGAGGGTGCCCTTTCTGCGTTGGCGTGGATATTATAACCCGTTGTGCGTTGCACAATCAACCAGCGATTTTGCATGGCAGTCATGCCGAAAACGCATGACTCGATTAGGGTAATTGAGCCCTTGACTCAATAACAACTTGATTAGGCGTATCTTCATCTTCAAACACTGAGATGATGTCACAGTCTTGCATTTCGCCTATGTCATAGGCTATTACCTTATGAGCCTGTGGCATTTTCTTCAACTTCTCAATCAATTCCGCTACGGTCATGGGGCAATCTCCACGCTGTCCATCATGCAATCACAGTCGAAACATTCTCGCTTGAAATCTTCAACATCCATAGCAAGAATTCGTTCTCCATAGCCTTCTGTATCATTCTTCCAAGGCCATTTGGAATGTTTAGCGAAACTTTCCATAAGCGTTGGAGCTTCCACAATCTCAATAATAAGATCGTTGTTTGACCAATCTATATGACCTACTGCGAACTTAGGCATTAGATATTCTCCCATGTTTTGTCATAGATGGTATCCACACAGCCATCTAGATCATGAATCTCAATCCGTTCAACATTGTTTCCATGAACAATGTTAGTCTTTGCGTAGTGTACGCAAATGAGATATGAATGTGATTCGTATACAACCCGCCAATTAGTTCCGGTTTGTTTAATCCTAACTGTGTAAGGCATTACTTCGTACCTCCTTTTGCGTACTCATCCAATTTCACATATTTTGCTGGGCCAAGCCTAACCCAAGCCGTGTTGTTAATCCACTCAATCACTGCATAACGAGGCAATGCCTCAAGCTTCGCGATTAGCTGTGGAATGTTCATGACTTAGGCTTCTTTCTCGGTGGCACTTTGGGATAACGCTTTGCCACGTATGGCCGCTTCGCCTGCTCAATCAACTCCGGCTTGAACAACTTCCCAACCAGTTCCTCCGCAGCCTTACGTTTGGCCTCGCCTTTATCACTAAACGGAGTGTCCAATCCGCTAAGGCTTTGATCCTCAATTCGTCTATCCCTACGGATAACCTCAATCGCCTTACGATTAGCCGCTGCATAATGCTTGCACGATTGGTCATGCGTATTCCGCAACTGCGCTAGTATCTTCTCTAACGGATCGGTCATATCTCACTCGAAGCTCGAAGCATCCAATCGCTGCTCATTCCCCAACTATACCACACAAATCGAAGGAAGTCAAGCACAATCTCCCCTCACAATCCCAAGTAAACCCCAAGTTACCCCCAAGACACGCCCTCATTCGCAGGTCAGAGTTTTCTACCACTCCGATCCCTCCTACCCTTCCTCTCGCCTACCTTCTCCCAGTGCCTCCCCACCCCTACTACTGTTTCAAAAAAAAAATCACTTAAAGAAGGGGTAGTACAGAGGGGTGAGAGGCGGCGGGAGGCATGGGCGTGACAAGAAACTCTGACCCGACCACTTGGGCTTTGCTTGGGGTTGTCTTGGGTTGGACTTGGGATTGTGGCCTGTGGCCTTGGCGTGGCGCGTGGTGCGATTGTGGCGTAGCCCGGCTACCTACCTACCAGCCTGCCCTTGCGCCTACCAGCGCCCTCGACAAACCGTGAACAAACCTCCTCATAAAAATAGGGCGCCAGCCATGACAGCCAGCGCCCTACCTTGCACCCGATCAGCCGTGTTTCACATAACCCCAGCCAACCGGACCAATCCCATGATTAGCATCACCATGCCAATGAACATCCCACCGAGTGCGACCTGCAAATGGCTCATGTCCGCGCCCCGGCGTTCCGCTGGCTGGCGAGAAACTCGCTTAGGCTTTGCTTTGCCGGGCTTGCCTTGGCCGGTTTCCGATCATCATCGACAATCGCCGCCGACAGCTTCCCGAACCGATAGCCAAACACCAGCTTCTTCCCTTCTGGTACGCCTGCTTGCATCATCACTTCAAACTCCGTCCTCAACGTCGCCGCTTCCCGGCTCTTGGCCTTGTACGCTTCATACGCCTCCCGTTGTCCATCATCCAGCGTTGTCACATCAATCTCTGACCAAACCGCATTGCTGTCCTTAGCCATCGGTGTCTCTCCACTGTCATGCGTATGCCCTATCGCATCGCCCCTCGATTGTACTCGCGTTGCACCGCACCATTCAACATGTTTAAATGCATCCCTGCCATGCGTCAGCCGCATCGGTCATGGGGGCGGGCCCAAAATTTTCGTCTCGGCCTTGCCCCATATACCTTCTTGGCAAAAATTCCCAAATTTCAAAATAGGTCCAAACGCTCCTTCTTCTCTATGTCTGCCCACTTGACTTTCAGCGGAATGTGTGGTGCAATGTGAAGGTAAGGTGGGGAGTGGTGCGATGATTTTGGACGGATTTATTGACGTTAGCCAATCGCTGAAGTGTGGGGTTTACGCCCTTGTATCGCAAGGGCAGGTTGTATATGTGGGCAAGTCGAAGTGTATGCTAGTGCGGATTTACTCCCATCGCAACGCCAAGCGCAAGTCAGGGAGTTTGCCGAGTTGGTTCCCAGTTAAAGGAATTGCCTTTGACGAAATCCACATCCAACCTTGCCACCCCGATGCAATTGACGAACTCGAAAACCGAATGATCAATCTCTACAAACCCAAGTTCAACACCTTACTCAAAACCGAAGCAAAGATCAATAACCCATTCAACCTCAACGTTGGCGGAATCCGCCTCACCGTTCCTTGCGGTACCCACCCAACCGTTCCTCAAATCACTCGGCGCATATGACCTTACATCGCGGACGCATTGGAAAGTCAGTCGAAATCCTCGGCATTCGTGAGTTGACCCGAGACGATCTTGCATGTCTCCGCGAACCACGGCAAGTTTCCGCAGCGCAAAAACTCCGCGATCCTCATCATCGTCTGGCTCGACTAATTGCCTCAGGCATTCGGCTAGGCGAAGCCGCTGATCGTGCTGGCTATTCCTACTCCCGTGCCGCAGTCCTCCACGCCGACCCAACCTTCCAAGACCTTGTTGCGAATTACCGCAAACAAGTCGATGCCGCATTCGTTCAATCCCAAGATGAATACTACGATCTTGCAACTTCCAACATGCGCAAAGCCGAACGGATGATTGCGGAGAAACTCGAAGCTGCGGAGGAAGAAGGCGAAACCCTTCCAACCCGCGACCTAATCGCTATAAGCCGAGATGCCGCTGACCGTTTCGGTTATGGCAAGAAGCAAACCAATCTTAACGTCAACGTAGACTTCGCCGCCAAACTTGAAAAGGCAATTCAACGATCATCGGTGGCCCGCGGAGCGCCACCTATAATCGAAGGCAACCTAGTTCGCAAGATTTGAATTGGGTGGTGATCTGCGCACCACTCAATGGGAGGCCCGGCTGATGGCTCGTCTGACTGATGAACGGCGGTTAGTTCTTGAGCCTCGCCGGGCTTACTCAATTGTGAGGGCATAATGCCTGAGGTAGTTCGATTACCAGTCAACAATCTAAACGACATTCCAGCAATGCTTCGAAAGCTTGCGGATCGAATCGATTCAGGAGATTTAACAGAAACTAAAACTACATTGGTCATAATCCCCGTACCAGATGAAAATCCAATCCTCATTGGATATGGCGACATCAATGGCCAAAATGATCCAATGATTCAATTACAATATTGCCTCCACTGGCTTTGTGCAAACAGAACCTGTAGGCTAGGATAATGGATGAATCCCTCCTCCAATGGCTAGCCGATGTCAAAGGCGATCCCTACGCCTTCACCATGGGTGCATATCCTTGGGGAGAACCCGGTACCGTCTTGGAGAAATTTGATGGCCCAGATCAATGGTCAATTGACCTCTTCGAGCTCATCCGAGTCGGCATCCTCAATCCCGCCGAAGCAATTCAAATCGCTACTGCATCCGGACACGGAATCGGCAAGTCCGCTACGGTCTCTTGGATCATTCTATGGGCCTTCTGCACATTCCCGGATACGCGCGGTGTTGTTACAGCCAATACCGAAACCCAGCTCAAAACAAAAACCTGGGCCGAACTCGGCAAATGGTTCAACCTCTGCTTCTTCGCCCGCGACCACTTCACCCTAACCGCCACCGCCCTATTCTCCAAAGACCCTTCTCGCGAGCGTACGTGGCGCATCGACATGATCCCTTGGTCAGAGAAGAACCCTGCCGCGTTCGCAGGTCTACATAACCAAGGCAAGCGAATCCTCCTTGTATTCGACGAAGCCTCCGAAATCCCCGACATCATTTGGGAAACAGCCGAAGGCGCCCTAACCGACAACGACACCGAAATCCTTTGGCTCGTATTCGGCAACCCCACCCGTAACTCCGGGCGCTTCCGTGATTGCTTCGATTCCGGACGCCATGCGGAGTTCTGGATTTCCCGCCAGATCGACTCCCGTTCCGTTAAAGTTACCAACAAATCACGTTTCGAAAAGTGGATCAAAGCCTATGGCCTCGACTCCGATTTCGTCCGCATCCGCGTCCTCGGACAATTCCCCCGCATCGGCGAAATGGAATTCTTCTCGGCCGCTGACGTTGACGCTGCCATGTCCGCCGACCGAACTGTGTTTGTTGACGCAGCGACTCCGCTCGCCATCGGCGTTGACGTTGCTCGCTTTGGCTCAAACAATTCTGTCATCTTCCCACGCAAAGGGCGTGACGCCCGGTCAATTGCTCGGAAGGTATTCAATGGCATCTCCACAACCGAACTCGCCAACCACGTCCATGGCTGCTACAATGAATGGAAACCCGATGGCATCTTCATCGACGGAGGCGGCGTAGGTGGCGGCGTTGTAGACCAAGTTCGCAACCAACGCCTCTACTGCGTCGAAGTCCAGTTCGGTGGCAAAGACGACATAACCGGAGTCGTATTCGACAACGCAGGTGAAAAATATTCCAACAAACGTTCCGCAATGTATGGCGCTGCCCGAGCATGGATTAAATCCGGCATGCTTCCTCAGGACGACACCCTCCGCACCGCTATGCTCGCAATCCGTTACACCTTTAACAAAAAGGACGAAATCCAATTGGTCTCCAAAGAGGACCTAATGGATGACAATCCCGGCTTAGTACTCGACGACCTCGATGCATTCGTCCTTACCTTTGGTGGCCCACTCGCCCGCAATCCATTCGCTGGTAGCGAATTCGGCTACCTCAAAAAGACTGATCAAGCCGAACATGAATATGATCCATATGAATCTGAAAGGATGGCGTCATGATTAAATTCAAATGGGAACACGGTCCAGAACTTCTTTGCTCCGTTGATCCCGTCACCCTCACCACTCTCGCCCTCGCTGGTGGTGTTGGTGCTGGTGCAGCTTCAATGGCAGGCGGCAATACCCCAACTGCCCCAATGTCAGCTCCAGCAACTCCCGGTCCGCAGCAAAACCCAATCGGCACTCGTGGAGGCCAGTCTGCCTCCAATCAACAGCCCTCCTTCGTTGGTGCCTCAAGCCTTCCACAACAATCTGGTTATGGCCAGAAAACGTTATTGGGACAGTAACGCCATGGGCATCGTCGTTCCAATTTCCAAACCATCCACTATCCAACCCACCCCACAACCCTCTGCGCCTGAGGCCTTTACGCTAATGGCCGCGGCCCAAATGCATAGCGAAGGTCGCCTCCTCCCAACCAAGGAATCGCCAAGTGGCAAGAGCAGCAATAACTCCAACTGAACAAGCTCTCTACACCTTCGTCGTCGGACGCCTTATGGGCCTTCGCGTCAACCGATATTCATGGTGGACCCATTGGCGCGAACTCGCAGACTACTTCCTTCCACGCCGTTACAAATGGATCGTCACTCCCAACCAAATGGGCCGTGGCTCCCCAATCAATCAACACATCCTCGATTCAACGGGAGTGATCTGTGGGCGCAACCTCGCAGCTGGCCTTGTATCTGGCAAGTCAAGTCCTACTCGGCCTTGGTTTCGGCTACGTGTGGGAAAGATTGATTCTACGGAAACGTCACCCGTTAGCCTATGGCTTGCCGAGTGCGAGCGACTTCTTTATCTGATCTTCGCCGAATCCAACTTCTACAACTCCATCGCACAATTCTACTACGACCTTGTGATCTTCGGCACAGCCACCCTCCTCTGTTACGAAGATTTCGATAACGTCGTCCGTTGGTACAACCCATGCGCAGGCGAATACTACGTTGACATCGACGGCAAATACCGCCCCACAATCTTCTACCGCGAATTCACCATGACTGTTGGCGCAGTCGTTGACGAATTCGGCATCGACAACGTAAGCACCGCAGTAGCTCAACTCTACAACGATCCCGGTGGCGCTAACCGCACTCGTGAACTTATCGTCGCTCACGCAATCGAACCCAACGATGATGGCAACGCAGGCCGCTTCGGCATCCCTGATCGTTGGGCATTTCGCGAAGTCTATTGGGAATGGGGTGGTTCAACCTCTCCTCAAGGTGGCTCAAACCAGCCCCCCGGCTTCCTACGCAAACGCGGCTATCACGAATCCCCTGCGATCATCTGCCGCTGGGACCTTGTTTCCAACGATGCCTATGGCCGATCCCCTGCAATGGACGCGCTCCCCGATCAAAAGCAAATCCAACTCGAAACCAAGCGCAAGGCGCAAGCCATTGACAAGATGGTCAACCCTCCACTTGTCGCTGACATCCAACTCAAAAACCAACCAGCCTCTCTCCTCCCCGGCGGCATAACCTACGTCAACGGCTACACTTCTTCCGGCAAGCCCGGCTTCTCCTCTGTCTACGACACCAAATTCCCTGTAGCCGAAATTACCGAGGACCTTAACGAAGCCAAGGCTCGTATCTCCAAAACCTTCTTCAACGACGTGTTGATGACCGCCTCTCAATTCGAGACCCGTTCCAACGTCACCGCAATGGAATGGGACATGCGTAAGTCCGAGTCCATGGTCCTACTCGGCCCCGCTCTTGAACGCATCGACCATGAAGGCCTTTCCAAATGCATCGATCGAGTATTCTCTTGCGCCAATCGAGCAGGCATTCTCCCTCCCGCGCCGCAAGAAATCCAAGGTCAGATGATCAACATCGACTACGTCTCCATGCTCGCGCAAGCTCAACAAGCCGCTGCGTCCGGTGGAATCGAACGCCTGTTTCAAATCGCTGGCAACCTCGTCGCCGTTGATCCATCCGTTATGGACAACATCGACGTTGATTACTCTCTTGACAAATACTCCAAACTACTAAACAATGATCCCAAGATGATCAGAAGTCCGGAAGCATTGGCGGCAATTCGGCAACAACGTGCGGATCAACAAGCCCAAGCTCAACAGGCGCAAATGGCAGAGCAATATGCAAAGGCTGGCGCTAACCTCTCCAACACCGACCTCGGTGGCGGCGTTAATGCCCTGCAAGTCGCGGGAGGCGTAGCACCCTAATGCGTAACGCAGCTGATCGCAAAGACATCCGTCGAGCCGAGAAGCTAGCCAAGCTCGAAGCAACACACGACCGCGAAACTATTACCTACTTAATGTCCACCATCAACGGCCGTTCTTGGATGTGGCGCCAACTTGAACAATGCCACTGTTTCAACGATCCGTTCACCGGCGACGCACTTCGCGAAGCCTACCAGAAAGGCGAGCGTAACTTCGGACTACGACTCCTAGCGCAGATCAACCTGTACTGCCCAGATCAGTACATACAAATGGCGAGAGAAGCAAATGAGCGATACCTCAGTAACAACCGAGACCCCGACGCCGACTCCGACTCCACCGCCTCAGCCGAACACACCGGAAGCGAGGAACGAGGACGGATCGTTGAAGAACGCGAACTCCACAACGACGGAGACAACTACTCCTTCCACAACTGAAACCCCTGCCGATGACAAAAATAAAAAGCCCGAGACACCCACCGGCGCTCCCGAAACCTATGCCGACTTCAAGGCTCCCGAAGGCGTAACACTTGATAAAGATGCCATTGCATCAGCCATTCCAGTATTCAAAGAACTCAACCTTACCCAAGAACAAGCGCAGAAGCTTGTGGAATTCCAAGCCAAATCCGGCACCACCGCGGCACAAACTGCATACGACGAAATCCGTTCCGATTGGCGCAAAGCGGTCTTGGCAGACCCAGACCTTTCCACTGGTGGCAAACTCAAGCCCGACGTTCAACCCACCATCGCCAAGGCCATCGATACCCTTCCAAAAGAACTCGGCACTGAATTCCGTAATGTCATGAACACCACCGGCGTTGGTGACAACCCTGCTTTCGTCAAGGCAATGTACAAATTCGCCCAAGCCCTTACCGAAGGCACACACGTTTCTGGCAAAGGCCCGGTTGAAGTCAAAGCCCCCGATGCCAAACCAACATCCGTCGCTTCGGCGATGTACCCCAATTTGAAATGAGTATGCCTCAGAGAGGTTGAACGCTATGGCCAGATTACTCATATCAAATAACCCCGTAACCTCAACCTCTCTTAGGAGAATAAACCAATGGCTGTAACTGGCGGCTCACTTGCCCTCACGTACGCTGATTGGGCAAAGCGCATGGACGACGGCTACCACGTGGCCGCGATCATCGAGCTTCTGTCCCAAACCAACGAAATTCTCGACGACATGCTCGTCATCGAGGGTAATCTTCCAACTGGCCACAAGACCACCGTCCGTACCGGCTTGCCCCAAGCAACTTGGCGCTTGCTGAACGCTGGTGTTCCCAACGCCAAATCCACGACTGCCCAGATCACCGATACCTGCGGCAATCTGGAAACCTACTCCGTTATCGACAAGGACATTGCTGACCTCAATGGAAATACCGCTGAGTTCCGTCTCTCCGAAGTCAAAGCCTTCCTCGAAGGTATGTCGCAACAGGTTGCTTCCACTCTCATCTACGGCAACCAGCACATCAACCCTGAACGCTTCACTGGTTTCGCTCCGCGTTACTCCACACTGAACACTGCCAACTCTCAAACTGCCAATAACGTCCTTGATGCTGGCGGTACGTCCAACACTAATACTTCCATGTGGATCACCACTTGGGGTTCTGATACCACTTGTGCCACATTTCCCAAGGGCAAAATCACCGGTCTCCAACACCGTGATATGGGTGAGTGGCCGGTTCAGGACGCGGCAGGCAATACCTATCAAGCCTACCGTGATCACTTCAAGTGGGAAATTGGGCTCGTTATGCGTGATTGGCGTTATACCGCCCGTATCGCAAACATCGACGTCACCCAACTCACCGGCGTCAGTGCTGCGAACCTGATCAACCTGATCGTCCGTGGCCTCTATCGCCTGCCCACCGCACCTGCCCAAGCGACCGCAATCCAGACCTCGGACACCCCCGAGGTCCGCGCCAACATGGGCCGTGTGGTCATCTACTGCAACCGCGTGATCCGCACCTACCTCGACTTGCAGGCGATGAACAAAACCAACGTCCTCCTTCGTCTTGAGGAGTTCAATGGTAAGGTCGTGACCACCTTCCGTGGCATCCCGGTCCGCACCGTTGATGCGATCCTCAACAATGAAGCGCAAGTTTCCTAATAGGAGGAATGCAATGATTCTCGACAAACTTCTCCAATTCTCCAGCGGTCAGGTTATCACGGCTACCGCCAACTCGACAAACATTGTCGATATTGGCCTTGGCCTCCAACCGACCGCAAACCCCAATGGCAGCGCAATCCCTACCCCTGCTCAGGGCGGCGGTGCGCGTGATCTCGGTATCGGCAACTCAGATGCTGGCCTGCGCATGATCGTGCAGGTTGGTACTGCCTTCGCTACCCTTACCTCCCTCACTGTCGCCCTCCAAGGCGCGGTGGATGATGGTACGGGTGCACCGGCAGCGTTCTCCACTTACTGGTCAGGCCCTGCGGTAGCGGTTGCCTCGCTGGTAGCTGGCGCTCGGCTCTACGATATGGATGTCCCGCGCCCGCCACAGGGCATCGCGGTTCCACGGTTCCTTCAACTCGTCTACACCGTTGGTGGTTCCAACGCCACCACTGGTACCTTGGATGCCTATATCGTCGGCAATCGTGACGATCAGATGTATAACAGCACCAATAACGCCATCCTTGGTGGTTATCGCGCTGGCATCAACGTGGCCAACTAATGGAGCGTAACATGCGCAAATGGTTACTCATTGGCGCTATGGCTGTGGGGCTTATGGCCCCACAGGCCTACGCCCAAAGTGTTACACAGAATAATCTCTCTGGTAACGAATGCTGGAATGTTGGTCAGGGTCCGGGTGGGCCCGGAAGCTATATCTGCTCCAATCTCGTACGTAACTCCGAAGCTCAGATTACCACCACTATCACAGGTAGTCTTACCATCGGTACTGGCGCAACGGCATCATTAGTTGATGGCGGCAATCTCCTCGTTACCGCTCAACCAGCTGCTGCAACTATTACCCTTCCGCCGAATCCATTTACCGATGGCGGAATCGTACGTATTTGTAATGTCTCCGCAAGTCCTTGGGCTACCAACGTAGTTACAGTTGTTGCCAACACAGGACAAACTCTTTCGATTGCGGCGCCATTGACTACCATGGCAGCTAGCACTTGTGCTACCTTCCAATTTAGTCGCCCAACCACGAATTGGTATAGGATACGCTAATGAAAAAGCTCAGTGCCGCACTTCTCATCTATCTCGGGCTGGCGAGTGCGGCGCTGGCCCAAACCCCCGGCGGTGTGCCATC
>Ga0310811_10005486_pt1 | contig 16045 bp, 13 predicted proteins | sample YCmetagenome_FD_207642 | JGI IMG/M metagenome (GOLD analysis project Ga0310811, IMG submission 207642) | Soil microbial communities from experimental microcosm in Duke University, North Carolina, United States - YC | ecosystem: Engineered > Artificial ecosystem > Soil microcosm > Unclassified ...
CTGGGGATATAATACATCGGGAGAGCTCGGTGCTTCAGGTTTAGGTTCTACAGTAGCCAAGCCCCAGCAAATAAACGGGTTTACTGATATCATCTCTATTTCAGCAGGTAACGCTACAACTTTTGGTGTTAAGAAAGATGGAACACTTTGGGCATGCGGTAATAATGCAGCAAGTCAACTTGGAACAGGAAGTGGAGTGAATACCAGCACACCTACGTTGGTGGGTGGTCTCGAAAATGTTACCATGGTGGCAGCAACAAATTTGTATACGCTTGCATTGAAAGGAGATAGTACTGTTTGGGCCTGGGGTTTTAATAGCTATGGAAATCTTGGTGATGGAACCACCAAGCAAAGAGCTACGCCAGTAAAGGTTAAATATTTAACAGGTATAAAATATATTAATACCGGTAGTTATGCCATCGAAAAAAACGGAATATGCTGGGCATGGGGTGATAACAGTTATGGACAGCTTCATCTTAAAACTTACAATACGTATGTAGCTTATCCAAAGCGGGTAGAGCAATAGAATTAATAAATGTCGTTGACTTAAGTTTTTTCTTTTATAGCCTCAACTCTTTCCTCTCCATGGGAGAGGATGTTAGAGGAACTTAGGTCAACGACATTGGTGAGAGAATTATTTTAGGAATAGTTCTCTCACTACAGTTTGCACTTACATTCTATTCCAGAATGGAGGAGGTTCAATACCAAGAGCTCTTAGATATACATATCCCTGACCGCGATGATGTATTTCATTATCAACAAAATATAAAAGTGTTCCGTAGATCGGACCTTCGTATTGGCCGAAGGCAATATCATTTTCCAGAAATCGCTGTGCTGGTATTTGTGGCCAAAGAGTGTTAATCTTTTCAGTTACTTCATCCCATTGTTGCAAGAGTTCCTTTTTTGTTGTCCCTGCAGGCGAATAATCAAATCTATCCCATTTGCCAGTAAGAATACCATCAATACCGGGTGAAGACATTCTGATCATTTCAGTGGCAAGCTCTGCGAAAGGTCGCATGCCTCCAACGGAGAAGCTAAATAATTTATCTTCAGGAAAGGCTTCAATTACCCTGCGAGTTACACGACGATGTCCTTGCCAATGCGCTAAAAATGCTTCAGGCGTGATCACTGGAGAAAGAGTTGTTTCTTGCATGACGTTAGTTTTCATAAGAGGAATATTTAGTTTGTTGATTAATTTGTTTTAGTATAACAAAGAAAGCAGCACCTTATGACAGCCCTATGTCAGCATGGTTGAAATGATTTTAAATTATTTTCACAAAACGGATATTTCGTCATTCATCCGTTTCGGAGCACGATAATTTCTTATTTTTCTATTTCAAAAATGATTTATGGTCAGACGACACTTTTTAAGAGGTTTATCACTGGCAGGCCTTAGTGGTTTGATAAATGTGGACAACATAGCGGCAGAAAAGCTTCCAGCGAAAGTAATGTCCGATCGTGATTATTGGGTTAGCATGCTTACTAAAATCACGCAGCCCGTTTTGCAAGCGTTGAGTGAAGGGAGGTTGAAAAAATCTATGCCAATTGAGACAGCTCCCGGACTTTTAGAAGACAGAAGGAGAGTTACTCATCTGGAAGCACTAGGACGATCGTTAGCAGGTCTTGCACCCTGGCTTGAACTGGGGCCCGATGCTACTGAAGAAGGGAAACTTAGAGAGCAATTTATTTACCTCGCATCAAATTCCATAAAAAATGCAGTCACACCCTCGTCACCTGACTACATGAATTTCTCAGAGCATGGACAACCATTGGTTGATACAGCGTTTCTGGCCCATGCACTGATACGTGCACCGAAACAATTATGGGGAAATCTGGATAGCGCAAGTCAGCAGAATTTGATTAATGCCTTGTCATCTACACGAAGCATAAAACCTCCGCTTACAAACTGGCTGTTATTTTCAGCTATGATTGAAACGGCACTTTTAAAATTTACCAGTACCTATAATAAAGAGCCGGTTGAGCTTGCTATTCAAAAGCATGAAGAATGGTATAAAGGTGATGCTGTTTATGGTGATGGTCCAGAATTCGCGTATGATTATTATAACAGCTTTGTAATTCAACCCATGCTCCTGGATGTTGTCAGAACATTTAATGAATTAAAAGGCATGTATGGGGAAGAGCTTTCACGTTTTGAAAAACGAGCTGTGCGATATGCGGAGATTCAGGAAAGAAATATTTCCCCTGAAGGAGCTTTCCCACCAACGGGCAGATCAATTGCATACAGGTGCGGTGCGTTTCAGTTATTGTCGCAGATGGCTTTACAGAAAAAACTTCCTAGCTCTCTTCCTCCAGAACAAGTGAGAAGTGCTTTAACTGCAGTAATAAAAAGAAGTATTGAGGCGCCTGGAACGTTCGATCAGAAAGGATGGCTTACTATTGGTTTCTGCGGACATCAACCTGAAATAGGGGAGCATTATATTTCAACGGGTAGTCTTTATTTATGTACTGTCGCATTTCTTCCGCTGGGCCTTCCACAAAAGGATGATTTCTGGTCAGGCCCCCCTAAGGCATGGACAAGTTTGAGGGCTTATTCAGGCAAATCCTTTCCGATTGATCATGCATTAAAATCTCATCAATAAAAACATGCGTTAAAATTCTTGAAGCTTGAAACTCTGTCACTTAAAAATAATTACCATCGAACTCAAAACCCTTTAGATCAAAATGGGGTTAATAAGGCGTATGGAAACAACAAAGAAACCCAAAGCAAAAGCTACCGAAGCTCTTGATAAAAAGATCTTATCAGCCTATAAAGAGCATATTCTTCTACAAGGATCAAAACCTGCCTCCATTTATAAGTTCTGCCTGGATCTCGGCATTAAGGAAGAGGACTTCTATAATTACTTTGGTTCTTTCGAAGCCCTTGAAAATCACATCTGGAAAAGTTTTGCAGACAATACAATTGCAAGACTAAATTCTGATAAAACATTTTCGTCATTTACGGCACGCGAGCGAATACTCGCTTTCTATTATACATTGTTTGAAGAGCTGAAAGGCAACAGAAGTTACATTCTTGTTCAGCTCAATGGCCACAAAAAGCTTGAATTGCCACCATCATTTCTGAAAGGCTTCAAGGCATCATACGAAGCTTTTATAGGAAGCATTTTAACAGAAGGTAAATCGCAGGGTGAAGTTGCCAACAGACCTTATCTTGACAAACGTTATCCTCAACTCTTCTGGTTTCACATGAGTTTTATTCTCTTGTTCTGGAAAGAAGACAGCAGTACTGGATTTGAAAGCACCGATGCTGCCATAGAGAAATCAGTAAACCTGGCTTTTGATCTTATTGGTAAGGGCGCTGTTGACTCCGCCATTGATCTTGCCAAATTTCTATATCAGATAAAAATGAAGTGATCATCAATCCCCAATGAAGGTGAAAGAATTTGATAGTATTCCTGTGTCGAAGGTGCAGCGGGCATCCAAGTTTATTACAACCGGAGCAAAGATAGGAACCAACTATCTGAAGCATTACAGTAAGAAGTTAATGAATTCTGACCTCAGTCGGGATGAACTACACGAAGATAACGCCAAGGATATATATAATTCCCTCAGCGAGTTAAAGGGTGGAGCTTTAAAGGTTGCTCAAATGCTGAGCATGGATAAAAGTATTCTCCCAACGGCCTACCAGCAAAAGTTTGCTCTAGCGCAGTATAGCGCACCACCACTTTCATATCCATTGGTGGTGAAAACATTTCAAAAGTATTTTGGAAAGAGCCCCACGGAAATGTTTGACATGTTTACGCATAAGGCCGTCAATGCAGCTTCAATGGGGCAGGTGCATAAGGCAACATTACACGGAAAAACGCTGGCCGTTAAAGTTCAATACCCCGGGGTTGGCGATAGCGTTCGTTCAGACCTTGCCATGGTTAAGCCAATTGCCCTGACCATGTTTAAATTAAATCCTGTTGAATACGATGAGTTCATTCAGGAGGTTGAGCTTCGTATGATGGAGGAGACTGATTATGATCTTGAACTCAAGCGCTCAATGGAACTGTCTGAGAAGACCAGGCATATCAAGAATGTAATTTTCCCTACCTATTATCCTGAGTTTTCGTGCAACAGAATTCTGACGATGGACTGGGTTGACGGTAAACCTTTAGGTGAACAGTTACGTGACGAACTGCCTGAAGGTATGGGCAATAAGATTGGTCAGGCCATGTGGGACTTCTATCATTTTCAGATGCACACATTGAAGGCCGTTCATGCCGACCCACATCCCGGCAACTTCATTATCACCAAAGACTATCAATTGGGAATCATTGACTTTGGATGTGTTAAGGTGATACCGGAAGATTTTTACGCTACCTACTTTCAGCTTCTTGAGCCAGACTTATTGCAAGACGCGACCAAGCGTGAACGTGTATTCAGAGAACTTCGATTTATTTATGATGAAGACTCTGAACAGGAGAAGGCTTTTTTCTTCAATACATTTACTACCCTGGTAGAGCTTCTATGCAGACCTTTCCGCGCAGAGACATTTGACTTCGCTGACAACAGTTACTTTGATGAGATGTTTGCTTTCGGTGAAAAGCTCTCATCCATGAAAGAGCTACGTGAATCAAAAAAGAGTAGGGGAGTTAAAGATGCCCTTTACATTAACCGTACGTATTTTGGTTTGTACAACCTTCTCCATGATCTTAAGGCAGTTATAAAAACAAAGTATTGATGCTATGTTCCGGTTTATAGCATGAGCAACCAATTATAGTTGTCGGTTAAGAGTTAAGCTCTGGGGATTATAAACTCTTGAATAGTTTTCTTCTAAAGATATTGTCAATACAAACATTTTCAATAACTTAGAGGCTCCTGGTTCATTTTTTAGTCTAACTACTATGTTATGAGAGCTATCTGGAAAGGCCACATCCAATTTTCATTAGTTACAATTCCCATTCGTATTTATAATGCGATTGATTCTGGGCAGAGTATAAGTTTCAACCTCTTATCGAAAGAAGGTCACAACCCAGTATCCTATGAAAAGAAGGACAAGGTTACAGGCCAACCCCTACGCATGGAGGATATTGTGAAGGGCTATCAGTATGAGCCTGGTCAATATGTGATCATTGAAGATTCAGATTTTGAAAAGGTGAAGTTGAAGAGTGAGAAAGTAATTGAGATTGAAGGCTTCGTAGATTCAGGCGAAGTTCATCCAACACTTTTTGAAGCTCCGTATTTCATTGGTCCCGATGGTGATGTAGCAGCTAAGACATATGGTTTGTTGTGCGAGACCTTAAAGCAATCAGGCAAGATAGGAGTAGGTAAGGTAGTGTTGCGAGATCGTGAGACACCAGTATTGTTAACGCCTTATGATAAAGGCATTATACTTTATAGATTACGTTATCCTAATGAAGTACGCAGTATACGTGAAGTGCCTCAGCTTCTTGAAGTTAAAGCCGATAAAGATCAGTTGAAGTTAGCCAAGACTCTGGTTGAATCGATGACTACTAAGTTTGCCAACATCGAAATGAAGGATCATTACTATGACAAACTGAAGGCCATCATTGACGCTAAGATTGCAGGCAAAGAAGTAGTTACAGTAGGTGATGAAATACCTGAGGTAGTTGATATCATGACGGCGCTGAAGGCCAGTATCGATGCTGCTAAAAAGCCAATGGAAAAAGCCAAAGGCGTATCTACAAAAGTGGCGAAAGCTGAAAAGGAATCCAAGCAAACAAAGACATCAAAACGCAAAGCCAGCTAGATTTTATTCGTTAGCAATTTTCAACGTAAAAAGTCTCTGACATCCTGTAGACAGAAGGTGTTTTCTGTTCGATTTAATCTCATTTCGTTGTACTTTGCGACCTGTAATCATTTTAGATTTCATGGCGCAATCATCTGTATGGGGAAGTCTGGCAACTCCATTTAAATTTGTACTTCTGATGTGGGCCGTCTTTTTCATGGAGGCTATTCTGCCACTGATAAACTTCGGCATTATTCCACGTGAGCAAGTAGGGCTCATTGGCATCATTACAGCACCGGTTATTCATGGAAGCCTTAGCCATTTGATTTCCAACACAATACCTCTTTTGTTTTTAGGTACAGTATTGTTCTTCTTTTATCCCAGGATAGGCTGGAATGTTTTCTTTCGTTGCTATTTTCTAACCAACATATTGGTATGGCTTTTTGCCCGACCCGGATCAAATCATATCGGGGCGAGTGGCCTGGTATACGGGCTTGCATTCTTTCTTATCTTCTTCGGAATTTTTAAAAGAGACATGCTCTCCATTCTGATTTCCATTGTCATCCTGCTGATGTATGGAGGAATCTTCTATGGAGTGTTGCCAACAGATCCGAGAATCTCATGGGAGTCTCACCTGGCAGGAGCATTGGTAGGTATATTTACAGCCGTAACTTTTGGTTCGGATAAACAAACGAGTTAATTAATGGACGCTAGTGTTAAGAAGATTCTTTCTGATTTAAAAGCACGTAAGTATGCACCTGTATATTTCTTGCAGGGTGAAGAAACGTATTTTATTGATGTCATCTCAAACTATATTGAAGAGCATGTTCTGACAGAATCTGAGAAGGGGTTCAACCAGGTTGTGGTTTATGGAAAAGATGTAGCCATGGCAACAGTGTTGACCCATGCGCGTCGCTTTCCGATGATGGCTGAGCGACAAGTAGTGATTGTGAAGGAGGCTCAGGATATTCAGGATCTTGGCAAAGAATCTGGCGCGAAACTTTTACTGGACTACCTGCCACGTGCAGTGCCCAGCACAGTGCTGGTGTTCTGTCATAAAAACAAGAGCCTGGACAAGCGTAAGGAGTTAGGGAAGAAGATTGATCAACTCGCTGAAACGATCAACACCAAAAAGCTTTACGATAACCAATTGCCGGACTTTGTAGCAGATTTTGCAAAGGATCAAAAACTGCCGATTGAAGACCGTGCTATACAAGCACTGTGTGAGTATGTAGGCAATGACTTACATCGCCTCACCAATGAAATTGAAAAATTAAGAATCACACTCACTAAGCCTGGAGAAGGTATTACACTTGATCAGGTGATGAATCAGGTAGGAGTGAGTAAGGAATACAACATTTTCGAGTTGCAGAAAGCCATCGTAAACCGCGATACACTGCTGGCCAGTAAGATTGTAAACTACTTTGAAAGCAATCCGAAGAAGAATCCTATGATACCCGTGGTAGCTTACCTGTATTCATTCTTCAGCAAGCTCTTGGCCGGATCCAATGCTACAGATAAGAGTGATAAGGGACTAGTTAGTGCATTGAAGATCAGTCCGTATGCTGCTCGTGATTACAGTAGTGCTTTGAGAGTATATCCTCAGCAAAAGATCATTTTTAACATCAGTTTCCTGAAAGAAGCAGATCTGAAACTTAAAGGTGTTAACACCGGTTCAGACACTGATGGTCAGATAATCCGTGAGTTGGTTTACAAGCTGATGAACTGACGTAACATATCGTTCACTTAACTTTATGTACAATCATTTGCACTTCACTACAGAAGCGCACTATCTTTATCTATGTAAAAACACCGTACTATTTTTTTATCTTACATTTTTGGTATTTGTTTTGCAATATATTTTTTGCAGTACTGTTTTACTCTAAAACAAAATTACTAGTGAAGGTTTACCATATCGTATTACCCATTATTTTTCTATTGTCACTGTCGGACTTGCGTGCGCAAAATCAATTGTCGCAAGGCAAGGTTGACAAGCTCTTCAATAAAGGCATTGAGTTAGTAGATCATGCTAACTACGGGGCGGCCCGTGATGTACTCACCGACTTTCTTAACACAGCATCTTCAATAGACACGCGCAGAGGTGAAGCGGAATACTACATTGCTTTCAGTGCGCTAAGCCTCGGACATTCTGATGGTGAAAAGTTAATCGATCAGTTTATCTCCAACTATCCGTCAGATACACGTGCTGCCACAGCTTACTATGATCTGGCAAACTTTTTCTATAACGATAAGAATTATACCAAAGCCATACAGTATTATGGCAAGGTAAACTTCCCCGCACTGGCTGCAGCCGAACAGAGTGAAGGTCATTTCAAATGGGGATATAGTTACTTCAATCTCAAGAAACTAGATGAAGCTCAGGAGCAATTCAACTTCGTAAAGAAACAAAGCTCAGGTTATACACCTGCTGCTAATTACTATGCTGGCTTTATAGAATATTCAAAAGGTCAGTATGATGATGCATTAACAGATCTTAAACGGGCGGAGGCCAGCAAGTCGTATGCTGACATAGTTCCATACATTGTAGCCAACATTTATTACAAGCAACGTAAGTACGATGACCTTATTCAATATGCTGCTTCACTGAAAGGACGTGACATCACCAACCCGAATGAGATTGCCATGTTAGTGGCAGATGCCTATTACTTCAAGAGTGATTTTAAGAAAGCCATTGAATCATACGAAAAGTATCTGGCCGATAATCCGGATAAAGCCGAGAGTCCATTGTTATTCCGTGCAGGTTACGCCAACTATGCCATCGGGCAAGATGCTAAGGCTATTACATACCTGAGCAAATCAGCAGCAGGCAAAGACTCTACCAGTTACTACGCATCATATTACTTAGGCATTCTTTATTTGAAGCAAGGAGATAAGGCGTATGCCTTAAACTCATTTGATTATGCACGCAAGTATAAGAATGACGCCAAGCTTGCTGAAGAGAGTTCATTCCAATACGGTAAAGTATCGTACGATGCTGGTAAACCCGATCAGGCTATCGCTGAATTTGAGAAGTATATTGTCGCCTATCCAAACAGTGTGCACAGCACTGAGGTTAAAGAGTTATTAGCACAAGCCTATATTAATGGCGATAACTTTCATAAGGCTATTGAATACATCGAATCATTACCATTCAAAAGCAAGTACATTGAACAGGCTTATCAGAAAGCAACTTACCTGAAAGGAGCGGAGCTCTTCAATAAAGAAGACTATGCACAGGCCGTTACTTATTTCGATAAATCACTCCAATACCCTGTGGATCCAAGTTTTGTTGCCCTCGCCAGTTACTGGAATGGTGAAGCCTATTCCATCGGAAGAAAATATGATGATGCCATTACCAACTATCAGCGCATCATAAGTTTAAAAGATCCTGTTGACGCAGAAGTAATGATCAACACACGTTATGGTCTTGGTTACGCCTACTTCAATCAGAAAATATACGACAGAGCACTCTTTAGTTTTAAAGAGTTTGCCAACAAAGGAAGTAAGAGTACACCTAATTATACAGACGGACTGATAAGACTGGCCGATTGTTATTATGTGAGCAAACAATATGATGATGCTTTAACATACTATAATAAAGCAGCGGCTATCGGATCATCCGACAATGATTATGTGTTGCTTCAAACAGGTTCCCTTAATGGTGTGCAACGCAAGTATGCTGAAGCCCGTAAGCAACTGAGCTCACTTATTCAGAGCTATCCTAAATCACAATACCGTGATGAAGCCATGTATCAGCGTGCTAAATTTGAAATTGAGCAAGGTAATTATCAGGCTGCTGCCGATGGCTTGACGCAATTAATTCGTGAAGTGCCGAACTCGCGCTTCTTACCCGATGCCTACATGAGAAGAGCCGATTCTTATTATAACTTAAAACAATATGATAAGACCATTGCCGATTACGGAACTGTGATCAAACAATTCTCAACATTGCCAGTAGCACAAAAAGCATTACTTCCATTACAGGAGGCATTGAACATTGCAGGTCGTTCAGGCGAGTTTGAAAACTATATGGCCGATGTTACAAAAGCTAACCCTGGCAGTGCCAGCCTTGATAGCTTACAGTTTGAAACAGCCAAGAACTTTTATTTCAATCAGCAATATCCAAAAGCAATTACAAGCTTAAACACATACATAAGCTCATATCCGCAAAGTGGTCGTGTTCCTGAGGCTCGTTATTATATAGCTGAGTCGCATTATCGTTTAAAAGAGTATGACAAAGCACTGTCAATCTATCTGGACCTTAACAAGGATGTAAATGTTACGCTGGGAAATAAGGTGCTGGCGCGTATTGCCGAGATACAATTTAAAACCGGTAAGTATGAGGGTTCAGTTGTGTCCTTCCACAGACTTGAACGTCTTGCGTCAAGTAAAAAGGAACAGTATAACGCATGGTCTGGTTTGATGGAATCGTTTTACCTGTTGAATCAATATGACTCTGCCGACATCTATGCGAAACTTATACTTGAGAAGGGAAGTGTAAGCGCTGGTGCGCAAAACAAAGCATCACTCTATTTGGGTAAGACAGCCCTGGCCCGTGGTGATTATGACGGAGCTAAAGATGAGTTTCTAAATACATTAAACACCGCACAGGATGAATATGGTGCTGAAGCCAAGTATCTGTTAGCGCAAATTTTCTACACACAGAAAGATTACAAGATGTGTTTTGAAACGCTGACGAGTCTTAACAAAGACTTTGCAACGTACGATGCCTGGGTAGGTAAATCTTATTTGTTGATAGCGGATAACTTTCTGGCGCAGCAAGATGTATTCCAGGCAAAGCTAACCTTACAATCACTGATCGATAATTTTCCTTTGCAAACTGTAAAGGATGAAGCAAAAGCAAAACTCAAAAAGCTTGAGCAGGCTGAAGTTGATAAAAAGAAAACACTTGATGCAGACTCAACCGACAACAATTGATTTTTTAAACATGAGAAAGATATTTTTTAGTTTACATTCATTTAAAGCAGCGGTTGTCTCTATTCTGAGTTTTTCTGCCATGGATGCTATGGCACAAGATCCCAAATGGGAGGAGGGAAAATTGGAGAATGTTGAGATTGTCATCACGGGCAAATTTGATGCAACAGTACCAGCAGCTAATCGTAATTTTCAAAAGATTGCTCCACGTCCATCAGAGCCTATTAAGCCTCCGATCACCTACGATTTCAGAGCGTTTAGTTTTCAGACACCACAAATCAATCCGTTAATTAAACCATTGAAGCTTAAGGTTGAGAATCCAAGCAAGGTCTATAATAACTATGTAAGCGTTGGTTATGGGAATTATGCTACTCCATACCTTGATGCTTTTGTAAGTTCAGGTCGCGATAAGAATAAGTTAGTAGGTGCCCATGCTTATTTTCAGAACTCCATTAAAGGTCCCGTTGATGGTCGTAACTCAGGGAGTGGTATGTATGGAGTGTCGGTTTATGGACAGTCGTTCAGCAACAATTTTACAGTTGCGGGAAATGCAGGCTTTGAAAACAGATCAACACATTTTTATGGTTATAAGCCAGGTACAGATGTTTCTCCCGGTGATATCAAGCAAGGCATAAATCTTTTTAAGATGGGATTGTCGATTGCTAATGCCAAGAATTCTGATTTCTCCTATAAGGTAGGAGGTAAGTTCAGCTACCTGGGTGATAAGTATTCTGCACGAGAGAGTGAAGTTGATTTCGATCTTAACTCATATTATAAAATTGATAAAGACACGCGTATTCGTATCAATGCTTCTTATGCGTTGATAAGTCGTAAAGATTCAGCGGTGGATGTATTGCCACGTAATCTCTTTCAGACAAATGTTGCATATGAATTTAACTATCAGGAAGATTTTAAACTGAGTGCTGGTGCCGTTGTCGCTTACGAGAATGACACGTTGGATAGTAAAAATATTCATGTTTATCCTGATCTGAAATTAACATACAGACTAAGTCCTTCCGTTGATGTTATTGGTTCCTTAACAGGAGGAATAGAGAAGGTTTCGTTACAAACATTAACGAACGAGAATTTATGGTTGGAGCCAAACGTAGCACTTAATCATACAAACAAGCAATTTGATTTCCTTGGAGGAATAAATGCAAAACTTGGCAACAAAGTCTCCGCTAATACAGGTTTTTCATTGGCCAGCTTGAAAGACTGGTATTACTATGCTAATGATACTGTTGATCAATCCAAGTTCAGAGTTGATTACTATAGGGGATCGGTACAACGTACAAATTTTTACATAGCATTAAACTATGCTCAGGCTGTAGCCAAGTTCTCTTTGCGTGCTGATGCTTATGGTTATAGTTCTGATCGCATATTGCATCGTCCAACCTATAGGGTTACAGCAGATGGCTCATATAATGTTTATGACAAAATATTACTGAAGGCCAGCGTTATTGCACAAGGAGGTATGAAAGCTATTAATCCTGACTCTAAGAAAACAGTGACTGTCAATCCGGCATTTGATCTTAACTTCAGAGCAGAGTATTTGTTCTCCGATAGCTTTTCATTCTTCCTTCAGTTTAACAACATAACATCGAATAAATATCCAGTGTTTTATAATTACCCGGTGCGAGGCTTTCAGGTGTTGGGGGGAATTACCTGGTCGTTCTGATTATTGTTGAGTGAGGCGAGATTAGACTTTTACACGTGAACTGGAGTAGAGGAGAGGACCATAGTCTTAGACCTCAATAGTTTGCATGGCTGAAAATTTAGCTTATTTTTGTATAGTTTAGCGTAACTTTAACAAATTTTTTAGCCCATGGCGAAAAGGAAAAAGTCAGCCGAAGATCAAGTCAACGAGAACATAAATGAATCGGATGACAACTTTGGTCTCCCCGAGATTGAATATGAACCCATAAATAGAGAGAAGTCAGCACCTCAGAAAGAAAAGATTGTTGAAGAAGTTCGTGAAGAACCACCAACAGTTTCTGAAGAGATTATTGTAGAATCAACACCTCAAATTGAAATGGAAGAGCCTACACGTCAAGAAGAGCATTTTTATAATGCCGATGATGAAGAGACATCATCCGCAGCTCCCAAAGTAATTGGTATTATTGTTGTAATACTATTAGCCGCTGGTGCAGCATGGTATTTCTTAAAATATCGACCTGTAAAACTAGCCGAAGAAAAGGCAAGACAAGAAGAGGCCGCTCGTTTGGCAAACGCTGAGAAATTAAAAAATGAACAACGTCTTGCTGATTTGAAACGTGCTGAAGATGAGAAACGCAGAGCTGATTCATTGGCAAATGCAACACCGGCCGAGGGTACAATTGAAACACTAACAGAGCGTACCAGACGTTATTATGTTGTAGTAGCCAGTGCTATTGATGACGATTTGATTATGGATTATGCAAAGAACCTGAGCAAAAAAGGAGTGAGTTCAAAAATCATTCCTCCGTTTGGCAAGGTTAAATTCTTCCGCATAGCCGTAGCAGAAGGAGAAACATACGCTGATGCACAAGCTACTGCCGATGGCCTTAAGGCCCAATACGGCGATGGTGCATGGGTTGTAAAATATTAGTATACGACAAATGAAAACTCAACAAGAAAAACAGAACAGGGTGGTGGCGTTGTTGTACTCTTTTGGAGGACATGCTATTATGCTCATTCTTGCTTTTTTTGTTATTTCATGGAAGGCGCCAGATCCTCCGCTCGGAGCGTTAGGTGGAAATCTTGCATTAGGTTTTGATAATGAAGGCAGCGGTGATGTTCAGCCAACGGAGCCAATAGGTTCTGAAAAAGCTAAAGTAACAGAACAGACAGAACCAAAGCCGGAGGAGCAGAAGCAACCCGAAGAGACTACTCCTGAAGAAGTGAAAGAAACTGCTAAGGTTGAAACCGAAAAGGTTGTTACTTCTAAAGACGAAGAAAGCCCTGTAACCGTAAAGGAAAATAAGAAAGAGGAGGAGAAGAAGCCAGTCGTTGAAAAACCTGTTGTTGAAAAACCTAAAGAAGTAGAGAAGCCCGCAGCAGTTTATAAACCAGCTACAACCGCTACATCAGATAATAAATCTACAGAGCGCGCAGGAAAGCCAGGCAACCAGGGCGATGATGTTGGTAAAACTGGAGATAAAGGAAATCCAAATGGTAATGAAAAGGGTAAAGCCTTATATGGAACACCCGGTGATGGCGGTAATGGAAAAGGCGGATCAAGCCTTGACATATCAGGCTGGCAATGGGATGATAAACCCAACCCAACAATTTCTACCAGTGAATCAGGACGTGTTGTCTTTGAAATAAAAGTTGATGAGAATGGCGACATTCTCTCCATCAAAACCCTAGAAAGAAGTATAAGCGCGGAGGCTGAACAAATCTGCCGCAAGTCGGTTGAGAAACTTTCCTTTATTAAGACGGGAACCAACGTACCAGAAGTATCTACTGGTAAGATTACATTTGTTATAAGATCTAAATAGTTCCATATCCATGGATCGTCATGTAGAGTTCATACACGATGTACTCATTTCAATACATGAGAATTTAAGTGAACTTCAGCAGCGAAAGAACTTTGCAGAACCCGAAGAACTAGGTTATATAGAGGCCAAGATAATGGCTTATCAGGAAGTGCTCGCTATTCTTAAAATGAGCGCTGACGAGTTTAAAATACCGAGGCAGGAACTCGGCCTTTAATCCTCAATAAAATCATACATCATTTTGCTTTCTTGGCTGATATTAAGAATTTCGTGCCGTGTTAAAAAGCTACCAGGAAGCCATCGATTATCTCTATGCAAACCTGCCCATCTTTCAGCGGGTAGGATCTGTCGCATTCAGGCCGTCCCTTGCTAACACTATTCATTTATGTGAAGCTTTAGGTAATCCACAACATAAATTCAAATCCATTCATGTTGGAGGCACTAATGGCAAAGGCAGTACCTCGCACATGCTTGCCTCTGTTTTACAAGAAGCTGGTTACAAAACGGGTCTTTATACCTCACCTCACCTGAAAGATTTTAGTGAACGCATTCGCATTAATGGGGAGGAGATTTCAAAAGACTTTGTAATTGACTTTGTAAATTGCGTTAAGCCGGTAATTGAAGAAATCAAACCATCTTTCTTTGAGATAACCGTTGTGATGGCTTTTGATTATTATGCGCAGAACAATGTAGATGTAGCCGTTATCGAAGTAGGTCTTGGCGGAAGACTTGACTCTACAAATGTTATAACACCAGTGCTTTCAGTGATTACCAACATTGGATGGGATCACATGGATTTACTTGGTGATACACTGGAAAAAATTGCATCTGAAAAGGCAGGGATTATTAAGAATCATGTTCCTGTTGTTATCAGTGAGCGACAATCATCTGTGGAAAATGTATTTACATTAAAAGCACAAGAGGAAGTTGCTCCAATTCATTTTGCGAGTGATGATATCAAGGTGGAGGAGAAGTACGCAGATGGAACCCTGATGTTTACTGTTTATAAAAATGGAAATACATTGTTTGAGAATATAGTGCTTCCATTACAAGGAACTTATCAGCGCAAGAATCTTCCTGGTATATTGGAATCAATAGAGGTATTGACTTCTCATGGCTTTGTGATTAGTGAAGAGAATATAAAGCAAGGATTACTTCGGGTTATAACAAATACAAAGCTTAAAGGTCGTTGGCAAAAACTTGGTGATAAGCCATTGATGATTTGTGATACAGGACATAATATCGATGGCATTCAGGAAGTGGTGAAGCAAATTCGTCAGCAAAAATTCGCGACGCTTCATTTTGTGCTAGGCATGGTTAAGGATAAAGATATCAGCAAGGTTCTCTCACTCTTGCCGAAGGAAGCGCACTACTATTTTTGTCAGGCAGATATTCCGAGAGCGTTGGATGCATTTATGTTATCTGAAAAAGCGAAGGAGTTTGATTTGACCGGACAGGTTATTCCAAAAGTGAGTGATGCTATTGCTGCCGCTAAGAGAACAGCCAAGCCAGATGATTTTATTTTTATTGGAGGAAGCACCTTTGTGGTAGCTGAAATAGAAAATTTATGAAACGAAAACAAGAACGATTCAGAATTGTAGAAGAGCGTTCGAACGTCATTGAGCCTACCAAAGAGATATTCACAAAGATCAAAGGCAATTGGCGCAAGGAGTATTTTAAAAATGACAATCCCATTACTGTTGAACTGGCGTGTGGTCGTGGTGAGTATACTATTGGGCTTGCATCACGTTTTCCTGATCGCAATTATATTGGTGTAGATATTAAAGGCGAGCGCATCTGGAAAGGTAGTACGTTGGCTGTTGAACAAAACCTGACCAACGTAGCATTTCTTCGTACGCCTATATTAAATATTGAGAACTTCTTTGATGCAGGTGAACTTGATGAAGTTTGGATTACTTTTCCAGATCCAAGACCTCGTAAA
>Ga0310811_10005487_pt1 | contig 16044 bp, 10 predicted proteins | sample YCmetagenome_FD_207642 | JGI IMG/M metagenome (GOLD analysis project Ga0310811, IMG submission 207642) | Soil microbial communities from experimental microcosm in Duke University, North Carolina, United States - YC | ecosystem: Engineered > Artificial ecosystem > Soil microcosm > Unclassified ...
TCCTCAATGCGGACAATACGCCCGTTGACGATTTCGGGGCAGCCGAAGCGTTCCGGATCGTCCACTTCCTTGAGCAGAATATGGGCCCCCCGGGGCTGCCGGCGAAAGCTTTCGACCGCGGCACAGATGTTGCTTTCGATGATATTGTCGCCCAAGATCACGCACATGGGCCCGCTATCCACAAAGTGCTCCGCCAGGCGCAGAGCATCGGCGATGCCACCCTCGCCCTCCTGGTAGGTGTAGTTGAGATGCTTGAGACCAAAATCCTTGCCGTTGGAGAGCAGGCGGAGAAAGTCGCCCGCGCCCTGGCCGCCGGTGACCACCAGGATTTCGCGGATGCCGGCATTCACCAGCGCCTGCAGGGGGTAAAAGATCATAGGCTGGTTGTAGACCGGGAGCAGGTGCTTATTGATGACGCGCGTCAAGGGATGCAGGCGCGTGCCGAGACCTCCCGCCAGCACTACACCTTTCATAAGCTTCTCCTGTAGAAAGTGGTCTTATTGGACATTTTACGACCTGATGCGAAGCAAGAGGAATGCCCGAAGGGAAAGTTCACGGTGTTGGTTACTATACCGTACACCCGGGCAAATCGCGAGTTGCAGGCTTGCCGGCCGGAGATGGTTTCCACAACCGCGAATGGAGCCCGGCGCGGTGACCGGGCGGCCGAACTTGACAGTGGAAGTAGCTGGAGCTATAAGCAATAATTCCAACCTGAAGCAGTCACTTTCCCGTGTTCGAACTGGTCCGCGACACTTTCCATTACCGTGAACTCATCTGGGCGCTGGCGCTCAAAGAGTTGCGCGTCCGGTACAAACGCTCAGTGCTGGGTTTTCTCTGGGCGCTGCTCAACCCGCTGCTGATGATGGTTGTGCTGACCCTGGTTTTTGGCACCATCATGCGCTTCTCCATTGACCACTATGCCATCTTCCTGCTGAGCATGCTGTTGCCCTGGACTTTTTTCTCGCAAGCTCTGTCTTATTCGGTGGAATCGGTTGTGAGCAACGCCGAGCTGCTGAAAAAGGTCCGTGTTCCCAAACTGGTGTTTCCGGTGGCCGCGGTCGTGGCCAATATTATTAACTTCCTACTCTCTCTGATCCCGCTGGCTCTGATCGTCGTGGCGCTTCGCTTTCCTTTGCGCTGGACCTGGGTGTACCTTCCCATTCCCATGGCCGGCCTGTTCCTGTTCACCCTGGGAACATCGTTCTTTTTCGCCGCCATTAACGTCTTCTTCCGCGACATCAGTCACATCGTACAGATCCTGCTCTCTGCCTGGTTCTACGGCTCCCCCATCATTTATTCGATCGATTTTATTCCCAAGAAATACCACCTGCTTTTCCGCCTGAATCCTATGCTCTACGTCCTGAACGGTTTCCGGCTGAGCATTTATTACGGGCAGTTGCCCACGCCGCAATCGGTCGCCATGTCGCTGGGTTGCGGAATAGCAGCCGTGGTGATCGGGTTTAGCCTGTTCCGCCGCTATCAGGATATATTTGTTTACTACGTGTAGGGTGCCATGCCGAATCTGGCCGTGCGCTTCGAAAATGTGGTGCAACGCTTCCGGGTGATCCAGGAACGTCCGGATACCCTGCGCGAAGCCTTCGCCCGTTTTCATCGCCGTCGGCGCAGCACCTACCACGACTTTGAGGCGCTAAAACATGTGTCCTTCCAGGTGCCCCACGGAACTACGCTGGGCATTATCGGGCGCAACGGATCGGGCAAAAGCACCATCCTGAAGATCATCGCCGGCGTATATCGCGCCAGCAGCGGCAGGGTGGAAGTAAACGGCAGCACCGCCCCTTTGATCGAATTGGGGGCTGGATTTCACCACGAACTGACGGGCCGGGAGAACATCCTGATCAACGGCCTGTTGCTGGGGCTGTCCAAACGCGAGATCCGGCGCCTGGAGCCGAGCATCGTAGAATTTGCCGAAATCGGCGAATTCATTGACGCTCCCGTCAAGCAGTACTCTTCCGGCATGTACATGCGCCTGGCCTTCGCTGTGGCCACTGCGGTTAATCCCGATATCCTGCTGGTGGACGAGATCCTGGCGGTGGGCGATGCCGGTTTCCGCGACAAGTGCCTGCATCGGATTCAGTCATTCCGCCGCATGGGCAAAACCATTCTGATCGTCTCCCATGACCAAGACACGGTGCGCAAGTTTTGCGATCGTACTCTGCTGGTTCACGAGGGCGAGTTGCTCGCAGATGGCGCCCCGGATGAGGTCATCGGCCGCTATGAAGAAATCATCGGCTGCGCGGTCAGCGCAGCTCCCACCGGCCGGTTCACTTAACGCTCGCGCCTCAGAGGCGAATGCCGAATTTTCCGTCCTTCAGCGTCAAGTTAGGGTTGTAGTAAGGATCGCTGAGCAGCGCTTGTCCCCAGCGGCGCTGCATCAACTCCACCTCCCGCCAATCCATGGCAAAGCCACGGCTCACCGACTCGTGATGGATGAGTTCACAATAGGGCGTCCAGACAATGCGATAACCCTGGTCGCGTACCCGCAAGCAGAAATCTACATCATTGAAGGCGACCTGTAATTGCTCATCAAACCCGCCTACGGCATCGAACACCTCTTTGCGCACCATCATGCAGGCGGCGGTGACGGCGGAATAGTTACGAATGCATTTCAGAGCGCCAAAGTATCCGTAACTGCGGCCGGAAAAGTGTTTGTGGGAGTGGTCGGCCACTCCTCCTGAAAGACCAAGAACTACGCCGGCATGCTGAATGGTGCGATCGGGGTAGTACAGCTTAGCCCCAACGATGCCAATACCCTCCAGTTGGCATAGCTCCAGCATGCTGGAAAGCCACTCGCCAGCAACCACTTCCGTGTCGTTATTGAGCAGGACCAGGTAGCCACCTCGGGCCTGTTTGGCGGCAAAGTTGTTCAGGCGGGAGAAGTTAAATGGCTCTTCAAAAGGCAGCACCCGGTGACGCAGGGTGCGGAAGTAATCTAGGGTCTCCGCCTCCACACTGCCATTGTCAACAATCAATATTTCGTAATTGGGATAGGTTGTTTTCTCCTCGATACTGCGGAGGCAACGTCGCAGGAAACGCACCCCATCGCGAGTTGGAATAATGATGCTCACCAGCGGCTGTCCTTTGATGTGAGGCCGGACGCGATAAACATTAGGCACCTCGTTGGTGACCACAGTGCCCGCGATGCCGCAGCGATCCAGATGCTCTTGTATGGCCCGTTTGCCGGCATCGGTACTGTAAGTCTTGGCTGATGCTGCAGCAGCAGTGGATTGGGGGGTCTTGCGCCAGTGATAAAGAATCCTCGGAATGTGGAACACGCGGCGGGTTTTCTCCACTACCCGCAAAAGCAAGTCGTAGTCCTGGCTACCCTCGAAGCCCGGCCGAAATCCGCCCACCTCATCCACTAACTTCTTTCGATATACGCCAAAATGACACACATAATTACAGGCCAGCAGGTACTCGGGCGACCAGTCCGGCTTGAAAAACGCGTCACACCGCTTGCCATCTTTTTGCAGCTTGTCTTCATCGCTATAAATGATGTCGGCCTCGGGGCGGCTCTGCAGAAGCTTCACAACCTCGTAGAGGGCGGCTGGACTAAGCTCGTCATCGTGGTCAAGAAAGCCGACAAACTCGCCGGTGGCGAGGGTTAAAGCGCGATTGGAAGCGTCGCTGATCCCTCCATTCTTCTCGCTGAGGTTCAGCTTGATACGCTCATCGCCGGCCGCACATTGTTGAAGATATTGGAAAACATTTGACACGGTACTGTGGTCATCACAAATGCAGAGCTCCCAATTTTCGTATATCTGCCCGGCCACGGAATCAACAGCTTTCTTGAGATAATCCTGCGGCGTGTTGTAAGTGGGCATGATCACGCTGATCTTGGGCGCGTACTGGAACTGCGCGATCTCGCTGCGCATCTGCACCGGATCCCAGGAAGGACGCTCATGAACCGCAATCCACTGCTCGTAGTCCTCAGCGGCGACGGTCAAGCGGCGTTTTCCTGAAATCAGGCGCGCCGCGGAGTAGACAAAGCCCTGCCGGGAGAGCACTCTCAGCGCTGTGCGGGCAAGACCCTGGCGCGAAAACTGCGCTTTGAGCTCGCGGTAACGGTTCAGCAATTTCCATCCCTTGCTGTTGAAGATTGCCTGAAGCATCGCCTCTTTGCCCGCCAAGTCCTCATTCTTTTCGGCCAGAAGCCGGTCTTTCTCGGCCAGCACTTGCTGTTTCGAGGCACGCTCCAGTTCAAGCTTCGCCAGGGTTTCCGCTATTTCCACGCGCAAGGGGGCGGTTTCCACGGCGACATGGCGCGCCAGCGCTACTTCGAACAGTTCTTCATCCGTAGGCGGGCGGGTTGTCCTCCGCAGCAGAATCGCCTGCGGACAGACGAAGGAGGCGTCGAATCCCGGGTCGGCAGCAAAGGAGGAATCACGGAACAACTTAAGCCAGTAGATGACCGGCCTGACATTGATGTGCGTCGGCTCACTGAAATCCGCCGGTGTCGAGGAGAACAGCACCTGGTCGCTGACCGCAGTCATGTTCCTGACCGCGGCTCTACCCTCTTCATCCGAAAGGTGCTCCAATACCTCAATGCAGGTGACCAGATCGTAGAGGCCCGGGATGGGCTCCGCCGCCGAACGTACCGAGCAAAAATCCCGCAGGTCAGGGCGGACCTCGCCAATGGCATATTCGGAGACATCCGAACCCCAGGCCTCCACTCCGCGGTCGCGCAGCGCCTCAACCAGAAAACCCTTAGCGCATCCAACGTCGAACACACGGCGCGGCTTAAGCTCCCGGATGATTGCCTCCGCGATGCTTCCAAAAAACTGCAGCCAATGCGGCTGAGAGCGGTCATAGGGCAGGCCCAAATGGGCGGCGTAATATTCAGCGCTATAGGGTGCTGCCCCGGGATGGTTGGCCACGTCTTGCCCTCACTTCGGGTGGGTGCCGTTTATAGTAAAACATCGTCTACTTTTGGCGAAGCTGACACCGCTTGTACTATACTTCCAGCCTGGGGCGTGAGTCGCTACCTCTGTTGCCTTCTTCGACTCCGCGCTTTTCGTATTCTCAATTTGTTCAGTGCAGGTCCCGCCAGCCTATAGCCAGGCTGTGCGCGGGGTGCCTTTGACGGCCCGCACCGGCAGCGTACGCAGGTTAAATCGCGCACATGTTGCCGGCGGGCTGTGGATGAATTTTGATGCCCGCTTCCGAACAGCAGAAGCACCTCATTGTCGTCCTGGGCATGCACCGCAGTGGCACCAGTCTGATTACCCGGGGTCTGCAAGTCCTGGGCGTCAGCCTGGGCGACCGCCTCTTGCCTGTGGCCGGCGACAACCCCAGGGGCTTCTGGGAAGACCTGGAGGTCAATGCTCTTAACATCGCCCTGCTGCAGGCGCTTGGCCACGACTGGCACACCTTTACCCCGGTTCTTCCCGAGGAACTGGCCGCCCCGGGGGTCAAGGCTTTTAAACTGCGCGCCGTCGAAATTCTGCGCGACCGGTTCGCGGCCAGCGATTGCTTTGGACTGAAGGACCCCCGCATCGCCCGCCTCTTTCCCTTCTGGGAGGACGTTTTCACGCATCTGGCGGTAAGAGTCGGCTACCTGATTGTCTCCCGCAATCCGCTGAGCGTGGCCCGTTCCCTGGCGAAACGCAACGGCTTTGACCTCGAAAGAGGCTACTATCTCTGGCGGGAGCACATGCTGGGCAGCCTGGTAGGGACGCGGAACCGTGATCGCATTGTGACCGATTACGATCGCTTCCTCGAAGATCCGCCGAGAGAGCTGAAAAGAATCGCGCGAGGCCTGGGTCTGCACTTCAATCCTGATGACCCGCGGCTCAGCGACTTCCTAACCAGATTTCTCGATCATTCCCTCCGCCATAACCATCATCGGGCGGAGGACCTGGCCATGGACAAGGGCATCAAGAGGCCTATCCTGCGCTGCGCTATATGGAAAATTGCGACAAGAAGATTACAGCCTTCACCCAGCAGGTCGCGCAACTCAATCATGACCTCGCGGAACACCAGGCCACCATAATGAGCCTGCAAAACCAGGTCTCACAGCTCAACCGCCAATTGGGAACAATATATTCCTCCGGCTCCTGGAGGACGGCGCACGTATTGAGCAAGATTCTTTTCGGTTTCAAACGACCTTTTGCCTGGCTGCGGCCTTCAAAAGCTGATCCGGTCTGAATTAAACCCCGCTGCAGCAGACCACTGTCGCCAATTGCGCCACCGGCCTCAAGAGCCTGATTGTCAAATAGCCATGCCGGGGTGAAATCATTACAATGTACAAAAGTCTTTTCGAGCGTCCCTTTTAGTGCTTAGGTCTCGGCAGGATTGCGAGTAACCGCTGCGCCATGAAGATTTCCATTCTGGGCACCCGCGGCATTCCGGCCCGCTACGGCGGCTTTGAAACTCTGGCTGAGCAACTGGCAAATCGGCTGGCGGAACGCGGCCACCGGGTCACCGTCTACTGCCGGCGTCCTTTTACCCGTCCGGGTGACGTGCTGCGTGCGGGCGTGACCCGTGTCATCCTGCCTACCATTTCCCGCAAACACTTCGACACCATCTTCAGCACACTTCTTTCCGTCTTCCACGTCGGTTTCAGCAATGCCGAGGCGGTCCTGCTGTGCAACGTAGGCAACAGTCCGCTGGCCTGGGTTCCGCGTTTGCTGGGCAAGCCGACGGTTCTGCACGTGGACGGCCTGGATCGCAAGCGCAAAAAGTGGAAATGGTTTGCCCGCCAGTACCTGCTGTTCTGCGAATTTCTCGCCGCCTATACCCCTACACGCTTGCTCACCGACGCGGTCGCCATCCGCGATTACTATTTACAGCGCTATGGCCGGGATTCCGCCATGATCGCCTACGGCGCCGAGGTGCCGCAGTTGCCGCAGGTTCCCTGGCAGGAGCACGATTTCAATATTCCCCAGCACCGCTACATTCTTTACGTCTGCCGCCTGGAGCCGGAAAACAACCCGGAACTGGTGATCCAGGCCTATGCCCGGCTGAAAACGGATTGGCCCCTGGTGGTGGTGGGCGACAACAAGTACACGCCCGGGTACGTGGACGATCTTAAGGCGATGGCCGGGTCCAATGTCCGCTTCGTGGGCGCCGTTTATGGGCCGCGCTATTGGGAACTGCAAAACAACGCCGGCCTGTTCGTCTCCGCTTTCGAGGTCGGCGGTATCCATCCCTCGCTGGTGGAGGCAATGGCCGCGGGCAATACCCTGCTCTACCTGGATACAAAGGAAAACCGTGAAGCGGTGGGCGATTCCGGCGTGGCTTTCCGCGCCCAACCCGGCGAACTCGCTGCCGCCATGCAGCGGCTGCTCGATACTCCCCAATCGCGCCAGGAGTTGGCACGCAAGGCCCGGGCCCGCGCCGCTGAGCTCTATTCCTGGGAGCGGATTGTGGATCAGTACGAGCAGTTGTTCTGCGAACTCGCCAAGCTTGGCCCCTTGCCCGCCAAGGTTGATTTGAACGTGGATCGCACCGGCGAAAGCGACGTCATCTGATGCACCCAGTCAACCAGGATGACGGAACCAGAGTGATGGGAAACAGCGCCGCCGCGAAGATTAGTCAACAATTGCCAGCCCCCGGCGTGGTTTTGTCTGTCCTCGAAACCTGCCTCTGGTTCGGCATTGTGGCCGGGTTGGCAGAGCGCCTTTTGTACTTCTTGTTTCCCCGCCCGGTTGGGGGAAACGACCTGTGGTATGACGCTCTTGCCGACCTGCTACTGTTCTTGGCGCTGGCTGTTCCGGCTCTGGTACTGGGCCTTGTTGCCGGACGTGCCCGCCTGAAGACGATTGCGTTTTTCTTCTGCGCCGGATTGTTTGCCCTGGATTGTCTGTTCGTCGTCTGGCCGCCGGTTGGACATCGTCTGGGACAGATGGCACTCTTAAGCGGCGGCGCGTTGCTGATCGCCCTCGTCGCCACCGCCTTGCTCTGGCGTTTTCCTTCCCCTTTAAAAGCCTTCGGCAGGACCACTCTTCCCTTGCTGCTGGTTTATGTCGTTCTCTTTCTGGGGGGCAGCGCCTGGTGGGAAAGTCACAAGGAGAGGGTCAGCACGGCCGCACTCCGCGCACGCACCGGCTCCCCTGACGTGCTCCTCGTTATCATGGATGCCGTTGGTGCGAATCACTTGTCCACCTATGGCTATGGCCGCGCCACCAGCCCCTACCTGACTGAACTCGCATCCCATGGCTTGCTGTTCGAGAAAGCTGTGGCTCCTTCCTCGTGGACGCTGCCCTCGCACGCCTCCATGCTCACAGGCCGCTTACCCACCGAACATCAGGCGGGAGAGTACAACTGGCGCCTGGACGCCCGCTTTCCCACGCTGGCCGAGGCTTTTCAGCATGCCGGCTATCGCACGGCGGGCTTCTCCGGCAACACCCTTCTGTTTAACCGGCGGGTGGGCCTGGCTCGCGGGTACATCCACTTTGAAGATGGAAGTCTGGTGGAGCGGCTGCTGCAGACCACTCTGGGCCAGCACATTCAGACCCGACTGGGCCGGGCCGGCATCATTCACAACCTCGCCGGCCGTCAGGATGCCAGTGAAATCAACCAGGATGCTCTGCGCTGGTTGCGGCATGGCTCCGCTCCGTTTTTTGTCACTGTCAACTATTTCGACGCCCACGAGCCTTTGCTCCCTCCATCCTCTTACTTTCACCGCTTCTCCACTCTGCGAGTTCCGCTCAAGGGACAGTACAACTGGCCCGGGGATATTCAACTCCCGCCTACCCAGGTAAAGGATGAGGTGGACGCATATGACGCTTCCATCGCCTACATTGATGAGCAGATCTCAGACCTGTTCAAGCAACTGGAGGCCAGAGGCCTGCTGAAAAATGCGATTGTGGTCGTCACCTCAGACCACGGCCAGGAATTTCAGGAACACGGCTTCATGTTTCACGGCAAAGGCCTGTATTGGAACTTGCTGCATGCACCGCTCCTCATCAGTTGGCCAGGACATCTGCCCGGCGGCGAGCGCATTCCCACTCCCGTTGCGCTTCAGTCCCTGCCCGCCACCCTGCTGACGATGGCCGGAGTTGCAGATGACCCCTTCCCCGGGCCGTCGTTGACCGAGCTGTGGGGTACGCCGGCATTGGCGCAGAACTGGCCCGCTCCGATTTCGGAACTGGCGGAAATGGGGAGGCCGCGCTTTCCCAGCTATTACGGTCCCATGAAGTCTGTGGTTACGCCGCAGTGGCACTATGTGCAGGGCGGAAAGTCAGGACAGGAGCTGTATCCCTGTTGCGACGACGAGCAGCGGGACCTGGCCTCCACCGCGCTGGGAGCGGCGGTCAGTTCCACCTTTGGCCAGCTGTTGCAGGAAAATGAGCTGGTCTCCCCGGAACGATTTCGAGCGGCACTCCGCCGCCAGCTTCTGCAGAGCGCTTTGCAGCGTCCGGGTGAGGCCCCGGTCAGCGGCCGGCAAAAGGCCGCCAATCGCCAGCACATGAATGATCAGTTACACGCCCTGGGTTACGTTCCCTGAAGATGCATGGGTGCGAGTTCGCTGGCTGAACGGTCTAACGTTTAGACTCGGGCACGTACCCGAGAGCTTTCAGATAATCATTGATTCTCTGTCGCTCGGCAGGACCGTTGGCCGGGTTCTGCATTCCATTTGCCTGCGCTTCTACGCGCTGCAACTCGGCTCGCAGCATCTCTGCTACTGCCGGCTGGGCGTTAGACAGGTTGTGCTTTTCGGCGCTATCGCCTCCCCAGGCAAACAATTCTTCCCCGTTCTTGCCGCCCGCAATCAAATGCCACTTGGAGGTAACAACTGACACCAGGGCGCCGGAATAATTCGGCGCGTTCGGATCCTGATACATCTGGGCCACTTCGGATACCGGGGCAGGCCAGGTAGACTGCGCAGGGCCAGTCCAGTTCAGGTTCATGGCTGGACCGGAGAACTGGCCAGAACTCGAGCCGGTCAGGGACAGCAGGGTGGGCGCCAGCCACGTCATCGAAACCGGCCGTTCCACGGCGGTATGCACGGGTATACCCGGCCCCACCATGATAAGCGGCACATGAATCAGTTCCCGATACAAGCTGTTGCCGTGAGACATCAGACCGTGTTCAGCGAAACCATCACCGTGATCCGAGGTAAAGACCAGAATCGTGTTCTGCATCAACCGGCGTGCTTGTAAAGCATGGACCAGCGTGGCAATTTGTCCATCCAGGCAATAGATGGAGGCGTCGTAAGCATCCATTTCGTTCTGCACCTCGGATGGAGCCAGCTGGTCCAGGCGCGGATTCCCCAAGAACACCTCACCCGCCGGCCGCGCCTGTTTCGAAAAACGGTGAAAGCAGTCCAACGGCGGCAGGTAGGGTTCATGCACGTCCATGTAGTTGACTACTACGAAAAATGGTCCCTGACCACGGTCCAGCCAGTGCAGAATATGATTGTTTATCTGCCTGGCGGGAGCACGTCCCATGGCCACGTCCAGGAGTTTCAACTTCAATAGCAAGTTCTGAAGGCGTTGGCCAAGATTGGTCTGGGCAACCGCACTGATTACGGAACTGAAATCTTCGAAGTGGAGAAACCCGCGTCCAAAACCCAGACGGCGCGCAAAAAACCACCAGTTGGCGGAGAAAGCCGCCGTGCGATAGCCGCGTTCGCGAAAGGCTTCCGCCAGCGTAGGTAACCCTTGGTCCACGTACCCGTCGGGCCGGGCGGCGCCGGTCTCGTGAGGCAATCGCCCGGTCAGAATGGACGCATGCGAGGGCAAGGTCCAGGGGGCCGCGGCTATGGCATTCTCAAAAAGCAGGCCCCGGCTGGCCAGCTTCGTCGCATATGGGCTGGTGCCGCGGGCATAACCGTAGGTGGAGAGATGGTCGGCTCGCAGAGCGTCTACGATGATAAGCAGCACATTCGGGGCGCGGTTCGCGCTCGACATCCTGTTCAGTGCCCGCCGTTCCCGCAACGCCCGCCGCGCCGGTGCTATACCCGTGTACAAGAGCGCAAATAGGGCCAGCCAGATCACGCTCTTGCGCTGCAGCGTTTGCCACGCCTCGGAAAATTTCCACGCCGCCAGCGCCACACCAGCCGCCAGAACAAAAGCCACCAATCGCAGGATCAGGCGTTCACCGTGGTCACCCACGCCCACAGTAGCGCAATCATAGAACGCCACCACCGCGAACATCAGGTTGGCCCCCGCCAACAGCAATGGGCGGGGCACGAATCTGGCAAGGGGCAAAATTATGCAACCCAGAATCAGGAAAACAGCGCCGGCGAACAGCACCGCAATCCACGGAAGGTCGGGGTTACGCAGCAGGGGGAAACGGTAGTAGGCGGCTCCTTCGAGGAGTCCCGCGAGCAGGCCCCACCACGCGGCACAGATCAGGATTGCTGAATAGCGATTTCGGGGCATCTGGAAACCGACCTCAAGTGCCAGACAGGTGGATAGTTGAAAAACGGTGACACGATATTAACTGAAGCACCGCCCTGCGGCACAATTCCCGTTCCGGGAGCTTTTCAGGTACTGAATAGGCGCAATTAGTCCGTGCATGGCGGCGAGCAGTCCACGCTCACATTGCCCGCTTGCACTCTCGTCTATCACGCCAGCCTCATTTGTCGTATGCTAGAGGCTCTCCATCAGCGCGACACTGAGAAGCCAAATGTTTTCCCGCCGTTCACGGCTCATGCGCGTCAGTTGCGTGGTCAACGACCTGCTGGCCACGGCCGTTTCTTTTCTGTTGGCCTACGGCATGCGCGTGTGGGTGGGACAAAAACACTGGCTCGGTCTGCACGGCATCTACCCCTTTTCCGCCTATCTGCCGGTCTTCGTCGCCATCGTTCTGCTCATTCCCCTGCTCGGTTACTTGCTTAATGCCTACCAGCAGGTGGAACTGAAGCGTCCTCGCGATATCGCCACCGATGCGGTCAAAATGGTGGCGCTGGGGCTGCTGGCGCTGTTCACGGGCATGTTCTTTTTCCAAAGCCAGTACGTCAGCCGCGGCCTGCTGCTCGCTTTTGTGCTTCTGCAGTTTGTGCTCCTGGCCGGCAGCCGCTGGACGCTGCTGGCCACCGGTACCTGGCTGCGCACCCGCCCGGAAAATCGCCGCCATTTTATTATCGTTGGAACCTCCCAGAGCGCCGCCCAACTCGCCTCCTTGCTCGAGGAGGGACAAAATCTGGGCCTCGAACTGCTCGCCTTCGCCTACACCGCCAGGGAAGAACCCGCCACTCCCGCGGATTTGCGCCGGCGCTATCCGCTCATGCCCCTGGACCAACTTCCGCAACTCCTCCACAGCCACGTGGTGGATGAGGTCCTGTTTGCCGTCAACCGCGAAGATCTGGCCGGCCTGGAACCCCTCATGCAGCAGTGCGAGCAGGAGGGAATCCACATGCGCATGCATCTGGATTTTCTGCCCCAGGGTTTCAATCACGTGTTCGTCGAGCATCTCGGGCAGATACCTCTGCTCACCTTCGCCAGCAGCCCGCAGAATGATTTTGCTCTCGCCTTCAAGCGCATGGTTGACATGCTTGTTGCCGTCACCGCCCTGATTCTTCTTTCCCCGGTTTTTCTTCTCCTTGCCATCCTCATCAAGCTCGCTTCCCGCGGACCCGTCTTCTACCGCCAGACCCGCTGCGGGCTCGGAGGCCGGCGATTCCGCCTGCTGAAGTTTCGCTCCATGGTGGCCAACGCGGACCAGCTGCTGCCCCAGTTGGAGAAGTTCAACGAACTGGACGGCCCCGCCTTCAAGATGCGCAACGACCCCCGCTGCACCAGAATCGGCCGCTGGATGCGCGTTCTCAGCCTCGACGAACTGCCCCAGTTGTGGAATGTGCTGCTCGGACACATGTCGCTGGTGGGCCCCCGCCCCCCATTGCCCGAAGAGGTGGACCAATACCATTCCTGGCAGCGTCGCCGCCTGCGCATGCGCCCGGGTATGACCTGCTTATGGGCGCTGCAAGGACGCAGCCAGCTCCGCTTCGACAATTGGGTTCGCCTCGATCTGCTCTACATTGACAATTGGTCGGTGTGGCTGGATTTCAAGATTCTGCTCAAGACCATCCCCGCCGTGCTCACCGGCCGCGGCGCTCACTGACTTCTTACTGCTACCTATCCATTCCCTGCAGTAAAATACGCGCCACAGTCCACCAGTGAACCAAATGACATCAGCAGAAAGTCGCGTACGCGCACTTTGGCCAGCTTTTTTCCTGTTCTTGCTCGCTGTTGCCGGAATGCCCTTGGCCGCTCAGAGCCACTCTCCTCATCGCTCCATCATCGTCTTCATGACCGATTTCGGCACGGTGGATGATTCCGTGGCCCTCTGCAAGGGGGTGATGCTGGGCATCGCCCCTGACGCGCGTATTGTGGACCTCACCCACCAGGTGACTCCCTTTTCCATCGCCGACGGAGCGCGCTTCCTCTACGGCGCTACCCCCTATTATCCGGCTGGCGCCGTCTTTGTGGTCGTGGTGGATCCCACCGTGGGCACCAGCCGCAGGGCCATTGTGGTCAAGTCCAAGCGGGGCCAGTATTTTGTCCTGCCAGATAACGGCCTCATGACCATGGTTCTGGACCGCGACGGATTGGAAGGCGCGCGTGAAATCACCAATCGCACCTGGATGATCGGCAGCGGCATCTCCTCCACCTTCCATGGCCGCGACATATTCTCACCCGTTGGCGCCCACCTTGCAGCGGGCGAAGACTGGACCCGGGTCGGCCCCGAACTCAAACAACTGGTCCGCATCAAACTGACACCCTCACGTCTGGATGCCAGCGGCATCAGCGGCCAGATCATCGCCCTCGACGGTCCCTTTGGCAACCTGATCACCAATGTGAGCGGCGAAGAGTTTCTTAAGCTGGGCTACGTCCACGGCGAGAAAGTCCACCTCAAGCTCGGGAATGACGACATGGTCCTGCCCTTCGTCCGCACCTTCGGCGATGTTCCGGTGGGCCAGCCGCTTATCTTCATTGACTCCCGCGGCCGCTTCAGCCTGGCTGTCAACCAGCGCAATTTTGCCCGCATTTACCACATTACGCCCCCGGTTCCCCTGTTTGTGCCGAAGAAGTGAGACTCTTCTCGGATTGCAGACTGTGTAAGAAAGGTTTCAAAGGTTCGCAAGTTTCAAGCTTTCATGGGCATGTTCGGAAACGTGAAACTCCGAAAGCTGTGAAGCCTTGAAGCCTGGCTTTGCCTGCTGAACACTTCAACGGGACAGCGGCGTGGGAATTGCCCGGGTTGTGTCTCTGCGAAACTGAAACTGCAACAACCACTGTTTCGCCGGGTTGGGCCCTTGCGGCTGCGGCGGGGCAAACTTCCATCCTTGCGCCGCCTGCATAGACAGGCGTGCGAAATATTTGCTCGGGCCGGTGGAATCGAAGCGCGCGCCGGCCACGTTACCGTCCTGGTCAAGCGCCACCCTCACCCGCACCCGGATGGTTCCCTGAATGGTGTCACGGGCGCTCTTTGGCACCTTAGGCAAAACCTCGCGCACAATCGCTTGCTGCAGTCGGCTTCCAGCCGCGACCTTTGCGCCCGTAGCAGGTTTTGCAACTGGTGCCGGCGCAGGCTCCGCCGCAGCAGACGGCTGCGCCGGCCTGGCGGAATCGTCTGCCGCGGGCGCCTGAGCCTCCACCGAGGCAGTGGGTTCCGCACTGTGCCGTGTGTGCGTGATTTTCCGGCCCGCGATGAAAATCAGCCCCAGGACTGCCACCGCAACGGCCGCAGCCACATAGCGCTTTCTGCCCCGGCTCTGCTCCGCAGCCCCCACTTCACCCCGGGTTGGTGATGCGGCGGCAACCGGGGAAAGCCGGGCCGCAATCTGCTCCACCGTCCACCGTTGTTTGGGGTCGAGGCTGAGACAATGACGCACCACGTCAGCCAAAACTGCCGGAACCGACCTCGGCAATAAGGTCTCTTTGCGTCCAGCCTCCAGCAGCGGCACCTTCTGGGTCAATACTTCTGCCAGGGTCATGCCCAGAGACCACACATCTCCCGCGGCGGAGAGGCCTTCAGTACCGGCTTCAGGCGGATCATAAACGCTGGCTGCACCCAGCTCCCTGCCCGCCTCCCCCGCCCCTACCAGCCCATCAGAAGAGATCTTTAGGCGCTCGCCGGCGGCCATGATACTGGACGGTTTGAGGCGGCCGTGAACGAAGCCCTGGCGATGTACGTAGGCTAGGGCCTCCAGAAGCGGGGGGAGCATTGCCTGGCATTCGCTTGGCGTAAGGGGACGCGAAGCAACCACCTGCGACAGGTTCTCCTCCGCATACTCCATCACCAGGTACAGCAGATCCTCTCCCTTAACCCGGCATTGCCCCATCTCGAACAGCCGCAGCAAATTCGGATGTGACAGCTTCTCCGCCTCCGCCCATCGGCTGAGCTGGCGCGCCGCCTTCTCCGGGTTCGCCGCAACAAATTTGATCGCCGCCTTGCGCGGTTCTCCCTGCCCCCGTTCCGTAAGGAACACGGCGCTGTGGTCGGAGCCTCCCAGGTACTGGGTCAGGCGGAACTTCCCGCCTATGACTTGACCTTCTAAATGTCTCCAGGGTTGCGTCATTACTCTTCCTGGCGCCTCTGCCTGCGGCAGTGATTGCCCGGGGTCCTGTGCTGGTGTCGCATGCGATGCTACCACTTTTGAGAATAATTCCATGGCAAGATCCGGTTGGATATCCTTAAATGGCGAACCGGCTATATTCTCTTCGAATCGGGAGCGACGAAGCGACGCCCAAAGCGGTTACGGAAGGAGCACAGCCCGCCGCTGTGCTGACGTGACCCTAAGGAAAAAAGACCATGGGCATCTGTACCGCGCACGGCCCTACGGTCGGAAACGAAGCCGGACTCCTTGGCCAGCAGCCATCTTTAGTAACCACCCAAGTAATTGTCTCGCCCTTTCTCTTTCGCTACTATGGCTGCACTCAAATTTTCACCGGGATGCGAATCGTGCGTTTCTCCTTGAGAACACAGCTCCTTGCGACCATGTTGCTGTTGGCGCCCACCTTTCTGGCCGCCGCCAATTCCGCCATGTTGACCGTAAGCGACAGCGACGCCACCTCCAGCGCGAACAAGGTACTGCGTTCCTCTGCCCTGTTTGTCGGCGATACTGTTGCCACC
>Ga0310811_10005488_pt1 | contig 16042 bp, 12 predicted proteins | sample YCmetagenome_FD_207642 | JGI IMG/M metagenome (GOLD analysis project Ga0310811, IMG submission 207642) | Soil microbial communities from experimental microcosm in Duke University, North Carolina, United States - YC | ecosystem: Engineered > Artificial ecosystem > Soil microcosm > Unclassified ...
CGTGGCGCGTGCGAGCGGCTGCTCGACAAGGTGGAAGGGAGCCCTAGGCTGGGACCGTGATGTCGAAGGTCGTCGTCAGTGAGAGGTCCTGCCGCAACGAATGCCACACCGAGCAGTACTTCTCGTGCGACAAATCGATGGCGCGCTGCACTTGATCGGCAGGCACGGGCCCGGTCACGTGAAACCTGATCTCAAAGGCGAGGAAGCGGTGCGGATTTTCCTGCGCGCGCTGGCCGATCAGCGAAATCGAGAGCCCTCGCAAATCGTGGCGTCCCTTTTTCAACACGTGTACGACGTCCATCCCCATGCAGCCGGCGAGCGCAAACGCAAGCGCCTGCATCGGAGACGGACCTTCGCGGCCAGCGCTGTCCAGTGTCATCGTCACGCCGGCCGAGCGGCCCTCGAATATGAGGTCCCGCTGCCAGACGAGTTCCAGTGTCGTCGGGGCTTTCATAGGGACACCTCGACTTCCGATCAGCCGGCTGCCGGACGCGACCCGCGCTGGCGAGAGAAGAGACTCGACACGAGCAGCCAGCCCAGCGGCAGCGCGACGAGCATATAGGTCAGGTAATGGCCGTAGATGCCATCGGGCCCGTAGGGTTCGGTCGCCCAATGCAGCGCATCGCTGTTCGGAAGGACGTGCGCTTCCGCGAGTTCGTGGAAGCCGTAGATGAAGAGTTGAACGACGAAGACGAGCAGGAAGATGGCGGTCACCTGGAAGAACCGCGCGAGGTTCACCCTATACCCGAACCGCGACCACAGCCACGCGATCGCTGCCGCCGAGAGTGTCCCCGCCATTGCGCCCGCCACGATATTCACCGCGCGTACTTGGAACAACAGCGCGTTCATGAGCATCGCGGTTTCCATTCCCTCGCGCGTGATCATCAGCAGCGTGAAGAAGAAAACCCCGACGAACGCCGCGGTGCCTTCACGGAGCGACGAGCGCTCGAGGTTCCCCTCGATCTCGCGCTTCATGTAGCGGCCCGCGCGCCACATGTGCACCGTCAACGACGCGACGAGGACCCCGGCACCGATGCCGAGGATGCCTTCCCAGAACGACTGATTCCGCGCCCGCGCGAGCAGAAGCCCGGCGGCAACGCTGAGCACGACCGACGCGCCAATGCCCCAGTGGACGGCCGGAATCAGCTCACGGCGATCGGCCTTGCGCAGATACGCGAGGCTGATCGCGACGATGAGAAACGCCTCGAGCCCTTCGCGAAGCGTGATGACAAAGGCCTGCAGCATGCTCGAAATCCGCGTCTTTCATCGTATGTGCCGAACTCCGACCAGTCAAGTCGGAGTTACAGGTACGGGAGGCTCCTGGACCCGTCCAAACCGCGGACCTGACATAATCTTCGCTTCCGGGGAGGTTTTCGTGCTCAGCCGCTTAACGGCCTCGTCGATGGTGGTGCTGTCGATGGCAACCTTGACCGCGCAGAACGGCCCGGGCGACGCGCTCCTCGCCAGGGCGCGCGCGCTCCAGAGTCAATCCCCGCTCATCGACGGCCACAACGACTATCCGATGGCGCTGCGCGAGCACGACCCTGCGGCTTCGCTCGACACGCTGGACATCAGCAAGCCGCAGCCGTCGATCATGACCGACCTGCCGCGGCTGAAGTCGGGCGGAGTCGGCGGGCAGTTCTGGTCGGTCTACGTGCCGGTCGAGCTGCAGGGGCAGGCCGCGGTCACCGCAACCCTCGGCCAGATCGACATCGTCTACCGCATGCTGCGACGCTATCCCCAGTCGCTGGAACTGGCCCTCACGGCTGACGACGTGGAGCGGATCTACAAGTCGGGAAAGATCGCGTCGCTCATCGGCATGGAAGGCGGCCACTCGATCGACAACTCGCTGGCTGACCTGCGGATGTTCTACAAGCTGGGCGCGCGCTACATGACGCTCACCCACACGAGCAACACGCCCTGGGCGGATTCGGCGACGGACACGCCGAAGTTCGGCGGCCTCGCTCCGTTCGGCGAAGAAGTCGTCAAGGAGATGAACTGGCTCGGGATGCTCGTCGATCTGAGCCACACCTCACCCGACACGATGGAAGACGCGCTGCGCGTCAGTCAGGCGCCGGTCATCTTTTCGCACTCCGACGCGCGCGCACTGAACGATCATCCGCGGAACGTGCCCGACAACATCCTGCAGATGCTCCCGAACAACGGCGGCATCGTCATGGTCACGTTCGTGCCGGGGTTCGTCTCGCCGAGAGTCAACGAATGGAACAAGACGCAGACCGCCGAGCAGGATCGATTGAAGGCACAGTACCCGAACGACGCGGCAAAGGTGAAGGAGGGTGTGGACGCATGGACGAAGGCACACCCGATGCCGCCGGTGACGGTGTCAGAGGTCGCGGACCACGTGGATCACATCCGCAAAGTGGCCGGCATCGATCACATCGGCATCGGCAGTGACTTCGACGGCATCACCCAGACGATCGATGGCCTGAGCGACGTGTCGATGTATCCGTCGCTCGTGGCCGAACTCCTCCGCCGCGGCTACAGCGACGCAGACGTCAAGAAGATTACCGGTCAGAACGTGCTGCGTGTCATGCGCGAGGTCGAGAAGGTATCGACGCGCCTGCAGGCAGAGCGCGGCCCATCCACCGCCGTCTTCAACGCCAAATGAACCGCGGGTGCGCGGAAGCTGAATGCTGATCGTCGCTCTTGGCGACTCGACGACCGCGGGCACTCCCGGCTTCGTCTCGCCGCGTGAAGCGCCGCCTGACGGTCGCGGAGACGTGACCAGTCAGTACGCGTACTGGTTGATGAAAGCCCACGCCGACTGGCACGTCATCAACCAGGGCATCAACGGGCAGCGCAGCGACGAGATCCGCGCGCGGTTCGAGAGAGATGTCGTTGCGCATCGCCCGTCGGTGGTCGTCATCATCGCAGGCGTCAACGACGTGTACCAAGGATTCGGCAGCGAACACGTCGAACGCGAGCTCGCCGCGATGTACGAGGACGCCGCGCGGGCGGGCATCTCAGTCGTCGCCGGGAGCATCCTCCCATATGACACGGCGACGCCCGATCAGAACGCGCGCATGCACGAAATCAATGCCTGGATCGAAGCACACGCCCGGCAGAATCCTGGCATCTGTTTCGCCGACACGCGCGCCGCGGTTGCCTCTCCTGCGCATCCGGATCTGCTCAGCAGCTCGGCGGACCGCTTGCACCCCGACGCGGATGGCTATCGCCGCATGGCGGACGCCATCGCGCCGGCGATTGAGCGGCTGCTGCGTCGATAACGCCGCTCAGGCGACTCTCGTCGCACACCCGACGATGCGCGGCCTCTCGCACGGTGGATGCTACGTCTCCCGCAGCACCCGGACCGGATCGATGCGAGAGGCGCGGCGCGCGGGGATCCATCCTGCCAGCAGACCGATCCCTACGAGCAACGCGGCGGCCGCAGCGAACGTCCCCGCATCTCTCGGCCCAAGTCCAAACAGCAGGGTTGCAACGAACCCTGACGTCCACCAGCTGAGCGCGAGACCGGCGCCGACGCCGGCGGCCAGCAGCAGGAGGAGCCGTGCCAGGACGAGGCGGATCACACCGGCTGCATCTGCTCCAAGCGCCATCCGGATGCCGATTTCCGAGCGCCGCCGGCTCACCGCCTGCGACGTGACGCCGTAGAGACCCACGGCCGCGAGCACCAGCGCAAGACCGCCGAAGAACGCACCGAGCAGCGCGATCAGACGTTCCTGCCGGATCGACGCCTCGAGCTGCCGCGAGACCGGACGGATTGTGAAGGCGACGCGGGGATCCGTCCGGTCGATCACGTTCGCAAGGTCATGGGTCAGCGCATCGGGAGGCGCGCTCGCAGTACGCACCGTCAAGACCACGTTTCCCATGAGGTCGTCGAGCTGGGCGAGCGGCGCGTACATGACCGGCTGAAGTCCTGCGCGCGCCGATCGATATACGGTGTCGTTGACGACGCCGACGATGCGGAAACTTCGAATGTCAATGCCTTCGAGACCTGCGCGGACTTCGCGTCCCACTGCCTGCCCGTCGGGATACAGCCGCCTCGCAAACGATTCGCTGACGATCGTGACGCGCGGGGCGCCTGCTACATCGTGGCTGTCGAAGTAGCGGCCGGCGACGAGCCGCACGCCGAACGTGTCGAACCACTCCGGCGACACGATGTTGACCCACGGCGTCCGTTGTCGGTCAGTCAGCGCCGGCTGCCCCGCTGGTTGCTCGACGCGCGTGTTCCACGCAGTGCTGCCGACCGGGTTGAGTACCGAGACCGCTGCAGACGCAACGCCCGACGCCCGCGCAGCGGCGTCGCGCAGCCGGTTGTACAGCATGAGACGCGCTTCGCGGCCATCAACGCCGCTCGCGTTCACGTTGGCCGCCAGCAGGTGTTCAGCGTTGAATCCCAGCGGCGCGTTCGCGAGCGCGTTCAACGTCCGAAGAAACAGGGCCGCCGCGACAAGCAGGGTCAACGACAGCGCGACCTGCCCGATCACGAGGACATTCCGGGCCCCCATGCGACGGTCCCCGGCAATCGTGCGGTTCTGCTCCTTCAGGGCATCCTGCGGCGCGACGCTGTTCACACCCATCGCCGGCACCAATCCGAAGACGACGGTCGTCGCGGCAGCGACGGCGACGGTAAAGCCGATCACTCGCCAGTCGCTCGAGAGATCCAGCGAAACCGGTGTCGTGTCCGTCGCCAGCTGCCGGACGAGCAGAGCGCCGCCCCACCGGGCCACGGCGAGTCCAAGCACGGCCCCGGCCGACGCCAGCAGTCCGCTCTCCAGCAGCAGCTGCTTCGTCAGGCGCCAGCGCGTCGCGCCGAGCGCCATCCGGACGCTGATTTCATGGCGGCGCGCGGCCGCGCGGGCGAGCAGGAGGTTCGCCAGGTTTGCGCAGGCAATCAACAGGACCGCGCCCACGACGCCAAGCACTACCTTCAATGGAGTCAGATAGCTGTGACGCAGATCGGATTCACCCGTCGCGGCGGAGACCAGCTTCAGCGGGGTCTTGAGGTACTCAGCCTGCTCCTTTGGCGGCCAGTCCTGTGGCAACGTCTCGCGACGGATGTCGGTTTGAACAGCGTCAAGCCGCGCCGTCGCCTGCTCGATGCTCTGCCCCGGCTGGAGGCGCGCCATGATCTCGAGCCACCACGTTGAGCGGCCGTCCAGCATACCGGGACCGCCGGGGAGGATCGCGCGCACGTTGAGCGGTACGAGGATGTCGGCCCGCCGGCCCACGTCGGGACCGAGAAACGACGGCGGGAGAACGCCTATGACGGTCACCGGCATGCGGCTGATGGACAGCTGCCTGCCAAGGATGTCGGGAGTGCCGCCGAACCGCTGCTGCCAGAATGCATAGCTGATGACGGCCACCGGCCCGTCCGGTCCGCCGCTGCGCACATCGTCGGCCGGCGTAAACGTGCGGCCGATGATCGCGTTGACGCCGAGGACGTCGAATATGCCGCCGCTTGCCCACACACCGTCGACGAAATCAGTCGCGCCGCGCGGCGAGATGTTGAAACGCTCGCCGGACCAGGCAAACGCGTCTGCGAAAAGCTCGCGCCGGCGATCGCGAATCTGCTCCCAGATCGGATTCGTCCAACTTCCATCGTCGATGACGACGAGACGTGCCGGATCGCGGACGGGCAGCGTCTTGAACACGAGGCTGTTCATGATCGAGAACAGCGCCGCGTTGGCGCCGATCCCGAGCGCGAGCGAGGCGACAGCGACGATCGTGACAACAGGCGTGGCTCTGAGCGAACGAAGCGCGTCGCGCAAATCAGTCGTGAAGAAGCCCTTCATGAACGGTCCTCCGCGGCGGAGAAGAACGGCGTGGAAGAGAGCGGCATCGGCAAGCGCGCCGATCCAGAACGCGATCACGTGCATGCGGCCACGCATGAGCGCGTCTGCGTGGTCGCTTGCAAATGCGTAACGCATGCCCGGCCCGAAGCGTTCACGCGAGCGCAACGGATAACAGCGCAGCAGCAACCCGAGCAGCCGGAGGTCGTCGGACGGCATCACGCCGGCCTCTTGCGCGTTTCACCGTCGGCTGGCGGGAACGCTGCCAGCAGCGCGCCGAGCCGGTGACGTTCCATCACGAGGGCCTCGCGGCCGGCGTCCGTCAGGCGGTAATAGGCGCCGCGCCGCGGGTCATCGTCTGCGGGGCGGCCGGTGGACTCGGTCACCCACCCCGCGTCTAGGAGGCTCGTCAGGTGACGGTAGAACGATCCCGTTCTCAGCGGGACTGCACCGCCGCTCTGCTCGCGCACGGCCTGCATGATGGCGTAGCCATGGCGTTCGTCGGTCGCCAGGGCGAGAAGTATGTGGAGGATCGCTGGCTTCAGCGGCGATGATATGTCCATTTCGGATATGTCCATCCTAGACGATCATCGGACGGAACGTCCAGCGCCTTGTTTACGTCTACTCACGCTAGGCATAGACTGAAATAGTCTCTACGCCCGAGGCGACTAAATGAAAGACACGTCCCGCGATCTCTTCCCTGGCGCGCTCGAGATGATGGTCCTCCGCACGGTCGCGATGCAGCCGCTCCACGGCTACGCGCTCGCGCAGCACATTCAGCGCACGTCGAACGACCTCCTCGCGGTCGAAGAAGGCTCGTTGTATCCGGCGCTGCAGCGGATGCTCAAGGCGCGGCTGCTCAAAGCGGAATGGCGCGTGTCGAGCACCGGCCGCCGCGTCCGCGTGTACGAGATCACGCCGGAAGGACGCGACCACCTGCACCGTGAAGTCTCCAGATTCGAGCGCATGCTGGAAGGCATCCGCCTCGTTCTCGGGCCGGTGGATCCGGCAACCCGATGAAGCTGCCATGGCGGCGGACGCACGACGAGGAGATCGCGGAAGAGATCCGGCAGCATCTCCAGGAAGCGGTCGACGATCTCGTCGCGCGCGGCATGCCGCGGCGCGACGCCGAGGCCTCGGCGCGCCGGCAGTTCGGCAACGTCGCGCTGATCGAGGAACGCAGCCGCGAGGTGTGGCGGTGGACGCTCGCGTCGGATCTGGCCGCCGACGTCCGTTACGCGCTGCGGCAGTTTCGCCGTGCGCCGGCGTTCGCCGCCGCCGCGGTCGCGACACTCGCGATTGGCATCGGCGCGACAACGGCCATCTTCAGCGTCGCGGACGCGGCATTGTTCAATCCACTGCCGTTTCCGCATCCCGATCGGCTCGTCACACTCAACGAGATCGTGCCGCTCATCGCGGACCGTCCGATCCGCCTCCCCGCGCCCGACCTGATCGACTACGAATCCCGATCGCGCGTCTTCGACGCCGTCGGCGGCTGGACGCCGCGAACGTTTGAATTGTCCGGAGACCGCGAGTCCGAGCGCGTCCAGGCGGCACGCGCGACCTCCTCGCTTTTCGACGTGCTGGGAATACGGCCGGCACTTGGCCGCACGTTTACGGCTGCTGAGGATCGCGATGCCGTCGCCATCTGCGTGATCAGCGACGGGCTGTGGAGACGCTGGTTCGGCGCCGATGCCGCCGTGCTGGGGCGGACGATACATCTCGATCGGCAGCCGTATCGCGTCATCGGCGTGATGCCACGCGACTTCGCGTATCCCCTGCGCGGGACGGACTCCGATGCGCCGACCGACCTGTGGGTGCCGATGTCGTTCACGCCGAACGAACGCAATGCGCGCGCAGACAACTGGGACTACAACGGTGTGGCCCGCATGAAAGCCGGCGTGACTGTCGCGCAGGCCACTGCGGATGTCGACGCGATTGCGCAGAACATCGTGCGCGATCTCTCCCCGGATGGCGACCACGGCCAGCGATTCACGTTCACCGCCATCGCGCGTCCGCTCGCGCCGCAGATTTCCGGCCGCGTTCGGCCGCTCGTGCTCGCGCTCTCCGGCGCGGTCGCGTGTCTGCTCCTGATCGCCTGCGTGAACGTCGCCAATCTGCTGCTCGCACGCGGCGCCCATCGCCGCCGTGAAATGGCGGTGAGAGCCGCACTGGGCGCCGGCCGTGGACGGCTGCTTCGTCAACTCATGACGGAGGCGCTGCTCCTCTCGCTGATGTCCGCCGGCATCGGCGCCGTCCTGGCGTGGTGGACGACGTCCGCCATCGCCGGCATTCTGCCGTCGCGTTTCGCACTGCTGGCCAACGCACACGTCAACACGACGGCACTCGGGTTCGCGATTGGCCTGTCACTGTGCACCGCCGTCGTGGCGGGCATCATTCCAGGGCTCGCGGGCGCCAGCGCCGGCCGCGCCGCCTCGCTGAACGTGCGGGCCGACGCAGGCAGCATCGCGCTCCGGCGCCTCCGATCCGCATTGGTCGTGGTCGAGATCGCGCTGGCCCTCGTCCTCCTCGTCGGCGCGGGACTGCTCGTTCGTACCTTCCAGGATCTGCTGCAAACGAGCGCTGGCTTCGAGCCGGAGAACGCGGTTGCGGCGTCTGTGAGCCTGCCGCCTTCGCAGTATGCGACGGCCCAAAGCGAGCGCCAGCTGTATCGACAGCTCGTCGAACGTCTGCACGGCGGCGGGATCGAGGTCGCCGGGATTGGATCCACGCTGCCGCTCTCCGGCCGCCGAAGCGAGCGTGTGTTCTGGCCGGATGAGTACGTCGCGCCGCCAGGCGCGGGCTACAACATCGCCGGCCTCTCCGCCGTGAGCCCCGAATATCTGCAGGCAATCGGCGCAACGCTGCGCAGCGGCCGTCTGTTCACCCCTCAGGACGACGCCAGCGGTGCACCAGTCGCCATCGTCAGCGCCTCGCTCGCGCGACAGTACTGGCCGGGGCGCGATGCGGTCGGCAGGCGCGTCAAGTGGGGCGGACGCGATGGAACGAGGGACTGGATGCAGGTGGTCGGCGTCATCGCGGATCTCAAACAGGACTCGCTCGACTCGCCAGGCGCAATCCAGATCTTCGTGCCCGTCGATCAGCTGGAGCACTCGATGGAGGCAAGTGAGAGCGGCGCGTTCACCGCCGGACAACTTCGCGCGATGTACGTCGTGGTGAGAGGCCATGTGTCGGAAGCGGCGATGATCGCGCGTTTGCGGGATACGGTCCGTTCGCTCGACGGCAGCCTCGCTGTCGCCGGCCTCGCCCCGCTTACCGATACTGTCGCGGCATCTGCCGCGCCCCAGCGGTTCAACATGGTGCTGATGGGTAGTTTCGCCGCCATGGCCCTCGTGCTGGCGATCGTCGGCCTTTACGGATTGATCTCGTATTCCGTCGCGCAGCGCGCACGCGAGATTGGCGTCCGGATGGCAATGGGCGCGGCCGCCGGAACCGTGACACGGATGGTGGTGAAAGAAGGACTCGCGCTCGCGGCTATGGGTACCCTGATTGGGGCGGCGGCTGCCGCCGCGCTGGCGCCGGCGCTGCGCGCGCTGCTCTACGGCGTCCAGCCGGTCGACGCGGCCACGTTCGGCGTCGTGATCGCGGTTCTCCTCACCGTCGCGGCTGCCGCCTCCTACGTGCCGGCACGCCGTGCGACCGCCATCGATCCTGCAAGCGCCTTGCGATCGGAGTAGCGCGCTACAGACGCTTCCACGAAACAGGTATATTGGGATCAGCCCCTGTCTGCGTCGGCGGACTCCCAATGAAACGTATAGCTCTGTTCGTGTCGCTCGGTGCCGTTCTGGTGCTCTCCGTCCCTTCGGCAGCCCAGAAAATCAAGGTTTCGACGCTGTCTGTCCCTGTGTACGTCACGGTGCTCGATGAATCGAAGCGCCTCGTGCCGGACCTCCAGCAGGACGATTTCGAAGTACTCGACAACGGCAAGCCGCAGCAGATCTCCGTGTTCGAAAACACGCCCACGCCAATCACCGTCACCGTCATGCTCGACACGAGCGGCAGCATGACGACGTCGCTGGACCTCGTGAAGGACGGCGCCGAGCAGTTCCTGCTGCGCCTGCTGCCCGTCGATCAGGCGCAGGTGGGCGCGTTCAACGACAAGATCGAGTTCCATCCCGACTCGTCGTTCAGCAGCAATCGCGACCAGCTCGTGCGTTCGCTGAAAGATCTGGACTTCGGCTATCCGACACGTCTCTGGGATGCCGTGGACGAGAGCATTTCGCACCTGGAAAACGCCGACGGCCGCAAGGTCGTGCTGGTGTTCACGGACGGCGACGACACCGCGAGCAAGATGGGGCTGGGGAAAGTGATGGATCGCGCTCGCGCGAAGGACGTGATGGTGTACGCGATCGGTCTCGTGAACGAGTACTTCAACGGCCAGCAGCGCGTTCGCAGCCAGCCCGACAAGGGGCTGAAGCACCTCGCCGAGGATACGGGCGGCGGCTACTTCGAGCTGAAGCGAACCGCCGACCTCAACGAGACCTTCACACGCGTCGCAGAGGAACTCCACAGCCAGTACGTCCTCGGCTTCTCGCCGGAGGCGCTGGACGACAAAATTCACAAGCTCGACGTGCGCGTGAAGAAGTCGGGCATGACCGCGCGTGCCCGTAAGTCGTACCTGGCTACGAAGACATCCGGATCGTAACCATCAGGGGCCGCCACCGGGGCGCCGCTGGAGCGGAGGGACTCGAGGCTCCCGCGGAGCGACGGCGATGGAGGGTACCGGAGGGCGAACCCTCGGGGTTTAAACGAATACCACCGCGATGAGCGTCACCGCGAGCAGGAGCGCCACAAGCCGTTCGGCGTTGCTCGAGATATCCCAGTCATACATGGCCGTTTCCGTCCTTTCAAGCCATTAGACGGCAATTCGTGCGATTCGGTTTACCATTTCGCATCGCATGACAGCCACCCGGCGCGCCGACTGGGCGGCGCGCGCCCTGGTCACCGCAGGGGCCCTGCTGCCCTACTGGCGCCTCCTCACCTTCAGCACACTGTTCGTCACCGACGACGGCTTCGCATCGGACATCTTCAATGGAGAGCTTCCCGGACGCGTGCTGATCAGCCAGATGCTGCGGCACGGGCAGCTCCCGGTGTGGACGTCGCAGCTCTGCTCCGGCCTGCCGCTCGCGGGCGCACCGGCCGATCCGATCGGCCTCGGCCTGTTCGCGTTGCTGCCGACGGCCGCCGCGCTCGATGCATTCGTCATCATCCTCCTGCTGATTGCCGCGCACGGCACATACGGACTCGCGCGGCGACTCGGCGCGGATCGATGGGGCGCAGTCCTCGCGGCTATCGCATTCGCCGGATCGGGTTACATCGCCGCGCAGTTGAAGCACCTCGGCATCGTGTCGACGATCGTGTGGTTGCCAGTCGGGTTATCGCTTCTCGACCGCGCGCTCGCGCCGCCGGACGGCCCCACGCACGTGCCGCCCACGCTCACTCTTCCCCGTCGCGCGTTGTGGCTCGCGGCCTTCGCCACGATCTTCGCGGAACAGGTGTTGTGCGGTTTCCCGCAGTCCGCTTACATCAGCGGTCTCGTGTACGCGTGCTTCACCGTGTATCGACTGACGTTGAGCGTCCGCCGCGGATTGCCGCTGAAGGAGACATTCGTACTGATGGCGGGCGTGGGCGTCGCGGCCATCGTCGCTGGCGCGATCGGCGGCATCGTCCTTCTGCCGCTCTCGGCCGCCGGCAGCGTGTCCGACAGAGCCGAAGGTATCGGCTGGGACTGGTCGACGCGGCTCGCGTATTGGCCGCCGAACATCCTGACGTTCATCCGTCCCTACCACTACGGTTTCGTCGGCAACGGGACTTACACCGGCGATTCGATCTATTGGGAGGACTACGGATACGTGGGACTCCTGCCATTTCTGCTGGCGTGCTATGGAGTCGTGGCAGAGCGCCGCAGGGCCGCGGTGCTGTTCATCGCGGCGCTGACCGTCGTCGCGTATTTCTGCGTCCTTGGACGAGCAACGCCGTTCTTTCACGCGGTGTACGTCCTCGTACCGGGCATGAAGTTGTTCCGGTTTCCCACTCGATTTCTCATCGTCGTCGAGCTCGGAATCGGGCTGCTCGGCGCCTTCGGATTGACGCGGATTCGCGCGGTACTTTCCCGCCGCGGCCGGCCGGCGCTCGGGCTCGGTGTCGCGATCGCGATCTGCGCGGCGACGATTGTCGATCTCTGCATCTACCAGCCGCGACAGAACCCGATGGTCAGGGCGAGCGAGTGGCTCGCTCCACCGCCGATGGCAGCGCTGCTCGCCCAAGACGGCTCCGCAGTGCGCACTTTCAACCCCCGTCACCGCGACATCCACCGGCTCGCGTTTGCCGAAGCCCGCGGCTGGGCCGACGTGACCCCGTTCTACCGACTGCGCAACGTGCTCGATCCCAATACCGGCGGCGGATACTGGAGCGTCGCATCCGCCGATTGCTACGCAGCCATCGCGCCGCGCTGGTATGTCGACCTGTGGGGCGATCACAACCGTGAGCTGTCGCTGATGGCATTCCTGACGGGGCTCGACACCGCACGTCACACCGTGAAGATCGCGCCGATCCTGCCCAACGTCGTGCGTGGTTTCGGCGTGACCCATCTGCTGAGCCCGGAACCAATCGAGGGCGCGTCCCTGCCGCTCGTCGTGCACTTTCCCGACGCGTATGCCTACCGCATCGACAATGCGTCGCGTGTACGAGTCGTCGGCTCTGCTGAATACGTGGCAAACGACACCGCCGCCGTGCGGCGCCTCGTCGATCCGGCGTTCGACCCGGATCGCTCGGTGATTCTCGATGATGTGATGCCGCCAGAAGGGGCGGGGACCGGCACGCCTGGATCAGCGGGCCGCGCAGCAATCGTTACCGAAGACGCGCGTCACCTCACCATCGAGACCGACGCGACGCAGGACGGTTATCTCGTCGTCGCGGACACGTTCTACCCGGGGTGGTCGGCGGAGGTGGACGGAGTCGCAACGCCGATTTACCGCGCCAACCTCGCCATCCGCGCCGTCCCGGTCGCGCGCGGGCACCACCAGGTTCGATTCGAATACGAGATGCCCGGCCTCGTACGCGGCGCGCAGCTCTCGCTGGTGGGGCTGTCGATGCTGCTGATATGGATTGCCGGCGCAACCTACTCGGGCCGGCGCGTCCGCCGATAGCGCGCGATCCCGACCGACCCCCAGGCGCCAATGACGACGTAACTGAGGGCCTGTGCGAGCAGGATGTAGGCGATGGCATCGGTGCGCGACAGGCCGAACGGGGTGAGCACGGTGACGGCGACGAACTGGTAGATGCCGACATACCCGGGCGTCGACGGCAGCGCGCTTCCGAGGCCGAGGGCGGCGAGCAGGAGAAACGCAACGGGCAGCGAAATCGATAGCGCAAGCGCCTTCGCGATGATCGTCGTGGCAACGGCGTCGAGGATCCAGATTGCCGCACTGAAGGCGCAGAATGCCGACAAGCGTCCGAGATGATGGAAGGCGCGCAACCCGCGAAGGCCCTGTTCGAACACGGCCACGAGGCGCGAACGTAATCCGTGTGGCAGCGGGATCCGTTCGATGATCCGTACCGCCGCTGGCCCGACGAGCGGGAGGATCACGATCGCCGCGGCGCCGGCGAGCGCCAGTGCTGCGAACAGCGGGATCGCCTTCGCTACCGCACCGGATTGGGCCGGCAGCCTGAGGAGCACGATCGACGCGATCGCGACCAGCGTCACCGCGTCGGCGATGCGTTCGCAGAGCGCCGTCGCGAGCACGAATGGCAGGTCGAGACGGTACACGGCCGAAATCATGTAGGTGCGTACGAGTTCCCCCGCGCGCGCCGGAAGAAAGTTGTTGCCGAAATAACCCGCGCACGTGGCCCAGAACACGTCGGGCACGCTCACACTGGCCTCCGCGCTCAGCAGCACGCGCCAGCGGCAGGCGCGCAGGAACAGCGTCGCCGTGGACAGTGCGAGCGCGAGTGCGAGCCACGCCGGCCGCGCGTGTTCGACGAGGAGCCAGACGCGGCGCCACTCGATGCCCCGGAGTGAGAAGAACAGCAGGACGGTTGCAAGGGCGATCGCAATGGCGATGGAGAGCGTCCGCAGCGCGCGAGTCCGGCCGCGTGACCCGACGGGTGTTGCTCCCGTCACGATCGAATGCCGGACTCAGGCACTGACCACCGCGCGTTCAGGCGGTACGGCGTAGTAGACGGTTTCCCAACACTCCTCGGCGTAACGCCGCAGCGAAATGCGATAGTCGGGCAGCGCCGCCTTCATTATTTGCGGAAGGGTCCACAGGTGTTCGCTCTTGTGATAGGCACAGACCGCCAGGATAGGGCGTGCACGGCGTATGACCTCGAACGCTCCTCGCAGTGCGTCCGGTTCGGCCCCCTCGATGTCCATTTTCACGAGTGTGGGCGTGCGACCATCGAGCAGAGTATCGAGACACCGACATTCCACGGCCTGGGTAGCACCTTCGGAACTCAGATGAGAGCCGGCTGTGCCCGAAGCATTGAAATGCATGATCTCGTCGCGATCGCCAACGGCATATGGCAACACGGTGATCCGGACTCGCTCCTGCGGCGGCAGTTCGCCGATGAACTCGGTGAGGCGGCCGCGGTTCGTCTCATCCGGCTCGCACGCGATGATATGGCCGTATGCTCCAGCGGTCCGCCGGCGGAACAGCCTGATGCTGTCGCCATCAAACGCCCCGCAGTCAACCAGCACTTCTTCGGGGGAGAGTCGGACGAGTTCGGACGGAAAGTAGATGTCGGCGCCGTCGTCGTAGGGCGGCAATCGGTCGAACTCGAGCGACAGCCGCGATGCGATTTGAGCAGCGAATTCGTGGCGGGACCTGGAGTCTGCCAGGCATTCGTACCCGGCCCTGACTTCAGCCGCACGACGCGCGATTCGATCGGGAAGCTCGATGCCCGGAGCATCCTGCATGCTCTCCGAAAACTGCCAGTAGAATGCCGCGTACGGAACGATGCGCCTGCAACCGAGCTCCGACAGCTGGCGACCGGGGAGTGACGCGTTGAAGATTCCAACGACGAAATAGGCGTCCTGCCCGTACTTCGCCACGGCGTCGTCAGGGGACAGCACGGGAAGCCCGTTGAACGTCTGGCCTTGCAATCGAGGATTGTTGTCGGCAAAGGCGACGACCTCCACGCCGGCACGTGTCGCTCCTGTGAAGATGATTCTGCCGAGCGCTCCGCATCCGAATATCACGGCCTTCCGGGCACCACCCGAGCGAATCGTGAAGGTGTCTGCGGCGAACCTTCGCAGATCGCGCTCGGACGCTGCGAGAATCGGCTCCAACGGGTTGGCGTGTACGTCAAGATTCGTCATTCAAGGTCTCATGCATCGGCAGCGACGCCGGATACTCGAAGTTCAGGCGCTCCCGCTCGACGACGTACGGACGCTTGCGCACGTGAGTCTGAATCGAGCCGACGTACTCGCCGAGAATGCCCATCGAGAGGAGTTGAACGGACCCGAGAAAAAACAATCCAATGACCAGCGGAGCGATACCAACCGTAAAATTCGACCAGAACAGGAGCTTGTACACGAGGTATACGACCCCGACGAGGAGCGACAGTGCTGATGCGACGAAACCCAGAAGCGTCACGAATCGCAGCGGCACTTTCGACAGGTTGGTGATCCCGAGCATCGCGAGATCGTAGAGTGCGTAAAAGTTGTTCTTGGTGATCCCCCGCGTGCGCCGAGGCTGGTCGTACTCTATCTCGCAGTGAGGCAGGCCGATCTCGGCGATCATGCCCCGAAAATACGGGTATGGATCGTCGAACGTACGGATGGCGTCCACCACTCGTCGGTCGAAGAGCCCGAATCCCGTGAAATTCTGGAAGGTCTCGATCGATGACAGTCGCTCGACCCACCGGTAATACTGGCGGCGCAGCCAGAACATGACGGGCCGCTCCTCGCTGCTGCGCTTGATGCAGAGCACCATCGAGTAGCCCGATTCCCATTTCTCGATCAGGCGTGGGATCAACTCGGGCGGATCCTGCAGATCGGCCACGATTCCGATGACCGCGTCTCCACTGGTCTGCAGGAGGCCGTGCATCGGAGATCGCACATGGCCGAAGTTCCTGGCGTTGACGATCACCTTGACGTTGTGATCCCTGGCAGCAATCCTTCTGAGAATCGCCACCGTCGCATCGGTAGAACTGTTGTCGATGAAAACGTGCTCGTAGCGGTATCGCCCGAGCTTGACGAATTCCGCACGCACGCGCCGATACACTTCTTCAACGTTCGCTTCTTC
>Ga0310811_10005489_pt1 | contig 16042 bp, 18 predicted proteins | sample YCmetagenome_FD_207642 | JGI IMG/M metagenome (GOLD analysis project Ga0310811, IMG submission 207642) | Soil microbial communities from experimental microcosm in Duke University, North Carolina, United States - YC | ecosystem: Engineered > Artificial ecosystem > Soil microcosm > Unclassified ...
CCTTCGAGCTGCTGCGCGAAGGCGAGAGCATCGGCGTCTTCCAACTGGAGTCACCGGGACAGCGAGATCTTCTCGGACGGCTGCAGCCGGAGACCTTCGAGGACCTCATCGCGGAAATCTCCCTGTTCCGGCCCGGCCCGGTCGCCGCCGACATGATCAAGCCTTTCATCCTGGCGCGCCACGGCCAATGCCGCCCGCACTACCCGCACCCCGACCTGATCCCCGCGCTGAGGTCGACGTACGGCGTGATCGTCTTCAACGAACAGGTCATTAAGGTCGTCGCCACCATGACCCGCACCGACCTCGCCATGGGCGAACAGACCCGGCGCGCCCTGTCGGATCCCGAGAGCCTGCCCGTCCTGCAAGCCTGGTTCCGCAACCGGGCCACCGAGGCCGGCTACACCCCCGCCGTCATCCACGAGGTCTGGAACATCCTCAAAGCCATGGGCGCCTACGGCTTCGCGAAGTCACACGCTGTGGCCTTCGCCGTGCCCACCCTCCAGAGCGCCTGGCTCAAGGCCCACCACCCGGCCGCCTTCTACGCCGGCCTGCTCACCCACGACCCCGGCATGTACCCCAAGCGCCTGATCCTGGCCGACGCGCGCCGACGCGGGGTCACCATCTTGCCCCTGGACGTCCAGCACTCCTGCGTCGACTACCGCGCCGAACCGCTCCCCGACGACGCCGGCGGCACAGCCGGCTTCGGACTGCGCCTGGCACTGTGCGACGTCCACGGCATCAGCCACGAGCAGGCGGTGCGGATCGCCGCCGGCCAGCCCTACACCTCCATCCCCGACTGGTGGACCCGCGCCCGCCCCTACCACCCCGTCGGCCGGCGCCTCGCCCAGGTCGGCGCCCTCGACTCCCTCGCCGCCGGAGCGAACCGCCGCGAGATCCTCCGGCAGGTCGACGAACTGCACCGCAGGCATGGGCCCACCTGCGACCCGGACCAGCTCACCCTCCCCATCGACATCACGGCTACGCCCCCGACCGGCCTGCCCGACATGACCCCAGCACAGCAGCTCCAGGCGGAGCTTGCCGTGATCGGCATGGACGCGTCCCGTAACGTGATGAGCGACTTCCACCCGCTGCTGGCCGAACTCGGCGTCACCCCCGCCCACCGCCTGAGTGAGGTCGCCGCCGGGGAGAGCGTGCTGGTCGCCGGTGCCAAAGTCGCCATTTCGACGCCTCCGGTCCGCGGCTGCAGGGTCATTTTCGCGACGTTGGACGACGGCACCGGCCTGGTCGACCTCGCCTTCTTCCACGACTCGCAGGAGGCGGCCGCTTACACGTTGTTCCACTGCTGGCTCGTTGTCGTGCGCGGCACCCTCCAGCGCCGAGGTGCCCGAAGCATCAGCATCGTCGGATCCCGCGCCTGGGACCTGACCGCCCTCGCACAGGCGCACCGCGACGGCGGCACAGCGGGCATGCGCCGTCTGCTCGCCGCCGAACCCGAGACCTCGACGGGGGACCTCGACCAGCAGATCCTCCGGGACCGACCGCCGGGCGCTTCGGGCCGGCACCTGTGGCACGCCAGCCCTGGCAGCGCCGGGTGAACGCGATACTTCACCTGCGCTTCCACCAGGCACTTCGAGTGGCTCGAACCCGAACCGGGGCTGAGCGACCCCCGATCAGGGCGGGCGAGGCCGAGTGTCATCCGCGCAGTAATCACTGGCGGATACACCCCCGGGCTAAGGACAGACATGGCGCTGGGACAGCTCCGCCGACCCGACCTTATGCACGGCCGCTCAGACGTGTGGCTTGCGCGCCTCCGCCTCCTGGCCATATACGGTCTTCGCCTCGTCGATCCATTTCTGGCATTCGTCCAACGACAGGCCCTTTACCGGCGCGTGCCGCTGCTCGATCATCTCTTGAGGTGGCTCGCGCTACGGTGCTGTAGCTCCGTGATCGAGTCGACGCCGCAACTCTTGAGCATCTCCGCATGCTTCGGACCTATGCCTTTGAGATCGGCGATCGTCTCGCGCACCCGTCACCCGCCCGTCCCCAGAGACGGTGCCGCCCTGCATCGGGCGCATGTACTCGACCTCGCCGAACTCCTGGCCTGTCAGCCAGATGCACACCGCGCTGACCAGGGCGTACGGCTTCGACGAATCGCCGACAAGGGGTACCGGCGGTGACAACGTCACGCACGCCAGGGCGTGCGGGCCGCCGTCGGAACATCCCGCGGCCGCGAATGACCATGAAGACGAGCAGGTTGTCGACGCTCAGGCTGTACTCGGTCAGCGATTCGGCGAAGAATTCGCCCACGAATTACCCCGAGATTTCCCCCGGCACCTAGCGGGGGGCGTAGTCGTAAACACGTAGCAGTACTTGCAGGGCAGATCGCACCGGCTGTGAATTCTCATGGAGGTTGCCGTCACGCTGGCGACGTCACCTGCGGCCTGTTCCCCCTTTGGCAGGTCGACATCGGGCATCACGTTCCGATAGATGGCGCTGTCGCCGTCTAGTACCGGCGCAGGCAAGGGGCTCGGCCAGGACATGGCGATTGAAGCAGCGGCATGAGCTGGGTGACGTCATTGCGATTGCCGCCGGTCAGGCTGACGGCCAGCGGGATGCCGTTGCCGTCGGCGATCACGTGGTGCTTGGAGCCCGTCTTGCCGCGGTCGATCGGGCTCGGACCAGTTTTGGGCCGCCTTTCAGCGCCCAAATGTGGGAGCTGTCGATCACCGCCTTCGACCAGTCCAGTGCCCCGGCGGCGTGCAACTCGGCGAGCAACGACTCGTGCAATCGCTGCCAGACCCCGGCCTCATGCCAGTCGCGTAGGCGCCGCCAGCAGGTCATTCCCGAGCCGAAGCCCAACTCTTGGGGCAGGAACTCCCACGCGATCCCCGTGTAGAGCACGAACAAGATGCCCGACAGGACCTTGCGGTCATCCAGACGTTTGCGGCCGGGGTGGTCGGCTCGCCGGGGCACCACCGGCAGTAACGGCTCGATCCGTGCCCACAGTTCATCGGACACGATCCATGGAGGCTGTTGACCCTTCCTCACGCGCTGATCAACCGCAGAGTTGATCAACCTATTCCAAGATCCTTTTTGTTAGGAGTTCTTAGGCCAGCACGCAAATGCTGGGCGCGCCATGTACGTCAGCGCGGCCGATCACTCCTATAACCGAGACGAAGTCGACCCTGGCCCAACCAGAGGACGCCTGCTCCAGGCGTATCGGGCTGACCATCGGCGGAGTTGCCGAACGGACCGGCGCATGGGCGTGCGCTAGCATCGCGCCTGGACATCGCCGCTGGTTATGGGCCGGGCTCACCTTTGATCAGGAGAGACCCGGATCGTGGACCAGTTTGAGCTTCCCGACGACATCACCGCCCTGAACGACGAGGAGTTCAGCGCTCTCCTTGAAGGGTCTTTCGCCGCATTCGACGCCAAGAGCAACGCGTCTCAGGTCATCCCTGACGACCTGGCGCAGCTGCGCCGGTGAACGACACCCGTACCGAGCAGGCCACCGCGAACACGGTCGCCAGGCGCTACCCGGACTCGACCATGAGGCCGAAGTTCAACACGCCCTCCGGTCAGAACGCCAGCTGACCCGCGCAAACAGTGTGTCCGCCCGAACGGTCAGGCAGCCATACAGATCGGCCATCAGCGTCTCGACAGCGCACATGGTCACCCCAAGGCCGCACTGCTGTCCGGCACTTGAGCCAGGGCAACCCCATCGAGCCGGGTGAAGAGGAAGCTAAGTGAGGGCTTAGCTCATGCCAAATCTGGCTGTATCTCATCGAATTAGGTTTCATGCGCCCCTTGAGGGCATTCATGCCGTTCGTTGGATCGCGGCACCGCGCGGCAAGACGGGCGACGAGGCCCGGGACCGGCACCTTCCGAGGCCAGTAGGAGCACGAAACGGGGCGGCGCCACGGCGGCGTGGAGAAGTCACCCAACGCTGACCGCGGCAACTTGCTGGACAGCGGCAAGGCAGTGGCCACGCCAGCGGCGAGCCATCTCACGCTCTCAGCGAGAGGCGCCACGAGCGCGTCGAAAGACATGAGGGTCCAAGACGAGCAGCCCGGCGGCGGAAGGACGGCGCAGGGCGCCCGAGGCCGCCGGCGAGCAGAAGCCGAACGCGAGCCCGAAGAGGCCTACGAAGAGGAGTTCGAACCGAGCCTGAGCCTGGGGAGAGGCCGCAGCCCAGGATCGTCTCCCCGGGCCCGTGACACTTGGGAGGTGAGTCCGATGACAGAGGAACCGCGGGAGCAGGCGCCGCGTACAGCGGAGACCCAGCTTCCCACGCACAGACTGAGCCAGGAGTTCCAGAACGTGGCCACAGCGGTAACGGAGCGCGCCATGTCATCCGTCACGCAGAAGGTGGACGGGCTGGCTGGCCGCCTCGACGACTACGTGGAGCATGGCGGCTCCAGCCTGCTCGGCGCGATCACCGGAAAGCAGGGCTCTGGGCTCCTGAGCGCGGTGACCGGCAGGCTGACCGGCGGAGAGGGTGGCAAGGGGCTGCTGCAGAGGGTCACCGACAAATTCGGGGCGGGTGGATCAGGCCTGCTTGGAGCGATCACGGGAGGGGAAGGCGGCGGCCATCCCGTGCGGGCGGCCCTGATGACGTACGCCAAGGAAAAGGTCAAGGGCATCTTCGGCGGCGGTAAAGGCGGCAAGGGGGGCAAGGGCAAGAAGCTGAAGGTGACGAATGTCGTCGAGTCGCTCGACATCGGCGCCCCTCTGCGCGTGGTCTACGACCAGTGGACGCAGTTCGAGGACTTCCCGAGCTTCATGAAGAAGGTCGAGACGGTCGAGCAGAAGTCCGACGAGAAGCTCGGTTGGAAGGCCCAGGTCTGGTGGTCCCACCGCACGTGGGAGTCGACGATCGTCGAGCAGGTCCCCGACAGCAGGATCATCTGGCGGTCCCAAGGGGCGAAGGGCCAGGTGGACGGCGCGGTGACGTTCCACTCGCTGACGCCCGACACGACCCGCGTCCTCCTCGTGCTGGAGTACCACCCGCAGGGCCTGTTCGAGCACACCGGCAACCTGTGGCGCGCCCAGGGCCGGCGGGCCCGCCTCGAGTTCAAGCACTTCAGACGGCACGTCATGACGAACGTCCTGCTGCACCCCGACGAGATCGAGGGCTGGAGAGGCGAGATCCGCGACAGCCAGGTCGTCAAGGACCACGAGACTGCCCTGCGTGAGGAGCAGGAGCGCGAGGGCCGCGAGGAAGAGGAAACGCCCGAGGCCCCAGAGGCGGCCGAGGAAGCCCCCGAAGAGGAGTTCGAAGAGGAAGAGGAGGCCTCCGAGGGTCGTGAGGAAGAGGCTCCCGATGAAGAGGAGTCGTACGAGGAGGAGGAGCCCGACGAGGAGGAGCCTGAGCGGGAACGCAGGCCCGCGTACGCGGGGGCCGCATCACGGGACAGGCCGGCCGCCGGAGCGGCCCGCAGGCCTACTGCGGAGCACCGCTCTCGGGAGACCGGAAGCGGGGAGACCGAGGGGAGGCAGCGCCCGGTCCGACGCCGCCCCCACGCCCGGGAGCAGGCAGGCTCCGAACACCGGCGTGGCGGCGAGTGAGCCGACGGACGAGCGCAGGAGGGGAAACGCGTCCGACTGGGCCCTGATCCGCGACAAACCTAGGTCGCGATCGCGGCCCTGCCCTCCTTCACCTGCTGCTCGGCGATGCCCAGTTAGAGCATCCCGAGTTCGGCGTCCGTGTGTGATGACGGGCTGGCGATCGCCGACCAGGCCGTGCGAGCGCCAGTTGGTCTTGATGAGAGATTTCGGTCCGTCTTTACGGGTATGCCGACTGGACCCGAAAGGAGAACACAGTGGGCGATTCCCGTGCGGCTGCGAAGACGGCAGCGGAGAACGACGTCGTCGATCTCCTTCTTCGGCAGCACGCTGCGATCAGAGACCTGTTCGACGAGGTGAGGAACGCGCCGGCCGATCAGCGTGTGGAGCCGTTCCGACGGCTGGTGCGCCTGCTGGCCGTGCACGAAACGGCCGAGGAAGAGATGGTCCACCCATACGTCAGCCGAAGGATCGAGGGTGCAGGCGCAATGGTTGACGATCGCCTGGCAGAGGAGAACGAGGCCAAGCACATGCTCACCCAGCTCGACCGCATGGGCCCGGCCGACCCGACGTTCATGCAGAATCTAGACATCCTCCGCGTGGCCGTGCTCGAGCACGCGCGCGCGGAAGAACGCTATGAGTTCCCCCAGTTGCGAGCCATGACCACAGACGCCGAACGCCATGTGATGGCCGTCGCCGTCAGGATGGCCGAGTCCATGGCGCCGACACATCCCCACGCCGGCCTCGAGTCCGCCGTGGACAACCTACTCATGGGACCACCGCTAGCAATCATGGATCGAGTCCGCGACGCCATCCGTAAGGTGACCAAAAAGGACGCCTGACCTGCGGGCCAGTCACACGCGATACGGCTCGCGCATGAGGCGCGAGCCGTACGTTTGTGCGACTCAGTGCCGCTTAAAACGCCCTGGCATCTCGCGACGCCCATCCTCACGTCGCCTTTGGCCTAATCGGCGATTCCTGGCGCTGGCCAGCCCCCGGGGCGGTGAACCAGGCCACCTGTCACCGAGTTCCGGCTACGTGAAGGACGCCACCAGTGACACTCCTGGCGTTTTGGCCTAAGGACGGTCGTCGTGCCGTCTCCAGGTGCCGGCTTTCGCCAGACCCCGAGCAAGCATGTAACCGATGGTAAGGAAGGTGATGTAGCGGATGGCCTGATCGGCTCCGAAGGGGTCACCTCCGGGGCCGCGAGTGTCGTCGTTGACCACGAAGGCCGTGACGATAACCGCGATGACCGCGGCGATATAGGCCATGAACTCTGTCGTCCTGAATGCCGGCCGTGTCTCCGTCGACTCTCTGGCGTAGGATCCGGCGCCTGAACGGCCGGATGCATGGCTTGACAGGCCGTGAGGAGTGTCCATGATGTTGTTCTCCCTCGCTCATGGCGGGAGGTGGACTGGGGCGGCTCTCAGCGAGCGCTCACCAGCTCACCGTCCCGACGTAATCTTCGGCCCGCTCCCCCTGCTGCCCGCGCTCCTGCTCCGGCAGGCCTTGCAGACCTTGCTGGGCCTCCTCGATACGCAGGGCAACCCCGAGCGCGAAGAACGTGGGCGCCCACTCGCCGACGAACAGGCCCCAGCGGTCGGCCCGGTCCGTATCCGCCCGTTCCCCGAAGTAGGACGCCACCCACGCGGCGACGGACATACCGATGGACGCGACTCCCGCGATGTACATCATCTCGGAGCGCAATCCGATCTTTTGCAGTGCGCGGATCACATTTGCCCCCTTAGGGTCGCTTCGTTTGGGTGCCCCGTACCCGGACCTACCACCCAGTAACATGATGTTGGAGCCTTGACCTGCAGCGATGGTCACAGAACGCGCCTCCCCGTAGCTACATCCATCCAGGAGCCTGACCAGGCAGGTGTGCGGAGCGCGCAGCGGTGCTGCTGGAGGGCGAGCATCCGCCGCACATGCATCCAGCCATGAGCCCTTTGGCGATTACTGATCGAACCGGTCTCCCCGTACACGCTGGTCGCCCACGGCACTCGGTGGCCTGTCCGCCACGACGACGACCCCGCCTGATGTGGACCCTTCCGGTTGATCGGCCCACCCGCACTTCGGTCATGCCTTATCATCCGGTTTTTGGGTAGACGTTGCGAAACACGCGCTGGATCGGGGCATAAGAACATCTCGCGGGAGTCATTGCGATTTGTCATGCGGTCCGCCTACCACGCAGGATGCGTTTCAGCTGGACCTGGAAGGCCTTGAACAGTTCGCTGTTAGACACCCCCGCTGGAGGCCGTTAGAGACTTCGGTCACCTCAAATGATCGTGAGGTTTGACCGTCGATGGGTTCTTCCGGTTGGAGGCCACCATGAAGTTGCCGATGCCTAGAGGCCCCATTACCGATCAACTGTTGTTCGAGCTCAGGGCCGCTCCGCACCCGTTCACCATCAAGTCCGCGCACAGCGCGGATTCCGCCATCGGCGACGAGGATCTTCAGCTCGCGCTATTCGCCTGCTACGAGTTGCACTATCAAAGTTTTGACGGGGTGGATGACGAGTGGGAGTGGTACCTGTCCCTGCTGGCACTGCGGGAGAAACTAGAGGAACGCTTCACCCAGAAGTTGGCGCAGCTTGTTCCGCTTCGGCCTCATGTGTCGGCAGCGAGCATGCCGCAAGAACTCAAGCAGTTGGTCGCCAGGGCGGACAGCGGGCCACCCTTGTCGGGCTTTCTCCATAAGTCAGCCAGTCTCGAGCAGTTCCGTGAATTTGTCATGCATCGCTCGATCTATCACTTGAAAGAGGCCGATCCGCACACTTGGGGTATCCCCCGGCTGCGTGGTCCTGCCAAGGCCGCGCTGGTGGAGATCCAGGCAGACGAGTACGGCGGTGGCCGAGCCGAGCGCATGCATTCGGAGCTGTTCCGCACCACCATGCACGCGCTGGAGCTCGACGACTCCTACGGTGCCTACCTGGACCAGGTTCCGGCGGTCACCCTGGCGATCAGCAACGTCATGTCGAAGTTCGGACTGCACCGGCGATACCGCGGCGCACTGCTGGGCCATCTCGCGGCTTTCGAGATGACCTCCTCACTACCGAACTTCAAATACAGCGAGGGCCTGCGACGGTTGGGTGGCGGCGCGACGGCTCGCCGCTTCTACGACGAGCACGTGCAGGCTGACGCCGTACACGAACAGATCGCCGTACACGACATGTGTGGCAGTTTCGCCGATGCGCATCCCAATTTGGCCGGTGACATCTTGTACGGTGCCGGCTGCGCTCTGACCCTGGATCGGATGTTCGCCGAACACGTCATGAACTGCTGGACCAAAGGCGTCACCTCGCTGCGTGAGGAGTATCCGGAAGCGGGCCCTCGATGAATCTGGAGTACGTCCTGCCATTGCGGTGGGATGACGACGCGGGCTTGGAGGAACTCACCACCTATTTACGCTGGTTGAGCGGCCATGCGCAGATCATCGTCGTCGACGGATCCCCCGCCCGTCTCTTCCATCGCCACGCAAACCGCTGGAGAGGGCTCCTGCATCATGTGCGGCCCGACGGCGACCTCAGCACGGCCAATGGCAAGGTGGCCGGTGTCCTCACCGGCATGCGCATGGCCCGGACGGAGGCCGTCGTCATCGCCGACGATGACGTGCGCTACGACGCGACGGGGCTTGCTCGCGTCAAAGCCCTGCTGGCGAGGGCCGACCTGGTCCGGCCCCAGAACTACTTCTTCCCTCTGCCCTGGCACGCGCGGTGGGATACCTCCCGAACGCTACTGAACCGCGCCCTCGGCACCGACTACCCCGGCACATTCGGCGTACGAAGATCATTGTTCACTCGGATGGGCGGCTACGACGGTGACGTGCTCTTTGAGAACCTCGAGCTCATCCGCACCGTCAGAACCTATGACGGCGTCGAATCCCACCCACACGATCTTTACGTACGCCGCCTGCCGCCCGATGCGAGGCGGTTCTGGTCTCAACGAGTCCGCCAGGCCTACGACGATCTGGCGCAACCTGCCCGCATGACATGCTTCCTTGCCATACTGCCGAGCGTTGCCATTCTGCTCACCCGCAAGCGCTACCACTCTGTTCTCATCGGTGCCGCACTCGCGGCGGGCCTGGCCGAAGCCGGCCGCCGCCGAGCCGGAGGGCGCCGCGTGTTCCCCGTCACGTGCAGTCTGTTCGCCCCTGTCTGGATCCTCGAGCGGGCTACCTGCAGCTGGCTCGCCCTAGCCACACGCCTCGCCTACGGCGGAATCCCCTACGCAGGCCACCGAATACGCGTGGCCGCGCACTCCAAGCGCGAACTTAGAGCGCGCCGTCAGCTCGGCACGTCCGAATCGCCTGGGGCCCGGAACCCGGTGGCCTTGTGCGAACCATCACAGAACGGCTTCACCGCCGACCGCCCGCACCGGCACAGCGCCACCGTCGCCCTACCCGGATCGATCGCACGTCCGTCCTGAGTCACCAGACGGAAAGGCCCACGCACCAGCAACGGGCCATCCTCACAGAGAGTCACCGTCGCCGGGCCGTCGTCTCGTTTCATAGACGCCGTGTCCCCCACTACTTCGGCGGCAAACCAGACTGCTGGCGCCTGACCCAGTGCTGGGCTGGGTGGTCAAATTAGCGCCGGCACAGTGCAGCGAGTCCTACGAGTGATCAGGCGGACGTCGGGCGTTCGTATCCCTCGTCTCCGCCGTGGACCTTGGTGTCCGGATCGTTCTCCGGCTGACCGGCCGGGTCGGTGGGAGAGGGGGCGAACTCCTCGGCGAAGTCAGGCTCGTCGTGGTCGTCCTCCTGCTCGGCACGGCGATCCGCAAGCGGGATGTCCCTGTCATCTGGCTCTTTCGTCATGGTTCCCCCAAAGATTTCCCGGTGCGTAGCCGTGGTCGCCGCGACCCCATCAGAAAGGTCATATACGCCGAAAGGCGATTACCCCACAAGTCCACAGGCATTCGCGCCACTCGCCTCGCTGCCCGTAACGCCTCCCACCTAGCGCTCGCGCTGACAGGTACGTCTCCGACGCCCCAGACGGCCGGCGCTCGGAGCCGACCAGCTGAATCTTGCAGGCCGAGTGCCGATTTTGCGGTGAGGATGCCGAGCTCGTCGAAGGCAAGAAGAGGGCGGCCCTGGCTGACCTGTACCGCTCGCCGCCCGGTCGGCCAAGTGCAAAATATGGCACTTTCATGAATGCCCCATAAGGATGGCCCCTTCTCGAATGGGTACCCGCAGGTGAAAGCCGAACCCCATCGGAGGTGACGGATCATGACACGAATGGGTTTGACCGGGCGATCGGATGTGGCGGAACAACGTGAGACCTACGACCGGGCAGGGTCCAACGCTCCCTCGCAGATCGGGGACGGATTAACTCTGCTGGCAGGCCTGTACTTGGCGATCTCGCCGTGGGTCGTGGGATTCAACGGGTTCAGGAACCTGACGATCAACAACCTCATCGTCGGCCTGGCCGTTGTCGCGCTCGCGATGGGCCTCGCTTCCGCCTTCGGCCGCACGTACGGTGTGAGCTGGCTCGTGCCCCTTCTGGGCATCTGGACGATCCTCGCGCCCTGGGTGATCCGCGGGCGACCCGCCACCACCGACACCGTCTGGAACAACCTGGTGACCGGTGCAGTCATCGCTGTGTGCAGTTTTGCAGCCATGGCCGCTGCCCTCCTCCAACGAAAGAAGCAGTGAAGCGCTCCGACCTCGATGGAGAAGAACTCAGGGGTGATCCAACGGTCTCGTTGGGCGGGTGTTGAGCGTAGTAGCGGCTTCATGCTCGTCGGGCGGGACGTTGCGAATGGCGGAGTGCAGGCGGGTGGTGTTGAACCAGTCGATCCATTCGGTGGTGGCCAGTTCGACTTCTGCCAGGCTGCGCCAGGGTCCGCGGGGTTTGATGAGTTCGGTCTTGTAGAGGCCGATCTGGGATTCCATCAGTGCGTTGTCCAGGGCGTCGCCGACAGTGCCGATGGGCGCGTCGAGACCCGCGGACAGCAGGTGGGCGTCGAAGCGGAAGAGAGGTGTATTGTTCCGGGGGCACCTCATGTACGCCCCACGCGGTTAGCACGTCTGTTGGCGAGCAGCATGCCGAGCAGAGCAACGGTCATCCACACTGCCACGTAGGCCCATGCGGCGTTGGGTGAGATGAAGGTCCACAACAGACCCGCAATCGCGCTGGCGGCGAAGTTCCCCAGAGATTGAACGGTGGCCAGCAGGCCGAAGGCTGACCCGCGCAGAACGGCGGGGGCTAGGGCTGCGACGGCTGCATGTTCGGCGGTCTCGACGCATCCGATGGCGAGTCCTGCGGCGATGAACGGCGGAGCCAACAGCAAGTAGCTGGTGGTGTCGAACGCCAGGGCGGCATAAGCGATGCCGAACAGGGCGACACCCGCGGCCATGACCAGGCTGGCGCCGCGCGCGCCGAGTCGGTCGGAGGTGTGGCCGGCAGGGACGGATGCCAGGGTCGCGGCGATGTTGTAAGCGACATACAAGCCCAGGGCGATGCTGGTTGCCGTCTGGGTTCCGTGCGCGGGGGTGAGCTGTTGGGTGGCGCGCAGGATTAGCAGAGTCGCGGCGACGTTGCCGACCTCGAACGCGGTGATTGCTCCGAGCAGACGGCCCAGGTCGCCACGAAGAACAGGGCGGACTTGTAACCGGACGGGGATGCGCTCGCGTACGGCCGGTTGGGCAGCTCGGCGGATGGCGTAGACGATGGCCAGCGCGGCGAGGATGCCGGGGATGACGGAGATGAGCATCGCGGTCCGGACGCTGAAGATGGCGACCAAACCCAGGGCGAGCAAGGGTCCGCCGATGGCTCCAAGGTTGTCCATCGCCCGCTCGAATCCGTAGGCCCGGCCGTACGCCTTGGCAGGCACTGCTCGACGGCCGAGCGTCGGGCAATGCGCAGGTTGCGCAGCGCTTCGACCTGCCCGTCGCACTGCTTGGGGGTGCCGGTGCGGTGCTGAGCGAGCGCGGCCCGGGCGGCGGCCACGGCATCGACGGGATCGGACTTGCCCTGCCTGCGGCGGGCCTTGCAGTCGGGCCTGTCGACCTCGACCATCGCCACGCCCTGGGCGTCCAGGTAGCGGGCCAGGCCGGCCCCGTAGGCGCCAGTGCCCTCGATCCCGACCAGGACCACCGTGCCGAAGGCACGCAGCCAGGCCAGCAGGGTGGCATACCCGGCGGCGGTGGCGGGGAACTGCTCGGTGCCCAGCACCCGCCCGGCGCTGTCGAGTGCGGCGGGGGAGCCGGGGGTGCGACCCGCGGCAGATGAGGTTGATTGATCACGGCGTCGGCCTATGTGCTGGCCGGTTTGCGCCAGGCTCCGTATACGGTGCAGGTCATGCGAGCCCTGCAGTGCGCCCGTTTCGGCGGCCCCGAAGTTCTGAACCTTGTCCATGTGTCGGAGCCGGTGGCAGTCGATGGGCAACTGCTCATCGATGTAAGCGCGGCAGGAGTCAACTTCGCCGATACCAGCCGCATCGCCGGGTCATATCATCCGGCACCCGAGCTACCGTTCATCCCCGGCACGGAGGTGGTCGGGCGGACGGCTGACGGCCGTCGCGTGCTCGCGCCGATCTTCGGCGGTGGCGGCTTCGCTGAGCGTGCGGTCGTCGAAGACGCGGACGCCGTGGTGGTGCCCGATGGGGTGGGCGACGCCGAGGCACTCGCGCTTCTCGTCCAAGGACTGACCGCCTGGCATGTACTGAAGAGCTGCGCGCGGATGTGCCGTGGCGAGACGGTCGTCGTCAACGCCGGGGCCGGCGGTGTCGGCTCGCTCGCTGTGCAGCTCGCCAAGCACTTCGGTGCTGGGCGTGTCATCGCGACAGCCTCCACGGACGCCAGACGCGACCTGGCGCTCTCGCTCGGCGCGGACGTCGCCGTGTCCGGCGACGCGGACGGTTACGCCGAGCGGGTCCTCGACGCCAACGACGGCATGCCAGTGGACATCGTCCTCGAATCGATCGGCGGCCGCGTGTTCAGCGCCGGCCTCGATATCCTGGCGAATTTCGGACGTTTGGTCACCTTCGGCAATGCCTCCCGCGAAGGCCGTCCGCCCGTCGACCCGGGTGCCCTCGCGGACCGCAACACCGCCGTAATGGGCTTCTGGCTGCGACCGGCCCTCACCGTTCCCGGCACCTATGCGGAGCCGTTAACCGAGATGTTCGCGCTCACCGCTGCCGGAGCGCTGAAGCCGATGGTCCATGCCGCATATCCCCTTGAGGACGCCCGCCGTGCCTTCGAGGATCTCCTCGCCCGCAGAACCACCGGCAAGGTAACCCTGCGTCCCTGAGCTTTGAGCCAACATCGAGCCAAGACGCCGATCGGGCCCGCTCTGCCCAAGCAACCTTCGGCAGCCCAGCGAATGTCGTCACTCAACTGCGCCGAGGGGACCCCCTCTTCTCGGCAGAAGAGGAAGTGTCGCCAGCCTCGCCGTGATCATGTAAAGCATCAGGCGGGGCCGAAGCGTCAAGCATCAACCGAGGCCCGACACCCCTGCTGTGGTTCTGTCCTACCTAGACGCCCGCTCGGCGGCAGAACCGGATGACCGGAGTGGCGCCCATACTTGGAGCATGACCAACCAGAACGACGACCTTCCCGTGCTGGTTATCGACGGAGCAGACTTCTCCGACTTCGACGGCTTTGCCCGCGAGTTCTCGCGGCTGCTCTGCAACTACACGTGGCGGGGAAATCTGGATGCCTTCAACGACATTCTCCGAGGGGGTTCGGGACGCCCGAGAACGGATGGGTGCTGAGGTGGCTCAACTCTGGCTCATCTCGGGCCGCGCTTGGCTACGAAGCGACAGCCCTACGGCTGGAGGGGCTCCTCACCTGCCATCCGTCGAACCGTTCGAATATCGAGGCCAGGATCAGCAGCGCGCGGCGCAGCGAGGGTCCGACCCTGTTCGACGATCTCGTCGAAATCATCCGCGACCACGGCCCAGGCGGTAACGAGTCCGAAGACGGCGTCCTCCTGGAGTTGGTCTAGGTACTGGGCGGGGCGGATCCCACGGCTGGCGGACCGTACCTTGTCGAGGCGCAGCGACACCCGCTTATCGGCCATGAGCGGACGTATGCCACTCCCGCTGCCAAGAGCCTTCAGCCCGGCGGTGAAGAGTAGGTGTCCCCAGCCTCGCCGTGATCATGTAAAGCATCAGGTGGGGCCGAAGCGTCAAGCATCAACCGAGGTCTGACACAGAACGCCGCAGTGTGTCCTACCTCGGTTGATGCTTGACACGGCGACTTCGGTTGATCGGTAATCGATTGGCGTGTCGAGCGGGTCAGAGATCAATAATGCTTCCCTCGTCGGCGAAGGCCTCCACCGCGGCTAGGAACTCCTCGAGGAAGTTGCGTAGTGCCACCACTCCAGCAGCTGCACGCCGGGATGCCTCCGCTGAACGGCGACAGGCTGTCGACCACGAGCCTGCGCGCGTCGTCCGCCTCACTGGGGCCACCAGGTCACCCCTCGCCCTTGTCCCGGCGCGAGGCACGTCGGTGCCCGGCCCGTCGTCGTCCTCGTCCTCGTCCTCGAACAGCGGGAAGTTGTCCGCCACCTCATCGTCGTCGCTGCCGTCGACCGCCGCCACCCGACGCGACGTGCCCGCCGCAAGCTCCCCGATCCGCACCCTGCGTTGGTCAGGCGGCAGACCGGCGAACTCGGCCAGCTGCACCGTCAACGCGTTACCACGTGCACCCATGATCGCGATCGTCTCGGTCGGGTCGCCGAACAGGCCCCGCCGCATCCGCAGCGTCGTCTCGGCCAGCTGGGTGAACTCGTTCCATGTCATCCCATGTCATCCGGTCAGGGTTCAGGTGGGCCCTGGCCGAACGTGCCGGTCATCGCCCGCAGGATCTTCTCGCTGCTGCCGTGCAAGGCGTTGGGCGCGAGCTGCTTCGCCTTGATCTGGTCGGGGGTTAGGCCGGTGACGTCGACCAGGACGTGGATGCGAGTGACGGCGGCGGCCCGGGCCGCCCGGGTGCGGTGGTGGCCGGACGCGTCGGATGTGCGTCGACCATTAACAAGCTGTCACGTGTTGGTCGAAAGCACGGCAAAGGGTGCGGTACGGATACGGCCCCGATGGCGGGACGGGTATCTAACCCTTCTGTCGGGGCATACCGGCGTGCTGGGGAACGGCAATTGGCGGGTCGCGGCATCGGAGGCGCGGCCATCCTCCACGGCATTCCGGCCGCGCGAGCGTCCAAGGAGAGCGGCGAGGCCATGGAGGGCGGGCGACTGCCCAGAGGCAGGCGGGGTTCCCGGGTGGCCGAGATCATGCGGAACGGGTCGGAGCAGAAGATGCTGCGCTTCCTCGTCTGGACCGAGCGTGTGGTGCTCTATCTGGTGTCGCTCATGCTGCTCGTCGTCGCCGCGGCCGTCATCGTCTTCATGTGGATCACAGTGGCGTAGAGCTCCGGATCGTGGACGACCAAGACGATCATCGTCATCGAAGAATTGCTTCTCGTCCTCATCATTCTGGAGATCTTCGTCACCGTTCTGGCACATCTCGAAGGCGGGCGGCTCCAGCTGGAACCTTTCATCATCGTGGGCGTCATC
>Ga0310811_10005491_pt1 | contig 16041 bp, 18 predicted proteins | sample YCmetagenome_FD_207642 | JGI IMG/M metagenome (GOLD analysis project Ga0310811, IMG submission 207642) | Soil microbial communities from experimental microcosm in Duke University, North Carolina, United States - YC | ecosystem: Engineered > Artificial ecosystem > Soil microcosm > Unclassified ...
GCAAGGGGGATGTCGCTTACCCAGGAAAACAGCCGTTCGGGGCTTGTCGGACGCCCGTCCAAAGCCGCAGATCCCGCAGCCTCAATGATCCGCTGCCGCCGCTGATGTGCGGTACGAAGATAGGGAACGTCCAGGATTCCAGCGGTTTCGCCGCAACATGCCCCAAAGTCTATAAGACTTTGGACAAACGACATTTTCTCACGGCCCACGGAACACCAATAGAAATTGAATCGTTCAGAATGTATATCCTAGCGGTGCTAAAGTTACCAATCGGCGATGACGGAGATAGGGCTTGGAAAATTAGCCCGCAGTGCGGGCTCTCCAAATGGCATAGGACGGCCACGGCACGCCACCGCCCCGACCGGCCAGGGCAGGGGAGGGCCCTCCCCCAAAAGGCGCGTGATGTGCTCGCCCTGATGATGAGGACCCGCTGAATGACGGAGGCAGGATCTTGCCTTCCGGCTGGCGCCGGTTCGTGATCGCTACACGGCACCCGGGCGTCCAGCCAGGGCCGTTTCTCAGGACCTGCTGACCTTAAACCGTCTCCGTGGCCGCGCTCGCCCCGCGCTTGGCCAGCAATATCCGACGAAGCCAATTCTGCGCTGGGCGCTCAAACGCGTAGTAAAGCGCCAGCGAAACCATGGCGATAAGCAGCAGGTAAAGGCCAAAGGTGAGGCGCGATAAAAAAACCGTTCTACCCCAGCCTGTCATGTCAACAAGCTGGACCAGGATCAGTTGTATCGGGAAGTGGACCAAGTACGACGAATAAGTCAGGTTGCCTAAAAAGCTCAGCCTGCGCACCACAGCGGCTTTTCCGATGCAAGCAAAAGCAAGTACCAGCCACATCGCGGAAAGCAGCACGCCAAAGGTGCCCAAATGAATATGGCGAGCGGCCGCGCTCAGCATGATGGCGGCGACCATCATCAGGGCGCCGATAGCCCAACCCGTTCGCCAGAGCCAGTAGGCCAAGCCTCCGGCAAAGAAGAAAGAAAGACATTCCCAGACAAAATCGCTGATGGGCGTTTGCAAGACAAAAGGCACTGCAAATGCACCGATACACGCGACAAAAGCCGGGATCGGTCGACCGCCAGCCCGGAGGGCGATGAAAAAAAACCCTATATAGACCAGCACTTCCACAGAAACGCTCCAGACCGGCCCGTTGAAGCTGTAGGGTTCTTTCGCCAGCCAGTTGGAAGCGAAGAAGAGATGTTCCAGAAATGCCCGTGGGGAATTGTCGCCATAGATGAAATACGACCCGTGTGACCGAAGGTAAAAAAACTGAAGGACCGCGACCGCAATCAGGGTGACCAGGTGCAACGGATACAGCCTTGAGAAGCGGTTTACCGCGAACCTCCAGAGGCCGATGTCGCCGGCCCGAATCCAGTCAGCGTACCGCCAATAAAAGATGAAGCCCGAGATCGCCCAGAACGCTTCAACGGCTGATGCGCCGTGCGTATAAATGAGTTGAAGCGGCACGTAGAATGGAAGATGGGGGTGAACCGAGGCAGCGGTCGCCAGATCCAACACACCCCGGAAAACCAGGTGCCGATAGTGAAAAATCAGGATGGAAACCGCGCAGAGAAAGCGCAGAACTTCGATCCCGTGGAGTTCATGTTGATGCCCGCGCTCAATCTTCCCAGCGGCGACGGCATTCTCCGAGATGTTCGCACGCGATGCCATTTTGCCTCGCAACCGAACCTTTGATTGGCCTGGTTACATTCAAAGCTGTCGGGCGTGATGTGCGAGGAACGCTTTGATTGCTGTATTGGGTGACCGCCCGGCGCCGACAATCATTGTACGGAATGTATGAACGCCGGCTAAAGCATATTCTCCCCAACATGGCGCGCGGTGGATCGTCCGCGGTGACATCCTTCCTTAAACTCAATCCAGGCAAGGCTCTCGCACCAGGGCGTGATCTCCCAGCCGGTCGGATATGCCCGGCCGGCCTGATCAAAGGCGATAACCATTTACCATTTGCGCAAAATCCAGGTACGACCAGCGCCCCTTCGTGTGATATTATTTTATGTACTGTTCGTAATAAACCAAGTGGTTGCATCTGGCCGGCCATGATCACCGCCCGGGTTGGGATTATCGCTTGAGCCACGGGGCAAAGCCCAGCGATCAGGCGGCGACCCGGTTACAGCCCGCGGGGACGCACTGCGCGTTGACGTCGTCCTTTCAGTTTTTCCAATAAAGCAACAGGGGGATCCGCAGTTCGTGAGCAACACCCGCAAACCCCTCTATGTCACCCAACCCTTCCTGCCGCCGTTGGAGGAATTCACGCCGTATCTGCGGGAGATTTGGGATTCCAAGTTCATAACCAACGAAGGCCCGTTCCACCAGCAGCTGGAGGCGGCGCTGGCGGGGCATCTGGGCGTCGGTCACTTGGCCTTGTTCACCAACGGCACGCTGGGGCTGGTAACCGCGCTGCAGGCACTGCGTATCAAGGGCGAGGTGATCACCACGCCTTATTCGTTCGCGGCGACGGCTCACTCCATCCTTTGGAACGGCCTGACGCCGGTGTTCGCGGATATCGATCCGCGCACCTGCAATCTCGACCCGGAAGCGATCGAGGCCGCAATCACGCCGCAGACAACCGCCATCATGCCGGTGCATTGCTACGGCACGCCCTGCGATGTGGAGCGTATCCAGCGCATCGCCGACACCTATGGCTTGGCAGTCATCTATGACGCGGCGCACGCGTTCGGGGTGCAGCACAAGGCAAGCAGCCTGCTGAACCATGGTGACCTGTCGGTGCTGAGTTTTCATGCCACCAAGGTGTTCACGACCATCGAAGGCGGCGCGATCGTTTGCGGCGACGCCAAGACCAAGCAGCGGATCGATTATTTGAAGAATTTCGGCATCGTCGATGAAGTCACGGTGATGGCGGCCGGCATCAATGGCAAGATGAACGAGGTCCAGGCCGCTTTCGGTCTGATGCAGCTGCAGCACGTCGACCGGCTGATCGCACGCCGCGCCGAGATCGCTGCGCTGTACCACCAGCGCTTGGCGGGCGTGCCGGGCATCCGCCTGATGGACACGCTGCCCCAGACCCAGCCGAACCACGGCTACTACCCGATCTTCATTGATGCGCCTTTTCCGATCTCGCGCGACGAGATGTACCAGAAGTTCCGGGAGCAGGGGATCTTCGCTCGTCGCTACTTCTACCCGCTGATTAGCGACATGCCGATGTATCGCGGTCTGCCCAGCGCCGCCCGCGACCGGCTGCCCAACGCAGCCATGATTGCAAAACAGGTGCTATGCCTGCCGATCTATCCTGCGTTGACCGATGAGGAGGTTCATCGCGTGGCGGACATCATCCTGCGTGTTCAGGTGGGCCATGAAGCGACCGCCGCCTGACGAGTTCGTGGCCGCTGCGGCGATTGTCTCCGGCCCACGACCGCTGGCGTACGTGACCCCGTTCACGATGACCACCAATGCCTACATGGAGATGCAGAAGGCCCTGCTTGGCGAATGCGGCTTCGAGCCGCGGCCTCTCTCGATACGCCACTTGCTGCTCGAAGGTGGCTGGCGCGGACTGCTGGATCGCCGCAACGTCGTGATGGCGCAATGGATCGAAATGCGGGCGTTTCGCTGGCGCGATTCGTACCCCAGACTGTCGCCCAGCGGGATGCTGGTATTCCTGTTCTATCTTCTGACGCTCAAGCTCGCCCGGGCCAGAGTGATCTATGTGGTGCATGACCATGCGGTACACGATACCGCCGGCTTCGGACGCAAGGTCTCGCGCTGGCTGATAGCGTGGTGCCGCCGCACAGCAGATCTCCGTGTCGTTCATGATGCGCAGGCCGCAGCGCTCTACGGCGCCACCTATCTGCCCCACCCATTATTCTGGGACAGTCCCGGTGCCCCCGCCTGCCCACCCCGCGAGCCGGCGCCGCTCGCACCACTGCGATGCGCTATGTTGGGCGCGATCCGTCCCTACAAAGCCATCGACACGGTGCTGGAGGCTTGGCCGCCGGGACGGTCACTGACGATTGCGGGACGCGCCAAGCCAGACCTGCTCGACCGTCTTTTGCAAATCGTCGGCCAGCGCGGCCTGGAAAGCGATGTCGTCATCGATCCGACCCACCAGAGCGACCAGGCGTTTTCCGAGCGCATCGAATGGTGCGACGTGCTGATCCTGCCACACGCCAGCGAGAGCGCGCTGGTCAGCGGGGCTTTTTTTGAAGCCATCGGTCGGGTGCCGTGGCTGATCGCCCGGCGCTCGAGTTTCATCGATTGGGCGGCGCAGCACTTCCCACAGGTGCTCCCCTTTGACTCTCCGGCCGAGCTGCCCAGCTTGCTGGCGCAGATTGATATCGTCCGGCAGCGCACGCCCGTAGACCTCGCTCAGGTGCGGCAAGGCGCATTGCGGCACTTCGGATGGTCGCATTGCCGTGATATGTGGGCCGCATTCTTGTCGGCGGACGCGAGAGTGCCGAGCAGCGATTTGTAGCGCGCCACCGGCTTTCCGGCACGCAGATTCACATGAATGCGGGATTGTACATGATGCAATCAATTTCATGCAGGTCGGGAAAGTGCCCCTTGTTGTTGGGAACCAAGGCAGACAGTTTAAAACCCTTGCTGCGGTAAAGCGCCAACGCCTCTGAAAAGCCGAGGCTGTCCTCATACAATGGCGTAAGACCCAGTTCGCTTTGCAGGCCGACAAAGTTCATCAGGCATTTGTCCGCGCCCGCCACCACCTGAAAATCGTGGCCTTGCGTATCCATCTTCAGAAACGGCCGGGAAAAGCCAAACTGCGCCCTCAGGCCTGGAAACAACTCGTTGAGCGTAGCGGTAGTCACCTGTATCTGGGTCTCGATGACATTCATGTCCCGAAATATTGTCGTGGCCGTGTTGTCCGGCGCATGAAGCGAGCTGAATTGATCGCTTTTCATGACGTTGAACACGATACTGCGAATTTCCGAATCCAGCGCGGTCTGTCTCACGATCCATTGGCGGTCCGCCTTTGCGGCCTCTTGCAGCTTCTGGAAGGCGTTGGGATTGGGTTCGAACGATATTATCAGGCCGCGATATCCTATCTGCCTGAGTCGCTTTCCATATTGCCCAACATTGGCGCCCACATCGAAGACGCAATCAACGCGAAACGCGGAAAGGAACTGCGTCAACACCTCCGGCTCGATCAGCTCCCAGGCCCCCCCGGTCTTGCTGATGTTGAGGCCGGTTATTTGCGCGAACCGGGCCGCCAGTCGGCGAAGCAAAGACGTCATTGCGATGACCCCCTTCGAGGACCATATGGTCCGCGGCTCAAGCTGGTTCAGCCACCGGCAGGCCCGCAGTGCGCCGATGCATCCGCGCGACGTACAACGCTAGCGGTGCGGGCGCCAATTCTACCGCCAGCACCCAGAAAATGAGAGCCACCTTGCGTGATGTCGGCCACACTGGCCAGCGCCAAATCGACGTTATGAGGTAGCGCAACTTGCCATCCGGCTGCGCCTTGATTTGTCGGCTTAATTCGGGTTCGCCGAAGCGACGGCAAAGCGCCAATGTGCGGACTTCCCAGGGCGCCAGCCACAGCGGCGTATGACGCGGCTGACCTGTGCGTGCCAGGCCGGCCAGCACCTCTTTTTTGCCGGCCATGATACGCTCGAATTCGGCACGCAGCCCGCTGGGGGAGTTGTTGAAGACAAGACCACCATCGTTGGCCGGCCGATGCACGCGATAGGCACCCAGTGATTGCTCGATCGAGACCACCACGCCATGGGCCGGGGCGAGCAGGATGGGGATCGAATCCGCCCCGGTGCGCCACGGATCTTCGGCGATCGGCAGCAGTTGCTGCAGCATGGCCCGGGCGTAGGCATTGCCCGAACCTGGCGGGGAGCCGTAAGCGCCGAACTCGCGCATAAGCCTCGCCGCGACCGGACCTTCATGCAGGTAGCGAGGTAGCTGACGCCCCAGCGGATGGCTCTGCGCGTCAATCAAGTCGAGCCGGAACTGCACCTTGCTGACACCAGGCTGCCATGCGGCCACTATGCGCTCGACGGCCTCTGGATAAAGCTGATCATCGGCATCCAGCCACATTACGATGTCGCCGGTGCACCGTTCGAAGCTGCGATTATAGGCCGAGGCCTGACCGCCATTAGGCTTCTCGATGATGGCCGCGAGGCGATCGGCATAACGACGAATGATGTCCATCGACCCATCGCGCGAGCCGTCGTCAATGACAATCACCTCGACGTCAGCATAGGTCTGATTCAACGCAGACTCGATGCACTCCGCGATGTAGGCGTCATAGTTGTAATTGTCGATGAGGATGCTCACGCGCATGACATGCGCTCCGGCAGCAACCGCATTCCTGGGGGCACCCGGGAGATGAGCGGCCAAACTGCCGCCAAGCAGATCACTCTGTCAGCCCAATCAACCCGGCCGCTTGTCTTGAATGGCAAAACGCATGAAACCGGGCCACACTGCTGGCCAGCATCGTCAGGCAGACTGATGACACAGCAGTTCGCGATACGCCCCGCATTCCGTTCCCCAATTGATCCTAACCGGGCAGGGAAAGCTTCTGCAACTTCCATAAGGGTTGAGATGCGCAACTCTATTCCCAGTTTTAAGGCCCGGAGATCGTCGCCAAGTTTACCATTCGGACTTTACCAATCATGAAGGTTCTTTGGCATCGTGTCGGGCATTAATGAGCGTCGCGCCGGCGCTGTCTTTGATAAGCATTCTCAATTCGCCTCATAAATTTACTCTGATGTTTCGCGCGGCAGCTTTTGGCTGGCCGGGAAGCCGCTATGTCCAGGCAGTGTCGGCCGCACCTGCCGAACCAGGACTTGCCAAGATACCTCGCTCGATCCGGTGTTTTCGATGGAGAAGGCTTGGAACAAAAAAAGAGATTTAAGATCGGCTGCGAGGTCATGACCAACCGGTTGGGATATGGTGCAGACAAAGTCTTCAAGACCGCCATATGTCCCAACGACGCTGTAAAGGCGTGCAGGAACGAGCGCGCCTAACCGTCTTACGGGCGCGCGCCCGTCGCACCATTGGTGCATGATGGACCCGGTTCTGAGTCCAGTAGCTTATGTAGCCGGTGCGCCGCGCGTGTGAGTTCGGCCTCCCGCTCAGGGCTCATCGTGTCCAGCGATTGAGAGATATGGGTTATGGCCATGTTGCCAACATCCGCGACAACCTTCGGCAACAGCGCCACCGTGGCAACGAGGCCGCCCGCCAAAATCGCGAAAATGATAAGCCCGATCGAGACCCAGCGAATGATCTGTTTCCGCGTGGCTTCTCCCTCCAGATCCCGCGCATGCTGGCGCAGGACGGTGGTGAGAGGCGCGCCCTGCCGCTCGACCCGCATCAGGTCTTCGAAGGCGGCGGACGGACTGTCCCCGACTCCCGCATAGGGAAGGCCGGCCAGCCGAAAGATGAATTTCTTCCCGTCGGTGAAAAACTCACCCTGCACGATTGCAGATTCGTTTGCGGCAGTGTCGGTCGGCATTGTTACCCCCTTCGAACCATGGCGACGCTTCGGCGCCCGTTCTTGCAACTCTCAAGGAAATTCGGGCTTTCGCGTCAGATCGGGAGGCGATGCCTCCGCAAAGCGCTCAACTTCCGCCGGCACACCCAATGGGATGACGGCAGACAGTGGCAGGTCTTGAATATAAACCGGATCACCGGCCCCGATCAGTTCATTGTAGATCGGGGCCACATAGCGTTCGCCGGCGTCCAGCTGGGCCGATGGACGATAGCGGCGCCGATAGAGCTGTTCGTAAAGCCCAAAGGACGAAAACCAGTAGAGCCCAATCGTGGCGTGCGGTGAGATCCTGACTTTTTCCCGCACCTGGCGCACCAGCCCCGTGGAATCGGCATCCGCAAAACTCCAGCCGTCGCCGGCGGCGCCAAAACAGGGAATCCATCCCTGGCCACGCACGTCCGTGGGTGACAGAGCCAGAGGATGCACAAAGGTATCGATATTGTAGATGATGATCGGCGCGTCGGGATCGCGAACCACCGGGCCAGCGGCGAGGGCGGTGGTTGCCTGCCCGTCGGTTGGCGCATCCAGCTGCACGACATTTGTCGAGCGGATGTTAAGGGCCGCCGCCTGCTCCCGAATGAAAGTCTCAGCCTCGTCAGCTGCGCGCGCGACGAACACAAAGTCCGTTCCGGCCTCGATGAACTGCGCCAGGCTCAGCATCGCCCAGCAAAACAGCGACCGCTCATGCACGACGATACGATATTTGGGGACCTTATATCCGGCATCCAGAAACCGGCGCCCGAACCCCGCCATTGTTATGATCGCAGTGGTCATTTCCGGCCTGTCAATCCTTACCCACAATTTCCAGGATCTCTTCGTAGCTCAGGCGCGTAAATTCATCCGGCCGGACGGCTTTGTCATCGACATAGAAGCCGTCCCTGCCAGCCCATGGTTTTCCGACGTGCAGCTCGTCATAGGGGATGTCGTGCCGGTCGAGCCACGCCATCAGGATCTTGGCGGTATTGGCCGTAATCAGGCCGATATTCCCCTCATGGCTGTTCATGTTCCGCGAAGTCGCCAAGATCACGTAAAAGCCGCTCTGCCTGTATTCCCGCAACCTTTCCACCACCGGCGGATTGGGCGCCACCTCGTCATAGGACTGGTCGGATCTCTTCTTGAGACAGAGGGTGCCGTCCACGTCCATCACTATGCAGCGTTCGCGACGAATCATCCTGTGGCATCCTTGATCGATAAGCTGGCGAGGATATCGGCCGCATTGATCGCAAAGGCCAGAACCTTGCGCGGCCGGTCTATATGCAGCGGCAACATGCTGATGAAGAGCGAGGCCTCGTACAGACGAATAAGCCTTGAATCGAATCCGGATTTCTCCAGCTGCCGCTGGAACATGTCCGCGGCCCAGCCAAGAGAGGGACTGTCAACCCTCAATCGGGCGCGTAACGCCCCATCAACGGTGATATCGAACTTGCCGTTGTTTATGAAATCATATCCGCCCTGAACGGAATGCGAAATCTTCGCCACGTCGTAAAGCGGGTGTGTGAAAAGCTCAGCCTCGCTCCTGGCGCCGCGCGGATCAATCAGCTTCAGATACTGGCTCGCCTTTGAGTAGAAAATATTGGAGAAGCACGGATCGCCATGCCCCATGACCAGATGGTCAACATGGGCGTGACGCTCGCTTTCCTCGAGGAGCTGAAAATATCGCTCTACCAATCGATCCATGCCGCCGCAGGCGGACTGGAGGAGAGGAGCGAGTTGCGGGTAGGCCGGATGCGCCATCAGAGCGGCAACGCGGCTTTTCACCTTTTCCTCGAAGAGGAATTTGCGGGCGGCGGCGGCTTCGGCCTTGCTCGCCGGCCGGCGCGGCCGGATATCAATGAAATAAAACAGATGTGACAGGAAACGCTCCAACTCATGGGGTTGGATGGCGCCGTTTATCCATTGCGTCGCCATGTCGGGTGCGCCGACCCGTTCCATGCGATAGCTCGCCCACTTTCCATCGTCCTGAAAATCGAAGGGCTGAACCAGAAAGGTTTGCATCACCGGCGGAACGAGATAATAGAAGTCGAATTCCTCCTTCAGCTTTTCACGATTCTGGGAACGCTTGATGACCGTATAGCGATCGCGCTCCACCGAGTTGAAATGGCGCGCGTCAAACTGACCGGACAGAAATTCCTGCAGCACGGGCTCATCTCTCAGGTCGATCAGCGGCAGCCGGCCATGGACGTGAACAATCCGGTCTCCCTGTTCCGCGAAGAAGGTATCGACGTCATTGTCCAAACGCTTGCGCAAATAACCCTTCAGCAGGGGTGCGCGCATCAGCGCCCAACCGCGGCGGCCTCTTGCATCCTGCAAGAACATATAGAGAGGCGCGGGCGAGTACTGGATCTGCTGCAGAAACAGCAGAACCTCGCTCTCGCGGCACCGGGGGACAAGGTTCGACAAGGTGACAAGGTATAGCTCCTTGTCATCCTCGATCCGGATCTGATCGGCCAATTCAGCGATATCTGCTGCGGTCGAAAGACGGATCGGCGCCGGCCAGTTCAACGCTTCGGCCAAACCGCACATCGATTCCAGCAAAGACTTGTGGCGATACACAATGCTGCTGAAGTGACTTATGCCGACAAAGGCCTTGATCTCTTCAGGAACGGCTATCGTGTCGTCATAAATTATCTGCACCATGGGATATCTTCCCTCGAGCCGCGCATATGGGCAGCCCGGCCTGCTTCGGTGACAATCGACCGGGGAAACATCAGCGTCGTCTCCAGTACAAGGTGAAAAGGATGGCTGCGGGGATAGCCGTGAATGTCAGCGGCACCTGGGTAGCGGCCAGGTATGGTAAAAAGCTCGCATCAAAAAGCCGATGGCTCTGCAGAACATCGGCAAGAGTCTGTCCGCGCGCCAGGAAAGATAAGAGCTTCAATAGCGCGTCGGGTGCACTGGTAATGACCTGGCCCATCGCGCGCAGGATTATGGCGAAGGTGCCAATTTCGCAGGCCCAAATGAGAATGGTCAAAGCGGCCAGCGATCCCATCTTGGTCCGCACCATGCGGGGCGCTTCGATGATGGCGGATCGGGCCCGTTCCAGCACTTGCAGAACGGGAACGGTATGGGCGCCGCGATAGCGGCGTATGATCAGGATGGAGGTGCGCCTCAGATTGTCCGGCAGCACGAAGAAAGCCAGAACTGAAACGGCCACAAAAGCAACAGACACGGCAACTATGCCGCCGAAGTCCTGCCACTGGCTGCCCGTCACATCGCGCAGGGCAATCATCATGACAATGATCAGCGCGACCACATCCAGCAACCGTTCCCACCAGACGATTTCGATAGCGCGCGTGACGCTTCCGGCCACCCGCGACAGAGCCGCGATGCGGAAGAATTCGCCCAGCTTGAGCGGCATGGCCAGGCTGACGCCCGCGGTCACAAAATGAAAACTGACAATCAGACGCAAACCGACGCTCCACCCGCCAATGAGGAGCGCAAGCCTCATGCTGCGGAACAGATGGCCGGTCATATACACCAGGGCGGCTAGGGCAATCGTTTGCGCCGGAATTGTCTGCACCGCTTCAGCGAACATCCCGCCGCGCCAAGCCGACAAAATCTGCAATGACAGATATGCCAGCGCTGCGGCGCCAATCAGCGACAACCCGATATTGGCCAGTGCCAAAGGCTGCCGCAGAAGCGGACGGGTCATCGTCATGATGATCCCGCAGGCCTGGTTTCGAGGATCATTGTTGCCGAATAGGCGTTCGCCCGATCGCCACTATGGTCGTTGTCCAAAAACCGTCCTCTCATCAAAAAGTAACTCAATGCAATTTTGAGAACCCGCGCGGCCTGCCGTACAAGCTTGACGTTCGAGACCTGGTCGTCTTCGCGCCAGACGATCGGAAAAAACCGAATTGACGAACCGCTGCTGATGGAATCCAGTATCATGTAGTAGTTAAAAGTCAGATCATTAGCGTGCTTGAGATAACGCCGGCCGCGCAACGCCTTTACCGAATACATGTTAAGGCCCGCGCCCAAATCGTAAATAACTTTACCTGCCGCGAGCGAATAAAGACTATTGAACAGCCTGTTCCCGAAAGTCCGCAGGAAGGAATAACCCTGCAAGGTCGAGCCACGCATAAAACGGGCGCCCAACAGGCAATCGCAAGCCTTGTGCATACCCGCCCGAATGAGAGGAGCAAGATCGGCGATACTACCCTGGTCATCGCCATGGAGCACGATACAGTAATCAAATCCGTTGGCGACGGCGTAATTGAAGGCGACTTTGTGAGACCCTCCCAGACCGTAGTTCTTGTCATTCTGTAAAATGCGCATCGGTATGGGCCAGTCCTTGGCCAGGGCGGCTCTGGCGGCTGCAACCCCGTCATCGCGGCTGCGATTGTCCACGACAATGACTTCCGACAACAGGCTGGTGACGTCGGGCGTCAGTTGCGCCAGGACCCGGGGAATCTGGCGGGCGCAATTGTACATGGGAATAAAAAGAAGGATTTTCCCCGTATCGGCAGGCCGCGCGGGCGCTGAGGTCAAGCCTGTATGTTCCGGCTGCACGCGTCAGTGCCTCGCTCTTAGAAGAAAGTTCATCGAGATATAGTTGGCGGTGAACGTCACGGGGAGAATGAGGAGTTTGGCGATAATCGGCTTGAACCCTGCGATTGCGAGGCGGTCCACGGCAAATGACGCGGCGAGGACCGCTGCCACCTGGTAAAGGAGATAAATCAAAAAGAGCGGAAGCAAAAACCTTCCGTGATACTGAAAGACTTTCTTGGCGGAAGAAAAATACACGAACGTGACGGCGAGCCCCGCCGAGACTAGGTTGGCATAGCCCGGGCGCAGGCCGAGGTGCACCAGCAGGCTGAATATCGCGATATCGATGGTAAGGCCGATCGCCGACAGGATGGAAAAGCCGGCAACCCTGATCGCCAGCTGCCCTATGGTGGAAAAATCCAGACTGTTCCCTTTCACGGCCCCGACGGCGCGGCAGCGCTTAACAAATCCCATTTTTAACTCTAGAGGAAAAAGACACGCCGGCAAATTTTGCGGTAATCGTCCCAATACAAGCTTCGTGCCAGTCAATATTGGAGGTCGTGACACGACATCCGGGCGGTATGCGGCGAGGGACGGTTGCCAAAGACGCCAAACCAAAAGCCACGACCAAGGCGGACCGCCCTCAGAGGCAATCGCGCCAGAGATCAAAACATGATCCGGGAGAATTCGGGAGAGAGGGCGTTACCGATCCGGGCGATGGCCTCTCGCCGGGCGCGAGTCATCCGATGTGGCAACGGCTCCTGTCTGAGAGCAAGACTCGAACTGCCGCGACCACGATCGAAGCGGCAAAGATCCGCAGGCTATTTCACCGCGCCGCGAGCTCTTTCTGAAGAAGACGCTGATCCAGCAGCTTGTCCTCATCCAGATTCATATATTCCCAGCGCCCATTCACCTTGCGGCGAACTGCACGGCCGACAATTCTTTCTCCGCTGACGCTGTGCAGATCCTGCCATGGCTTTGGCGAGAAAAAATGCCAATGCGACGGGTCCTGAAAAAACCAACCCATAACCGCCTCACTTAAGGCCCCCCGCATAAGGTTACTATACACAGGACATTTGGGACAACCCAATGGAATTGCGGCGCTGCAGCAATTGCCAAGAGTGCGCCGAACCAGTGTGAAATTCTACGACGCGGCAATATGTTATGTGTACCGCCCGTTCCAGGATCAACCAGACAGGGCAACCCGAATTGACTTGCAACATGGTTACCGCCTAAGCGGAATGCAGCGTGTACGCACTTCGGCGGGCACGCCAAAGCGCTCATGCAGAGCGGTGTGGACGTGGCAAAGGGACAGTCTCGTAATTTTCGCCGCCGCCGCCAGCGCGTCATGATCGCTGTCGCGCTCACCACACTTCTTACGGCGATGCTGCTTGCAATCGCCTTCTTTGCGGTGATGAGAAGCGCGGTCGACTGATGTGCCGGATGGCTTTTGGCGGGCGTTTCAACGCGGCCAATCCGGGCCAATTTCGTCCCGACTTGAAACAAATTGAGCTTCCATGGCCTGATAATTCCGGTTCGGCGGTGGTCCGGTTTCTGCATTGACCCGACAAAGGCTCAATGCGGTCCCGACCGTGCACAAACGTAACCTTTCCAGCCCAAGCGAAGGATCGCGCAACGCGATAGCGGCCGCAGTTCAGCAGCAGCCCTACGGCCCGGTTCGCCACGACGCGATCAAGCGCGGCATCGACATTCTGGCCGCGCTGGTCGCGATCATATTCGTTTCACCGTTGCTGCTGATCTGTACGCTTTGCGCCTGGGCGGACTTTGGAGCCTGGCCTTTTGTCCGGCAGGTGTGCGTTGGCCAATATGGACGTCCGTTTTCTTTGCTGACCTTCCGCACCGGCGATGAAACAACCGCTGCCCAACAGCTTGCCGACAAGCGCAAAAATATGATCGGCCGGCTTCTGGCGATCTCAAATCTTGACCGTCTGCCGGAGCTGCTCAACCTCCTGCGCGGTGATCTTTCCCTGGTGGGGCCGCAGCCGCTCTCCAGCGAAAGCCATCAATATTATGCCGCGCGGATACCCGGTTACATCCATCGCGAGCAGGTCAAGCCGGGCCTTTTTGGATGGGCCCAGCTCCATGAGCACGGTTATCCGATGGATATCCGCAGACAGATCCAGCTTGATATCTGGTATGCCCAAAATCAGAGTTTGAGACTGGATTTCAGGATCCTGCGCCTGTCTCTTCGGCGTGCCCTCTCGGGCCAGGATTGATCTGAACCCTCGCGCTCCGGGGCGTCACTGGCGGGATTGTCAGCCGCCGCTATTCGAATCGGAACCGTTGCTTTTTGTTGTTGCCTTGATCCATGGCAAATCCTTGAGAGCGACACCTTTCTTCCGGGCGGGACCGATAAGCCAAAGAGCAAAACAGATCAAAGCGGCGCCGGCACCAAGCTCGACTAGGCTGAGAGAGCCATGGGGAGCGCCCACCGCCACAACGATCAGCAGTATCCCCAAGCCCAAAACCAGGAGACGCGCGGGATGGTTCAATGTGACATCCTCATGTTACGCTCAGTAATAGCGAGAGCCCTTATACTCTGCAACATCATGTAGCGCTTGATGAGAATGGTTCGCCGACCGTTCTACGGCAACAGGTCGGAGCCTTGCTTCCGTTCCCGCCGCATCAAAAAATGAGACGTGACAGGTGCTTTCCCCGGAAAGCGGACGCTTCTACAGCTAGCGTCGCCTTATACCCTCCAAGCAAGCTTTAGGCGTTCGTGCCCTGTTTTGTGTTGGTGCCGCCAAAAAAAGAGGCTGATGCAGTCCTGCATCAGCCACGAAGTTTTCGCGAACATGAGAATGGGTCTCTCGACTCTCGCAGCAGGTTGGAGAAAATTCGGCTGTCGGATGGGTGATCGATTATGAAGCTGATCTTCGAAGGCCACTCTACAATTGAGCGTGGCTTTGATGGCGTCAAATTTGTCGGTTGCTGCCGAGAGCCCCAAGATCGGGACCGCTATGTTCCCTGCCGTGTGACTCGGGAAGCTCTTGAGTCGCTAATGATGCATCCGCTCGACGGCTCCGCGCAGGCTATGCTGAACGCGTATCTGGCCAAAAGCGAAATCATAAATCGCATCGCTTCTGCACAATTTTCCGGCGGCGTTGATCGGCCGGTCGTGACCGCACAGGATATCGCGCAATTCGGGCGGACCGCCGCTTAGGCACCGGCTCGATTGCTGATCCGCGAAACCGATTCGCCGGCAATCGCCCGTGTCGGATTGGGCTAGCTTCCGCCGGTGCTGACACCCTCCAGAAGAACCACGAACAGCCCGACAAAAAACAAGACGAGGCTGACGATCAACACCACCTGCCGCATCCGGGCGAGTCTGGTGTTCTTTTCCGCGATCCAGGCAAGCATCGGCCGGCGCAGTTCCGCATCATAATGGCCGGACTGTGCCATCCTGCGAACTTTTGCTGCGCCCCATTTTTCGAACAGCCGGCGATATTGCTCGTCGATCGGATCGGAATGGGACATGGCCGCTTGAACCTGTAAGCCGTTGCGCCACGCTACTTTCCGCAAAATGAATCAACCGGGCGTTAACGCGCTTTTTCCAGGTACATGCGACGCGGCAACGCGAACTGCTGCGCCATGCATTGGTGGCAACATGGTTAACAGGCGCACGGTTCCACGCACGAATCACCGCGGCACTACTTCCCAAATTATTGGTTAATAGCTAACGTAATCGCTCTTGGGGATGCGGGCCGTGAAAATAATTTCGATCGGAATTGCGAATTTTTTTCTGCTGTCATCCGCGGCGGCCGCATCGGCCGCGCAAGTCAGCTACGATCTGAAATGCGAAGGAATCAGTTCTTCGCTGGATGGCGGCGACGCGGAAAAAAATTCATTGCCCTTCGCGATGACGCTTCACGTTGATCCGGATCACAACACCTTCTGTCAGAACAACTGCGAGACTCAGGAAAAAATTTCAAAAATCCTTCCCAGCAACATCATATTCCGGGCGGTTAATGCACCCTGGCCCAATCGCCTCTGGGTCGCAGATACGGGGCTATTCTCCTACACATGGGCAGAAC
>Ga0310811_10005492_pt1 | contig 16036 bp, 13 predicted proteins | sample YCmetagenome_FD_207642 | JGI IMG/M metagenome (GOLD analysis project Ga0310811, IMG submission 207642) | Soil microbial communities from experimental microcosm in Duke University, North Carolina, United States - YC | ecosystem: Engineered > Artificial ecosystem > Soil microcosm > Unclassified ...
CGGAACAGGACCGTCACCATCTTGTCGCGGACCCATCCGGGCTGGTTCGTGGTCAGCGCGCCCCAGGTGATGTAGCCCGCGCCCTCGACCTCGCCGCGTTCCATCGCGAGGCTCGCGCGTGTCGAGCCGGAGTAGCCGGAAATGACCTTGAAGCGCGTGCCGACCAGCACATTGAACGCGCGCGGCAGGAGCTCGGTGTCGGATCCCGCGCCGGTGCCGGGCACGATCAGCTCGCGCGCCCGCAGGTCGTCCACGGTCTTCACCGGCACGGTGTGCCACGCCACCGCGACCGCGCTTTCGCGATTCATGCTGCCGAGCCACACGACCTTGAGCGGGTCGAAGGCGATCGAATGTACGCCGAGCAGCGTCTCGAACGGGATCGAGCGGGAGATCGTGCCGATCGTCGCCCCGTCCTTCGGCGCCATGCTGTAGAGGAATTCGGTCGCCTTGAGCCCTCCGGCGCCCGGCATGTTCTGCGGGATGAGCGTCGGGTTTCCCGGGATGTGCCGGCCCATGTGGCGCGCGAGCAGTCGGGCGTAGAGATCGTAGGTGCTGCCGGCTTCGGAATAGATGATGAGGCTGATCTGCCGGCCCTTGTAGAACCGGGCGAGTGCCTCGTCGTCAGCGCGGGCGGTCCCCGCTGTGACGGCGACCAACGCGACAAGCGCCGACATCACAACAGACCAGCGTGCCCGGATCATCATGCCTCCTGAATGCCGCTTCTCTTTCAGCCGACCGACGTGCGCTCGGCTCCGGAAGCGTGCGTTACGCGGATGATGCCGCGCTCTTCTGGAAGACTAGGCGATCCCCACAGGAAGACAATGCCACGCTTCGGCGGAACCTTTACGGCCGCGCCCGGTTGTTGGCGTACCGGGGGCGTCTGTGCAGGGGAGACAGCCATGCGGATCCCGATCATCGTTCCGTTCTTCGCCGTCGCTTTCGCGGCGTCGTGCAGCACCCCGCAACCGGGCTCGGGCCAGGGCGCCGGTGCGTCGGCCGACTCCGTCTCGGGCTCGACCGGGCCGATCACCTCCACCGAGCTCCTGGATGTCGGTCCGATTCCCGTCATCGTGTTCGGCGCTGCCTTCGGCCTCGACCGCGGGGTGATCGAACAGGCGGTCGCCGGCGAAATGCAGGCGTCGACTTCGGGCAATGCCCGGTTCGTGACCTCCTCGCAAGCCAACATCGATCCGCAGGGCTACTCGGTCGTCATGCTGTTCAACGCGCCCGAGGGCGCCGACCCCGCGGCCTACTGCTCCGGCAATCCGCCGATCCCGATGTCGGGACCGGCGCAGCGCTACAGCGGCTGGAGCGACGTCCAGCTTGCCGGCGCGCTGTGCCGCAATGGCCAGGAGGTGCAGCAGGTCCGCGCCAGCGCCGGCGACGTGTCGAGCCTCGACGATCCCGCGTTCCGCAGGATGGTGGGGCAAGCCGCGTCGAAGCTCACGCCGACAACGGCCGAGCCGGTGTCCGGCAGCAGCGGCACCGCTCGTTAGCACATCGCCCGCTTCAACTATTGAACACGGGGCAGCCGGAACCTCCGGCATGTCGCCGGGTTTAATGCGCCGTCCAACTCATCGAAAGTCAGGAGGTCGCCATGCGCATTTTACGCATGATGCCGTTATGCGTTGCCGCGTTTGCCGTCGTCGCGTGCAGCCAAGAATCTGGATCGAGTCAGAGTGCGAGCGGGTCCGTCCAACCGATGATCAGCGGCTCTACGGGATCGATGAGAGTCGGTGAAACCTACGACATGACCGGCAACGTGCCGGTGATCGTGGTCGGCAGCGCCTTCGGCCTCAATCGCAGCACGCTCGAGCAAACGATTGCCGGCGACATGCAGAATGCCGCGTGGAGCAGCGCACATTTCATTCCGGCCTCGCAAGCGACTCCAGAATCGGCGGATAGACGGAATTATTCAGTCGTGTTCCTGCTCGACCCGCCGACCGGCGCCGATCCGGCCGTCTACTGCTCCGGCCGGGCACCGGTTCCGGGCCAAGCACCGCCCACCGGGGCCGGCCGCGATGTCGCGCTGTCCGGCACGCTCTGCAAGGACCGCAAGAGCTTGCGTCAGGTCAGGACGGGGGCCAACAACGTCGCCAGCGCCAACGATCCCGCGTTTCGCACGATGGTCCGGCGGGCAACCACGGAGCTGACAATGTCCGCCGGCGAGCCGGGCATCTTCCACGGCAGCGACGATAACCGCTGACCTGTTGCGCAACGCCGAACCACGTAGGTTCGCTCACGTAGAGATACTCAACGCCCGGCGCTGGCGCTCGGCGAGGTAGCCGCTTACTTTGTCATGACCGCGTCACGACAGCGCTCGGGGGAGGCGTTGTGAGGATACTCGTCATCGAGGATGACCGCGAAACCGCCGACTATCTCGTCAGCGGCCTGGCCGACGAAGGCCACTCCACCACTTCGGCTCGTACCGGCAGCGACGGGCTTATGCTCGCCGAGAAAGATCTGTTCGACGTCCTGCTCGTCGACCGCATGCTGCCCGGCATGGACGGGTTGAGGCTGGTCAAGACGCTTCGGTCGTCGGGCAACACCACGCCGGTTCTGTTCATCACCACGCTCGGCGGCATCGACGATCGCGTTACCGGCCTCAACGCCGGCGGCGACGATTATCTGGTGAAGCCGTTCGCGTTCGCCGAGCTCGCCGCCCGGGTCGTGGCGCTCGGGCGCCGGTCGCGGGCCGCCTCCATCCAGGCACGGATCAGGGTCGGCGACGTCGAGCTCGACCTGCTCGCGCACAGCCTTTCGCGCGGCGGCCGCCAGATCGAACTCCAGCCACGCGAAGTCCGGCTGCTCGAATACCTCATGCGTCACGCCGGTCAGATCGTCACCCGCACCATGCTGCTGGAGAATGTCTGGAACCTGCATTTCGACCCGCACACGAACGTCGTCGAAACCCAGATGAGCCGCCTCCGGTGCAAGCTGAAGACCGGGGCCGACATCGATCTCATCCATACGATCCGCGGCTCTGGGTACTGCTTCCGTGCGGATCCCTAAGCTTCTCCGAACGTCGAGCTTCCGGCTGACGACCGCCTACGCTGCCCTGTTCAGCGTGTCGGCGGCGATCCTGTTCGTGCTCGTCTACTCGGGCACGACTCACTACATGGAAGTCGAGCTCGACACCGCGATCGCCAGCGACATCACCGAATTCCAGGACATCTTCGAGACCCGCGGCATCGAGGCGCTGATCCGTGAGATCCGCGCGCGCGGACGCCAGGCGGACAACGCCAACATGGCGTACCTCCTGCAGAGTCCGACGAATGCGGCGCTTGCCGGCAACATGCCGCCGCAGAAGCGTTCGTCGCGGCTGTTCGAAACGAGGATTCCGGCGTCGTTCTCGCCCGATCGGCCGGCTCGCCGCATCCGCGCCCGGAGCGTCGCGCTCTCCGACGGCAACACGCTGTTCGTGGGCGTCGAGACCGCGTCGCTGATCGACATGCAGTCGGTGATTCTTCGCGCCTTCGCTTTCAGCTTCGGCATCACCCTGCTGCTTGCCTTCGTCGGCGGCATCATGATGAGCCGGAATCTCCTATTGCACGTCGAGCGCGTGAGCCAGACCGGGCGCGACATCATGGCGGGCAATCTATCGCTGCGCATCCCGGTCCGCGGCGTCGACGACGAGTTCGACCATCTGGCGACGAGCCTCAATCTCATGCTCGAGCAGATGGAGCGGCTGATCGAGAGCATGCGCCAGGTCTCCAACGACATCGCCCACGACCTCCGCACGCCGCTCAACCGGCTGCGCCAGCGCCTCGAGCGCACACAGCGGACGGAGCACTCGGCCCAGTGGCTCCGGGCCGCCATCTGCACGTCGATCACCGAAGTCGACGCCATTCTCGACACGTTCAGCGCGCTTCTCCGCATCGCCCAGATCGAGAGCGCGACCTCCACACCGGAGCCGCGCAACGTCGATCTGTCGGAAGTGTTGGATACGGTTGTCGAGATCTATCAGCCGTCGGCCGAGGAGAAACGGCAGTCGCTCGCCGGGCGCATCACACGGAACCTTACGGCCACGGGCGACCGCGAGTTGCTCGCTCAAATGGTGTCGAATCTGGTCGAGAACGCGATCCGGCACTCACCCGAGGGGGCCGCCATTGCGGTGACCGCGGCCCACGGTGCCGCCGGAATTGAAGTCGTCGTGGCCGACAGCGGCCCCGGCATTCCAGCGGCGGAGCGCGACAAGGTGTTCCGCCGCTTCTACCGGCTGGAGGCAAGCCGCTCGACTCCCGGCAACGGCCTCGGCCTCAGCCTGGTGGCGGCCATCGCCGAGCGTCATCAGATCGCGATCGCGCTCGAGGACGATCAGCCGGGCCTGCGGGTGCGCCTCACGTTTCCGCCGGCGGGCGAGCCGGCCGACCGGTCCGCCGAAGCCGCCTAGCGTTCACGCGCCGGATGTCTCGACGACCACGACGTATCCGGGAATCCCGCGGCCCGCCTCCGATCGCACCGTCATCGGCAGGACCGAACGTTCCGTGAATCCATGGCGGGCGGCGACGCCGCGCAGGTAGTCGAGCGAATGGGCGAACCGCCGTGTCGGCCGAATGACGTAGCCATCGCCCTCTTGGCTTTGGGTATCGTGGGCCTCGACCGAGTACGCGAACAGACCGGTGGAATGGAGCGCGGATCGCGCCGCCGCGAACACCGGTTCGAGGTCGCCCATGTAAATCAGCACGTCCGCGGCGACGATCAGATCCCAGGATTGCGGAGACACCCGCAGGAATTCGACCAGCTCCGCCTGGGCCAGCCGGTCGTAGACACCGCGTTGCTGCGCCTTGGCCAGCATCTTCGCCGACAGATCGGCTCCGACGAGTCGGCTGGAAATGGCGCGCAGGGCCGCGCCCGACAACCCGGTGCCGCATCCGACGTCGGCGACGTCGGATACGCCGTTTGGGCGCAGTGCAACGACCGCAGCCGCAAGCTGCCTTGGCACGTCGTAGCCAAGCCCGAGCAGGCTCTGGTCGAAATTCTCGGCGTAGCCGTCGAACAGGCCGGCCACGTAGGACCGCGGCGAGGCCGCCGGAAGCGGCGCCGCCCCCAGAGCGGCGAGGTAATACGCCACCTCCTCGGGATCTGCCCCGCACGACGCCGCGTTGCGATAGCTGACGATCGCCTCCTCATAGCGCTTGCCGGTGTCGAGAGCGTGCGCCCGGTTGAGGTGCGCCTCGCGGTATCGCGGGTTCAGCGCGACGGCGCGGTCGGCGCTGGCGATCGCTTCATCCTCGCGGCCGAGAGTCCGCAACACCGTCGCGCGATTGTTGTGGGCCTCGGCAAAATCGGGATTCAGGCGGAGCGCGCGATCGTAACTGTCCAGCGCCTGGCGATTGTCCCCGGCGGCCCGGAACGCGTTTCCGATGTTGAGATGGAGCGTCGCCGAAGCCGGATTGATCGCCGACGCGCGCCTCAGGAAATCGAGCGCCCCGACCGGGTCGTTCCGCTGGAGACACAGCACCGCAAGGTTGTGCAGTGCGTCGAAATGTCCGGGCACCATTTCCAACGCGGACCGATACTTCGCCTCCGCCTCGGCCAGGCGCCCGTCGCGATGCAGCGCGATCGCCGACGACATCAGCCCCCGAACGTGGGGTTCGTTCGCCCGCCGCTGCAAGTTATCCATGAGGTCCGTCCCCACGCCTCGCCACGACGGCAATCGATACCACGCGGCACCGGAAAAGAAAGGGGCGGCGAGTCGCCCCGCCGCCCCGATAGTTTCATCTGGGAGGTTAGAACTTGACGCGTACGCCCGAGATCAGGCCGGTGCCCTCGTTCGCCGATTTCGCGGACGCGGGGTTGCCGGCCTTGTCCTTGTTCCAGAACAGCTCAGAGTAGAGCGAGAGGCCACCTCCGAGATTGTAGCTGCCGCTGAGGGCCGCGGTGTCCTGGGTATCCTTACCGGTCGGCATGTTGATCGTGCCGACATCCTCGTGCATGTAGGAAACGCCCAGCGCCCACGGTCCGATGACGTAGCCGACGCCGACGTCATACATCGTGAAGCTGGTGTTCGTGTCGGTCGACAGCGTCTCGCCGTCGCGGAATTTCCGCGACACGCGGGCACCGAGCTTCCAGTCGCCGTACCCGATCAAAGAACCGAGGCTCCCCGACAGGCCATTTCGCGACTGCGGGTTCGTGTTGCTGTTCTCCTCGATGTCGCCCGAGAAGGCGACGTCGATGCCGGAGAAGTTGTTCACGTAGGTGACGGCGCCCGCCCACCAGTCCTTCTCGAGCGTCTGGGTCGGGGCGTCGGTCGAACGGAACCGGCCGATCGTGATCGAGTCCGGATTGTACGTCACGCCCGCCTGGAAGCCTTCGATGCGCGGCGTCACGTACTGGATCTTGCTCGACGTCGTCGAGTCGTGGGTCGTCGCCCCGTCCTCGAAGCGCTGATTCGAGATGCTCTTGTAGTTGAACCAGCGCGCCCAGTTGCCGTCGACGCCACCGGTGCCCGCCGTGCCCACGGCCTCGCCCGAGCCGAAGGTCATGCGGTCGTAGACCGGGTGATCGGCGCCGACAATCACCTGCCCCCACGCGTCCGAAAGGGCCAGGGTGACCGAGTCGGAGGCGTCACGCGCCTTGCCGTTCTTGAGGCCGTTCGAGGCGCCCGGACCGCCGTCGGCGTCGGCATTCAGCTTGACCTTGAACTCCCACTTGATGCCGTTGTCGGTCGTATCCGAGGCGTTGATCTGAATGAACGTGCGCTGGAAGACGCTGTATCCGCGCTCGGTCGCCGGACCGATGACGCCACCCGGGGTCGGAGACCATCCTTCACGGTCCTGGGAAGTCCATCCGACCTGGAAGTCCATGCCGCCGCCGATGTCGACTTTGGCCGCGGCAGAAGCTTGCTGCGTCGTCAGAAGCGCGGCCCCGACGATCGCAGTCGTGCTCAACAGAGATTTTTTCAACGTGTATCCCCCGAAACGTGACGAAGCTTGCGCTCCACTGTGCCGGCGTCCGCATGGCGCGTCGCTCCGGCGATCCGCGTCGCGCGCCTCCCACGCGATGCACCGCGACGCTCCGCTATTTGAAAACGAGCCGCAAATTACATTTTGGTAATGTTGCTGAAATCCCACACGAAAACGCGCGAACATTACATTTGTGCAATGTTCGCCGATTTGGAATCCGGCCGAAGCGATTTGCGATTTAGATAAGCCCGCGCTCGATGACGAGACGATCTCGTCGTCGGGAGGGACAAGAAATCAATCGCATTGGAGAGCTTCGTATGCGCTGGGAACGAATCGTCGCGCTGTCATGCGCGGTGCTGGCGACATCTGCCGTTTTTGCTAATGCATCCGAGTTGAAGCTGATTGCCTCGATTCCGGTGCCGGGCGAGCCGCTGACCTCCTTCGACATCAGCTTCATCGATCAGAAGACGCAGCGGTACTACCTCGCCGACCGCAGCAACAAGTCGATCGACATCGTCGACACCAAGACCAACAAATGGATCGGCCGGATCGACGGATTCGTCGGCGCGGTAATGCGTCCCGACGGCAAGGTGAACAGCAACAAATCTGGCCCCGACGGCGTGCTCGCGGTCGGCAATGAGGCCTGGGTCGGCGACGGCGACAGCACGATCAAGGTCATCGACCTCAAATCGGAGAAAACCATCGCCGCGCTCAAGACCGGCGGGTCGACGCGCCTCGACGAGATGGCCTACGACCCGAAGAAAATGATCTTCATCGGCGTCAACAACGCCGAGGAGCCGCCGTTCGCGACCCTGGTGTCGATGAAGGACCACAAGATCATCGCCAAGCTGCCGTTCCCCGATGCGACCGACGGCGCGGAGCAGCCCGACTACAACGCCGCCGACGGCCGGTTCTACATCTCAATTCCCGAGATCGGAAAGGATGCCGCGAAGGGCGGCGTCGCGGTCGTCGATCCGGCATCCGGCAAGCTCGTCAAGATGCTGGAGGTGGCGAACTGCCACCCGAACGGCCTCGCCTTCGGCCCGAACCAGAACTTCGTGCTCGGCTGCTCGGTGAAGAAAGACCCGAGTGTGGCGATCATGAACGCCAAGACCGGCAAGGTCGTGGCCGTCGTCAAGGACATCGGTGCCGCCGACATGGTGGCCTACAGCAAGAAGAACAATCAGTACTACATCGGCGCCAGCAACTTCCCAGGCGGCGGCGTCCTTGGCGTGATCGATGCCAAGACCAACACGCTGGTGCAGAAGATTCCGCAGAAGGGGCCGAGCACGCCGCACTCGGTCGCGGTCGACGACCACACCGGCCATGTCTTCGTGCCGGGCGGAGCCGGCAACGGCGGCTGCGGCTGCATCCAGGTGTACGCCGCGCAGTGACCGCGTGACGGTCAGTCAACAACTCACATCACAGGGACGCACATGAAAATCACGGGATGGACGATCCTCGCGACGATGACGCTCGCGATGGTGACAAGCGCCGGGGCCGGGGAACTGAAGCAGGTCGGCGCGATCAAGATGCCGGGCGCGACGCTCGAGAGCTTCGACATCGGCTGGGTCGACCAGCAGAGCGGCCATTATTTCCTCGCTGATCGCAGCAACAAGTCAGTCGACGTCATCGACGCCAAGACCGACAAGTACCTCACCCGCGTCACCGGCTTCGTCGGCGACGGCCCCAAGGGCAACGTGTCGGGGCCGAACGGCGTCGTCGCCGTCAACAACGCCACCGAGGTGTGGGCCGGCGACGGCGACAGCACCGTCAAGGTCGTCGACCTCAAGGCGGGCAAGGTCGTCGACACGATCTCGACGGGCGGCACCAAGCGCGCCGACGAAGTGGCGTGGGATCCCCGCGAGGGCGTGTTCATCGTCGCCAACGACGCCGACGAGCCGCCGTTCGTGACGCTGATCTCGACCAAGCCCGGCCACAAGGTCCTCGGCAAGATCACCTTCCCGCAGGCGACCGACGGCATCGAGCAGTCGGCGTACAACCCCGCCGACGGAATGTTCTACGTCGACATCCCGCAGATCGATAAGCAGAAGACCAAAGGCGGTCTCGCCGTCATCGACCCGAAGACAGCGAAGCTCGTGAAGATCATCCCGCTGGAGAGCTGCATTCCCCACGGCCTGGTCAAGGGCGCGGGTTCGCAGCTCTTTGTCGGCTGCAACGCCGGCACCGCCAAGGACGGCCTGCCGCCGCAGATGGTTGTGTTCGACGCCGCTAAGGGCGCTGTGGTAGCGACGATCCCGGGCGCCGGCGGCTCCGACGAGGCGGCGGCAAATCCCAAGGCCGGGCACTGGTACGCCGCGACCTCCAATGACAAGAGTGGGCCGGCTCTCGCGGTCATCGACATGAAGGCGAACAGCGTCATCCAGAAGTACAAGACCGCTGTCGGCGCGCACTCGGTGGCGGTCTACGAGGCCAACAGTCACGTCTACGTGCCCACGCGCGCCAGCAACGGCGGGTGCGGCGGCTGCATCCTGGTGCTCGCTCCAAAGTGAAAACGAACGCGCGTACCGTGCACGACGACCAGTTGCGTCATCTCCATGCCGTCGTGGGAAAGGCACGGCGTTCCGGTGATCAGGCAGAAGCTATCGATGCCCTGGCCCGGATCGCCGTGCTGTGCCCGACCGATCCGCGCGCCCATGGCAATCTCGCCATGGAGCTCGCGGCTTCGGGTCGGCACGCCGAGGCCGTCGAGGTCTTCCGCAACGCCTTGCGGCTCGATCCCTGCAACGCGGCGGGGCACGCGGCGCTCGGCCATGCGCTGAAGCAGGAAGGGCGGTTCAGGGCTGCGCTCGCGGCGTACCGCCGGGCGGTCGAGCTCGCGCCCGACACGCTCGAAGCGCTGGAGGCACTCGGCGTCGCCCTCGCCGAGGCGGGCAACGCCGATGAGGCGACCCAGGTGTTCCAGCGCGCCCTCGTCATCGACGACCGGGCGGTCTCGGTGCACTTCAATCTCGGCATCGCGCTGGTGAACCTCGAGCGGTGGAGCGACGCGACGGCGGAATTCCAGCGCTGCCTCGCCCTCGATCCGCTCCATCCCGACGCCACGTTCAATCTCGGGATGATCGCGCTCGCCCAAGGCAAGCATGACGATGCCCTGACGCGGTTCCGGCGCGCGACGGCGATGCATCACGAGTTGCGCCGCCGCTTCGACCGCAACGACACGATCATGCCCTTCCGGCTTCTGCACGAGCACCAGCAGGCCGAGTATCTCGCCGCGCACGGCCTGCTGTCGCCGACGCGGGAGATCTGGCGCCAGGCGCTGGCCGAGCTTTGGGCCCGCCACGCGGACCAGCCGCGCACCGAGCCGATCCGGGTCTCGCTCGCCGACCGGGGGCGGCTGAGCCCCTCCTACAACGATGTGGTCTACGACGGCGGGCCATGTGCGCGGCTGCCGACGGTGCTCAATCCCGACCTCGACTTCGCGGCGATCGAGGCGTCGTACTTCTCGACCCAGCCGGAGATCGTCGTCATCGACGACCTGCTGGCGCCCGATGCCCTCGCGGCGTTCCGCAAGTTCTGCCTCGAAGCCACGGTGTTCAAGAAATCGTTCGCTCCCGGCTACATCAATTCGCTGCTCTACAGCGGCTTCGCGACGCCGCTCCTGCTGCAGCTCACCGAGGAGTTCCGCGCCCGCCTGCCGCGCATCTTCGCGCCGCACCGGCTGCACCTCGCGTGGGGCATCAAGTACGACAGCACGATGCGCGGCATTCCGCTCCACGCCGACTTCGCGGCGGTAAACGTCAACTTCTGGCTCACGCCCGACGAGGCGAATCTCGACCCCGGGTCGGGCGGGCTGATCGTGTGGGACAAGGAGAGCCCGTCCGACTGGCCGTTCCAGGAGTACAACGTGGCCGGGCCGCGGGTGCGGACATACCTCGCCCAATCGGAAGCGACGGCGATCCGCATTCCCTACCGCGCCAACCGCGCGGTGGTGTTCAACTCGGCGCTGTTCCACGAGACCGACGCGATCCGCTTCCGCGACAGCTACGAGGACCGGCGCGTCAACGTCACGCTGCTCTACGGCCGCAAGCTCCGGGTCGGCGGCGACACCGGCTTCTAGCCTCGGCCGGCGCCACGCCCCAAAGCCTCCCCAGACATCGGCCGCGTATGCCTTTCGCTCCGGAGCGTGTCCGGCACACGAGAGCCAAAAGCATGACGGTGCGGGATCGCGCTCTATCGTCTCAGGACGAAGAGTCCGGAGGTGGATCAGCTTCGCTGTCCGGCAGGGCGTCGGTGGCCGGCTCGCCGTCCGCCGTAACGGGTTTGCCCGGGCCCACATCCCAGATCGCCGGGGGCTCGATTCCCAGATCGAGCAAGTCCGCCATAGCGTTGTAGCGCGCGGCGAGGTCGAGCAGCGACCTCCGAGCCTGAAGGTCGGAAACGCGCTCGGCAACGCTCTGCACTTCGAAAGCACGCATCCTGTGCCTACGAGCTCGATCGGCGGATTGATCGTCCATACGTTATGCCAGCTAACAGACATAACGGGCAGGTGCATCGATAAACTTTGCGGCCAAGCGTCGCTGGGGTCGGCGACTCTGCACGGGCGACCATCACCGACGCGAGATGCAATCCAACACTGATCGACGATTCGAGTCGGGTTCCGACCACAGTCGTGCGTCGACTGCGGCATCTGGTCGGCATCATGCCTCGGAGCACGCTCAAGCTGCGTATGGTTAACTCGACGCTCGACCTCGTGGTTCGTCGGACCCGACGACGGGCACCAAACCGTTGAACGCGAAGCACGAGCGTAGCGAGTCGCTGTCAGTACGGTACCGTACCGACGGCGACTCGGCGCGTTCCGTTTTTAACCCGCGCCTACGGGCTCCCGAATAGGGTGTCGGTGCCTTGCGGCTTGGCTACCGCGGGCACCTTCGTTTGCCGCCTCTCTCCCAATTAGGGGTGGATGCCCGGCGCCTCACGGCGTCGGGCATTTTTTTGATGCCAGATTCCGGGACGATTTGGTCCGCCGGCGCCACCCACGGTCAGTGCCGCGGGTGACGCCTGGCGGTGATCTGGCGGGGCCCCAAGCGGGCCTGCGGACAGGCGGGCGGAGCAAGCGCCAGGTCCCAGAAGCATCGCGAATGCGCGTCCCGTCGTGAAGCGAGTTTGCCGTGTGCCCTTCATGTTCCGTATCCGCGACTTGGCCACAACACTTAACATCGAGCGACCTTCACCACTCTCTGCATGTCCACCCGCTGCCTCAGCGCGTGATCGAACGTGAGCGAAAGGAGATCGCCGGCTGATGCCGCGCGGGTGCATCTCCTGTTATCGGGTCGCGTCGGTGTCGCCGCGCGGCGGCGCGCCGTCGATCGCCTGCTTGGCGACCCGCTGCAGCCGCAACCGCTCTTCGGTGAAGCGCTCGGCCTGGCCGACGAAGTAGTCGCGGTCCTTCTTCGGCGTGAGCTCGGGAAACGCCGGAACCACGTCGGTGCGACGGCTGTTGCGCGGGACCTTCACCCACGCCTCCTGCCCTTCCTTCGACAGCAGCCAGTTGATGTAGACCGTGGCCGCGTTGATGTGCGGCGCGCGGTCGACCAGCCCGACGTTGCCAAAGCCAACGCTGATCTGCTCTTCCTTGTAGTAGTCGTCGGGCAGCGCGCCGACGTTCTTGCCGAGCCCCTGGCTCTGGAAGTCGACCAGCTCGCTTGGCTGGACGCCGATGGCGATGGGATAGCGCCCGCGCACGATCCACTCCGCCATCTGATGGCCGTTCGTCGTGTAGACCACCTTCTGCTTGTAGAGCGCGATCAGCGCCTGCTCGCCGAGATTGTGGAAGATGGTCTGCGAGGTGCCGTTGCCGGTTCCGGCGAGGCGCGGATCGTGCCAGACGATCTTGCCGACGAACTGCGGCTTCAGCAGATCGGCGAGCGTGGCGAGGTCGTTGCGCGAGACGACATCCCAGTTGACCATCACCGGCTGCTGGATCGTGCCGTCAAAGGCGTAGAAGTATTTCTTCTCGGTATCGAGCCAGCCGAACTCGAAGCCGCCGGTCCACTTGTCGTCGGCGATGGTTTCGGGGCGCAACACCGGCCGCAGCGGCGCCAGGAAACGCGCTTCCTTCGCACCACCGATGGCGCCGGTCGGTCCCGACACCCACACGTCCCAGCCGTAGATGCCGGCCTGACGTTCGCGCAGCACCTTGGCGATCTCGGTCGCGCCCGACGAGCCGCTGAACAGCACCTTGATGTCGGGATGGGCCTTGTTGAAGGCGGCGACCAGCGCGGCGTTGTAGCTCCGCCCGGGCGCGCCATGGACGACGACCGTGCCTTCCTGCCGGGCTTTGGCGAGCACGTCGGTCCAGTCGTCGGCGAAGGCCGCCCCCGACGCCAGCGCCACGGCCAAAGCCCCAACCAAAAGGCCAACCAGTCGCAAAACGTGCGCTGCGATGCGCGCTCCCTGTGCCATCTCGTCTCTCTCTTGAAGGAGGACTTTGGAGCTGCGACACATGCGCCGGCGCCGCGGCCTGGCGATTATGTGCGTACCGCCGCCATTTTTGAAGCCTGACACCGGCCGGGGCCCCGAAACATCACGTCTAAACGTGTTGTCTCGGCCGACCGCCGGTCACATTATTCGGTGCAACACGGAGGCATATGACGCCGGAATCGGCGCGGCCGCCACCAACGGCGTCACAAACAGGGGCGTCACAACAGGACGAGGCGATGCTCACCCCGCAGGAGAACGAGTTTCTGACGCGCATCGGCCCCGGCACACCGGCGGGGGCCCTGCTGCGCCGCTACTGGCATCCGATCTGTCCCGTTGCCGAGCTGACCGCCGTCGCGCCGCGCAAACGGATCCGCATTCTCGGCGAGAACCTGCTGTTGTTTCGCGACGGCAGCGGCCGTGCCGGACTGATCCTCGAGCAATGCCCGCATCGCAGCGCGTCCCTGTTCTACGGCTTCGTCGAGAGCGACGGCATCCGCTGCCCCTATCACGGCTGGAAGTTCGACACCGCGCGCCGCTGCATCGAGCAGCCGTTCGAGCCCGGCAACACCCGGCTCAGGGAGCGGGTCGTGCCCTCGGACTATCTGGTCGAGGAAATAGCCGGGCTGTTCTGGGGCTACATGGGGCCGAAGCCGGCGCCGCTGCTGCCGCGCTGGGAAGCGGCCGTTGCCACCCGCGGCCGCCGCCGCCTCAACGTGCTGCCGGTCATCGATGCCAACTGGCTGCAGATCGTCGAGAACTCGGTCGACCCGACCCACACCCACTACCTGCACGCGCACATGATGATCGCCCTCGGCATCCGCGACAAAGGCGCCTATCACGCGCGGCCGATCCAGGATTTCGACTTCGAGGTCGTCCACGAGGAAACGTGGACCGGCGTGCGGAAGATCCGCGTCTGGGGCGGCAAGGACGGCGAACGCGAGTTCGGCCATCCGCTGATCTTCCCCGGCACGTTGCTGGTGCCGGCCGAAGACCTGATCGTCATGCACTTCCGGGTTCCGGTCGACGACACCCACACCCGGGTGATCCGCATCCAGTACGCGCCCGACGCCGATTCGACGGGCATGGACTGGAACAATCCGCCGATCGACTACTTCCCGCCGTTCAAGAACGAGAACGGCGAATACGATCTCACCACCTTCAGCGGCCAGGACGCGATGGCGTGGGAAACCGAAGGTCCGATCGTCGATCGCTCGCGGGAACTGCTGGGTTCGTCGGATCGCGGCATCGCGCTCTACCGCCGCATGCTGAAGGAGCAGATCGTCGCCGTCGCGGAAGGCCGCGATCCCGTCGGGCTCATCCGCGACCCCGAGAAGAACCGCGAGATCTCGATCGCGGTGTCCACCGGCCAGGCCCGGATGGCGCGCCAGATGAAGCAGGTCGGCTGACGCCGGCCCGTGTCCGCACGGCGCGGCAGGCCATTCAGCGGGTGAGGTAGGCCAGCGACAGCCCGATCGCCAGCAGTCCGCCGAGGATGCCGAACAGCCAGGGCGTACCCTCGCGGAAGAAGTCCGGGTGCGGAATGCCGTGCGCGCGCCGCACGAACCAGTCCCGGGTCATGATCCCGAGCGCGAACACCATGAACGCGACGACGATCGCCGAAAGGCCGCTGCCCGCATAGAACGCCATATGCCCTCCGCTCGTTCGGCGCGCTTATGCGCCCTCCACCGCGATTTGTTCGGCCGTGGCTTTCTCCTTGCGCCGTCCCTCCGCGAACGGCACCGGGCCTGGAGCGCCGCCGTGCGCGCGTTCCCAGTCCACCATGTAATCGCGCACCAAAGGGACTGCGTCAATCTCCCGTGCGAGCTGAATCTGGAACACCATCGTCCGCTGATGGCGAAAATCCATCTCCGCTCCGGCCAGGTAAAACTCCCACAACCGGCAAAATCGCTCATCGGTCAGCGTCGCCGCTTCCGCGCGGTTGGCCTGAAAGCGCGTATGCCAGTGAGCGAGCGTCTCGGCGTAGTGCAGCCGCAGGATCTCGATATCGGTGGCCCACAACCCGGCGCGCTCGATCGTCGGCAGCACCTCCGAGAGCGCCGGCGCATACCCGCCGGGGAAGATGTACTTCTCGAGCCAGGCGTTGGTGACGCCGGGCCCGTCCGCGCGCCCGATCGAATGCAGCAGCGCGACGCCGCCGGGCGCCAGGAGGGCGCGGACGCGCGCGAAGAACTCGGGGTAATGGCCAACGCCAACGTGCTCGAACATGCCGACCGAGACGACGCGATCGAATGTCTCGCGCACCGCGCGATAGTCGGTGAGCACGAACCGCACGCGGTCCTCCAGCCCGGAGCCCGCGAGACGGGCATTGGCGGCGGCGAGCTGGGTCTCCGAAAGCGTGATGCCGGTGACGTCGGCTCCGCATTCGCGGGCGAGATAAAGCGCGAGCCCGCCCCAACCGCAGCCGATGTCGAGCACCCGCATGCCGGGCGCGATACCGAGCTTGCCCGCGATGTGGCGTTTCTTGTTGTCCTGCGCCCGCTCCAGGGTCTCGCCCGGAGCGTGGAAATAGGCGCAGGAGTATTGCTTGTCGCGGTCAAGGAACAGCTCGTAGAAGCGATCGGTGAGATCGTAGTGGTGGGCGACGTTGCGGCGGCTGCGCGCGAGCGTGTTGCCGCCCGCGCCGCTCAGCACCGCGACAGCGCGTTCGCGCAACGTCTCCCAGC
>Ga0310811_10005493_pt1 | contig 16036 bp, 14 predicted proteins | sample YCmetagenome_FD_207642 | JGI IMG/M metagenome (GOLD analysis project Ga0310811, IMG submission 207642) | Soil microbial communities from experimental microcosm in Duke University, North Carolina, United States - YC | ecosystem: Engineered > Artificial ecosystem > Soil microcosm > Unclassified ...
CACCTCGCGAAAGTTCTCCACGATCTCGGGCCCGCTGACGACAGGCGCGCCGTGCAGGAGACGCTTCATCGCGGACAGCTCGACGAACTTGCAGGACGAGGTGTCTTCAAACGTCAACGTCGAATGCGCCGCGGTGCTGCGGGCAAAGCTGCGCCAATTATCGCGACCGGTGGAGGGCGTGCCGCAATTGATCACGATCCGGCTCGATCCCGACGACAGCTCGAAGGAAAGGCAGCCGGCATGGGCGTCGTGGCTGACATTGGGCGGCGGCGGTGTGCCGGTATCCATGATGACCGTCATCGCGCCGGCGTCCAGGCGCTGGAAGCCGGTGTGCGGCATGCTCGCCATCGGCGTGCCGTGGGTGTCGTCATAGGCAAGCAGTGTTGCGAGCAGGTCGGACGGCGTGCCGCTCATGCCGTTGAACAGCGCGATGGTGCCGTCGCCATGCCGGAAGAAGCGCAGCATCGGCATCATGCGATCGATCGCGTTGAGCAGCGCCGGTGGCGGCGCGATGTTGCGTGCGGCAAACGTCTGCCGCAGCGGGAGCAGATCGATCAGGAGGTCGATCAGCGCGCCGGGATTGCGGGTGATATGTCCGCCGTCGGGCAGGATCTGGCGCTGCAATTCGTCCGACAACTTGCGGCTGGCGCTGCGGATCTGCCGTGCCTGGTTGGCAAGACAAAGCGAAGCGTAACACAGCGCGATCAACACCTGCAGCCGTGGCACGCCGTCGGCGACGTCGAGCATCGCGTAGCGCAGATAGCGGATTTCGCGAGCCAGCCCGCGCAAATAGCGGCGATAGAATTTGCTGTCGGTATCGCTGAGCACCAATGGCGCCTGCGACAGCAGCGAGATCACTCGGCGCGAGAGCACGTCGGCGCGGCGGCCGATCGGGCGCCTGTTGCTCGGATTGGTAAGCCAGTCGTCGACCAGCGCGCGGGCATTGGCGCGGGTCAACGCGGTGTCGGCGGCGCGTAAGTGCCGGAGCCAGCCGAAGCCGAGCAGCGACACCTCCCAATCTTCCGACGGCGGCTCCAGATCGAAGATCGAGCGGCCATGGCAGGTGACGATCTTGCCGGCGAAGACGAAGCGGCCGGCATAGATTTCGGCGGCGCGGGTGGCGTCCGCGGTGCGCAGGTCGTGCGGAGCAATGATCAGCCGGTCGGTGCGACCCGGCCACAGTTTCGACAGCGCCACCGAGCTGCCGCTGGCGCGCGCCATCACGTTCCGCGCGAAGCGGCCCATGATCAGGGTCGAAATGCGTCTGCGTTGAGCGACCGACACGCCGTGCCTTGGTGGGGGGAGAGGATTCCGGCGAATCCTTTTAATCCGGAAACTGGAAACTGACACCATCTTGAATAGACCGAATCACCGCGAGGCCTTGCGGAAATCCATTGTAAAAATCAGGATTTAACCAATCTTGCAGCGTAGAATCCATCCAGTCCGCCGAGCCGGGGGTCGGCGTGCGCGAGGTGAGAGGGCAGGGTACGCAACTCGCCTTGCGGATTGATGATTTCCGCCAGTCCGGCGACCTCCTCGGGTGCAATCGGCATGCGCTTCAGCCCGGATTCGGCCGATAGCAGGGCTGAAACCGCGGCTTCACCCTCTTCCGGCTCCAGCGAACAGGTGCAGTATACCAACGTCCCGCCGGGCTTGAGCAGGCCGGCCGCCTTCTGCATCAGGCGTTTCTGCAGGGCGCCAAGTGCGGCGATATCGGCCTCCTGCCGGAGCCAGGCAACGTCGGGATGACGGCGGATGGTGCCGGTCGAGGTGCAGGGCGCGTCGATCAGGATGCCGTCGAAAGTGCCGTTATCGCCCTGCCATTCAGTGGCGTCGACCACGATCGCCTCGGCCTCGAGCGACAGCCGCGTCATGTTGTCTTTCAGCCGCGCCACACGGGCGGGCGAACGGTCGAGCGCGATGACGCGTGCGCCGGCATGCGCGAGCTGCGCGGTCTTGCCGCCGGGCGCGGCGCAGAAATCGACGATGGTCTTGCCCTTGATGTCGCCGAACAGCCGCGCCGGCAGCGCCGCGGCGGCGTCCTGCACCCACCAGGCGCCTTCGGAGAAGCCCGGCAGCATGGTCACCGAGCCTTGCAGCAGCGTGCGCACGGTCCCCGTCGGGAGCTGCTCGCCATGCAGGCGCGTGGCCCACTGCGCGGGATCGGATTTCACGGTGAGATCGAGCGATGGCTCGTGCAGGATGGCGTGCGCCATCGCCTTGGCAGTCGCTTCGCCATAATGCGCCGTCCAGCGCTTCAACAGCCAGGGCGGAATGTCGAGCGTCTCGGCCTTCACCTCGTCGACGATGCCGGCGCCCTCGCGCGCGCAGCGGCGCAGCACCGCGTTGACGAGGCCCGCATATTTCGCCGCGCGCCGATCCGATTGCACGAGCCGCACCGACAGATCGACCGCGGCATGATCGGGCACGTCCATCCAGAGGATTTGCGCGACTCCGATCAGAAGCGCGCTTTGCGCGCGCGGTGCGTCGGTCGGAATGCCGCGATCGAGCAGCCGCGACAAGAGATGACCGAGCGTGCCGAGCCGGCGCAGGATCGTCGCGACCAGGCGGCGCATCAGCGCGCGATCACGGTCGGCCAACGTCTTCAGCGCCGGATGCGCTCCGGCGCCGTCGAGCTGGTCGTCAAGGGTACGATGTTTGTGCAAGACGCCGTCGAGGATGTCGGCGGCGATCCGCCGTGCCGCGAGACCGGGCACTTCAACGGGGCGGGCTAGTCTTTGAGGCGGCATGCATGACCCGGAAGGGAGGAGGCAATATCCGCAAGCGCAAATGTTCGGGGCATGCCATTCACAATTGCCCCCACCTCTGCCATGCGAATATGCCAAATGTAAGAATCGCCTCTGGCTTTTTCATCGGGGGCCACGATCTCTTGAAGAGTTCCGGCAGATGGAGGTAGGCGATGAGTGACAATCCGTCTCAGGCTGAAGCCAAGTCCGAGAGCAAGTCCGAGAGCAGGTCCGAAAGAAAGCAATTATCGCCGGCCGCGCAGCGCGCGCTTGCCGAAGCCGAGGCGCGGCGTCAGCAGGCGGCCGCCAATGCCAAGCCGATGCCGAAGGAATTCCCGGGCCCGAAAGGGCCGGAGCCGACGCGCTATGGTGATTGGGAGAACAAGGGCATCGCGTCGGACTTCTAGAAACAAAAAAGCCGCGCAGGATGCGCGGCCTTTGCATCTTCCAATCGTCATTCCGAGTCTGGTGCTCGCACACCAGACCACGATGACGTTCGTTGTTGTTACCGGGTCACCACGACCTTGGTGCCGACCGACACGCGGCTATAGAGGTCGGTGATGTCGGGGTTCAGCATGCGGATGCAGCCGTAGGAGACGAAGCCGCCGACCGAGCCGGGCCTGTTGGTGCCGTGGATCGCATATTCGCCGCCGGCGAGCGTCATCGCGGCGACGCCCATCGGGTTGTTCGGTGCGCCGCCGGGAATCAGGTTCGGGATGCTCGGGATGTCGTGCTTGACTTCCTTAGGCGGCGCCCAGGCCGGGTTGCGGTACTTGCCGTCGATCCGGGTCACGCCGGCCCACTGCTTGCCGGCCTTGCCGACGCCGACGGGGTAACGCATCGCGTGGCCGTCATCGAGGATCAGATAGAGGCGGCGCTCGTTGGTCTTCACCACGATGGTTCCCGGCGAATATTCGGTGCCCCGCACCGGCACGAGTTCCGGCCGCGCCTGCGCCGCCGTCGCAAAAAACCCAGCCCCGATGGTCGCCGCCAGCGCCATCGCAATCCGCTTCGACATCCCAATTCTCCGCTTTCGCCCGCCCCTGCCAGGGCGCTATTCGCCGAAATCGGCCAAAAATGTCGGCCTGCCACGCATTTTTGGCCGCGCGCGTTAACCGGATGGTTTCCACACGGGCCTCTGCGCTCGCTTCGGCGGGGAGAGAAAAGGAAATGTTCGATTTAAAGTAAATGACTTGTAAACAACACATGCCGGAAAACCGCCGCAGAGACGCCACAGTTTCTGACGTTTGCGTGAGGGCTCGCTAGCGGTCGTTTTTCGCAGTCATTCCGGGGCGATGCGTCAGCATCGAACTTTGGTGCGCAACTTCGCACCTGAGAATCCCGTGCCAAAATCTCCAGATTCCGGGTTCGCGCTTGGCGCGCCCCGGAATGACGGAGTGAGGGGGCCTGTCTATCCCTACGCCGACGTCTGTTTCCGGTTCTGCCGGTTCTTGACGAGATCATCGACTACCGCGGGATCGGCCAGCGTCGAGACATCACCGAGGCTGCCCGGCTCGTCCTCGGCGATCTTGCGCAGGATGCGGCGCATGATCTTGCCGGAGCGCGTCTTGGGCAGGCCCGGTGCGAACTGGATCTGGTCGGGGGAGGCAATCGGCCCGATGTCCTTGCGCACCCAGGCGACCAGCTCCTTCCGCAGTTCCTCGGTCGGCTCGGTGCCGGCCATCAAGGTGACATAGGCATAAATGCCCTGGCCCTTGATGTCGTGGGGATAGCCGACGACTGCGGCTTCCGACACTTTCTCGTGCGCGACCAGCGAGCTCTCGACTTCCGCCGTGCCCATGCGGTGGCCGGAGACATTGATGACGTCATCGACGCGGCCGGTGATCCAGTAATCGCCGTCGGCGTCGCGGCGGCAGCCGTCGCCCGTAAAATATTTCCCCTTGTAGGTGGCGAAATAGGTCTGCTCGAAGCGCGCGTGATCGCCATAGACCGTACGCATCTGCCCGGGCCACGAACGGGTGAGGCAGAGATTGCCGGTGGCCTCGCCTTCCAGCACCTTGCCGTCGGCGTCGACGATCTCCGGCACCACGCCGAAGAACGGCTGCGTCGCCGAGCCCGGCTTCAGCTTCATTGCGCCCGGCAGCGGCGTGATCAGAATGCCGCCGGTCTCGGTCTGCCACCAGGTGTCCACGATCGGGCAGCGGCCGTCGCCGACGACGCGGTGATACCACTCCCAGGCTTCCGGATTGATCGGCTCGCCGACCGAGCCGAGCAGCCTGACCGAAGCGCGCGAGGTCTTCTTCACGGGATCATCGCCCGCCTGCATCAGCGCGCGGATCGCGGTCGGTGCGGTGTAGAAGATGTTGACCTTGTGCTTGTCGATGATCTGCCAGAATCGCGAATTATCCGGGTAATTCGGCACGCCCTCGAACATCAGCGTGGTCGCGCCGTTGGCGAGCGGCCCGTAGAGAATGTAGCTGTGGCCGGTGACCCAGCCGACGTCGGCGGTGCACCAGTAGACGTCGCCGTCATGATAGTCGAAGACGTATTGATGCGTCATCGACGTGAACACGAGATAGCCGGCGGTGGTATGCAGCACGCCCTTGGGCTGGCCGGTCGAGCCTGACGTGTAGAGGATGAACAGCGGGTCTTCCGCATGCATGTGCTCGACCGGGCATTCGGTCGTCACCATCTTGGCCGCGTCGTGGTACCAGAGGTCGCGCGACGGCTTCATGTCGACGGCACCGCCGGTGCGCTTGACCACGATGACCCAGTCGACGCCGCCGGTCTTGGCGATCGCCGCGTCGACATTGGCCTTCAGCGGCACCTTCCGGCCGCCGCGCAGGCCTTCATCGGCGGTGATGACGATATTGGATTTGCAGTCCTGGATGCGCTGGGCGAGGCTGTCCGGCGAGAAGCCGGCGAACACCACCGAGTGGATGGCACCGATCCGCGCGCAGGCGAGGATCGCGTAGGCGGCCTCGGGGATCATCGGCAGATAGATGGTGACGCGGTCGCCCTTCTTGACGTTGCGGGTGCGCAGGATGTTGGCCATCCGGCAGACTTCGTCATGCAGTTCCTGGTAGGTGATGTGCTTCGACTGCGAGGGATCGTCGCCTTCCCAGATGATCGCGGTTTGATGGCCTCGCTTGGCAAGATGCCGGTCGATGCAGTTGTAGGCGGCGTTGAGCACGCCGTCCTCGAACCATTTGATCGAGATATTGCCGGGTGCGAAGGACCAGTTCCCGGCCTTGTGGGGCGCCTTCATCCAGTCGAGCCGCTTGGCCTGCTCGGCCCAGAAGCCGTCGGGATCCGACACCGAGCGGGCGTACATTTCCTTGTATTTGGCCTGGTCGATCCAGGCGCGCTTCGACCACTCCGCCGGTACGTCGTAGATTTTATCGGACATTAATTCCTCCCACGCAGGCAACAGCGAGCTTCACGGCGCTGAAGCCATCTTCATTGTTAGCGAATTATGCGTCCGTGTGCACGGCGCCGACAAGCGCGACGAAAAGACCTGCGCCGGGAGCGTTTTGCGCCGCCTCGTACGGCCTGCGCAGGGCGCGGAGAGGGCCTCGTCCCCATCACTTTCGCGTTTTCCCTTGGTCCGAAATCAACGTTATCGAGCGAATGGCACCCATGAAAGGTATCTAATAACCTCAATAACAACAATGAGGACTCGCCATCCGGCCGCCGACCCCCTAAATCGCCTTTCCAGGCAGGCCGCGGAGCGGACGGACCCTCCGGAACGAAGCCCCGCGAGAGGGCATTACCGGACAGAGGCACAGGAGCAAGGCGTCAACGACCATGATGGATCAGCAGAATCTCGAGCCCGTGCGGCCCGCTTCCGCCGATCCTGCCGTGGCACTGGCGGAATTGCTGGGACAACTGCCCAAGCCGGCCGCTGAAAAGTCACAGCGCCTCATCGTCAAGACCACCGTCGAAGAGCTCGCCCAGGAACTGGGCCTGAAGCTCGGCGACCAGAACGATCTGACCATCCGCCGCATCAAGCGCGGCAAGTCCTATTCCTTCATTCGCGCCAACGGCACCCGTATCAAGCATGTCGGAACCATCCGCCGCCTGAACCGCATGGCAGTGCCACCGGCCTATCGTGACGTGCGCTATGCCGCTGATCCCAGTTCGCACCTGCAAGCGGTCGGCATCGATGCCGCCGGGCGCCTGCAATACCGCTATCACGCCGATTGGGAAAAGGTGCGTGAGCAGCGCAAGGCGCATCGGCTGGGAAAGCTCGTCGCTGCGCTGCCGAAGATTCGCCGCAACGTTTCCAAGCATCTCGCCGGCGACGAGCCGACGCGGGAGTTCGCGCTATCGGCGGTGATCGAATTGATTGCCCGGACAGCAATAAGACCCGGCAATGAATCCTACGCCCGTCTCAACGGCACGCGCGGCGCGACTACGCTTCTGAAGTCCAACGTCACGCTGGAAGACGACTCGCTGGTGCTGACCTTCAAGGCCAAGGGCGGCAAGGCCGTGCGCAAGGAATGCAATGCTGCGAAACTCGTGCGCGCGATCGGCATTCTGCGCACCGTGCCGGGCAAGCGGATGTTCCAGTATCGCGATCCCTACGGCGTGGTGCGTGGCGTTTCGACGACCAGCGTCAATGCGTTCCTGCGCGAGATCGCCGGGATCAAGATTTCGCTGAAGGATCTCCGCACTCTGATGGCTTCCGCCGTCGTGGTGGAATCGCTGTCGCGGATCACGCCGGCGGCGAGCGAACGTGGCCGCAAGCGCCAGGTGCTGGAAGCGATCCGCGCCGCCGCCGACCAGCTCTCCAATACACCGGCGATCTGCCGCAAGAGCTATGTGCACGACACCATCGTGACGGCTTTTGAAGACGGCATTCTGGAGCGCTTCGCCGCGACCATGAAAGGCCAGCGCTCGCAGTCCAAGCGTGAGCAGCTTCTTGCCCAGGTCGTAATGGCCGCCGCGGCGTAGGCGGCGCGATCCTAACTCGCCTTCTCGGCCGACTTCCATGGATCAGGTCCGGGACTGCGGCCTGACGCGGCGTTGGTCAGCCGGCCGATATAATGTTCCCAGCCTTTGGCGTGGTTGGCACATGTCGTTTCGTTCGGCAGGCCGCTATGCGTCATGCGCATCAACGTGCCGCCGTCGCGATCGAGCAGGTCGATCTCGACCAGGCTTGAACCCGGCGGCACCTCATCGTCTCCGTCCCAGCCAAAACTATAGGCCAGACGATGCACGGGCACGACTTCGCGGAACGCGCCCCGCGCCGTTCTGTTGTTACGTCCGATGCCCTTGAGGAGATAGACGCCACCGGGATGTGTCTCGGTGTTGGCTTCCATGCCCATCCAGCTCACGATCTTCTGCGGATCGGTCAGGAAAGCGAAAACGGTGGCAGGCGGTGCCGCGATCTGGGTCTCGCGTCGGACCACGAAGGCTTCGGTCATCGGTTCATCCCTGGCAGGACTCATGAAATGGAAGTGCCCGCGCCCGTGGTCAAGGATAGCCCGTGACAAATGGCGCGCGTCAACCCCATGATCGCGCCATGCAGCTGACCCCCACGCTTGCCTGGCTGGTCGATACCGCTTGCGAAGCCGCAAGCGCCGACCGGTTGCTCGCGGAGCTCGGCGCCCATCTGGTCGCGGATGGCTTGCCGCTCGCGGGCGGCGCGCTGACCCTTGAGGTTCCGCATCCGCTGATTGCCCGGCGGACCTGGCTCTGGCGTGCGGAAACCGGCGAGGTGATCGAAGCGCTCGGCTTTGCGCCGGGCGGCCCTTTGGCGACGTTGGACAAAACTCCATCCAACGGCGCGGGCCGGCAATGGCTTACGGGAATTGCTGAAGGCAGCGTTCACGAGGATACGATCGGACCGAAACAGGACGGGCCTTCACTCGCATGGATCGGCCCGCGTCCATTTGCGCCTGACGAAATCGATCATCTGCGTCAGGCCGCGCGTTTCGCCGCCGCGCCGCTGGCTGTGCTGGCTGGGCGCGCTACCTTGATGGCGGCGCTGGAAGCCTATCTCGGCCGGCGCAGCGCGGCGCGGGTGCTGGCCGCTCCACTGCGGCGAAACATCGGCGAGACCATTCAGGCCGCCTTGCTCTACGCTGATTTGCGCGGCTTCACGGCACTGTCCGAGACCCATCCGCCGGCCGTCGTGATCGCGGCGCTCGATGCTTGGTTCGATCGCATCGCCGGCGCGGTCCACGCCTTCGGCGGCGAGGTGTTGAAATTCATCGGCGACGGCATCCTGGCGATCTTTCCGGTTGTCGGAATGAGCCCACGCGGCGCCTGCGATGCGGCGCTGCGTGCCGTGTCGGCCGCGCGCGCCGGCATGGCGCATCTCGATGCCGAGCGCCGCCGGCAAGGGCTCGCGCCATTGCCCTTCGGCGTCGCGTTGCATCTCGGCGAGATGCTGTGGGGCAATATCGGCGCGGCCGATCGGCTGGATTTCACCGCGATCGGGTCGGCGGTGAATCTGGTGAGCCGGCTCGAAGGCTTGTGCCGGCCGCTTGGCAAGACGATTCTCGTCTCGGGCGCGCTTGCCGCCGAGACCGACACGCCGTTGATCGCCCTCGGGACGCATGCGCTCCGCGGCATCGCCCATCCCTGCGCGGTATTCACGTTGCCGGAGGAATCCTAGAGGCCGCCCATCTTGCAGACGAGCTTCCATTCGTCCGCCGTGACCGGCTGCACCGACAGGCGCGAATATTTCACCAGCGCCATCGCGGCGAGCTTCTTGTCCGCCTTGATCGTGGCCATCGTCACCGGCGTCGGCAACGGCTTGTCGGCCTTGATGTCGACGCAGACGAATTTGCCCGTCTTGTCGGTCGGATCGGGATAGGCCTCCTTGATCACCTCCGCGATGCCGACGATCTCCTTGCCCTCGTTGGAATGATAGAAGAACGCCTTGTCGCCCTTCTTCATGTTCACGAGGTTCTGGCGCGCGGTGAAATTGCGCACGCCGGTCCAGGCCTCGCCCTTGGCGCCCTTCGCGACCTGCTGGTCCCACGACCAGGTCGACGGTTCGGATTTCACCAGCCAGTACGCCATTCTTATTCCTCCGCCTTGAAGGGGCGCGTCAGCAGACCCTCGATCGCGGCGTCGATGGTGAGCTTGCCGGACAGGATCGCCGCGACCGCCATTGATACCGGCAGTTCGATCCTTTGCGAAGCGGCGAGTTCAATCAGCACCGGCGCGGTGAACTCGCCCTCGGCAAGCTTGCCCGCCGGCTTCGGCTCGCCGCGGCCGAGCGCAAGGCCCAGCGCGAAATTGCGCGACTGCGGGCTGGAGCAGGTCAGGATGAGATCGCCCAGCCCCGATAAACCGACCATGGTCTCGGCGCGCGCGCCGAGCGCACGGCCGAGCCGCGCCAGCTCGGAAAAGCCGCGCGTGGTGAGCGCGGCCTGCGCCGAAGCGCCGAGCTTCTTGCCGACGACAATGCCAGCCGCGATCGCGAGCACGTTCTTGGCCGCGCCGCCGATCTCGACGCCGCGCACATCGGTGGTGTGATAGGGGCGGAAGGTGGCCGAGCCCAATGCTTGCACCAAGTCGCTTGCGAGCGCCTCGTCCTTTGCCGCCAGCGTGACCGCAGTCGGCAAGCCCCGCGCCACGTCGTCGGCAAAACTTGGGCCGGAGAGAATCGCAGGAAGCGCATGCGGCGCGGATTCGGCGATCACGTCGGTCATGAATTTATGCGTGCCATGCTCGATGCCTTTGGCGCAAGCGATGACCGGAGCGCCTTCGCGAAAATGTGGCCCGAAGCCATCGACCGCCGCACGCAGATGCTGCGCCGGCGTGGCGATCAGAACGACATCGGCACGGCCGGCCTTGGCGCGGTCATGCGTCACGATGATCTCGGTGGCGAGCTTGACGCCCGGCAGCCGCGGATTCTCGCGGCTCGATGCAATCCGCTCGGCATGAGATGCGTCGCGCGCATAGAGCGTCACGGCCCGCCCCGCGCGCGCAGCAACGCCCGCCAGCGCCGTGCCCCATGCGCCTGCGCCGATCACCGCGACGGAGTTGAACGAAGCCATCGCAGGGCCTTACTTCTCCCTCTCCCCGCGCTTGCGGGGAGAGGGTTGGGGTGAGGGGCCGTTGTCCGCGAAGGCGAGGACCATTGGAGTGCGTGGAGAGTCTCCCTCACCCGGATTGCTTCGCAATCCGACCTCTCCCCGCAGGCGGGGCGAGGTGAAGAGGAAGACGCCTCGCGAGTTCGGCCCCATCATTAAAATCCTGCGCGGCTGTTGGCGTAGCCTGCCGGGACGCTGGCATTGGCGTCGAGCAGCCAGCGGGCGCGAGGCGGCGCTTCCATCGTGTCCAGCATGCCGAGCGCGAAGCGTTCGGCGCCGGCCCAGGCGATCATCGCGCCATTGTCGGTGCAGAGCGCGGGTGGCGGAATGATCAGCGTGGTCTGCGCCTTCGCCGCGACATCCTGCAACGCGCTGCGGATGGCGCGGTTGGCGGCGACGCCGCCGGCAGCGACCAGCGCGCGCGCCGGACCATAGATCTCCTCAAACAGCTTCAAGCCGACGCTCAGTCGATCGGCGGTCGATTCCAGCACGGCGGCCTGGAAGCTGGCGCAGAGATCGCTGATGTCCTTCGGCTCCAGCGGTGTCATCCGGCTGGCTTCATTGCGCACCGCGGTCTTCAGTCCCGATAACGAGAAATTCGCGTCCGCGCGTCCGAGCATCGGCCGCGGAAAGGCAAAGCGCGTGGGATCGCCGCCATTGGCCGCACGCTCGACCTGCGGTCCGCCGGGATAGGGCAGGCCCAGCATCTTGGCGACCTTGTCGAAGGCCTCGCCCATGGCGTCGTCGACGGTGGTGCCGAGCCGCGTATATTGGCCGACGCCGGCGACGGCGACGATCTGGGTGTGGCCGCCGGAGGCGAGGAAGAGACAATAGGGAAAGGCGAGCGCGGTGGTGAGCCGCGGCGTGAGCGCATGCGCTTCCAGATGGTTCACCGCGATCAAGGGCGTGTTGTGCACCATCGCGATCGCCTTCGCCGTGGTGAGGCCGACGATCACGCCACCGATCAGCCCCGGCCCGGCGGCCGCCGCAACGGCGGTGAGCTGCTCATAGCCGACGCCGGCATCCTTCATCGCGCGGTCGATGATGCCGTCGAGCAGGTCGACATGGGCGCGTGCGGCGATCTCCGGCACCACGCCGCCGAAGCGGGCGTGCTCCTCGGTCTGCGAGCGCACCACGTTGGACAGGATCCGCCCCGAGCCGTCCGCCTTGCGCTCGACCACGGCGGCCGCGGTCTCGTCGCAGGTGGTCTCGATCCCCAGAACCAGAACCGGCTTGTCGCTATCCAATGTCAATGCTTGTCAACCCTTCTCGGCCCTTCTCAGCCCTTGCGCTATTCGGACGTTCTCGTAAGTAACCGCGCAACACCGCAGTTGCAATCGCCCGTCAGGCTCAGAATTGGACATGGCTGTTCTCGTCACTCGCCCGTATCCCGACAATGAGGCGACCGCACGTGCCCTGCGCGAGCGTGGCTTTAAGGTCGTGCTTGCCCCGATGCTCCGCTTCGAGCGGGTTCCGCTCGAGGAGGCACTCGAAGCCGATCTTGCCGGCGTCATCGTGACGTCAGCCAATGCGCTACGCGCGGTCGAAGCCGAGCTTGCCGCCCTTGCGGCGGTGCCGCTGTTTGCGGTCGGCCAGCACACCGCCGACGAAGCGCGCCGGCTCGGCTTTGCCAAGGTGATCTCGGCCGATGGCGATGCGGCGAAGTTGCGGCAGCGCGTGCGCAAGGAATTTCGGGGCAAGGAGGCCACGAAGCTGCTGTACCTTGCAGGCGCCGATCTTTCCCGCGATCTCGCCGGCGACCTTGGCGCTGACGGCTTCGAGGTCATCACCCGGACCACCTATCGCATGGTCGCGCTGTCAGGGTTGTCGCGCGAGACCCGCGAGGCCTTTGCCGCCAATGAAGTGGAAGCCGTGCTGCACTATTCGCAGCGCAGCGCCCGCGCCTTCCTGGAGGCGGCCCGCGCCGACGGGGTCGAGATTTCCGCGCTCGCCGTGCCACAATGTTGCATTTCGGCCAATGTGGCCGCGATCCTCCATGAAGCGGGTGCGGTTCGGGTTCTGTCCGCGGCCTCTCCGGACGAAAAGGCCCTGCTCGGGGCATTGGAGCGTGCGTTGCGGCCCTGATTGGCGTAAGAGAGCCGGCCGATTCCGGTATATATTGAAGGCCCATCAGTCAGGGAACCGCAGGGATGGCCGACGACGTGCTACAGGATGCTGCGCCCTCGCCGGATGCCGGCAAGGGCAAGCGCGAACCGCCGACGATCGATCTCGAGGCCACCCAAGTCTCGGAGAAGGCCGCCGACACCGAGGCGCCACGCCCCAATTCTGAATCCAGCTCTTCCGAAGCCAAATCTGACGAAGCCAAGTCTGAGGAGGCTAAATCCGAGCCGCCGAAGCAGCCGGAGGCCGCATCGCGCGGCACGTCGCCTTGGCTCATCGCGCCGCTGTCCAGCCTGGTGGCCGCAGCCGTCGTGATCGCGGTCGGCTCGTTCCTTGGCTGGCCCGCGGTGCAGTCGCCGCCTGCAACGCCGCAGGTGAGCCCGATCGCCTTCGATGATCTCTCCGCGCGCGTCGCCGGCCTCGAAACGAAGCTGGCGAAGCTGCCTGGGAGCGATCCCGCCGTGACGGCGCGGCTCGATGGAATCGAGAAATCGGTGGGCACCTTGCGCAGCGATCTCGCCAATCTGCGCACCCAGGCCGACCAGCTCGCCGCCGCCGTCAATCACGCGCCGAAGCCGGCCACCGGTGAGCCCGCCGCGGCACCGTCCGTCGACCTCTCCGCCATCAACGCCCGCATCGACCAGATCGAGCGCTCTTTGCACGCCCAGTCCGACAAGCTCGGCGCTGCGGTCGCGCAGGCCTCGCAGACGGCCGCATCGGCCCAGCAGGCAGCCGTCTCGGCCAAGGCGCAAGACGATGTGCCGCTCCGCCGCGTCGTCGCGGCTGCGCTGCTCGATGTCGCGGTCCGCCATAACGATCCGTTCGAGGGCGCGCTCACGGCTGCCAAAGCGCTCGCGCCCGATCCCGACAAGCTGAAGCCACTCGACGGATTCGCGGCCAAGGGCATCCCGGCGCCGCCGGCGCTCTGCCGCGAGCTTCTGACCCTGGTGCCGAAATTGTCGCCCGCCGCTGAAAATACCAGCAAGGCCTCCGGCATCATCGATCGCCTGCAGGCGGGCGCTTCCAACCTCGTTCGCATCGAACGCTCCGATGCCGTCGGCAATGATCGCAGCGCCATTGTGACGCGCATGACGGCCGCGGCCTTGCGCAACGATCTGCCCGACGCGCGGCGCGAACTGGCCTCGCTCGATGCCGCCGACCGCGCGCCCGCGCAAGCCTGGCTCGACAAGGTGACCGCGCGCGACGCCGCGCTCGCCGCATCCCGTCAATTCGCCGAAGAGACGATGGCCTCGCTCGCCAAATCGGCGCAATAGGTTTTTCATGTTTCGCATTGTCCTGTTTCTGGTGTTGATCGCGCTCGCCGCCTGGGGTGCGGCGTGGGTGGCCGATCAGCCCGGCAATGTCGTGCTGTCCTGGGGCGGCACCAGGATCATCACCACGCTGCCGGTATTCGCGCTGATGATCGGCATCGTCGTCGTTTTGGGCATGCTGGCGCTCGGCATTTTGGGCATCCTGTGGCGTACGCCGGGGCGTATCCGCCGCGGTCATCATGAGCGCCGCGCCAATCGCGGGCGCAACGCGATCACGCATGGCCTGCTCGCGATCGGCCATGGCGATGCTGCCGCGGCGCGCCGCCATGCCGACGATGCGCGCCGTATTGCCGGCCACGATCCGCTTGCGCTGCTGTTGCACGCGCAATCGGCGCAGCTCGACGGCGATCGCGCCGGCGCGAAGGCCGCGTTCTCCTCGATGGCCGAGCGCGAGGATACGCGCCTGCTCGGCCTGCGCGGTCTCTTCATCGAAGCGCAGCGCGCCGACGATGCGGTGGCTGCCGTGATGATCGCCGAGGAAGCGCTGAAGCTCGCGCCGTCGTCGACCTGGGCCTCGCATGCCGTGCTCGGCTTCCGCTGCGCCCAGGGCGATTGGGACGGCGCGCTGAAGATCCTCGACCACGATCACGAATCCGGACTGCTCGACAAGGCCACCTATCGCCGCCGCCGCGGCGTGCTGCTCACCGCACGCGCGCTGGAGCTGGAAAAGGTCGATCGCGATCTCTCGCGCGAGAGCGTGATGGAAGCGGTGAAACTCGCGCCGACGCTGGTGCCGGCCGCGGTGCTGGCGGCGAAATTCGAAAGCGAGGCGCATCAGGTGCGCCGCGCCATGCGCCTCGTCGAGGCGGCCTGGATGAAACATCCGCATCCCGATCTCGCCGATGCCTATGCGCATGTGCGGCTCGGCGATTCCGCGCGCCAGCGGCTGGTGCGGGTCGAGACGCTGGCGGCCAAGACGCCGGACGCGGTCGAGGGCAAGCTCGCGGTCGCGCGCGCCGCGATCGATGCAACCGAATTTGCTAAGGCGCGCGCGGCGCTGTCGACGCTGATCGCCAATCCGACCCAGCGCGTCGCGATGCTGATGGCCGAGCTCGAACGCACCGAGCATGGCGACAGCGGCAAGGCGCGGACCTGGACCCTGCGCGCGGTGCGCGCGCGGCACGATCCGGCCTGGACCGCGGACGGCTATGTCAGCGACCGCTGGCGACCGGTCTCGCCGGTGACCGGACGGCTGGATGCGTTCCAGTGGCAGACGCCGGTGGCGAGCCTGCCGTCTGCGGACAAAGGCGCCGTCATCGAGACCTCGCCGTTTGAGGAAGCGATGCTGGCGGCGCCTTCGCGCAAACCCGAGATCGTGACGAGCGAAGGCCTCGCCGAGCCGCCGCACGAGGAGCCGGCAGAGGCAAGCGCGCCGCCCGCCATGCAGGACAATTCGCCGCCTGCGGAAAAGCCGGACGAGAAGCCTGCCGAACCCGCCGTCATCCTGCCCCCGCCGGCACCGCCTGTCCCCGCGCCGTCGCCGGTCGAAGCTTCGCCTGCTGGCGAATCGTCACCAGCCGCCCCCGCTGCCTTGTTCCGTACCCGCGCCGATCTCGCAAAGCCGGCTACGGCGCCAATCCCGGCCGTGATTCCCATCATCCGCGCCCCCGACGATCCCGGGATCGATGATGAGGCGCCGAGCGATGAATTCACGGAACAAATCGGCACGCCCAAGGCCCAGGCCGGCGGTTGGCGCGGTTTCTGGGCCCGCTGGGGCGGGTAATAAAACTTCACGCACCCCGTTTTTCTTGCCAATCGGGCCCGCGCCCGATATCAGGTGCGCACGCGTTCAAGGACGTTTCGCCCGGCGCGCCGCCGCAAT
>Ga0310811_10005495_pt1 | contig 16033 bp, 8 predicted proteins | sample YCmetagenome_FD_207642 | JGI IMG/M metagenome (GOLD analysis project Ga0310811, IMG submission 207642) | Soil microbial communities from experimental microcosm in Duke University, North Carolina, United States - YC | ecosystem: Engineered > Artificial ecosystem > Soil microcosm > Unclassified ...
GGGGGTCCGGATCACCGAGTTCGAGCGTCACACCGAGATTTTCGACGCTTCCTACCTGTGGGCGCGCCAGCGCATCGCCGCGCTCGAAGCCGATGGCAATTCGGCCATTGCCGCCATCCTTGCCGGCGGCCGCGCGACCGCGTCCTGAGCCGCGCCCGATTCATGATCCAATATTACGCGCTCAGCGCGGCGCGCAATTCGGCGGCAAGCAGCCTTGGCACGGGATCTTCGGGACATTCCCTGGCCAGATCCTCGAACAGGCGCGCAGCAGCGCTTCGATCGCCGTCGATCGACCGGTACGCCGCGATGTAGCGCTCGCACCAGGCCTGCGACGCCGCAGGCGGCCAGGGCTCGAAGACCTCAACGGGTACATCGAGGCCGCGCAGCGACGTAACTCCCAGCGGCCTGAACCGGCTTGACGTGCACCTTGACGCGGCGAATGGGCCGACACAGATGGTCGATCCATAGCGCTTGTTGAGCGCTTCAAGGCGCGCCGCCGAATTGATGGAATCGCCATGGGCGGTGTAGTCGAGCTTTGAGCGGATTCCGATGTCGCCGACGATGGCCATGCCGGTCTCGATACCGATGCGGGTGCGGCCAAAGCCAATCCGGGATGGTTCAGCCCGGCCCTGGAACGCCCGCGACCATATCCGCATCTCCTCGGCGCAGCTGACCGCGTGTTGCGGATGACCGCCGAGGTCCAGGGGGGCATTGAAAAACGCATGAACGGAATCGCCGACGATCTTGTCGACCATTCCGCCATGCCTCATGACGATGGCCGCCATTCCTTCTATGTACTCGTCAAGCACGGCGACCAGCTGCTCGGGACCCGCGCGATGCGTCATTGCGGTAAAATCCTCGATGTCGGTGAACAGCGCGGTGATTTCGCGTTTCTCGCCGCCGAGCTTCAAGAGGCCCGGATTCTCGGCAATGCGCTTCACGACTTCCGGCGCCAGATGCTGCTCGAAACGGCTCCTGATGCGCGCTTCGCGCCGGCTTACCACCGCATAGGAGCTTATGGAGGCCCCCATGAAGACGACGAGACCTCCAAGCGTCGGCATCAGCGGATCGATCAGGCGATCCGCAGCCAGCGACACCAGGATCGCCCCCGACCAGGTTGCGGCCACCACCATCAAACCGACGAACGCCCCCACCAGCGGGGACAGGATCACCGCCGCGACAACGGCAACCATCCCCAGTACGACGGCGAGAGCGAACTCCCAGCCGGCCGGCACCGCCTGCGGCGCCCGGCGGGCGAAAATCTGCCGTACCGCATCCGCCTGAATTTCGACCGAAGGGGCGAGCGTATCATTTGGCGTTTCGCGCAGTCCGCCAAGCTCCGGCGCGGACCCACCGATCAGCGCGACGGCTCCCGTAATCCGGGCCCGCGCGGCATCGCTGTCGATGACGTCAGCTGCGGAAATCGTGCGTGATGCACGTTTGCCCGCATCTGCGCCGGCCAGTCGCAGCAGACCATCGTTCGGCAGCGGCACCTGGAGGTCGCCAACGATGATCCGTTGCGGTTCGGAGTCGAGGGAATAGGCCGGAGATTGCCTGGCCAGCCGGACGGCTTCCAGCGCGAGGCCCGGCCGCGTCGCCTCCCCCGCGCCGACAAGAAGCGGTACACGCCTGATCTTTCCATCGGCGTCACCCGGCAGCGAAAGCGCGCCGAGCCCTTTGGTGGCATCGATCAGAAGCGGATGCGGCGCGATGCCACCCGTCATGCGCCAGACGCCATCGAGCGTGACCGGGTGACGCGCCAGCACCGGCACGCCGGGAACAGCATTGGCGTTGTCGGCGTCGAGAACAAATCCAAGTGTTGCCGGAACGCTCCTGATCGCCGCCGCCAGACGCTTGTCGCCATCGGGAAGGCCGGCTGCCAGCGAGCTGAGATCGTGATTTCCCGTCAGAGCGCCGAGTTGACGCGCCAGCGCGGCCGGAGAGCGGGTATCCGCCTCGGCAAACAGCACATCGATGGCAATGACGGACGGCTTGCTACTGGCGACCGCTTCGACCAGGCGCGCCATCGTCTCGCGCGGCCACGGCCATGATCCGAGGCTGTCGAGCGAGCGCCGATCGATGTCGACAACGACAACCGGCGGGCCTGCCGGATTCCGCTCAGGGTTCGATCCGCGTATCTGCCGGTCCGCCGCAAGTACGATGTCGAACGCCCTTTCACGAAACACGTTCCGCCAATCGCCCGGCATCAGCGCGATCGCCGCGAGAAACAGCACGAGCGCGAGAATTCCGGCAATCAGGCCCGGATGCGTCCTGCCAAACCGGCTAAGCATGAGAGCCGTCAACTTCGGCAAGCTTGAGCGGATCGCAGAAGATGCGATCGAGCGTCCGGCCGATCGCCCCGATCTCCTCCAGCCTGCCGAGCGCCTCGTTGATCTTTGGACGGCTGGCGCCGAGCAGCAGGGCAAGTTCGCCTTGCGACATTCCAAGATCCAGCGGCAGCCGTTTCCCCGGCACCGGTTTGCGATCGCCGATGGCGATCAGGAAGAAACGCGCCAGTCGAACATGCATCGGGTGCAGCGCGATCGACTCGAGTTGACCGCTGGTGTCCCGCAGCCGGCCGCACAGGAACGATATCAGCCGCTCCGAGAGCACGGGCCGCGCGGTCCAAAGCTTGCGAAAATCCTCCTTGTCGAGCCGGTAGGTCGTGACCGCGGTCAGCGCGGTGGCGTCGGCGCTCCTGACACCGCCATCGAGCGCGGCAATCTCGCCCAACAACTCACCGGGCGTCGCATGGCGAAAACTCAGTTCACGGCCATCCTCCGTGGAGATCGCGAGCCGCACGCGTCCCTCGGCAACGAGGTAAAGTCCTGTCGCTCGCTCGCCCCGAACGAACAGCGCTTGTCCCTTTTTGAACTTGGTTTCGCGAAAGGACGGGATGCAGGCCTCAAGGTCTTCGATGGCCAGGCCCTTGAACAGCTCTGTCCTCGACAGGAGAGAAACGAGAGTATCTTTGCTGGACATTGATGGCCTGAATGAAGGCTGGATTTGCAATGAATTGGTCAGATCCGCGTCCGCTTGCGACTGTTGCGCTCCCGCTACAAGATATTCTGCGGCCGTTTCCGAACGCGCCTAATTGACGCTGTCGAAGGCAGCTTTGATCCGTGCCGGGCCCCACCTGACGACGCCGGTAGGGTTTGCACCGCGGCTGTTCAGGTCTGTTCCCTCGCCCGCCTGCAGCACGACGTCACTGCCGCCGGCGGAAACGACGACGGTGCCGTGATCGACGAACACGGCGAAGACGCCATTGCTGGGACCTGCGAAGAACTTCGTGCCGCGAACGGCGATCAGCCCGTACGGGCTCTTGATTTTCATGGGAACGGGGCGGCTTCCGCTTGGCCGGTCGAACAGCATTGGGCCCGACTGCAGCGAGATTTCGCCGCCGGTCGTCGAAAGAAACTGGTCGATCAGGAGGTGCGCGCGCTCACCCAGCCGGATCGTCGTGTCCTCGCCCAGCAACATCGTCAATCGCGAGGATACCCCCGTCTCGACGCGATCGCCGACATAAATTGAAGACGATTTTTCCAGCGTCCGATGCTGGTTGCTTCCATCGGCAAACGCCTCGCCCTTGATCTCCTCGACGCGCCCCGCGGGATTGGCGGCGCTCGATCGCCCGCTGAAAGCCAGCGACGCCAGCAGGGCACCGACGGATCCCAGAACATCGCGCCGGCCGATCAGTCGTTCGAAATAGAGCCGCGATCTCGGAATAGAAAAACGCATCGCAAAACCTGCGCCATTGAGCGGGTCCATGCTATCGGAGCAGCCAGATGCAAGCAACCGGCAGCGGATGTTCTGGGCAGCCTACCCCTGTCGAAGCAGGCCTAGTCAGGAAGATGTCAAGCTGATGGCAGCGCGCTGCAAACCTGTCGTGAGGGCATCCGATCGCGCGCTGACACCAACTGTCGGTACTCGCGCCAAGCGTACGAGGCTCTGGACTTCCCGGCACGATTGCTTCCCCATGAAGGCCAATTGCAGGCGGCCCTTGTACCCGCCTCGGAAAATAAGATAAATACTTTCAATATCTTAGCAACCACGAAGACATCGTGACATCGATCATTCCTTCTCGAGCTGTAACCTAGGTAACAGCCGGCCTCCTCCCACACGGGTATGCTCCAGCCATCGAGAGAACGGAAGCGACGACCGCTCCTGATCGATCAGAGGAGCAGATGTCATGAACAGGCGATCCGACACCACCCCGTCCATTCGCAGCACCAGCGGCGCGCTGAGCGACAACGATCTAAACGCCGTCGTCGGCGGTCACGACAAGTTTCGCCACGTCGAAACGAACGGCAACACCTATGCCGTCGGTCACGTCAACGGCCAGACGGTGAGGGTGAAGCTGACGTGATCGAACCGGCGATGCGGTGCTGTCATGGCCACATCCCGTTGCCGTCAGCCGAGACCGCGACGCTTTCGCATCACTGATTCGTCAGATAGCAGGCCTGACCACAGGTTAGCGCCGGTTGCCGCCGCGGTCGGCCAATCTACCTTGGAGTCAAGCCATCGCCGTGCGCAGGCCGTTGTCGCGCCGGCGAACGACGAGCGTCAGGAGAATGACCAGGTTGATGATGTTGAAGCCGATGCCTGTGGCAAATGCCGGCTGGTAATAGCCGAAGTAGTCGTAGAGGACGCCGGCGCCCCAGCCGCCCGCCGCCATTCCCAGGAAGCCCGCGAAATACACCGTCGGCACCCGCCAGTTCGCTTCCTTCACCGGATAGAATTTGCGGATCACGATCACGTAGGCCGGCAACAGTCCGGAGAAGCCCAACCCAAAGGCCGCCGAAACCGCGAACAAGCCGGCCTCGTCCTGGGTGAGCAGGAAACCGGTCAACGCCGTGGCCTGGGCGAGCGAACTCCAGAGCAGCGTCCACAAGCCGCCGATCCGGTCGGCGAGCCAGCCCCAGAACTGGCGCGCCAGGAACGCGCTGCCGAGCAGCACCGACAGCATGGCAGCGCCGCTCTGCGATGCGATGCCGAGGTCGCCGCAGAACGCCACGATATGCTGCGACGGCATCGCCATGGGCACGCAGCAGCAGAAGATCGCGATCATCAGGGCGATCATGGCCAGGTTCGGCGAAAGTCCAAAAACCGACGCACCCGCTTGCGGATCGGCTCCGCCGGCACCCGGAGACCGCCGCGCTTCGGGCGGAGGACGCAGGAAGATCGCAGCCAACGCCAGGATCGAAGCGCCGACGAACAGCCCAAACACCAGCATGGTCTTGCGCCAGCCGAACTCGGTGATGCAGGTCTGGAACAGGATCGGCCACACAACCCCCGACAGCGATTGACCGGACGAGATCATGGCCACGGCGGTGCCCCGGCTGCGATCGAACCAGCGGCTGACATAGGTCACGACCGGCGAGAATATGCAGGAGGCGCCGAACAGGCCTATCAGCAGACCGTGTCCCACATAGAGGTGCATCAGCCCGCCGGAGGCGGAGAGGACGAGGCCGGCGGCGATCATTGCCGCACCGAACAGCACGATCCGGCGGATGCCGAGCCGGCCGGACAGCCATCCCGCCACGATGCCGCCGAAGGCCGTGCCGATCAGCGCCAACGCCGGGGCGGCAGCGGGCGCGGCGCGATCGGTGCCGAACTCCGCGGCAATCGGCTTGAGTGCGACCGCCGCGAGCAACGGCGCGCCGTAGGCGATCGTCAGGATGGCGAGAGACGCGCCGGCAACGATCCAGGCCGCGCGGCTGTCCACCGTCGCGGAATCGGCATTCATGTTGTTCATTGTCGGGCTCAGTGCAGCGCGAATTTTCCGGCGGCGGAGGACGGTCTCAGCCAGACAGAACGCGGTGGGAAACTGGAATAGCGGGTATTCTCGCCTTCGGTCTTTGCTGTTTTCACGCTGTCGCCTGCTTCGGTTGTCCGGAGATGATCAGCGTGATCAGCGCGGCGACGATACATAGCGCGCCCGCGGTGAAAAACGCCGGCAGGTATGTTGCGAGCGCGGTACGCGACAAGCCGGCACCGAATGCGGCGGTTGCCGCGCCGAGCTGATGGCCGGCGTAGATCCAGCCAAACACCAGGCTGGCGCGCTCCGGACCAAACCTTTGCGCGGTGAGCCGCACCGTCGGCGGCACCGTCGCGATCCAGTCAAGGCCGTAGATCATCGCGAACAGCGACAGGCCATAGAACGAGAAATTCGTGAACGGCAGGAACAGCAGCGACACGCCGCGCAGGCCGTAATACCAGAACAGCAGATACCGGTTATCGTAACGGTCCGACAGCCAGCCGGACCCGATGGTGCCGACGAGATCGAACATTCCCATGGCCGCGAGCAGGCCCGCGGCCTGGAGCTGCGGAATGCCGAAATCGAGGCACATCGGAATCAGATGCACCTGGACCAGGCCGTTGGTGCTGGCACCGCAAATGAAGAACGTGGCGAACAGGATCCAGAACACCCGTGTCTTCGCGGCATCGCGCAACGCGCCGAGCGCGGCCGCCATGATCGGCGCCGTGGTTGGCGGTGGCGCCGGCAGAGGCTCGGTGCCTTGATCGCCAAACGGGCGCAACCCAACGTCGCTTGGGCGATCGCGCATCATCATCAGGACCGCGAAAGCCGCCAGCGCGAGCATGCCGCACATCAGCCCCAGCGCCACCCGCCAGCCCATCTGCTCGGTCAGAGTGGCAAGCAACGGCAGAAACACCAGTTGGCCCGTGGCCACGGCGGCGGTGAGAATGCCCACCGCCAGCCCGCGCCGCGCCGCGAACCAGCGCGACGCCACGGTGGCCCCGAGCACCAGCGCGGTCATGCCGGTTCCGAAGCCGATCACCACACCCCAAAGCAGCATCAACTGCCAAAGCTCGGTCATGGTCAGTGAAATGATGAGCGCCGAGGCCACGATCACCAGCGCCGACAGCGTCACGTTGCGCAACCCGAAGCGGTTGTGCAAGGCCGCGGCGAACGGCGCCATCAGTCCGAACAGGATGAAGCGGATCGACAGCGCCGAGGAAATCTCCGCCGCGGACCAGCCGAATTCATTTTGCAACGGCACGATGAATACGCCGGGTGCACCGACCGTGCCTGCGGTGATCACCGCCGTCAGGAAGGTCACGCCGACCATGACCCAGCCATAATGGATGTTCCTGCGGGCGAGCGCAGCCGATAGCCATTGCGAGATCATGTAGTCTCCTGTCCGGATTTGCTCTGCAGAGGGCGCCGGGGTTCGAAATCGAAATTCAAGTTTCCTGCAAGGCGTCTTAGCACAAGGCTTTGCGAGCGGACCGCTCGGCGAACGCCGGCCTATCCGCGAAGCGCCAAACTTGCTGTTGGGGTTTGGGTTAGACAGGATCGATACGCGGCGAACGAGCCTGCGCACGCGTCAACGTCGGCGCTGTCGGCATTGCAAGTCGCGCTCAACCGGCTAGCGGCGTCGCATATCCGGCGACCAGTTTGACGAGATCCGCCTGCCGCGTCGCACCGGTCTTTTCGAACAGCCGGCCGAGATGCGTCTTGATGGTGGTGACCGCAACGCCGAGGGCTGCCGCAACCTCGGGGACGCCGCCCACCTCGACGATCGCCAGCAAGACGCGAAGTTCGGTCGGCGTCAATTCGAACGTCTTGCCGATGACTTCGAACGCCGACGGAACTTCCAGAGCTGCCTTTCGCACGAACAAGGCCGCCGCCGCGGTATAGGTCTTGCCGGCACGACGGCGGGCCCCCGAAGTCAACGGCAGCACATGGGCCACATAGCGCTCACCATCCTTGCCGGTCAGCGGAACCGCGATCCCCATCGTTCCGAGCGCGGCATCGCCCTGGCCGGCCGCGGCAAACGTTTCACGCAACGTCTTGTCGACCTGCGCATCACGGGCGACGAGCCGGCCGCCGGCGCAACGCAGGATATCGCCGGCGCCGATGATGGCATAGCCAGCGGCATTGGCATGGACGATACGGCCGCTTGCATCGACCAGACACATGCCGACACTGAGACCATCGAGCGTGTCGGCGAACGTCGCCGCCTCCGCGGCCTTCAGATCAAAGGTCCTTCCGATCAGAACCGCCCGGCGGATATGGGGCACGATCAGCCGCATCCGGCGCCGCGTTTCGTCATCGACGACGCCGTCCCGCTCACTGCGGAAGACGCCGAACATGGCAACGCCGGTTGCCGATTTGTCGAGAACGGCATTGACGCCATCGACGAGGCCCTGCGGCTGCGCCCATTCCCGATAGAAACGCGTTTCCAGAAATTCATCGTAAGGCATCAGGTCCGCCGTCGCGACGGGCTGCTCGATCTCCGCGAAAAAATGTCCGGTCGTGGTTGGATCGAGCGTCACGTATTTCTCGAAATAGAGCTGCGTGTAGTATGGGTCAATTCCAACCACGTATTGAACGCGGCCCTCCTGATTGGCGACGTCTTTGGAATACAGCGACGCTCCGGTGCCGCGGACGAAATCTGCCGTCCTTGCAATGACACCTTCCCACAGCGATTGATCCAGAACGGTGTCGTAGACGTCGCCGATGAGATCGCTCAGCTCCCGTGGATCATCGCTGCTATCTGGCAAGATGGACAATTCGGCGACGGCTTGCCGGTGTGCTGGCTTCATTCTGCAAGGCCTCTTAAGCGCTTCCGCAACGGATCGATTGGTCGACGCAGTGACGCGCTTGGTGGGAATCCGCAGACCTGGCGGTCTCGCGGCGCTCCGGGTCGATACGGCCGTCCCAAACTCTCAGGTCGTGCTCTTCGCATCCTCGCCTGGGTGTTGTTTGTAGCTGGACGAGTGTGCCAAGACATGCGCGAGCGCGCTTGACATTCGGCTTACATTTCCCTTACCGGCGGCTTATTCTTTGCGTTGCAACCGAAGTAGAGTCCCGACGATCGGCGGCCACCTGGGGGAATGGCGACTTGCGCTACATTTTCGACGACTACGCAATCGACACTGACCGGCGCGAGCTGCATCGCGGAGCGGACGTGATCGCCGTCGCGCCACAGGTATTCGACTTACTCGATTACCTGATCCGGAACAGGGAGCGCGTGGTCAGCAAAGACGACCTCATCAAAGTCATCTGGAACGGGCGCAGCGTGTCCGATGCGGCGCTGGCGACGCGCCTGAATATTGCCCGGAGTACAATCGGAGATTCCGGGGATGAGCAGCGCCTCATCAGGACTTTGCCGCGCAAGGGCTTTCGTTTCGTTGGACAAGTGCAGGAAGCGCCGGGACCTCCAGGCGCGACGGTCACCGGCAATCTGGAAGCACCCGCCCTCCCGCTCCCCGACAAGCCCTCGGTCGCGGTTCTTCCCTTCGTCAACCTGAGCTCCGATCCAGAACAGGAGTTTTTTGCCGACGGGATCGTCGAGGACATCATCACGGCGCTGTCTCGTTTCAAGGCGCTGTTCGTCATCGCCCGCAACTCGAGCTTCACCTACCGGGGTCGCGCCGTCGATGTGAAGCAGATTGGGCGCGAGCTTGGGGTGCGCTACGTGTTGGAAGGGAGCGTTCGCAAGGCGGCAAACCGGGTGCGCATCACGGGGCAGCTCGTGGACACCGCCACCGGGGCGCATCTTTGGGCCGACCGGTTTGATGGCGACGTCGGCGACATCTTCGATCTGCAGGATCGGGTGACCGAGAGCGTTGTCGGGGCGATCGCGCCCGCGGTGGAAAAAGCCGAAATCGAGCGTGCCAAACGCAAGTCGACCGAGAGTCTCGACGCTTATGCCCTCTATTTGCGCGGCCTGGCCAGATCCAATCAGTTTGCCAGCAGCCGGAAAGCGAACGATGAGGCATTGCGTCTGTTCAACAGCGCGATCGAGCTCGACCCGGATTTTGCGTCCGCCTACGGTCGTGCCGCTTTTTGTCACGTCCATGCCAAGGCCAACGGCTGGACTTCCGTCACGGCGAACGAGATTGCCGAAGTGAAAAGGCTCGCCCAGCGGGCGGTCGAGTTGGGCAAGGATGATGCGATCGCGCTCGCCGCCAGCGGATGGGCGCTGGCCTATGTTGTTCGCGATCTCGAGGCAGGCGCCGCCTTGATCGATCGCGCGCTTGTGCTCAATTCCAATTCGGCGGAGGCTTGGTATTGCGGCGGCTGGGCCAAGAACTTCCTCGGCGAGCCGGAACCGGCGATCGCGCGTTTCGCGCGCGCCATGCGCCTGAGCCCGCTTGATCCGTTGGCGGTGGGAATGCGAGGCGGGACCGCCTACGCCCATTTCCTCCTGGGTCGCTATGACGAAGCGGCATCCTGGGCGGCAATGGCATTGCAGGACAATCCGGACTATCAACCTGGATTACGCATTGCCGCCGCCAGCCATGCAATGGCCGGACGACCGGAGCAAGCACATGAGGCAACGGCCCGGCTGCGGCAACTCCATCCCGCGCTGCGTGTTTCCACTCTCAAGGACCTGGTCGGCCCTTGGCGGGCCGAAGACCTCGCGCGATACGAAGAAGGATTGCGGCAAGCCGGGCTGCCCGAATGACCATCACCGCCAAGTGCCGGGTGACCGCGATCGGAGACGTTGACCCCGAAGCGGAAACGGAAGCGCAGGATGCATGTTCAACAGAACCATCCGCGCGAGTGGCGTGCGCGTTATTCGCTCCGGCGCGCGCAGGCACACCGACAAGCGCGTCAGAGAGCTTCCTGAGGGATTACCGGGCGGTTGGATATTTTGAAAGGGGCCAGTTCGTGTGACGTTTTCTCGAGTGCACAGCGGACCGCGCCGCTCAAGCAGGTGAACTTCCGGGTTTGCACTTAGGCGACACGGGTGACGAATTTGTTGCGATGCACTATGAATGGCAGTCTCGGGATCGGACCGGGGAAGACCACTAGAGAGACTTGGCGTTTTTTGGGATAACTGGTTGCCAGGCGAGATGGGCTGGATAGATGACCGCGACGCCGGACAATGCAACACTTGATCCGCAGCAAACTATCGCCGAGCTCCGGCGCAAGCTCGATGAATCCCGTGCCGAATTAGCGGCGCGGAATAGCGCTTACAGCGAGCGGATCGCATATCAGGCGGCCGCCAACGACGTGCTGAAGGTGATGTCCGCCTCGCCGGGGGATCCGCAGCCCGTCTTCGATCTGATCGTTGAACGGGCGCGCGATCTCTGCGACGGGTACGGCGCAACGGTCCTCGAATATGACGGCGCGCTGATCCATTGGCGCGCGGCGACGGGAGTCAGCGACAACCCTTCGGCAAGGCAAGCGCTCGAGGCGATGTATCCGATGGCACCGGCGCGCGAGTGGCCTTCCGGCCGCGCGATCATCGACCGACAGATCGTCCACATCAATGATCTGGAAGCGGAGCCTGAGCTCCCGCTCGCCCTGCGTGGACTGACGGCAAAATCCCTGGTTTTGGTACCGTTGATGCGCGGCGGCTTGCCAATCGGGGTGCTCAGCCTTGGGAGTCGCCAGCGTGGCGGCTTCACCGACACCCAGGTCGAGTTGCTGCAGACCTTTGCCGACCAGGCGGTGATCGCGATCGAGAATGTACGGCTGTTCAACGAAACGCAGGAAGCGCTGGAGCGGCAGACTGCAACCGCCGATATCCTCAAGGTGATCGCATCTTCGCCTTCTGACGTACAGCCGGTGTTCGAGGCCATTGCGGGCAGCGCCAACCGTTTGATCGGAGGTTTCTCGACTGCGGTGTACCGTTTCATCAACGGCATCGCCCACCTCGCGGCATTTACGCCCACGAACCCAGCCGCCGACGAAGTCTTGAAGAGCCTATATCCACGTCCGACCAGCGATTTCCCCCAATTCGAACTCGCAAGGACCAGTGGCAAGACGTGGCAGATTCCGGACGTCGAGGAGACTTCGGAGCAAGAGATCAGGAAAGTAGCGCAGGCCCGCGGTTGGCGCAGCTCGCTCGGCGCGCCTCTTGTAAGCAACGGTGCGACGATCGGCCTGATAACTGTCACCCGCACGCAGACCAGCTCCTTTTCTGACCATCATGTCCAGCTGCTAAAAGCCTTTGCCGACCAAGCCGTGATCGCGATCCAGAACGTGCGGCTGTTCAACGAGACGAAGGAAGCGCTTGAGCAGCAGACCGCCACGGCCGAAGTCCTGAGTGTCATCTCGTGCTCGACCGGCGATCTCGCACCTGTGTTCGACGCAATGCTCAGCAGGGCGATGGAATTGTGCGGCGCCAGCTTCGGAGTGCTCAGCACGTTTGACGGTAGCCGGGTTCACACGGCGGCCACCTACGGGCTGCCGCCAGCCTATGAAGAATACCGACGAACTCGTCCCGCCCTGGAATACGGTCCGGGTACCGGACTGCACCGCCTCCTGCAGGGCGAACCCTTTGCCGAAATCGAGGACCTCGTTGGCTCTGAGCCCTATGTCCGAGGCGATCTCAACCGGCGCGCGCTGGTAGACCTTGGAGGGGCTCGCTGTCTCCTTACTGTACCACTGCTCAAAGATGCCCGCATTGTCGGCTTTGTCATGATCTTTCGGCAGGAGAGCAAGCGCTTCTCCGAAAAGCAGATCACGCTGCTCAAGCAATTCGCAGCGCAAGCCGTAATCGCCATCGAGAATGCGCGCCTGCTCAACGAACTTCGCCAGCGCACCGACGATCTTACCGAATCGTTGCAACAGCAGACTGCAACCGCCGACGTGCTCAAGGTCATCAGCCGTTCGGCGTTCGATTTGCAGCCCGTGCTGGACACTCTTGTCAAGTCGGCTGCGCAGCTGTGCGAGGCGGATCAGGGGATCATCCTTCAACCGAAAAATGACAGCTTCGGCCTGGCCGCAAATTGGGGGCTGACGCCCGAAAAGAAAGAATTCTTGCAAAGCCTCACTTTCGGGCCGGGCAATAGCACCCTCACGGGAAGAGTTCTGATCGGGGGAAACGTCGTTCATATCCATGACGTGCTGGCAGAATCCGGGTTCGATTTGCGGGGAGACCCCGACCCCGCCCGCACCAGGCTGGGCGTACCCTTGCTGCGCAATGGCAGCCCGGTCGGCGTGTTCGTGCTGACGCGGCAGACGGTGCGGCCGTTCACCGAAAAACAGATCGAGCTTGTTTCGACCTTTTCCGATCAGGCGGTGATCGCGATCGAGAACGCGCGGTTGTTCGAGGAAGTTCAGGTACGGACGCGCGAGTTGTCGGAGGCTCTGACATACCAGACCGGCAGCGCCAACATCCTCAACGTGATCGCCTCTTCGCCGACCGACGTCCAGCCGGTGATGAATGCCATCGTCGAAAGCGCCTGCGAATTGTGCGGAGCCTATGATGCCGTCGCCCTGCTGAGAGAAGGCGGTGATCTGCTGTTCAGTGCGCATCACGGGCCGATTCCCATGCGCTCCCAAAAAAGGTCAATCAACCGAAGATGGACCGCCGGGCGCGCTTTCATCGATAAGAAACCGGTCCATGTCCACGATCTACAGGCCGAGTTGGACGAGTTTCCCGAAGGCATGGAAATGGCCCGGGACATGGGTCATCGGAGCATTGTCAGTGTGCCGCTGTTACGCGAGGGCGAGAGTGTCGGCGCGCTCGTGTTGCGCCGTATGGAGGTGAACCCTTTCAGCGAGAAGCAGATTGCGCTTCTACAGACATTCGCCGACCAGGCGGTGATCGCGATCGAGAATGTGCGGTTGTTCAATGAGACAAAAGAGGCGCTGGAACGGCAGACCGCCTCCGCCGAAGTCCTTCAGGTCATCTCGTCCTCACCCGGCGATCTCAAGCCGGTGTTCGACCAGATGCTCGCCAAGGCGATGCGTCTGTGCGAAGCCCAGTGCGGCTTCATCTATCAAATGGAGCAGGGCGCGATGCGGGCAGTGGCCGAAATCGGTGTCCCGCCGGCGTTTGCCGAGTACCGGCGGAACAATTTGCATACGGGAGGCGCGGCGACTCCGGCCGACGTGATGCGCGCGACGAGGAAGCCGGCCCACGTCCACGATGCTCGCGACAGTGAGCCCTACCGCAACGGCAATCCCAACGCGGTTGCAGGGGTCGATCTCGGCGGCGCGCGCACTGTGTTGTACGTCCCCATGATCAGGAACGACGACATCGTCGGCGTAATCAACGTCTACCGGCAGGAGGTCAGGCCGTTCACCGAGGAGCAAATATCGCTGCTCGAGAATTTCGCCAGCCAAGCGGTGATTGCGATCGAAAATGCCCGACTGTTCAACGAGACGCGGGAAGCGCTGGAACGGCAGACCGCGACGTCCGACATCCTGAAGGTGATCGCGAGTTCGCCGTCGGATGTGCAGCCGGTGTTCGAAGCGATCGCGGAGCAATCGAAGCGGCTGGTCGATGCGCTGTCCACGACCGTGTTCAGACTCGACGACGGCGTGATGCACCTGGTCGCATTTAGCCGCACCAATCCGGAGGTGGATGCGACGCTCCAGGCCATGTTCCCGGCGCCGCTATCGAATTTCAGTTGGGGTGAATCGATCCGCCGGGGCGAAATCTATCGTGTCACCGATACCGAGAACGAACCCGAAAGCCTCCGCGACCTGGCGAGGAAGCGCGGCTGGCGCAGCTGCCTTTGCATTCCCCTGCTGCGGGACGGGAAGCCGATCGGCATGATCGGCCCGACACGAGCGGAGCCAGGCCTCTTCGCCGACCATGATGTCCAGTTGCTCCAGACTTTTGCCGATCAGGCGGTTATCGCGATCGAGAACGCGCGGCTGTTCAACGAAACGCGGGAGGCATTGGAGCGGCAGACCGCCACCGCTAACATTCTGAAAGTGATCGCAGGCTCGCCGACCGACGTGCAGCCAGTATTTGACGCCATCGCAGAGAGTGCCAAGCATCTGCTGGGAAGCCATACGGCGGTAGTCACGCGCGTGATCAACGACGTGGTGCATTTAGCAGCGAGCACTGCAGAAAGCGAGGCGCCCGCACATGCCGCGCAGGGTCTTTTACCGTACCCACTCTCATCTGACCGGATTCACGCAAGAGTGGCTCGGACCGGACAGATTGCGGTCAATACCGACGCCCCCAGTTCCGATTTGCCGCAGGAAATCAAGGACTTTGCAAGGACGGTTGGTTGGCGCAGCATGCTCGTCGTGCCCATGTTGCGCAATGAAGTTGCAGTCGGTACGATTGGCATCACGCGCCGCGAGCCCGGCTCGTTCGATGAGAAAACAGTCGATCTCCTGAAAACCTTCGCCCATCAAGCCGTGATCGCGATCGAGAACACGCGGCTGTTTAACGAGACGAAGGAAGCGTTGGAGCGGCAAACCGCAACCGCAGATATTCTCAAGGTAATCGCCGGTTCGCCCGACGACGTGCAGCCGGTGTTTGAGGCGATCGCCGCACGATCGAAGCGGATCGTCGATGGCCGGGCGGCGGCCGTGTATAGCCTGGTCGACGGACTCTTGCAGCTCATGGCCTTCACCCCGACAACCCCCGAAGCTGATGCGACGCTTCGCTCCCTGTTCCCGCGGCCACTGTCGGAGATGAGATGGGGCGCAGCGATCAGGCGCGGAGAGCTGTATCAGGTTCCTGACGCGCAGGCCTCCACCGGTCCTCAGGATTTGCGGGACCTAGCTCGGTTGCGCGGCTATCGGGGCTTACTGGTGGTCCCGCTGATGAGCGACCAGAAAGCGATTGGCGCTATCACCGTCACGCGCGTCGCGCCCGGCAAGTTCACCGACCACCACATCCAGCTGCTGCAGACATTCGCCGACCAGGCCGTCATTGCCATTTCGAACGTCGAGCTGTTTCAGGAAGTGCAGCAGCGAACCCGGGATCTTTCGCAATCCCTAGACGATTTGCGCGCCGCCCAGGACCGCCTGGTGCAGACCGAAAAACTCGCCTCGCTCGGCCAACTTACCGCGGGCATCGCGCACGAGATCAAGAACCCGCTCAATTTCGTGAACAATTTCTCCGCGCTATCGGCGGAACTGACTGGCGAGTTGACTGACCTGCTCAAGGACGCTGCTCTCACCGAGAAGATGCGGACAGAAGTGGAGGAGCTTACGCGGCTGCTGCATGACAATCTCGAAAAAGTCGTGCAGCACGGCAAGCGCGCCGATTCCATCGTCAAGAACATGCTGCTGCATTCGCGCGAAGGATCGGGCGAGCGGCGGAGCGCCGACGTCAACGCCCTGGTGGATGAAAGC
>Ga0310811_10005496_pt1 | contig 16032 bp, 38 predicted proteins | sample YCmetagenome_FD_207642 | JGI IMG/M metagenome (GOLD analysis project Ga0310811, IMG submission 207642) | Soil microbial communities from experimental microcosm in Duke University, North Carolina, United States - YC | ecosystem: Engineered > Artificial ecosystem > Soil microcosm > Unclassified ...
GACTCTCATCATCTCATTGACATTCTCGACGCCGTAACATGTCTGGTTGATGGTAAAGTCATACGTCAGTTGTTCAGGGTCAACCATGCTGGTTAAGATATTTGCCAGTTCATGCCGGGTAGTGGATGGCATGTCTAGCAGGGTAATGGTGTGGTTCTTGTTTATTTTGTCGATAGCATCTTCGATCATTTCCTGTGTGATTTTCATTGGTTGTCCTTTCTGCGCTTTATGCTGCCGTCCAAATCAGTTCGTCTGGGTTAGCGTCAATTTTGGTGTGTAGTGTGGATAAATGAAAAACCATCTGCCATCCCTCATCCTTGCTGTACAGGTAGTAGGGGGCTTTGAGTTGCAGGTGAAAGCGTTGTTCAACTATCGTGCCATCGGTAGCAATGGCTTTTGCTCCATCGTTATCTCCCAAGATTGCTTTCAGTGTGTCCACTGGTGTCCTTTCTGGTAATTCGTTACCACTAGGCTTGCTGTGTAGCCTTTCGTATGAGCTTATTGCGTTGCTCGACCCAAAGCATGTTCATTGAGTCGGTGGTGTCTACTGCTGGCATGTTGCTGACCAACTGGAGTAGTTCATTGTACAGATCGAGTTGTGCTGCACTCTCGTTTTGTTGCAATAACATGATCGGGCAGTTCTCAGTGTGTTGTGGTTTGTAGTCAGCAGGGTCCATTGGATTCTCGAAATCTAGATCTTCAACAAAGACATTTCCTGCTGCATCCAGAGGTAAATCCTGCTCTCCACAAACGACGCAATAGCCGGGTGCTGGATCAGGGTCTTTGAAGTCTTTTAGGATGGCGGCAACTTGTGCGGGTGAAATGTGCTTGATGAGCACATCGATAAAGTTTTTAGTGTCCATTGTGTCCATGGGTGATTCCTTTCTAACTGGCATAACTGGGATGTTGGTCCCTGATCTGATGATAGGTGTTCATGGCAGCAATGAAGCCAATAGCAGCAGCAGACTCATCATCTACGTGCATGAGCGTCTCGTCGTATTCAGCATTTTTAGTGAAGAATGCAGTGCCGACGATATCTCGCGTTGCATCAAGGATGTAGATAAGACCATTGCGACCTGCTACCATGCCCTTTATTCGGTTGATGAGGACATCTTGATCGGAGATGTGAATGGGCTTACGTGCGGTATTGTCTGCTTCGTAAATCACCAGATTGTAGGTGTAGTTGTCGGGGTTCTGCCAGAAGCTCAGAAGATTGGCGGCATTCTCGTAATCCTCATCAAGCATGTCTGGTGTGCTTCCCAACACCTTGTTGAGTGCCAACTTGAGCATTTTTCCCGTAAGTGGGTTAAGTGGAAGATTCATGTGTACGTCCTTCCCATTGCGTATTTTGTATTGACCGTATACAATGTGTACAGAGGTTACGTCGTCTACACGTTGTATCGTGTGTAACTTGTAACCCTTGTCACCATTATAACTCTTGACGACATACTTGTCAACATTGTATACTTCGTGTAAGTTGTTCCCATGAAAGGATAAAAATATATGACAGACGAGAATTTGATAGAGGTTCCAGAAGTATTGAGGCGTTTGAAAGTCAGTCGGAAAACCCTCTACAGTTTAATGAGAGAAGGAAAGATTAAACCGATTGAAAAGCCTTCATACCTCAAGAGAGCCGCAAAACTCCAATTTAGGGAGAGAGATGTGGATAGGTTGGTAAAGGGTGAACCTGACCCAAAGCCTGAAAATTGTGCTGCATGAGAGGTTTAACAGCCTCTCTTTTCTTTTTGTTTAAATCTATAGACATATCAATTCACCCTCAAGAAATAGAAATATCAATCCTCATGCCAGACGCCCCACATGACGAGCATACAGAGCAAAAGAACGACATACCACACTAGCAATCCCCGTCAAAGTGGCTCATGTGCGTAACTCCCTCAACATGCGCTCTGTTTGTTGCTGTAGCATCTCGTCAAAGAGCATCGTTTTGTCGGGCGGCGTCATGCTTGTGTCAATAGCCGCTGCGATAGATAGATTGGTATAGGTTGGCTCACTGGTGAGATTGTCTACGATGCGCTTGCCGAATGCGGTGGGCGTGTAGACATATGATCCGTCTGGATTGGTGTCTGTGATCGTGATCCATCCGTGTTCTGCCATTGCCATAACTGCGTATCGATTCGTGCTCATAACACTTGCTCCCGACATCCCATCAGATTATCGATCATGGTCTGGACTGCCGTGTCGATGCGATTAGACCGCTCTTCAAGTTCCTGCACCTGCTGCTGTAATTCCACTGGTGTCACCGGTTGCTGTGCTCGACGGTCCACCAGTTCACGGATAGCGTCGAGTAGTACCATATCGTGATCCTCCACCTGAGCAGGGATGTGCATGGTTGGGCGTCCATGCACAAAGGCACTCAGGGCAGTTTGCATTTCATCGTCGGTACGGTAGCGTTGGATGCGCTTGTTGATGTCTATGTTGCTCATAGTGCCTGCTCTTTCAAACTGTTGAATGTCGATCGTTCCTCTTTACTGAAATGATCCTCTACCTGCAATGTGAGCATCGGTGATTGTTGTACTTGTTCTCGCAGGTCCAGTAGTTCTTTGAATGCGTCGTAGAGGATAACGTCAGTGTCCTCTACCTGAGGTGGGACATGCATTGTTGGTTTTCTATGGCACATGTCAGAGAGAGCCTGACGTATCTCGTCTTTGGTGCGCTGGCGTTGGATATGTTTGTTGGGGTCGATAGTGGTCATGACGCCTGCCCTTTCCGTCGTTCTCGTGCTTCTTTTGACCTCCGTAGGGTTTGCTGTTGGTAGAGTCCGTTGATGGTCAGCCTGAGCATCTCGCCATCTTCGGTAAAATCGTAGGTGCAGTTTGTCCCAGTGGTGTCACCTGGTGCGATACTGGAAACCTTGATGCAGCCTGCGTCCATCAAGAATTCAATAATTTCCTGTTCGGTCACGGTAGTGTCCTTTCTGACTTTGGTTTCGCGCGATATTCGTGGAGTAGTGGCGTGAGGTACTCTCTGATGATCAGCCATGCCAGGGCAGCCAAACAGAAGACCATGACCAACCCCATAGCGGCCAATACCTCGAAGCCAGCCAAGTTGAGAATGATCATCGACACTCCTCTATCTTTCGCATGGCTTTTCGTTCAGCATCCTTCTGTGCCCGACTGTCCTTGTACACCAGACCTCCAGTGGTGGCGATGCTAGCGACGATGGCTAGCACTCCTATCACTGGACCAAAGACAGCCCAGAACCCTGCACAGACCAACGCCATGATGATCAGTAGCATGAACAGTCTCATCATGCCGCCTCTTTCAATCGGTGGAGAGCGGCAAAGATTCCGACTGACGTGCCGCTCGGTGTGTTGCTCACGATAATTGTGCGTTGCTCAATCTGTAGAGCAATAAGAAGCGGCACATTCAATGTTTGAGCTAGTTGGATCAGGTTATCCAATTGGTCGCTCAGATTTGGCTCTGACGACGTTGTAGAGCTATCCATCATTTTGCCTCATGCATCTGTCGTAATATCCGATCAGCGTTGTTCATGTGCCTGATGTGCTGGTTATAAACGTCCACATTGAGATCGTGGGCGGTATCGTGCATGTTGTGTTTGATCTTGCCGACCATGCGGTTATGATGCTCGATGATGAGGTTGGCGGCACGCACCAACCCCGATTGTCCACGCAGAAGATAAAGCTTACGAATCATCCACGCATTTGATTTCACTGCTTGCTCTCCTATAGCCGCAATATCTATGCCGGTTCTTGCTCGACAACCGATTCATCCCAGACTTCATCAGGATGCCATCCGTGTTCAGTGTCAACGCCCCACAACTGGAGATACTCAACGAAGTCACTAAGGCTGTGTTCGGTATGGGTGTACTGTTGTGGGAAGACTTTTTTGTCTTTGGTCCGTGTTACCGTGATCACATATGTTTCGCGGATAGATTGAATAAGTCCACTGGGTGTAGGAACTACAATATCTTCCACGATGATTTCAGTTTGCATGAGGTATTTTAGGTACACGGATGGACTAGATGACACATCATAGGCATAGGTTGCTTTGCTGATGCTACTCAAAAACAATGCTTCTCGTAAGTTCATCGTTGTCTCCTAACCGAGTGTTTGCGGTGTGAGAATGCGCTCCATCGCCTCACGTGTGATGCGGTATGCCTGCCGTGCATTGACGTGGGGCAATACAACGGCTTCCAGACTGCCTTGCTTGATCCACCGACGCACAGTTGTCGAATCCACGCGTAAGGTGTCAGCTACCTCGTCCACTGTTAGCAATTCAGCAAAGCCATCGGTATTTGCGGTAATGATTGATGTGGTCATGTTGTTCTCCTGTTGTTGTGCTTAGTTCAAATTAAAACAAGTTCAATAGTTGGGTGAAACTCTGGCAGGGGTACCGTGGCATTCGGGTCTGCCAGAGTCGGGGTAACGATAGGAGGGAGGAAAGATGGATCATTCAGGATGCCAAGGATGTCAGCCATATCATTGCCGATCTGGCAGCGGACACGAGCAGCACGCATGGCGAACTGTTCGGCTTTTTGGCGATTGTAGCGGGTAGTGTTTACGTCATTATTGATAATCATAGTTGGGCACTTTCTGGAACATTCAAAGGTTGTAAAGAAATTAATAGTCGATGACGATATCACTCTCAGTAAGTTCAGGGTTGATGAAAATCTTGATGTGCCCGTGATAGCATCCCTGCACAATCGCGCTCTCTTGCAGTAGCCTCAAGAGGTTCGTGGCACACATGCTGATAGATTTAGGTTCTCGACCATCTTTGGTGAGGCGATGGTCAAGAAGCATCGTTAGTGGGATAAGTTTGAGGTTGAACTTATCGGTGGTTGATCGCTGGGGAGCCTCTTCATCAAGATCACTCGATATTCTTTTCGGGAGAGCAGGGAAATCGAGCATGGTCTGTTCCATCGAGATATCTCGATGAAGATGTTGCGACTGTACAGGCGGATGCGAAAGAGGTTGGGATGGCTGTTTTACGACGGGTAACGGTAGCGAGTCTCGATACCTGAATGGGATTGGCTGAGATGGCTGCCGTACTGCTGGCAGAGGTTGGGAAATACACCGAGGGGGAGTAAATGGAATGGGTGGATATTGTCCAGTGGCCCGGCGTCCACGTTCCAGGTTTCGTTCGACTTGCTCTTTGTATTCCCTATCGTCACGCATACTATCAAGCCTACGTTGGATATTCCAATCGTAGTACAGTCGCGCCGTCTCACTGAGTCGAGAATACATCTCAGCAGGGGTAGGAGGATATAGTTGGATACGTCTGGTTCTAGCCAGAGCAGGACGGGAGTTAATAGCTTGTTGGCTCATCGAAATCTCCTGTGATCACGTATGAGCAGGGCGGCTATGTATGGTCCACATTACAGAGTCATAACAGTCATTATCTATAATTGAGCCTACAAATACCAATCCACTGCCTCACTACACACACGAAACTACATGTATCAATCAATACTGAGTCCCTTCCACGCCCACGCCCGAATATGGCATTAAAATTTCATTAAGATACTGAATTTCACCGATTGCTTGTATGTTCTAATTGTCACATGCAAGCCACCTGATACCCGAATTGTACCATCCACATTTACGCAAGTCAATGATAATTCACAATGTAAATTCTCTGTGAATGACATGAGCCAATATAGCGCATAAATATTGCAAAGTGCGTAAAGATAGTGTACTCTACATGTGGTTCGTGTTTTGTTCACTTTTACAACTACGATGAATTCACAAAAAATTCACGAGGAGAACATATGACAGGGGATTGGAAACTATGGCTAAAACACCTTTCACCTGACCAGAAAGTTCAGGTCCGTGTCCAATTGGGCAATATTCATGCATCCACTCTGAGTCAGTGGATTAATGGAAAGCGGAAACCAAGCAAATATTATGTCCAGTGGATGGCGAAAATCAATCCAGATGTTGCAGAGTCTTTACAAGAGGATTTCCCAGATGCATTTAAGGAAGCCGTTGACGAACCGTCTGAATTGAATGTACCTCGCTCATATCTTGAGGATATCATACGTGATCGTGCAACAGTGGCGGAATATGTCAGTCAGTACACGATTACCAATAAAGTGTTTGAGCAACTATGCTCTCAGCTGGACCCAAATGATTATGGCTTGGTAATTATGCCAGCCATTTGCAAACTTGATCCTGAGAGTGGATATGTCACTCGCCTTCAGGTGACTGATGGATATGGGACAGGACCATGGAAATACCAGCAAATGGAGTGTAGTTATGAGGTGGGAATGGAATCATTGTCTGGGAATGCTGTGAGCCGATTGCGTCCCATCCTCCTCCTTCACAAGAATGCCATTGCAACCCATACGCCGACCATCAATATTGGTCTCATTGAGAGTGCTGGTGCATTCCCTATCTTGTTGCGTGGAAAGGTAGCAGGTGCATTGTTTATAGCCTCAGTTCGCCCAAACTTCTTTAATCAGGCGCGAAGAGATATCTGTGAGCTTTATGCATATCTCTACGCTTTGGGGATGTTTGAGGATCAGTTTTACTCATTAGATCGTCTGCAATTGCAGGTGATCGCAACGGAATGTACACAAGACGGTAATGATCAAAAGCAGGAGGATTGCGAATATGTCAGATAGATATGACATTGAGGAAGAAGTTTTGACCCTTGGCAAGAACACGTACTTCATCGATACGACTGATATGTCTATCAATAGTGCGGAGTTTGTGCGCCTGCTCAAACAGGATACATTGATGAATGTGGAGATGAAAGAGCAGATAGACGTGTTTCCAGACGGCTATGTTCCGACCGAGGAGAGTGCAATCCTTGATGTGGCATGTGGACCTGGAGGATGGTTAAGAGACGTTGCGCTCGACTATCCGAATATCACGTTGAAAGGTATCGATAACAATAAGAAAGTGATCGATTTCGCACGCAATCATGAACAGACGAGCCACAACCAGAATGTCAGTTTCGAATTGATGAACATCCTTGATCCATTTGACTTTGCCGACGAAACATTTGATTTTATCAACATACGTTTTGTGACTGGCGTCCTCTCCACAAATGAGGAGGAGTGGTTGACGCTGATGAAGGAGTGTCATCGGTTGCTCAGACCTGGTGGATATCTTCGGATTACCGAATCAGAAATGTCATGGATCGCACACGCACCAGTCACCAATCGATTTCTCTATGCTCTTATGCAGGTAATGTGGACCGCTGGTAAGTCTTTCTCCAGCTGGCAGTTAGCCATTACCCCGATGATTGAAGAGTTCTTTGGAGTGTGTCAGTTTACGGACATCAAGCAAACCTTATTAGGCATCGATTATTCGTATGGAATGAAAGCACACAATGCCGTGATAGAGGATACATTGATGATTATGAAGATATCACGGAAACCTCTCATCAGCATCGGTGGTATTCCAGGGGATGAATTCGATCCTCTGTTTAAGCAGATGGCTCAGGAGACCAAAGGCGAGAGATTCCGAGCGACATGGCCTATTGTCATTACTGATGGAAGAAAAGCGCTCTAGATTTATTGTCGTTGGTAACGCAATAGAGGCTCCTGTGGGGATTGGTCACAAGAGCCTCTATTATTTATACGTTTGGTTCGTGATTTCTAGTGTACCACAGTGGTCAATTAACGTAAATGCCAATAATGACTCATTCTTGATTCACTATTGCTCAAATTCGTTCTGACACACACTGACTCTTATGCGCCACCTTGGCTAGTTGTTTGCTGTTGCTCTGCTTGTTCTTTGTAATCTTTGACGATGTTGCCGTGTTCGTCATAGTATGTTGTTTGCCAATGTGGGTGATACCTGCCTGAGGTTTTCTCCCCATCAAGCCGTACACGTACGTATCCACCGTCGCCAGCAGTGACAACGCCTTTTTTGCCGTCCATATCGCATTGCATGCCACGTTTAATCCAGGGCATGTTGCGTAGTGGTGAGGTTTTGAGATAGTCGAATGAGTTCATTATCCCTCCTGCTCTGCCTGGTGTAATACTTGTTGCGCAATCTCGGCTCGCTTTCGCGGATCGACTGTGTTGCATAATCTACCACTTTTGAAAACCCAGGCTTCGAGAGAGAACAGCACGATTTGAAGATGGGCAGTTCCCCTGTGTTTCAATTGTCTTTGCACTGAGTCACGCGCAATTTCGTGTAATTCCTGCTCTTGCTCAGGAGATATTTCCCAATAATGCATGTTATGCCTCCTGATCATCGACAAAGCCAAGACGCCTCTCAGTGCAATTAGTACAGGGACAGTCGGCTCTATATTCGTGAACAACCTCGTCCTCTTCACAAATGACCACTTGCGTCTGTGCTAGAAGCGCATGTCTCTGGTGGTCATCTTCAGAGACGACATCCACGAGAGGGGAATGATGAGGCATGCGTTGGACTTCGTAGAGCACACCGTCATTCCACTGTGGGATATAGACGCGTACGCCAGGGCTAACGTCACGTAATTCCATGCTATACCTCCTGAGTCTGCGTATCACATACAATACATGTATTCTTGTTTTGGACTATTCTCAACCAGTCGATGTGTCTACCACATGTACATTGATGCTCATCTAAAGATTTGACCAACTGGCTAACCGTTTCAAAATCGTATTTATTGCAAGCGGTGATGATGGCTTGTTTGATCTCGGTTTGGGTCATTGATCCCTCCTTGTGGTGGACGCCGTGACGCCCACCGCTCGACTACTTGACCTTTGATAACACTTCATTGGTGAGGTAATAATATCTCTCGCCATCATAGATTTCGTAGACGCGGGTGTAATTGCCCTCTACACTTAAATCTTTCGTGACAGTGCCTCTTTTGACACCATCGATCAAGTACATTTTGACGGTATCTCCGACACTGAAGGTTTTTGTTGTCATGTTCCTTCTCCTTGTGGTGGGTAGGTCCGATCTCGTGTCGGACCTTCAATACTACTTACCTTTGATCTGTTTGGGTTTCTTCGGTGCTGGAAGGGCTAGTTTGGTTTTACGATATTGAATATAAGCCGGATACTTTTCAGGGAAGTAGACAGTCCATATCCACTTGTCGAACTCTTCTCCCCACTTATATGCATATGCCCATACCTTTTCTATCCGCCCATTGGGCAGGATGTGGGAATACTTAATCATATCAGTGCTAGGGATACGTAATACCTCGTCTGCATATTGTTTCCATCGTATACCTACTGAAATCTCCAGCGTGGCTTTTTCATCAAGATCATCTACCCATCGTTCCAGTGTATGGAGTTGATAGAAGAGATGTGTTAGCACTCCGAAGTAGTGCGTTGGAACACGGGACGTATTGATCTTTGCACGCTCTGCTAGAAGGTCTGTGAATTTGTGTTGGGGTAGCGTGCGTTGATGAGCTTCAGTGGCTAGAGCCTTCTGTACATTCTCTGCAAAGTAGGTTTGGGATGCAAAGTAGGACTGAGCAAGTGAAACCTCTTGTATGCGAGGGTTACCATTCATTGCTGTCATGTAGCAGGCGTGGCGTGTTAGACGGTAATCCTCTACTTTTCGTTGTGCCCCTTTACCTGCTTTGATCATTTTGTAGCCAAGTACAAAATGATCATCGGGGTTGGTTCCAACGTTTTGACAGGATATTTTTGCCTTTTCTACTGTTTCGTTAAATTCCCTCCAAGTCTTGTAACCTAATGCTGGTTGAAGTTCTCTAGACAGCCAGTATTCACCATACTCATCTACATGGCGAATCTTATCAAATGGTGACTCTAATTGATTTTGTGATACATTGAAAGGCATAAATGGGTACACTCCATTTATCTGGCTCAGGGGTGTTGGTAGCACCGCCTGGGCATTTTCATTTCACGCACTACGGAAACATTAGCACAATATTTGCTATTTATATTTTGCCATGTCTACGTGGTGAAGTCAAGTACTAGTTAGAACTGGCAACTTTCTTCCTATTGATCGACTTCTTGTATTGTCTTACAAATTCTGCTCTCCACCGATAGTACTGATGAGCTGTTCCAATGTCTTTACCTGGTGCTGGCTCTAACCATCCTTGCCGTATTAGTTCAGGCAAACGTTTCGTTTCTTCGACTCCAGCAAGTGCAGCAGTTTCTTGAGGTGTGAGTAGATCAAAGGCACTTGCCCCCAGATCTTCAATTACCTCTGCTTTATGTTCTTTGAGTAAGTCCGTGACTTTCTTAGATATTCGGTTGGGCATACATCTCTCCTCTAGATAAAATGGTAGTCATATTAAAATACCATACAACTATGGCATTTACAAGAGGAAACTCACAGTGAAAAGGCTTGACTTTGCCATGTCTGTATGGCATAATTAGAAGTGTAGGGAATAACAAAAGCGTCCCACATCTGGACCGTCAAGACACAGAACACAGGACGCTAGCAGAAGGAGCATAACAGATGGCAACTCGAACCCGCAAGCCAGCAGCTAAGAAAGTGGTTGTAGTCCTGTACCGCGTTGCATTCAAGAATCAGGATCGGGTGATCTATTTCAGCAAGTCATCCCGCCCGTTGAAGGATGACACCTACATCATGAAGCCTCACGGTATTGTCGTGGTGGACGGCGTTGAACACCAGAGCATCTGCTGTGATGGTGAGCGGTATCTGGTGTATCAGACGGTCTTCGTCAATGGTCAGTGCGTCGGCTGCAACTGTGGCGCTCGTAACGGCAATTGCAAACATCGCCAGCAGTTGTCTGTGATTGAGGCACAACGTCGCCAGCAGGCAGATGAGCGTACCACAGAGCCATCCCTGCCGAGTGTGGTTGCTCCACTGACCACACTCCCACGAGCAGAGTTCTACGTGCGAGAAGCGCCCACGACCAATCACCCTTCTGTTGATCTATCGGCATGTGGCAATTTGAACGGTGCTCGTGGCTTCAGTGTGATGGCGGTGGCGTTATGAACGAACTGGCATCCTACGACATTCTAGCATCGGTCATGCAGATCGTAGCGATAGTGACACTGGACGATGATGAACTGGACTACGACGCATTAGCCACTGCGTATGCTGAGTCAGTGCAGCAGGTTCGTAGCGCAGTTAGTGTAACAACGGGGCATGCGGTTGACCGTGTGCCCACAAGGAGATAGATATGCTGATCCTGAAATATGAACGACTTGGAAACTGTGAAGATCGGTTCTACGCTCGTAACATTGACAAACTTATCCCTCGCCTACGTAGCCTCAAGAAGCAGCATATCGAAGCTGAGGTGATAGACAGTCAGGGCGTCAAAGTGGGAGAAGTCGTTGACGAAGACGGATTCGGACGCTTTACATGGTGGGTGGATCAAGATGCGTTGGATGCGATTCGGCAATCCCATGAACAGTAACACCACAACCGGTCGGGCGTCACTGCCCGGCTGGTGGGATGATGAGCAGGATGTTGTTTCCTCGATTGAGGATGATCTAGCGATTGGAGCATTCGAGATGCCAGCAATGTTTACGATCCGCCGCCACGAAGAATATGACGGGTTTGTGCCGATGGTGCTCCCAGAAGGTAGCAACACCATCACTGAACTGATGGGGGTTGTAACCCTGGATGACGCGAAAGAAGATGTGTATCGACAGTATCCAGATGCACAACGCGTTTCTCATCGCACCCTTTTATCTGAAGCACAAAGCCGAGCGGTGCATTCTCCTAAAATGGTCAATCTCTTAGAGCAGCATGGGTTCATGTTGGGACAGATATTGCGGTCCTGCGTCGTGTATGGTGCTCCATTGCGCCCTATGAGTGCGTCGTGGGCACGTATCGATGACGCTGTGTTTATTCAGACGAGCAAGCCCATGACAGGCTACCACACCTATGTGGTGGTGCCTGCGGACCTGGACCAAGCCATTATTGATCGGTATGAATTATCCTTTGTATCCCGTCCTGATCCAGATTGGAGATTTTGAGTATGAAAATAAACTTTTTTGTTACCATCCGGGCTCACGGAGCAGTGCGTGCCGTCTCCAGTGTGATCCGTTCACAGTCGAAAGCGACACTGGAGCAGAAGCTTCAGAAATACAGCGATATCGAGGTGATATCCATCGTTCCGGTATGCCAGATCAATGAAATGTGTAAATAGCAGGGGTAACAGCCTGCACTCTCTTATAGATATCGAAATCGAGGTAAATTATTATGGCATTTAATCCACATGAACATCTGATGAAACTTCAAGGTAAAGACTATCTCGAAGTGAAATGGCGATTGACCTGGTTTCGGGATCAGTGTCCAGAAGGAACTATTGATACCGAAGAAATGTGCATTGATCTGGACCGGGAAGTGGAAGAGGAAACAATGGTATGGAATAATGATACCCGCCGTAAAGAGAAAGTCGTCAAGCATGCACGTGGGTATGCTCGGTTTCGCGCTGTGGTAACCGATGGTAAAGGCGGGCGTGCCACTGGTACAAAATCAGAGAATGCAGCCTCTTTCCCTGACTACATCGAAAAGGCTGAAACTGGAAGTATCGGGCGGGCTTTGGCTGCACTTGGTTTCGGTACGCAGTTTGTGGGTGATGAGTTTGACGAGGGACATCGAATTGTGGATTCTCCAGTAGAGTCTCGGTCGTCAAACAGCACTGCCAACACAGGCAATACCTCTACAGGCAATAACCGTTCAAATAATGCCTCTGAGCGTAAGAGTGATGTCACCGTGAGCAGTCTTCGCGCTCGTGTTGAGGTGGTCAAGCCCACTTCTAGCAAGGGTGAAACTCTTTCCTTTGAGCAGTTGTACCAGTATGCCACCAAGAAGCCGTTCTCGTCCGATGATGAGGTGTCTCCAGAAGTGTGCCAGCGTATCAACCAGCAACTCGACGCAATTGTGCGTGCGAGAGCCAATAAACAGCAAACAGCATAGTTAGATCGGCGTGGCTCATTCCCACGCCAGAAAGGTTATCCATGAAAAAGCAACCTAAGAGCCATTGTCACTTTGATGTAAACATCACCAATATGGTGACTGGTGAACAACGCCAACTCTCCCAAGAAGAACTCGCTGAGCGTATGCGGCAAATTCTGAGCATTCCACCAGCCGAGCGCGTAAAAATGTCGTTTCGTAAGAAGAACGAGAAGAGGTAAGCAGGGCAGGTCTGAACCACCTGCCCAAAGGAGAAAGTTATGTTGAACACAGTATCTCCCGAACCCAGTGTAGCACAGAGGCAAGAGACGCCATTTGAGCAGCACCAACTTGTGCTCACACATTTACCGGATTCATCACGTGATGGAGCAGTAGTGCCGGTTCCTGGTGTCGTGGTGATGCCTGGTGTATTGACTTCGGTGGTTCGCATCAGGGACATCAAAGGAAACATCGCCACCCGCGTTATATTAAATGATGAGTTGATAGCACGTTAGTTTGTTCGCAAGTAATGACAGGCGGTTCTCGTACTGCCTTGAGGAATAGAAATATGGGTATCATCACCTGCAAAACATTCCAACTGACTAAGAAACAGTTACAAGATTTTCGTCGGTCCACTCCATCCAAACACAATGCGGTAGATGATGAAAGACTGGCTATCTTGATTGAGAATGGATGCAATGACAGTGAGCGCACTATCTGGACTCCTGGGGAGGATGAGGATGCTTAAAGAAGCCCGTGTCTTCGATGTACGCTCGTCTCCAGACCGCTTATCCTTTGGCTTGCGTGTGCTGGTCATGCGTCAATGGCCACGCGGTATCTCACGAGAGTGCGTTGATGTGTGGATGCCAGATGCTGGACCAAGTGATGCACTTCTCGCTGAGTATCGAGCAGGTCTGGTGTCTTGGTCAGAGTTCGAGCAGAGATACAAAACTGAACAGGAAGCCCAACAGGCGTGCCGTATTGTCCGCTATGACGGTGATAGCAAGGTGAGCGACGATGTGGTCCCATGCTCACCTGTGGCGGTCCTACAGGTGTTTGAGGATATACACAGTACAGTCACGGTCATGTGTTGGGAGGACTCGGAGTGCTGCCATCGGTTTATTCTTCCCGGTCTGTGTGAGGTGTCACATGGTTGCTAACCTCTGGGTAACGAATCGTGAGCAGGTGCGCAATGCCCTGCTCGTGGCCAAACAAACGAAAGTGCTTGTCCAAACCCTTAAAGTTCAAGCCGATCCTAACAGATCATCCTTGCAGGGGATGTTAGACAAATGGGATGCCTACTCAGATCTGGTCATTGCCGATTATGAGTTCTTTCTTGCCGCTGGTGAGAACGTCCCGTCAGTGTATCGGTATCAAGCAGAGATTCATTATGCTGATGCTCATATGCATAAGATTGTGCATGTCATGCAGAGCATTTTTGATATAGATGTCGAGCCATTACTGGCTCAGTTGGTGGTAGAAGATGTTCCAGTTGAAGAAGCACCACCAGAACAGGTGAAAGAGCCTGTGCAAACCACATTGTTTTAATGAAAGGTAACTATCCCCAATGAAAATCACATGCAAACAAACCGACCTGAACAAAGGTCTATCAATCGTCAGTCACGCCGTATCGAACAAGAGCACATTGCCGATACTGGCCAACATCCTGCTCACTGCTGAGGGTACACAACTCAAACTCTCAGCGATGAATCTGGAGATCGGCATCAACTGCCTGATCGACGCCGATGTGCAAGAGGACGGTTCGACGACCGTCCCAGCCAAGACGTTTATCGAGCTGGTGAACAGCCTGCGTCAGGGGCAAGTTACGTTAACCGTGCCCGAAGATAGCCATGATGTGCAGGTCAAATCGACAGGCAGTAATGCAATGATCAGAGGTATGGACCCATCTGAGTTTCCCTTGATACCCGGTGCTGATGGTGGCTCTGAACCTGTCGTTCTGGATGTGAAACTGCTGAAAGATATTATCGGGCAAGTGGTGATTGCATCCGCCGACGATGACGCACGCCCGGTGCTTACTGGTGTGTTGACAGAGATCGATGGTGAGCATATCCAGTTCGCTGCTGCTGATGCGTTTCGTTTGGCATTGCGCACTGCTTCTATCCAGAATGCCAACGCAATGCACTCTCTGCTCATCCCAGCAAAGACGCTCAGCGAACTATCTCGTATCCTGCCTGCTGAGGGTCAGGTCCAGATGATTGTGACACCTAATCGCTCTCAGGTGCTCTTCCACACCGATCAGATTGATCTGACCTCCCGATTGATCGAGGGAACATTCCCCAACATCAAACAGGCAATCCCCAAAGAACACACCACACGTGCAGTGGTGGAGACGAAAGAGTTTATGGCTGCGGTCAAGACGGTGGTTCCTTTTGCTCGTGACAGTTCTGGTATTGTGCGTGTGAAAATCAATAGCGACACACTTACGCTGGAGGCGACGGCTGAAGATATTGGCAGCAACGTCACAACCTTCAATGCGGTGGTTGATGGTCCCGATCAAGAGATCATCTTCAATGTGAAGTATCTGACCGATGTACTGACAATTATGGATACGCCAGAAGTTGCCCTGGAGGTGGTCTCTGCTGCCCGCCCTGGTGTGATCAAACCAGTAAGTGCGGATGATTACACGTATGTCATCATGCCGATGAGCCAAAATAGGTAGATTGGTTGTGTGAGGCTGGTCTATGACTGGCCTCTTTCTATTGAGAGGAGACAGATGTGGCGAAGGGCAAGAAAAGTGTAGCAGGGCAATACTCGTTACTTGCCCTTATTGAGGCAGAAGAACAACGACAAGATCAGGAGGATTTAACCACGATTGGTCAATTTACTGAGATGCCTGAATATATCGTCGTTGAGCGGAAATGGGCTGATGGGGATATCTCTCCTGACCAACTTGAACGACTCTCCCATATACTCCTGGGTGAACCTGAAACCATCAAACGGTCTGATACTGGTGAGAAGTTTAAGTATTGCGTTGAGACTTCAGCGGTGATTGGTACACGCGTCTGGGTGGCTTGTCGGTTAGTGTGCTCATTAGGTTTTAGTAATCAATTATTCAAGGATGAGGATGTAGACTGATGAGCACATTGTACTTCTCTGGTATTGAAAAGGCTGCGACAGCACAAGTTCTTGCCGAGGTTGGCGCAGCTGGCATGATGAACCGTTTGCAGTATTCAGAATCGTTGATGGCTGCATGTGATGACTGCCACCTCCAGAACCTGGTGATGGATTGCGGTTCATTT
>Ga0310811_10005497_pt1 | contig 16032 bp, 13 predicted proteins | sample YCmetagenome_FD_207642 | JGI IMG/M metagenome (GOLD analysis project Ga0310811, IMG submission 207642) | Soil microbial communities from experimental microcosm in Duke University, North Carolina, United States - YC | ecosystem: Engineered > Artificial ecosystem > Soil microcosm > Unclassified ...
AGTCCGGACCAGAGGCGATCAGGGACCTCACCCGCGTCGGAGGGCGCATCGGCGCGGTGCCGATGCAGAGGATCGAGCTCCGATACCGGATGGTGCACGGGTACCGTCGCGCTTTCCGGGTCTGCGGTTCCGGCCCCCCGCTGGTGCTCATCCACGGCATCGGTGACAGCTCGGCGACCTGGGAGCCCGTCATCCCGGCTCTGGCCCGGGACCACCTCGTCATCGCCCCCGACCTGCTCGGTCACGGGCACTCGGCCAAACCGCGGGCGGACTACTCGGTCGCCGGCTTCGCCAACGGGGTGCGCGATCTTCTCGGTGTGCTCGGCATCCGTCGGGCGACCCTCATCGGGCACTCCCTGGGTGGCGGCGTGGCGATGCAGTTCGCCTACCAGTTCCCCGAGCGCACCGAGCGGCTGGTCCTGGTCGGCAGCGGCGGGGCCGGCCCCGAGGTCAGCATCGCGTTGCGGGCGCTCACCCTGCCCGGGGCCCAGGCCAGCCTGAACCTGCTGCGGCTGCCCACCGCCCGCTGGCACCTGGGAGCCGCGATCACGGCGCTGCGCATCTTCGACACCGCCCTCGGCCAGGACGCCCCCGACCTCATGCGCGCGGTCGACGCTCTGCCGGACGGCACCTCCCGCGCCGCGTTCATCCGGGCCCTGCGTGCGGTGGTCGACTGGCGCGGCCAGGTCATCACCATGCTGGACCGCTGCTATCTCGCGGCCGGCATGCCCACCATGCTGGTGTGGGGGTCACGGGATGCGATGGTGCCGGTCGGCCACGGCTACCGCGCGCACGCCGCGATGCCGGGTAGCCGGCTGGAGGTGTTCGAGGGGGCCGGGCACTTCCCGTTCCACACCGACCCGAACCGGTTCGTGGCCCTGCTGCGGGAGTTCCTGGAGACCACCGAACCGGCGACCTGGAGCGTCGAACAGTGGCGTCAGTTGCTGCGGGTCGGCCGCCCACCCGAGACCACTGATCCCGCGCTGGCCGACGACCCGGTGGTCGAGCGCAACGCCACCTGAGCCGGGCTCACCCCTTCGGGCCGGCAACGGGGACGTCTACGGCCACCCCTGTGGCGAGGGGTGGCCGTAGACGCCGGGGAGCGGTTAGGTCAGCTACAACCCGAAGTCGACCCGCAGCCCTCGCATACGTAACACGAGCCGGCGGGGCGCATCTTGGTGCCGCAGGTCAGGCACAGCGGAGCATCGGCGACCTTGCCGTGCCGGAGCTCGGCCAGCTCGGTGGAACTACCGACCTCAACCGGCGCCGGGCTGACCACAACCGGGACGGCCGCGGCCGCGCCGCTGTTGTCCACCGTGGTCCGCAGGGCCTCGAGGTCCACCTCGGCCGGGTAGCTCTCGGCGACCTGGACGGTGCGCTCGTCAGCGGACAGTATCCCCAGCTCAGCCCGCTTCTCGTAGGGCAGGAAGTCGAGCGCGAGCCGCCGGAAGAGGTAGTCCAGGACGCTGGTGGCGATCCGGATGTCCGGGTCGTCGGTCATACCCGCGGGCTCGAAGCGCTGGTTGCAGAACTTCGAGACGTAGAACTCCAGCGGGATGCCGTACTGCAGGCCGACCGAGATCGACATCGAGAAGGCGTCCATCACACCGGCCAAGGTGGAGCCCTGCTTGCCGAGCTTGATGAAGATCTCACCGAGGCCGTCGTCGGGGTAGGAACCGGCGTGCATGTAACCCTCGGCGCCGCCCACGGTGAACGACACCGTCTGGCTCGGGCGCTTCTTGGGCAACCTGCGCCGGACCGGCCGGTTCTCCACGATCACCTGGGGCGCTTCCGCACCGCTCTTCGCGGACTTGCCCGCGGACAGCGGCTGGCCGACCTTGCAGTTGTCCCGGTAGATCGCCAGCGCCTTGAGGCCCAGCTTCCAACCCTGCAGGTAGATCTCCTCGACGTCCTCGACCGCCGCCGACTCCGGCATGTTGACGGTCTTGGAGATGGCACCGCTGATGAACGGCTGGACGGCGGCCATCATCCGCACGTGGCCCATCGCCGCGATCGAGCGATCACCCATCGCGCAGTCGAAGACCTCGTAGTGCTCGGGGCGCAACGTCGGGGCGTCCACCACGTGGCCGTGCTCGCCGATGTACTCGACGATGGCCTCGACCTGCTCGTCCTGGTAACCCAGCGACGACAGCGCACGGGGCACGGTCTGGTTGACGATCTGCATGGAACCGCCGCCGACCAGCTTCTTGAACTTGACCAGCGCCAGGTCCGGCTCGATGCCGGTGGTGTCGCAGTCCATCATCAGCCCGATGGTGCCGGTGGGGGCGAGCACGCTGGCCTGGGAGTTGCGCCAGCCGTTCTTCTCACCGACCTTGAGGCAGCGCTGCCACGCCTTGGTCGCCAGCTTGTGCACGGCGCCGTCGATGTGGTCGACGGTCCGGATGTCGTCGTTGGCCGCGGCGTGCTTACGCATCACGCGCTGGTGGGCGTCGGCGTTGCGGGCGTAGCCCTCGTACGGGCCGACCACCCCGGCCAGCTCGGCCGAGCGGCGGTAGGCGGTGCCGGTCATCAGCGAGGTGATCGCGGCGGCCAGCGAGCGCCCGCCGTGGGAGTCGTACGCGTGCCCGGTGGCCATGAGCAGCGCGCCGAGGTTGGCGTAGCCGATGCCGAGCTGGCGGAACTTCCGGGTGGTGTCGCCGATCGCCTCGGTCGGGAAGTCGGCGAAGCAGATCGAGATGTCCATCGCGGTGATGACCAGCTCGACGGACTTGGCGAACCGGGCGGCGTCGAAGGTGGCATCGTCGTTGAGGAACTTCATCAGGTTCAGCGAAGCCAGGTTGCAGCTGGAGTTGTCCAGGTGCAGGTACTCGCTGCACGGGTTGGACGCGGTGATCCGGCCGGACTCCGGGCAGGTGTGCCAGTCGTTGATCGTGTCGTCGTACTGCACGCCGGGGTCGGCGCAGGCCCACGCCGCCTGCGAGATGCTGTGGAACAGGTTCCGGGCACCGGTCGTGTCGATCACCTCACCGGTCATCCGGGCGCGCAGCCCGAACTGACCGTCGCTCTCCACCGCGCGCATGAACTCGTCGGAGACCCGCACCGAGTTGTTCGCGTTCTGGTACTGGACGGAGGCGATGTCAGAGCCACCGAGGTCCATGTCGAAGCCCGCGTCCCTGAGGACCCGGATCTTCTCCTCCTCGCGCAGCTTGGTCTGGACGAACTCCTCGATGTCGGGGTGGTCGACGTCGAGCACGACCATCTTCGCGGCCCGGCGGGTCGCGCCACCGGACTTGATGGTGCCCGCGCTGGCGTCGGCGCCGCGCATGAACGAGACCGGGCCCGATGCGGTGCCGCCCGAGGAGAGGAGCTCCTTCGAGGACCGGATCCGGGACAGGTTCAGACCCGCGCCGGAGCCGCCCTTGAAGATCAGGCCCTCTTCCCGGTACCAGTTCAGGATCGACTCCATGGTGTCGTCCACGGAGAGGATGAAGCAGGCGCTGACCTGCTGGGGGGACGTGGTCCCGACGTTGAACCAGACCGGGGAGTTGAAGCTGAACACCTGGTGCAGCAGCATCCAGGTCAGTTCGTGGTCGAAGATCTCGGCGTCCTGCGAGGTCTCGAAGTAGCCGTGCTCGATGCCGGCCGCGACGTAGGTGGAGACCACCCGGTCGATCAGCTGGCGCAGGCTCTGCTCACGCTGCGAGGAGCCGACGGCGCCGCGGAAGTACTTGCTGGTCACGATGTTGGTGGCGTTGACCGACCAGAAGTCGGGGAACTCGACCCCGCACTGCTCGAAGTTCACCGAGCCGTCGCGCCAGTTGGTCATGACGACGTCGCGGCGCTCCCACCGGACCTCCTCGTAGGGATGCACCCCCGGCGTGGTGTTCACCCGCTCGACGGTCAGCGCGGGGCCGCGCTTGCGGCCACCATCGGGTTCCCCGTTGACGGAGGAGCCTTCCCGCCGGTCCTGGTGTTCCACGGCGTCGGTCATACGATCTGTCCCTCTCTAGCGGTCATGCTCAAGTTGCGCTCGGGGCCGGCCGAACCTCACCGGCGCCCGGATGATCAGTCGGTGGGCCGGCCAGGGCTGCGCAGGTCGGCGATTTCCTTCTCGAAGTCCTCAATGCTTGTGAACGAGCGGTAGACGCTGGCGAATCGCAGGTACGCCACCTCATCCAGATCCCGCAGGGGTCCGAGGATCGCCAGTCCGACCTCGTGGCTGGGGACCTCGGCGGCCCCACCTGCCCGGATGCTCTCCTCGACCCGTTGAGCCAACTTCTGCAACGCGTCCTCGTCGACCGGCCTTCCCTGGCAAGCCCGACGAACCCCGACGACAACCTTGTCGCGCAGGAAGGGCTCGGTCACACCGCTGCGTTTGAGGACAGCGAGCACCGCCTCTTCCACCGTCGTGAAACGCCTCCCGCACTCGGGGCAGGATCGCCGCCGCCGGATGGCCTTGCCTTCATCGACATCGCGGGAGTCGATGACGCGGGAGTCGGAATGATGGCAGAACGGACAACGCATGCCACACCCCTCCCCCTCGTCGGCACCGTAGTTCGATGCTGTAGCCGGCGATTACCCGGCGAATCGAACTACAGCTATGTAACCACAACATGTAGGGGTGCGCCACGTCGACAGGCCCTACATACCGGGTCGGAGGTCACGTCACCCGATGGGGCTGACTAGTACCTGTCCGGGCTGCACCGAGGGTGACTTCAGGTCATTCAAGACGGCGATACGGTCCACGACAGCGCTCGTATCGGCCGACGGCGCCGCACGGTGAGCCAACTGCGGCAGCGTCTCGTCGGCACGGACGACCACCGGCCCGGTCGCCTCCGGCACCCGCGCCTGAGCCATCAGGTCGGCCAGGGTCCCCAGCGCGAACACCGCCACGGCCGCGGCGAGCCCCACGAGGATCAGACCGGCGACACCTCGCCACCCGACTGCCGGACCCACGGCCGGAGCCACGGCCGGACCCATCCGACCCGCCACCGCGCGTGAGTGCACTCCCCGCGACATGCTCGCCCTACGGGCAGGAACCGGACGGGCCGGAGCGCGGCGACCGGCGCGGGGCGCGACCCGGCCCGGCCCCGTGGGCTGCGGAGCGACGCGGGCGGCCGACGGCCTGGCCCTCGTCACCCGCACCGGGCCGGACGCGGGGCGAACCGCATCCACGAACCCGGGGATCTCCTCCGACCAGCCGGCCGACACTCCGGCGGACACACCGGTCCGCCCGGCCGCATCAGACCGCTCCGCCGACATCGCCACGCCCGAGCGCCCGTTCATCACGCCTCCCGAACCTTCACCGTCTCGAATACACGTTCGATCGAACGTGCGTGCGATCTGTCTACCATCGGGGTCTGACAAAACTTGCGAAATCGGGCGCGTGTCGTTCGAACATGTGTTTGGACTTGTCGGCGCGCGGGGCTAACGTTCGCGTTGCGGGACGGATCGCTCCCCAGGTTGTGCTCTGGGTCGTGTCTTACGAACGCCCGGCCCGATGGTGGACTCACGGTTAGAGGGAGGACGGCGAAGATGGCGCGCGGATCAACGGACGACGGGGGCAGCGGAGGAGACGGGGTGGCCGCGCTCCAGGTACCCGAGCCCCGGGTCGAGTCGGCCGCGCCCTCGGAGGCGGCCCCCGGCCCGTCGGGTGGTGCGGAGGTGCATGCCTTCCCCGACCCGACCGAGAGCACGGAGAGCACCGCGCTCACCCCGCGCCAGCGCAAGGTCCTCGAGGTCATCCGCGACTGGGTGGAGCGCTTCGGGTACCCGCCCAGCGTCCGGGAGATCGGCGACGCGGTCGGCCTCACCTCGACGTCGTCGGTGCACCACCAGTTGCGGACCCTGGAGCGCAAGGGCTACCTGCGCCGCGATCCCAACCGGACCCGCGCGGTCGACGTACGCGGCCCGGACGAGCCCAGCTCGTTCGACTCCGGCGGCACCGATGTCACGGCGGAGTTGCGCGCCATGCGTCCGTCGCCGGCGTTCGTGCCGATCGTGGGCCGGATCGCCGCCGGTGGCCCGATCCTGGCCGAGCAGGCCGTCGAGGACGTCTTCCCGCTGCCCCGCGAGATCGTCGGTGAGGGCACCCTCTTCCTGCTGACGGTCCAGGGCGACTCGATGGTCGATGCCGCGATCACCGACGGCGACTGGGTGGTGGTCCGCCAGCAGCCGGTCGCCGAGAACGGCGACATCGTGGCCGCGATGATCGACGGGGAAGCCACCGTCAAGACGTTCAAGCGCCGCGACGGGCACGTCTGGCTGATGCCGAGCAACCCCGCTTACCAGCCCATCCCCGGCGACGACGCGAGCATCCTCGGCCGGGTCGTCGCGGTGCTGCGCAAGCTCTAGCCACAACTCCGGCGTCCGTGCGCCGGGAGCCGGCTGGTCCGCCTAGCGGGCCAGCCGGGTGCCCATGGCGGGCTCCACCATCGTGCGGGTGGGGGCCGGCACCTCGAACCCCCGCAGTTGCGCCGCCAGGTCGGCCGACACCCGGGCGTGCATGCGGGTGCCCTCAGGCAGGTGCCGCTCCTCGAGCACCTCGCCGTGCTCGTGCACCCGCGCCACCAGGGACCCCTCGGTGTAGGGCAGCATCAGTTCGAGCTCGACCACGGTCCGGGGCAGCCCATCGGCGATCAACCCCCGCAGCCGCTCGATCCCCGCCCCGGTGTGTGCCGAGACGAAAACCGCATCCGGCATCACGTGCCGCAGACGGGCCAGGGCGAGGTCACCGGCGGCGTCGATCTTGTTCACCACCACGAGCTCGGGCGGCATCGCGCCCTTGGTGGAGCCGATCTCGGCCAGCACCTCACGAACGGCGCTGATCTGCTCCTCGGGCAACGGGTCCGATCCGTCCACGACGTGCACGAGCAGGTCGGCCATGGCGACCTCCTCGAGGGTCGAGCGGAACGCCTCCACGAGCTGATGGGGCAGGTGACGGACGAACCCGACGGTGTCGGTGAGGGTGTACTCCCTGCCGTCGGCGGTGCGGTCGCGCCGGGTGGTCGGGTCGAGCGTGGCGAACAGCGCGTCCTGGACCAGCACCCCGGCACCGGTGATCGCGTTCAGCAGGCTCGACTTGCCGGCGTTGGTGTAGCCGACGATGGCGACCCCGGGGACCTCGTTGCGCCGCCGGGAGGTGCGCTTGGTGTCCCGCACGGTCTGCATGCCGGCGATCTCGCGGCGGAGCTTGGACATCCGCCGCCTGATCCGCCGCCGGTCCAGCTCGATCTTCGTCTCACCAGGTCCACGACCACCGATACCGACACCGCCCGCGGCCCGGCCGCCGACCTGGCGCGACAGCGCCTCACCCCAGCCTCGAAGGCGCGGCAGCAGGTAGCTGAGCTGGGCCAGCTCGACCTGAGCCTTGCCCTCCTTCGAGCTGGCGTGCTGGGCGAAGATGTCCAGGATCAGCGCCGTACGGTCGATGACCTTGACCTTGAGCCGCTCCTCCAGCTGACGCAACTGGCCCGGTGAGAGCTCACCGTCGCAGATCACCGTGTCGGCGCCGGTGGAGAGCACCGCCTCGCGCAGCTCCTCCACCTTGCCGGATCCGACGAAGGTGGCCGGGTCCGGCCGACCACGACGCTGCACGAGGGCTTCGAGCACCTCGGAGCCGGCCGTCTCGGCCAGCCGCGCCAGCTCGACCATCGAAGCGTTCGCGCTGGCCGAGGAGCCTTCGGTCCACACCCCGACGAGCACCACCCGCTCGAGCCTCAGCTGCCGGTACTCCACCTCGGTGACATCGGCGAGTTCGGTCGAGAGTCCGAAGACCCGGCGGAGGGAGGACCGGTCGTCGAGATCGAGGTCGCCGGTCGTGGGCTCGGGGTATGAAGTCATTTGACTCCCATGGTGACAGAATTCGGCGCCGCTGTCCGGCGGGTTTCCCCTACCGCTCCTCCGCCGTGTCCGATTCGTCCGCCGCCTTCCACCACACGAGATCCAGTTCGCCGGAGGCGACCAGCTCGGCGGGCCCGGTGAGCGTGGCCGTGCAGGGTTCGCCATCGGCCTCGGTGGTCAGCCGGACCCGCACCTGACCACCGGGTACGCCGACGACCAGCTCCCCCGCGCGGCCCCCCAGCACCGCCGCCGCGACGGCCACGGTCCCGGTGCCACAGGAGCGGGTCTCGCCGACACCGCGCTCGTGGACCCTCATGGAGACGGAGCCGTTCGCGGGCGGGGTGACGAACTCGACGTTCACCCCGTGCGGAAATCGCCGCACGTCGACGGCGGGCGGCACGGTGAGGTCCAGGGAGTCGAGCGGGGTGTCGGTGACGCAGACGAGGTGCGGGTTGCCGACGTCGGCGGCGACACCCTCGTACCGCTCACCGGCCACCGTCGCCGTATCCGCTCCCCCGAGCAGCACCCGACCCATCTCGACGGTGATCTGCCCGTCGGGCTCCCATCGGACCGGGCGGATGCCCGCCCTGGTGGCCACCACGAGCGGATCGGCCGGGCTGACCAGTCCCGCCCAGGCCAAGTAGTGCGCGAACACGCGTACCCCGTTGCCACACATCTCCGCGATCGACCCGTCGGCGTTGCGGTAGTCCATGAACCACTCCGCGTCGGGCACCGGCGCGCCGAGGTCCCAGCCGACGGCGGTCCGCACCACCCGCAGCACCCCGTCGGCGCCGAGGCCACGCCGGCGGTCGCAGAGGGCACGGACCCGCGCCGGGGTGAGCTCGAGCAGGCCGTCGGGGTCGGGCAACAGCACGAAGTCGTTCTGGGTGCCGTGCCCCTTGACGAAGTCCACGCCGCTCATGCCCACCAGGCTAGTACCCGCCGGACCGCTCGAGTTCGCACAGCGCGGCTGCCACCGGGTCGTCCAGTGCGTCCAGCCACCGGACACGGCCGTCGCGGCGGAACCAGGATCGCTGGCGGCGGACCAGTCTGCGGGTGGCCCGCGCGGTGTCCTCGGCCGCCGCCGCCGGGGTGCAGCCACCGTCCAGCAGCGCGATCACCTGCTGGTATCCGACCGCGCGGGACGCGGTGGCCCCGTCGCGCAGCCCGACGTCCAGCAATCCCCGCACCTCAGCCACCAGCCCGGCGTCGAACATCGCGTCCACCCGGCGCCCGATCCGTTCGTCGAGGACATCGGTGGCCAGGTCCAGGCCGATCTGAACCGTGTCCCACCGCGCGGGTCCCGGCGCCGGGAGGTTCGCGGTGAACGGCCGGCCGGTGATCTCGATGACCTCGAGCGCCCGGACGATGCGGCGCCCGTTGCCGACCAGCACGGCGGCCGCCGCCGGCGGGTCCAGCTCCGCGAGCCTGCGGTGCAGGACGTCGGCCCCCTCGGCCTCCAACTCGGCCTCCAGCCGGGCCCGCACCGAGGCGTCGGTCCCGGGGAACGTCAGGTCGTCCAGCACGGCACGGACGTAGAGCCCGGAGCCACCGACCAGGATCGGGACCCGCCCTGCCGCCAGCAACCGCTCCACCGTGGCCCGGGTGACCCGCTGGTAGGCCGCCACCGACGCCGTCTCGGTGACGTCGAGGACGTCCAGGAGGTGGTGGGGCACCCCTCGTCGCTCGGCCGGTGGGAGCTTGGCGGTGCCGATGTCCATGCCCCGGTAGAGCTGCATCGCATCGGCGTTGATCACCTCGCCGCCGAGTCGCAGCGCCAGCTCCACACCCAGGTCGGACTTGCCGGTCGCGGTGGGCCCGATGACCGCCACCGGCCGGATGCTCACCCGGCCCGCCGCCAGGACGCGACGTGGTAGGCGACCCCGTAGGGGATGTCGGAGTAGTGCATCCGGGCGTCCCAGCGCGACCCCGCGGCGGCCGCGAGCCCGGCCATGACCTGCCAGGGAGCGCGTCCGACGGCGTTCAGCTCGGTCGCCAGCGCCGCGTCGAGGGCCAGCAGGCCGCCGGGGTCGCCGTCCGCCAGCGCCCGGCGCGCATCGGCCTCGAACGGCCCCGCCCGCTCGTCGAGGTACCCGGGGGCCTTCTCGGTATGGGTCGCGGCACCGTCGCCCACCACCAGCACCGCGGTGCCCGGTCCGATCCAGTCGGCGAGCTCCTCCCCCACGCGCTCGCAGTCCGAGGGTGGGAGTCCTGGATCGACCAGCTCCACGCTCGCGCTGACATGACTCGCCGCCTGCCCCCGCAGCCAGCCCGCGATGAGCACCGGCAGCGGCAGGTCCGCCCGGGGTGGCCCGGTCGGTTCGGGGGTGAGGGAGACCCGCACGTCCACCCCGAACCCGATCCAACTCCCGTATCCGGCCCCGTCGACGGTGCGACGGGCCCGGGGGTCCGCCAGCGGGTGGGCACCCAGAACGACCCAGCGGTCGGCGACGGCGGCCATCTCCCGGATCACCTCCAGGCAGGCCGTACGCATCTCCGCCGACTCCCGAGCGCCACCCACAGTGAGCTGAGGAACCATCAGCGGAGCCGAAGGCACCACCGCCACCATCTCGACCACGGTTGCAGAGCCTAATCGGATCACCTGTCCGCGTCGTCTCGTCTCTGGAAAACCGCCGCTGACTGAGCACACACGCCCGATGCTGTTCCGCGCTCGGCCCGGAGCTGTTTGAATCGCTGGTGGGTCACACCGAGCAGGGGGTGACCGAGCGTTAGGGCTTCGCCGCATGGCGGAGCGCCCGCCGCGTTGCGGTGGGCCGAGCACAGGAGGCCGTGAGTGGCACACCAGGAGACGACCAGCCCGACCAGCACCTCGACCGAGTCCGTCGAGGAGAACACCGGCGCACCATCGGGCGTACCCGCCCCCTCCCGGCCGGTCGACGAGCAGCTGTCCACTCCACAACCGCAGCCTCCCGCACCAGCGCCCACCGCACCTGATGCACCCACAGCCGCCGAGGCCACCCCAGCGGACGCTGGGGAGACGGACGCAACCCCGGCAGACTCTGGGCAGACGGACGCAACCCCGGCGGACGCAGCTCCGGCGGACGCAACCCCGGCGGAGACGGACGCAGCTCCGGCGGAGACGGACCAGGCGGCCTCGGTGTCGCCCGCACCGGCAGCCGAGGCCGCACCGGCCGCCGAGGCCCCACCGGCAGCCCACGCCGAGCCGGCGCCGCCGGCCCCTGCGGCCGAGGCCGCGCCGGCAGCCCAGGCCGAGCCGGCCCCGGCAGCCCAGCCCGCCCCGGCCGCAGGCGCCCCGACACCGCCTCGCCCCGGGCCGGGGGCGGGACCGAAGCCGCAGCCACCCCGGCCGCAGCCTCCCCGGCCGCAGCCCCCGAAGCCGCAGCCACCCCGACCCTCACAGCCACCACGACCCGCGCCGGCCGCCTCGGCCGACGCCCCACCCCGCGACCAGCAGGCCGCCGACCAGCCGGCCAGCGACCAGCCGGCCACCGCGCCCGCCGCCGCCTCGAGCTCGGAACCCGGCGCCGCACCACTGGACCACGTCGTACCGACCCCCGCGCCGGCCACCGTCGTGCACCCGGTGCCGCCGGCCAGTGCCCACCCCGAACGGTGGGGCCGGGTCGACGATGACGGCACCGTCTATCTGCGCACCGAGGACGGCGAGCGCGCGGTCGGCAGCTGGCAGGCCGGCGAGCCCACCGAGGGACTGGCCCACTTCGCCCGCAGGTTCGACGACGTGCTCACCGAGGCCGAGCTGCTCTCCGCCCGGCTGGCCGGTGGCGGAGCCGATCCGAAACACACCCTGACCAGCGCGAAGCAGTTGCGCGACGGGCTCAAGGACGCCGCCGTCGTTGGCGACGTGGTAGGCCTCGCCGCGCATCTCGACGGCCTGGTTCAGCGCGCCGAGCAGGCGGTGAGCGGGGCTCGGTCGGCCCGTGACGCCGTGCGAGCCAAGGCGGTCGCGCGCAAGGAGGAGCTGGCGGCCGAGGCCGAGAAGCTGGCCGAGGAGACGACCCAGTGGAAGCAGGCCGGTGACCGCTTCAAGGTGATCCTCGACGAGTGGCGCGCGATTCGCGGCATCGATCGTAAGACCGACGAGCTGCTCTGGAAGCGCTTCTCCCGGGCCCGTGACTCCTTCAACCGGCGCCGCGGCTCGCATTTCGCCGAGCTCGACCGTCAGCGGGTGGCCGCGCGGACCCGCAAGGAGGAGCTGGTCACCGAGGCCGAGAAGCTCAGCGATTCCAGCGACTGGGGTCCCACCGCCGCCCGGTACAAGGATCTGATGACCGAATGGAAGGCCGCCGGGCGGGCGCAGAAGGACGCCGACGACACTCTGTGGCAGCGCTTCCGCGCCGCGCAGGAGGCGTTCTTCAGCCGCCGCTCGGCCGTCTTCTCCGAGCGGGACGCCGAGTTCTCGGCCAACGCCACCCGCAAGGAACAGCTGCTCGCCGAGGCCGAGAAGATCGACACCTCGAAGCCCGACGCCGCCCGCGCCGCGCTGCGTTCGATCCACGACCGCTGGGAGGAGGCCGGCAAGGTCCCCCGGGATCGCATCCGCGAGTTCGAGGACCGCCTGCGGGCCGTCGAGGACCGGATCCGCAACGACCTCGAGAAGCGCTGGCGGCGATCCGATCCGGAGGCCGACGCGCGGGTGGAGCAGTTCCGGGAGCGTGTGGCCCAGTTCGAGGCTCAGGCGGCCAAGGCCAGCGCGGCCGGTGACGCCCGCCGGGCGAAGCAGGCTCAGGAGCAGGCCGAGCAGTGGCGGGAGTGGCTGGCGACAGCGGAGAAGGCCGTCCAGCGCTGACACCGGGACCGGGCCGCTGTCACGCGGCCCGGCCACCCGACGGCGGGTCCGGTCCACCGGCTGGCGGCCGGCACGACGGTCGGGCGCCCGGCGGGCGCGAGGTCAGCCCGAGGACCGGCCTCCAGGGCGGGTCCACGCGAGCCGTACCCACAGGAAGCTGAGCAGGATCATCGCCAGCAGGGTGAGGATCAGGCCGATTCCGGGGCCGGGGGTACCGGCGGGCGCGGTCTGCCGCGACCAGATCGCCCACAGCCCGTTGACCACGGAGAAGCCGCAGCCCAGTGCGCACGCCCAGCCGAGCGCCCACAACCGGGTCAGCAGTGCCGTGGCGGAGCCGATGACCCCGAACAGGACGGCGGTCCCGGCGAACAACCTGGGCAGGCCGCGGAATCCGGGCATCCGGGGGCCCCCGGTGAGCAGGATCGACCAACCGCTGGTGCCACCGACCCAGGGCAGCGCGATCGCGCCGAGCAGCAGCATCACCGCGAAGGCGACCACAACGGCGCCGAGTCCGGGTTCCAGGCGTGGCCACGTGCTGCGCCCGGAGAACTCCTTGTCCAGGCGGGCCAGACTCTCGGGCATCGGGTCCATCAGATACCTCCCGCGCAGCTGTCCGCCGCGACCTTCACTTCGGGGCCGGCAGGTCGGCCGATGGCTGGAAGTCCCAGTGTGGTGACCGTCGGTGAACGGTCGATCCCGAACCGGTCGCCGGCGACGGTCCGGCGGTGCGACAGCAGCGGTCCGTCCGCGACCAGGTGGTGCGGCGCCGCGTAGCTGATCACCGTCTCGATCACGTCGCCCGGCCGGATCTGCTCCCGGACCTGCTCGGAACCGGGCGCGAAGTGCACCAACCGGCCGTCACGGGCCCGGCCGGACAACCGTCGGGTGGCCAGGTCCTTGCGGCCCTCGCCCTCGGCGACGAGCACCTCGACGGTACGTCCGACCAGCTCGCGGTTGACCTCCCAGGAGATCTCCTCCTGCAGCGCCACCAGCCGCTGGTAGCGCTGGGTGACCACGGACTTGGGGATCTGGTCGGGCAGCGTCGCCGCCGGGGTACCGGGCCGGGGCGAGTACTGGAACGTGAACGCGCTCGCGAACCGGGCCCGGCGCACCACGTCCAGGGTGGCCTCGAAGTCCGCCTCGGTCTCCCCGGGGAAGCCGACGATGATGTCGGTGGTGATCGCCGCCTCCGGGATCGAGGCACGGACCTCGTCGAGGATCTCCAGGTACCGGGTCGAGCGGTAGGACCGGCGCATGGCCTTCAGCATCGCGTCGGACCCGGACTGCAGCGGCATGTGCAGCTGGGGGCACACCACCGGTGTCTCGGCCATCGCCGCGATCACGTCGCTGGTGAAGTCCCTCGGGTGCGGTGAGGTGAAACGGACCCGCTCCAGCCCGTCGATGTCCCCGCAGGCGCGCAGCAGCTTGCCGAACGCCGCCCGGTCGCCGAACTCCACGCCGTAGGAGTTGACGTTCTGCCCGAGCAGGGTCACCTCCAGCACACCCTCGGCCGCCAGCGCGGACACCTCGGCAAGGACATCTCCCGGGCGGCGGTCGACCTCCGTGCCCCGCAGAGAGGGCACGATGCAGAACGTGCAGGTGTTGTTGCAGCCCACCGAGATCGACACCCAGGCCGCGTAGGCGGACTCACGGCGGGCCGGGAGCGTCGACGGGAAGACCTCGAGCGACTCCTTGATCTCGACCTGGGCCTCGTCGTTGTGGCGGGCCCGTTCGAGCAGGGTCGGGAGCGATCCGAGGTTGTGGGTGCCGAAGACCACGTCGACCCAGGGGGCGCGGCGGACGATCTCGGCGCGGTCCTTCTGCGCCAGACAGCCGCCGACGGCGATCTGCATGCCCGGGTGGGCCTCCTTCACCGGGCGCAGATGACCGAGGTTGCCGTAGAGCTTGTTGTCGGCGTTCTCCCGCACCGCGCAGGTGTTGAACACCATCACATCGGGATCGGCGCCGTCGGGGGCCGGCTGGTAACCGGCCGACTCGAGCATCCCGGCCAGCCGCTCGGAGTCGTGGGCGTTCATCTGGCACCCGTACGTTCGGATGGCATAGCTGCGGGTCACACACCCAGGGTAGGCCTGGGCGATCGCCCGGTGTCCGCCAGACCCGGCAGTGGCACGATTCGCCGCATGCCTTCCGATCGGCCGTCGCGGCGAGCCCTGCTGCGCGCCGGCACGCTGGGCGCGGGCGCCCTGCTGGCCGCCGCCTCCTCAGGCTGCGCGCGCCCGGCCACCGACACCCGGTTGACGCTGGCCACCGGCGGCTCGGGCGGGGTGTACTACGCGCTCGGGTCGGCCCTCGCCGACGTCTGGCAGCGCGAGCTCGGCCTGTCCCGGCGTCCCGCGGTGCTGCCCAGCGCGGGGTCGCCGGAGAACCTGTCGCTGCTCGCCTCGGGGCGGGCCGACGTGATCTTCAGCACCGCCGACGTGGTGGCGGACGCGGATGGTCCGCCGGATCGGGCGCCCCGGGCACTCGCACGGGTGTACGACGACGCGCTCCAGGTGGTGATCCCGGCGGCGTCCCCGATCTCGGATGTCAGCGGCCTGCGGGGGCGGCGGGTCTCGCTCGGGGCCGCCGAGTCAGGGGTGCAGGTCATCGCCCGCCGGGTACTGGACGCGGCCGGCCTGGACCCCGATCGCGACCTGCGGGCCGTCCAGTTCGGGATCGACGCGTCGGTCGCCGCCCTGCGCGAGGGCCGCATCGACGCGTTCTTCTGGTCCGGCGGGCTGCCCACGGGAGCGGTCGCATCGCTGGCCGCCGCCCGACCGATCCGGCTGGTGGATCTGCTTCCCCAGGTCCCGACGCTGCGGCGGCGCTTTCCGGTCTACGACGTCGGCACCGTCCCCACCGGCACCTACGGGATCCAGGCTCCGATCACCACGCTGCTGGTCCGCAACTTCCTGCTGGTCGCAGCGAGCATGCCGGACGAGCTCGCCGGTGAGCTGGTGGCCGCCCTGTTCGCCCAGCGGGAGGTGCTGGTCCGGGCCAGCAGTGCCGGGCGGGCGATCGACACCCGCTCGGCGATCGGCACCCAGCCCGTGCCGCTGCACCCCGGTGCGCAGCGCTACTACCGCGAGGCCAAGGACGGCTAACCCGCATCGAGGGCCGGCACCTCCTCCCCGGGAGCGGACGGTAGCCGCACCACGACCCGCAGGCCTCCGTCGTCCGGAAGCTCCAGGGTCAGCTCGCCCTCGCAGCGACGCAACATGCTGGCCGCTATGGCCAGGCCCAGACCGGAACCCTCCAGGTTGTGGTGCGCCGGGCTGCGCCAGAACCGGTCGGTGGCCCGTTCCAGCTCCTCGAGGGCCAGCCCGGGTCCGTGGTCACGCACCACGAGCAGCACCTCGGCACCCGCGCCGGTACCGGCGGTGGCCGTCCCCACGGTGATCTCCGCCCCCGCCGGGCTGAACTTGACCGCGTTGTCCAGCAGC
>Ga0310811_10005498_pt1 | contig 16031 bp, 13 predicted proteins | sample YCmetagenome_FD_207642 | JGI IMG/M metagenome (GOLD analysis project Ga0310811, IMG submission 207642) | Soil microbial communities from experimental microcosm in Duke University, North Carolina, United States - YC | ecosystem: Engineered > Artificial ecosystem > Soil microcosm > Unclassified ...
CCTCGTTGATCGCGAACGAGCCGTCGAGGTTCGGATCGTTGATGAGGCCCTTCCAGCCCACCGTGGTGCGCGGCTTCTCGAAGTAGACGCGCATGACGATGCGCAGCTCGCCGTGGAGCTCGGTGGCGACGCCGAGCAAGCGCTGGGCGTAGTCGATGGCCGCGCCGGGATCGTGGATGGAGCAGGGGCCGACGACAACGACCAGGCGATCGTCCTCGCCACGCAGGATGCGCGCGACCTCCTCGCGGCCGCGGCTCACCGTCATCGCCGCGCTCTCGCGTAGCGGCAGCTCCTCCAGCAGGATGGCCGGTGGCAGCAGCGGCCGGATGCTCTCGACGCGAAGGTCACGGGTCTTCACGGGCATGGCGGCCATTCTAAACCCGACGCGTAGAATCGTGCAGGGTCGCGCCGGGCGGCCGGGCGGCCGGGAGGACGGGATGAATCGTCGCGTGTGGCCGTACCTGATGGGCACGGCCTGGCAGGCCAACGTGGTCGGCGCCGTGGGAACGTGGGCCTACTTCCGGTTCATCGACTACCAGGCGATGGACAACCAGCGCATGCCCGGCCCCGGCGAGCTGCTGTACTTCGTGGTCGGCCTCCTGGGGCTCATCGCGGTGGGCCAGGTCGCGGGGCTCGTGTGGAACCGACCGCTCGACGGCCCACTCCCGCCGCCGGCCGGTCCCGCCGGCGACCTCGCGCGGCGGCGCGCCATCCAGATGCCGTTCTTCGTGGCGGCGGCCACCCTGGTGGGCTGGACGGCGGCCGGCGTCATCTGGGGCGTCGGCTGGCAGCTGATCGCCGGATACTTCACGCCCGCGCACTCGATGCGCATGATCTTCGGCATCACGGTCATCAGCGGCGGCGCCGCCACCGTGCTCGCCTTCCTCATCGTGGAGCGGCACTGGCGGCGCGTGCTGCCCGACTACTTCCCCGCGGGCGGTCTCACCACCGTGCCCGGCGCGCCGCGCCTGCCGGTCCGGGTGCGGCTGCTCGTCGTGCTGCTGTTGATGGCCGTCCTTCCGATCACCGTGCTGGGCATGGCGTCCATCCGCGGAGCGACGGCCGCACTGGCCGCCGGCGGCGACCCCAGCGAGACCATCAGCCGCATGATCCTCGTCGTCGTCTCGCTGGTGCTGGCGACGATGATCACGTCGGTGGGGCTGGCGCTCTCCGTCGCCCGCAGCGTGGCCGAGCCGCTCGGCCGGCTGCAGGCGGCGATGGGCGAGGTCGAGCGCGGGCGGCTGGATGTGCACTGCCCCGTCGTCTCCAACGACGAGATCGGCACCCTGACCGAGGGCTTCAATCACATGGTGCGTGGGCTGGCCGAGCGCGCGCTGCTGCGCGAGGCCTTCGGCAAGTACGTGAGCGAGGAGATCCGCGACGAGATCCTGTCCGGTCGCATCACCCTGGAGGGCGAGCCGCGTGAGGTGACGATCCTGTTCGCCGACATCCGCGACTTCACGCCGTGGGTCGAGGCCAGCGACCCGCGCGAGGTGGTGCGCGACCTCAACGCCTACTTCACCGAGATGGAGACGGCCATCCGCGCCCACGGCGGGCTGGTCGTGCAGTACATCGGCGACGAGATCGAGGCGGTGTTCGGCGCGCCCGTCGCCCGCGCCGGCCACGCCGGGCAGGCCGTGCGCGCCGCCCTGGAGATGCGCCGGCGGCTGGCCGCCTGGAACGCATCGCGCACGCGGACGGGACGCGTGCCGCTGCGCAACGGCATCGGCATCCACACCGGGACCGTGCTGGCGGGTAACATCGGCAGCGCGGACCGGCTGTCGTACGCGCTGGTCGGCGACTCGGTGAACCTCGCCTCGCGGCTGCAGGGGCTCACCAAGGAGCTGCGCGCCGACGTGCTGGTGAGCGGCGCCACGCGCGCCCGCCTGGACGATCGCGATCTGCCGCTGACGGCGCTGCCGGCGGTGAAGGTGAAGGGCCGGACGGCCGAGGTCGAGGTCTACGCGCTCGGCTAGGTGCGCTCGGCCAGGACCACGAGGCTGTTGGCCAGGGCCCGGGCGGGCGTAGTGTCGATCAGCGCGGTGTCGATGCGGCGCAGGGCGCGGTAGGCGGTGGCCAGCGAGCGCGGAACGTGCTGGCCGTGCAGCACCGTGGAGGGGATGAGGTTGGTGACGCCGTGCAGGCCCCACGCCCGCACGGGGGAGAGCCCGGCGGCGCGGAGCATGGAGCTGAGCTCGCGTTTCGTGAAGAGCCAGAGCGGACCGTAGCCGGGATAGGCCAGGCGCAGCCGCCGGCGCGTGGCCAGCGCTCGCCAGGCATCCCGGGCGGGTACGCCGAAGCCCAGCGCGTCGCCGGTGAGCGCGCTGGCCAGCATCCAGGCGAGGTCGAGGCTCGGGCGATGCTCGCAGTCCAGCAACAGGCGGCCGCCCGGGCGCAGCACGCGGCCGAACTCGGCGACGGCGCGCGTGGGGTCGTCCACGAACGATAGCGTGCTGCCGCAGCAGACGATCGCATCGAACGTCGCATCCGGGTACGGCAGGCCATCGATGCTGGCCAGCGCCAGCGCGGTCCCGGGCAGGCGGCGGCGTGCGACGGCGAGCAGGCCGGCCGAGACGTCGACACCGTACGTCTGCCAGCCGAGCTCGGCGAGCAGCGCACTCTGGAAGCCGGTGCCGCAGCCGGCGTCGAGCGCCAGGGCGCGCGACGAGGGCGCCTGTCCGATCGTGTCGCGCAGGATGCCGTGCAGGACGGTGTAGAGGTGCTCGTACCAGGGTTCCAGGTCGTCGTAGGTCGGGGCCATCGCGTCGAACAACTGGGCGACCGCCGATGTCATGCGGCTGAGTCTAGCGGGCGAGGAGGTGGATGTGAACGAGAAAGCGACGGGGCCGGTCGAGTCGTGGTCACCGCGGACGCCGATGAGCCTGCTCACCGACGGGACGGCGGGCCCGACCGTCGGCCGGCTGCTGGAGCGGATGCGGCACTCCGCGTTCCAGGGGCGCAAGCTCGGCGAGGCGTTCGCGGTCTGGCAGCGGATGATCGACGGCGAGGGGCTCATCTGTCTGGGACTGGCCGGCTCGCTGGCCAGCGCGGGCCTGACCCCGCTGATCGTGTGGCTGGTCGAGCGCGGCTACATCGATGTCATCGCCTCGACCTCCGCCAACGTCACCGAGGATCTGCTGGAGGCGCGCGGGGCGCGCTTCTTCCAGGTGGAGCCCGAGCGCGTCGATGACGAGGAGCTGTGGCGGCGCGGCTTCTATCGCTTCTATGACCACGTCGTGGGCAGCGAGGAGTACGACGCGATGGAGGACTTCACCCGCGGGTTCTTCGAGGACCTCGCCCGGCGCTGGCCCGCGCCCACGTTACCCGGCGTGCGCTTCATGCACGAGTTCGGGCGCTGGCTGGACGGTCACGGGCTCGGCGGAACCCTGGCCGCGGCGTGCGCCCGTCACCGGGTGCCGCTGTTCGTCCCGGCCGCGCCGGACGGCCCGCTGGCCGAGGGCTACCGGACGGCGCGCGCCAAGGGACCGGTGGTCGACTTCTTCGCCGACTACCAGATCGCGCTCGAGATCATGGGGCGCTACATGCCGCCAGGACCGGGGACCTCCGCGGTCTTCCTGGGGGGCGGCGTGCCCAAGGACTTCCTGCAGATCACGGCGACCAGCGTGAAGACGCTCCGCGGCGAGTCGGGGCCGAGCCCGCACCTGGCCGCGATCCAGATCACGACGGACAATGCCGTGTTCGGCGGCCTCGGCGGCGCCTCCGTGGCCAGCGAGTGCATCTCCTGGGGCAAGGAGGCAGTGGACGGCCTCAACGTGATGGTCTTCGCCGACGTCACCCTCGCGCTGCCGCTGCTCTGCCAGGGACTGCTCGAGCGCTACGGCGAGACCCACACCCGCCACGCCCGCACGGCGATCCGCGGGGAGCTGGCGCGCATCCTCGACGGCTGAGGCGCGAGGGCGGCGCCGGGCTCAGCGACGGCGGAGCGCGTTGAAGAGGCTCAGCGCGACGCCGGCGGCGGCGCCGAACGCGATCGCCTCCTTCAGGCCGAACAGCACGCGGACGTTGCGCGCGTCGACCTGACGCGCCAGCAGCACGCCGACGGCGCTGTCGCTGATCGCGACCTTGGGCGCCGCGGCCACGACGGCGGCGGAGTGCTCCAGCTCCACCGTGCCGCGCGCCAGCACCACCTTGGCGGCGGCGGCCTTGAGCTCGACGTTGCCCTTGGCGGCCACCATCGCCACGGCGCCGGCCGTGACCTGGGCGTTTTCGGTGCGGGCCAGGCCGATGCCGCCCTGGGTGATGTTCACCTGCTCGGCCGAAAGCCGCCCGGCCCCGCCCTGGTGGATCGAGACCTCGCGCGCGCGCACCGAGCGCGCGCCGCCCTGCCGGATCGTCACCGTGCCGGCGACCACGTCACCGGCGTCGCCGTGCATCTCGCCCGGGGCCTCGTGCTCTTGCATGGTCGCCTTCCTCTCCATGGCCTGCGCCGGTATCATCCCACTGTGAGCGCCGACCTGCGAGCCGTACCCACGACGACCATCGACAACGAGCGCGTGCGGGTGACGGAGTGGCGGTTCGCCCCCGGCGCGGCGACGGGCTTCCATCGCCACGAGTACGACTACGTGGTCGTCCCGATGACCACGGGCCGGCTGGGCCTCGCCGGCCCGGCGGGGGAGAGCGTCGCGGAGCTGACCACCGGCGTGCCGTACTTCCGATCGGCGGGCGTCGAGCACGACGTGCGCAACGTCAACGCCTTCGAGTTCGCCTTCATCGAGATCGAGCTGAAGCCGCCGGCGCGCTGACACGCCGGGCCCCGATCACTGGCCGATCTGGAACTCCACGCGGCCGTCACCGGTGGCCGGTGTCGCCGGCGCGGCCGGCGCCGTCTCGGCCGCGGGGGTCAGCCGACCCTCCGGGATGCCCTGATCCTTCACGAGCCCGTCGCGCACGATCGCCAGCCGGCGCGTGCGCAGCTCGGTGACCTTCTCCTCCGGCACGGGCTCCACCTCGCGTAGCTTGGCGAGCTGCTCCTCGGGCGACGGCAGCGGCGGCGGGGCGTTCGCCGGCGGTGTGGCCGGCGGCCGTGACGTGGCCGGCGGCGTCGAGCCCGGCGCCGGAGCCGTGGAGCCGGGGACGTTGGCGGCGGACGGCAGGAAGCGCGCCCTGTACTCGGCGGCGACGGCGGCCGCGAAGTCGGGAAGCTTGGCCTCGCGCTGGCGGGCCTGGAGGCGCGCCGTCAGCTCCTGGCCCTTGAGGTTGTCGACGTCGGCCGGCACGATGATCGGCGTCAAGGTCAGCTTGATGGCCGGGGCGCGGCGCATGAAGTCGGCGACCTTCACCAGGTGCTCGTCCATGCCGGGGGCCAGCGTCTCCGCGCCCGGCGTGAACACGACCGGATCGACGCCGAGCGATTCGATCTTGTCGTCGTTGCCCTTGAAGAGCCGGCCGATGGCGCGAAACGGCGCGGCCACGACGTTGACGACGACGTTCTTGACGACCGCCCAGATGGCGTCGCTGAGGTCGGCCTTCCACTTGTCGAGCGGCCCCGACATCGGCAGGTTGATCTTCAGGTCGTTGTTCGCGTCGGTGATGAGCGCGACGATCAGGCCCAGCGGCAGCCCGACCTTCTTCTTGACCTCGTCGTCCTGGCGGGTGGGCGCCACGTGGATATCGTCCACGAAGATCTCGTTCGACGCCTCGAGCTGGCCGCGCTCCACGCGGTAGTGGAAGCGCACGCCGAGCTTGCCGCGATCGACGATCCAGGCGATGAAGCTATCGGCGTAGGGGTTGACGCTGGCCAGCCTGAAGTCGCGCAGCTCTCCGGTGATGTCGGCGTAGATCTCGCCGAGTGGCGCCAGCTCGCCCTTGATGTCGAGCGCGGCGTTGCCGCCCACGATGGCCTGGCTGGCCAGCTTCGCGCGCTTGCCCGGCGTGCTCGACAGCCCCTCGATGCGGACGGCCAGGCGCGAGATCGTCTCGGAGAACGCCGGCTGCACCGTGCGGTCGAGGAACTGCACGTAGCCGTCGTCGATGACGAACGCGCCGATGTCGAGCGGGAAGCCGACCGCGCCCCCGGCGGTCTTCACGTCGGACGGGACCGGCGCGGGCTTGGCCGGCGCCGCCGCGGGCTTCGCCGTCTCCTCCTTCTCCGACGGCTCGGAGACGGCGAGCAGCTCCTTCAGCCGGATGGCGCCGTTGGCGTCGCGCTCGATCCGGCCGTTCGGCTTCTTGATGGTGATCGTCGCCACCCGCGCGTACTTCGGCCACGCGAAGTCGATCCCGGCCAGCTCGAAGCGCTCGAGCTTGAGCGGGACGGAGTTGTCGTTGGGGTTGCGGACCTCGAGATTCTCGATCCAGCTGGTGCCCTTCGATGCCGCCGTCACCTTGCCCTGCGGGTCGATGGCGACCTGGGTGCGGCTGTCGCCGTTGAAGCGTCCGGCCAGCCGGCCCTTGAACGGGATGTACGGGTAGTACGGTTCGATGGCGCCACCCCGCAGCGACGAGGTGACGTCGACGGATAGCGGCGTGAGCCGGGCGGTGCCCTTGACGGTCACCTTGCCGGCCGTGGGCAGCGCGAGGCTGACGTCGAGGCCCAGCGGTGCTGCGTCCGGCCAGGTGAAGTTCGTGACCGTCACCGTGATGTCCTTCACGGGCAGGGTCGTCACCGGGGAGACGTCCTCGTCGCGGAGTGTGACGAGCCCGTGCGTGAGCGCGATGCGATCGGCCGCCAGCTTGAAAGTCGTCGGGGCCGCTTCGGGCGTGGTGGGGCTTACCGGCGTGCTCGGGCCCGGGGATGTCGTGGCCGGAGCGGTGGCCGCCGGCTTCGTTGCGGCCTTGGCACCTGCCGCCTTCGATCCTGCCGGGGACGGCGTGGCAGCGGAGGACGCCGGCGGCTTGGCGAGGGCCAGCAGATCGATCTGGCCCTGCTTGTCGCGCACACCCTTGAGGTCGAGGCCGTCGACCTCGACCGCGGCGAGCGTGATCAGCCCTTCCAGCGGCCGCGCTTCCTTGATGGCTACCTTCAGCGTGGGCACGCGCACGAACGGCGTGCTCTCGCCGCGCCTGGCGACCGCCAGGTTGCTGAGGCCGACGTCGCCCGCGATCGACACTCGCAGGGGACTGTCGGGCGGCTTGATCGTCTTCACGCGCAGATCGAGATCGAGCGTGCCGCTGGCCGGCACCATCGCGACGGTGTCCGGGACGTACGGCAGCGCGCTCATCACGTCGAACGCACCGAAGGTCAGGCGGGCCTCGACGCCCGAGCGCGAGACCTCGACCGGGTCGGCCTGCACCGACAGCGGGTGTCCGTTCACGGTCGCCTTCATCGACAGGCGTCCGGGCTGCGCGCCGGCCCGGGTGGAGATGCCGGCGCCGTCGACCGTGAGCTGGTCGATCTTCCAGGTGGCGGCGGGATGTACCACCTCGTCGCGCGCCACCACCAGGCCCCGGGCCAGGCTGAGCTTCTCGACGATCACCGCGGTCGTGGACTTCGGCGGCGGCTTGCTGGGATCGGGCGGCGGGATCAGGGCCAGCAGGTCGTCGAAATCGAACCGGTCGGGACCGAGCCGGGCGACATAGATCCGCGGAGCGGTCAGCGCGATCTCGCGCACGCGGATGTTGCTGGTGACGAGCGAGGTCGGCGCGACCTGGACGGCGAGCTGCTCGATCTCCACCGCCGGCGCGTCCGAGCCCTTCTGGGCCAGCCGGAAGCGGTGCAGCACCAGCCGTCCGGTGAAGAGGTTCAGGTCGACGTCGACGAGCGTGACCGCCCGGCCCGTCAGCTGGGTCAGCTTGTCGACCGCGACCCGCCGCACGACGATCGGCAAGACGGTCACCACCACGATCACGAGCACCGCCAGGGCGATGCCGCTGATCAGGAGCGTCCGGCGGCTGATCCGTCTCACCGGCGGGATTGTAACGCGTTGTGCTATCGTCTGGGGCCCCGGGGGAGGGATCCATGAGCAGGGACTTCGTCATCGACCTCGCGGTCCGCTACGGCTTCCAGGTGATGGGGGCCGTCATCGTCCTCGTGGCCGGCGCGATCGCCGGGCGGTGGCTGGGGCGGCTTGTCGACAGGCGCCTGGCCGCGCGGGCCATGGAGCCGCCGATGCGGCAGCTGATCTCCCGCGTGCTCTTCATCGTCGTGATGCTCTTCGCGGCGGTGGTGGCGCTCGACAAGTTCGGCTTCCAGGTGGCGCCGCTGGTCGCGGGCATCGGCGTGGCTGGTCTCGGCATCGGCATCGCCCTGCAGGGCGTGCTGAGCAACGTCGTCGCCGGGCTCAGCATCATCTTCACCAAGCCCTTCCGGGTCGGTGAGTACATCGAGATCGCGGGCGTGCACGGCGACGTGGACACGATCGCGCTGTTCTCCACGACCCTGCGCCATCCCGACCAATCGCGCGTGATCATCCCCAACCGCAAGATCGTCGGCGAGATCCTGCACAACTTCGGCACCATGCGGCAGCTGCACCTGAGCGTGACCGTCCCGCTCGGCGCCGACGTCGGCGCGGCGCTCGCGGCAGCCAGCGACGTCGTCTCTCGCAACGAGCGCGTGCTGAAAGATCCGGCCGCGCTCGTCGGCATCGGCCAGATCGGCGACGGTGGGATCCGGATCGGCATGCATCCGTGGGTGCGGGTGGTGGACGTCGGTCCCGTCGAGGGCGAGCTCTATCGCTCGCTGGCCGAGCACTTCCGCGGCCGCGGGCTGACGCTCGGGCTCGGGCCGTCGGACGTGCGGCTCGTGAACGGTGCCGCCGCCGCCCGGAGCTAGCGGTCCGACTGATCATGGCGCGCGCGGACGCGCGCTGGCCCGCGCTCCGCGCGCACCTGCGCGCCACGCTCGCCGCCCCCGCCCTCGACTTCGCCGAGCCGCCGGTCCCGCTCACCGGCGGCTTCGATACCGAGATCCTGACGTTCACCTTGCGCGAAGCACCGCCGGCCTGGTCGGTGCCGCTCGTCCTGCGCATCCTGCGCCCGCATCACGACCCGATGCTGGTGCGGCGCGAGCAGGCGGTGCAGAACACGGCCGCCGAGGCCGGCTACCCGGCGCCGCGCGTGGTGCTGGCCATGCCGGAGACGGGTGTGCTCGGCGCACCGTTCCTCGTCATGCAGCGGCTGCCCGGCCGCCCGCTGATCGAGGTCAGCCCGCTCGGGATGGACCGCGTGCTCGTCGACATCCAGACGCGTCTGCACGCGCTCGATCCTGCGCCGCTCCGTCACGCTCTCGGCGAGGCGATCACGTTCGAGCGCTACCTGGACACGATGGAGCGGCGCATCGTCGCCGGCGCGCTCACGGGGCTGGCGCCGGCGCTGCGCTGGCTCCGCTCGCGTCCACCCCGCGAGACGGCCCCGGTCATCTGTCACGGTGATCTGCATCCGCGCAACGTCCTGGTGCAGGACGGGACGGTGAGCGGCGTGCTCGACTGGCCGAACGCGCTCATCGCCGATGCTGCCTTCGACGTCGCCTCGACGCACCTCATCCTGCGCTTCGTGCCACCGGGGCTCGCGACCCGCCCGCCGCTGTCGTGGCTGGCGCACCTCGGTCAGCCGATCCTGGCCCGCCGCTACCTGGCCGGGTACCGCCGGCAGCGTCCGATCGAGTCCGCGCGGCTGGCGTACTTCGAGGTTGCCGCCGCGCTGCGCGCGCTCGTGCGGACGGGGGCGAGCCGGCGGCGCACGACGGGCGGGCCGCCGCCGGACGCGCTCGATCGCTCGTCGTACGGGGAGCACCTGGCCGCGCATGCCAGCCGCATCTGCGGCGTCGACGTCACGCTGCCGCCGGTGTGATCGCGTAAGATCCCGACCATGAGCTGGCGGATCGGCGTGGACATCGGTGGCACCTTCACGGACGTCGTGCTGGCCGACGAGACGAGCGGCACCGCCGCCGTCGTCAAGGTCTCGACCACCCCGCGCGACTTCGCGCGGGGCGTGATGGACGGGCTCCGCGCGGCGATGCAGGCCCACGGCGTCGCGGCGCAGGAGGTCACCTGGCTCGCCCACGCCACGACGATCGTGACCAACGCGCTGCTCGAGGCCAAGGGCGCCCGGACCGCGCTGGTCACCACGCGCGGCTGTCGCGACGTGCTGGAGCTGCGCCGCTCGGCGCGCTCGCGCCTCTACGATCTCTTCCAGGATGCGCCGGCGGTGCTGGTGCCGCGTCACCTCCGCCTGGAGGTGACCGAGCGCGTCGACGCGCAGGGGCAGGTGGTCACGCCGCTGCGCGAGGCCGACGTCGAGGCCGCGATCGAGTTCATCCGCCGTCACGACGTCGAGGCCATCGCCGTCTGCCTGCTGTTCTCGTTCCTCAACGACGCGCACGAGCGCGCGGTCGGCGCCCGGCTGCGCGCCGCGTTTCCCGATCGCCCGGTCTTCCTGTCCTGCGAGGTGCTCCCCGAGATCCGCGAGTTCGAGCGGACGAGCACGACGGCGGTGTGCGCCTACGTCGGGCCCATCTTGAAATCGTACCTCGCGCGCTTGCAGGAGGCGGTGCAGGGGATCGGGCTACCGGCGCCGTGGGTGATGGGCTCGAGCGGCGGCGTCTTCTCCGTGGACGAGGGGCTGCGCATGCCGGCGATGGCGGTCGAGTCCGGTCCGGCGGCCGGAGTGATCGCGGCGGCCCTCGTGGGGCGCCAGCGCGGGCTGGCCAACGTGATCTCCTTCGACATGGGTGGGACCACCGCCAAGGCGAACCTCATCGAGCGCGGTGAGATCACGACGACGTCGGAGTACGAGGTGGGCGGCGGCGGCAACGTGCGGCGCTGGCTGCACGGCACCGGGCACCCCATCCGCGTGCCGGTGATCGATCTGGCCGAGGTCAGCGCGGGTGGGGGATCGATCGCGTGGATCGATCCGGGCGGCGTCCTGCGCGTCGGTCCGGAGAGCGCGGGAGCCGAGCCGGGACCCGTGTGCTACGGCCAGGGCGGGACGCGGCCGACGGTGACCGACGCCGATCTGGTGCTGGGCTATCTCGACCCCGTCGCGCTGCTGGGCGGCGGGCTGCCGGTCGACCGCGATCGCGCCCACGCGGCGATCGAGCGGGAGATCGCCAAGCCGCTGGGGCTCGGCGTCATCGAGGCCGCCGCGGGGATCGTGGAGGTGGTCAACGCCGGCATGGCCGGTGCGCTGCGCATCGTCTCCGTCGAGCGCGGCCACGATCCACGCGAGTTCACCCTCGTCGCCTTCGGCGGCGCCGGGCCCGTGCACGCCGCCCGGCTGGCGGAAGAGCTCGACATCCCGCGGGTGCTGGTGCCGCCGATCCCCGGCGGGTTCTCGGCGCTGGGCCTCGTCGCCACCGACGTGCGCCGCGACTACGTGCGGACGTTCTACGCGGCGCTGGCGAGTGCCGCACCGAGCGCGGTGGCGGCGGCCTTCGCCGCGATGGAGCGCGAGGCCCGCGAGATGCTGGAGCGCGCCGGGGTGCCGGCCGCCCGCTGGGAGCTGATGCGCGCGGCCGACTGTCGCTATCCCCGCCAGGCCTACGAGCTGACCGTGCCGGTGACGGGCGGTGAGGTCACGCCGGCGACCCTGGCGCGCCTGGCCGGCGACTTCCACGAGCGCCACCGCGTGACCTACGGCCATGCCAGCCCCGATGAACCGGTGCAGTGCGTGAACCTGCGCGTGTCGGCCGCGGGCCGGCTGACGCCGCTCGAAGTGTCGGGCACCGCATCACCGTCGGGTGCGACGTCGCCCGCGGACGCCGCGCGCGACGTGTACTTCAAGGAGAGCGGCGTCGTGCGCTGCGCCGTCGTCGCCCGCGCATCGCTGGCACGAGGCGCCAGCCGGCCCGGGCCGGTCATCGTGGCTTCTGCCGACACCACCGTGGTCGTGCCGCCGAGCTGGCGCCTGAGCGTCGAGGCTGGCGGTTCGATCGTCCTGGAGCGAGCCCATGCGTGAGGTCGATCCCGCGACGTTCGAGGTCGTGAAGAACGCGCTGTACTGCGCGGCCGAGGAGATGAAGGTCGTGCTCGCCAAGACGGCGTACTCGCCTCTCTTGAAGGTGGCGGGCGACTACTCGTGCGGGCTCTTCGACGTGGGCGGTGAGATGGTCGCCCAGGGCCCCGACCTGCCGATCCACCTGGGCTCCATGCCGCTGGCCGTGAAGGCGGTGATCCAGGCGTTTCCGTCGTTCGTGCCCGGTGACGTCTTCATCCACAACGATCCGTACTTCGGCGGCAGCCATCTGCCCGACGTGAACGTGATCACGCCGGCCTTCCACGAGGCCACCCTGCTGGGCTTCGCCTGCGTGCGTGCGCACTGGCCGGACATCGGCAGCGCGACGCCGGGCTCGTACGGCGCGACCACCGAGATCTTCGGCGAGGGGCTCCGGCTGCCGCCGGTGCGGCTCTACGCGGCCGGCGTGGTGAACCGCGACGTGGAGGCGATCATCTTCACCAACGTGCGCACGCCCGAGGAGCGGCGCGGCGACCTGCGCGCCCAGCTCGCCGCCAACCAGCGGGGCGTGACGCGGCTGGCCGAGCTGGCCCGCAAGCACGGCCCGGCGCGGCTGCTGGCGATCATGCAGGAGGTGATGGACTACTCCGAGCGCATGATGCGCGGACTGCTCGCCGCGCTGCCCGACGGCACGGCGACGTTCGAGGACTTCTGCGACGGCGACGGCATCCTCGACAACGGCGACAAGGAGGACCGGCCGTTCTGGATCCGCATGCGCGTGGACAAGCGCGACGACACGCTCACCGTCGACTTCGCGGGCACCGATCGCCAGGTGGCGGGGCCGATGAACGCGCCGCTCAACGTCACGGCCTCCGGCATCTATTGCGCGCTCAAGATGATCGCCGACCCCGGTGACCTGGTGCCGCCGAACTCCGGCTGCTGGCGCCCGATCACCCTGAAGGCGGAGCCGGGCACCGTCGTCAGCGCCGTGGCGCCGGCCCCGGTCGTCTACGCCAATCACGAGATCAGCCATCGGGTATGCGACATGCTCTTCGGCGCGATGGCCCAGCTCGCCCCCGAGCGCGTGATGGCCTGCTCGCAGGGCACCTCGGCGATCCTCACCCTGGGCGGCGTCGATCACCGCACGGGCGGACGCTACGTGTCCTACGAGACCATCAAGGGAGGCTTCGGTGCGCGGCCCACCAAGGACGGGATCACCGGCGTCGCCAGCGGGATCTCCAACACGATGAACACGCCGATCGAGGTGCTGGAGATGTCGTTCCCCGTCCGCGTGGAGCGCTACGCGATCCTCCCCGACACCGGCGGGCCCGGCCGCTTCCGCGGTGGCTGCGGAGTGGAGCGGGTGTGGCGGGTGCTCGGCGAGCCCTCGCACGCCAGCGTCTGTCTCGAGCGCACGAAGTCGGCGCCGTTCGGCCTGGCCGGCGGCGGGGCGGGCGCGCCCGGACGTATCGCCGTGGGCGCCGACGGGGCGGAGCGCGAGCTGGTCAGCAAGGGCTCGTTCATCGTGCCGCCCCAGACCGAGGTCCAGTTGCGGGCGCCGGGTGCCGGCGGCTTCGGAGCCGCCGGCGGGCGACCCCGCGAGCGCGTGCGCGCCGACGTCATCGACGGTTACGTCTCGGTGCAGGCCGCGGCGATGCAGTACGGGCAGCGCGATGCCGAGGCGCTCACGTGCCCGGCCTGCCGGGCGCGCCCGGCGTGAGCGGACGCGCGGCGTCGGGCGCTGGCCGTCTCGACGGCAAGGTCGCGATCATCACCGGCGGCGCCCGCGGCCTGGGTCTCGCCTACGCGCGACGCTTCGTCGCCGAGGGCGCGTGCGTGCTCGTCGCCGACGTCGTGGACGGCGGGCCGGCGCTGGCGCGGCTCGGCGCCCCCGACGTCACTCACGCGGTGCGCGCGGACGTGGCCGTCTTCGCCGACTGCGCCGGCATGGTCGAGGCGGCGCAGCAGCGCTTCGGGCGCGTGGACGTGCTGGTCAGCAACGCCGCGATCTTCGCCACGCTCAAGCCCGGCCACTTCGAGGCGATTCCCGAGGCCGAATGGGATCGCGTGATGGCGGTGAACGTCAAGGGCATCTGGAACTGCGCGCGGGCGGTCGCGCCCGTCATGCGCGCCCAGGGCGGGGGCCGCATCGTCAACGTCGCCTCGGCCATCGCCCACAAGGGCACGGCCGGCCTGCTGCACTACGTGACGTCGAAGGGCGCCGTCATCGCGATGACTCGCGCCCTGGCCCGCGAGCTGGGGCCCGACGGCATCGCCGTGAACGCGCTGGCGCCCGGGCTGATCATGAGCGAGACCGTGCTCGCGAATCCCGACATCACCGCGTTCCAGCGCGAGGCGGTGCTGGCCTCGCGCGCGCTCAAGCGCGAGGCGACGGCGGAAGACGTCGAGGGCACCGTCGTGTTCCTGGCCTCGGATGACAGCGCGTTCATGACCGGTCAGACGCTGATCGTCGACGGCGGCTCCGTGTTCGTGTGACGTCGCCACAACGTCGGTGGCAGTGGCGTTGCACAATGGGGCCCCGCCGACCCATGACCTCCATCGAGAACGAAAGGAGACACCCTGTGGCGCTTCGAAGCCTTGCTCTCGCGCTCGCTCTGCTGTCGATCGTCCTGGCCACCGGATGCGCCAAGCGGCCTGCGCTCAGCCAGGCCGCCGCGCCCGCACCCACCGGTGCTGCCACGCCGACGCCTCCGCCGGCCGCCCCGCCCGCGCAGCTGGCGCCGGCGACTCCGCCGCCCGCCGCCATCGCGCCTCCGGCTCCGGCTCCCGCCCCGGCCCCGGCGCCCGCGCCCCGGCCGGAGCCTGCCGAGTTCCGGACCAACGCCGCGCTGGCCGACGTGTACTTCGACTTCGACAAGTACGCGATCAAGCCGGACGCGGCGAAGACGCTGGATGCCAGCATCGCCTGGCTGAAGTCGAACCCGGCGGCACTGGTGATGATCGAGGGCCACTGCGACGAGCGCGGCACCAACGCCTACAACATGGCGCTCGGCGAGCGGCGGGCCCACGCCGCGCAGGACTACCTCGTCGCGCGCGGGATCTCGGCCCAGCGCATCACGACGATCAGCTACGGCGAGGAGCGGCCGGTGTGCTCGGAGCAGAACGAGGCGTGCTGGTCCAAGAATCGCCGCGGCCACTTCCTCACCAAGCAGCCCTGAGGGACGGCGCCGCCGGGCGCCCGCGGAAAAACGAACGGGGCGACCGAGAGGTCGCCCCGTTCGACGTCGACGATCAGCGAGAAATCAGGCCCAGACGCGCGCGTCGCGGCCGGCCACGTACGTCGGCTGGCGCTGGGCGGGATTGCGGTTGATGAGCGGGCGGCGGTACATCGGGTGCGTCACGCAGCGCACCTCGTGCTCGAGCTCGAACATCACCTTGCCGTTCTCCGGATCCGTGATCTCGACGAAGCGGTACTGGTACGGATTGCTCTCCTCGCTGATGATCCCGCGCTCCAGCATGCGCTTGTGCGGGCCAGAGAAGTCGGCGACGTAGATCGCGATGTGGTGGCCGTCGTAGAAGGCCAGCGGCTCGCTCGTCTCGCGGAAGATCAGCTTCTGGGCGGTGCCGACCTTGACCTCGGTGGCCACGCTGCCGTTCTTCATCACCTGGGCCGGCGCGCCCATGATGTGGTTGTAGAAGCGGCAGATGCCGGGCGCCGTGCCCTCGGGCACGGGTAGCTCGACGTAGGGCATACCGAGCTCCATGCGCGGGAACTGCGGGCCGGGCTTGTGCAGCCGGAAGCGGTTCCCCCACGGGCACGTGACGTCGGCATAGTCACCGTGCAGGCGGCACGAGAACTTCGTGCCCTTCAGCTTCTCGGAGGCCGCGGCGACGCGGGCGGGCAGCTCGTCGAAGTCGGGGATCACGAGGCCGGTGAAGCCGCGCAGCACCTGGGCCTCGGCGGTCGGCAGGTGGAACTGCGAGTGGCCAGCGTTGATCCACATGTTCTCGAGACCAACCATCAGGTACGGATCGCGCGTGAGGCCGAGGGTGACGACGTAGAACTGCGTCGCCATCTGCTGGCAGGGCACGCGGACGTTGACGTGCTCGAGGTGGACGATGTTGCCGATGTCTTCCAGTGCGCGATCGAAGGTTTCGCCGGCCATGGGTCGCCTCCCGGCAAGGATTGTACCTCAGGACGCACGGGGCGGCAGGTAGCC
>Ga0310811_10005499_pt1 | contig 16031 bp, 11 predicted proteins | sample YCmetagenome_FD_207642 | JGI IMG/M metagenome (GOLD analysis project Ga0310811, IMG submission 207642) | Soil microbial communities from experimental microcosm in Duke University, North Carolina, United States - YC | ecosystem: Engineered > Artificial ecosystem > Soil microcosm > Unclassified ...
TGGGACAAGGTTTTGCTGCTATTTATCTCTGTTATTGTGATTATTCGGTACGGGTAACACTGCGATCAATCTTGCCCTGATTATTGAGCAGGATTGCTCGTGCCCGTGATTTCCGGCTGATATTGTCTGGGTCAGTAAAGCGTAACGCGACTATTGTCAGGGTTCCTGACGCCGTTCTGGTGGGTGGTGCTGTCTGGGAAGGTGGCGCGTTTTGACCGATAGAACCACGGACACGTCCTCGTTGTAGCAAGCCGATGATCGCACCCAATACTAGCCCAACGGCAATACCTACGATCAAGGTGATGGGTTCTGGTAATGTTGGTAATGCAAAGGTCGCACCAAAAGTGATGGCTCCCAGGATCACACCGAAGACAATCGCCAGGACAATCACCATGACTGGATTAGGGCCAGTGCGCTGGGTTTGCAGGAAATAGTCTCTGCGTGCGCTATTCGGCCCATGTTCACGGAATTGACCATTTCCGACACTGTTCGCGGGTAACTGGTATACCTCATCATCGGCGAAACCCTCTTTGTGCAATTTGGCTGCGGCGTCGTCGGCCCTGTTTTCATCAGGGAAAACGGCCAGCAGGTCATAGCTAGCGGGTTGTTGTTTCTGCATGAAACGTCGCTCCTTGATAAGAGTAGATACTCTCGTTTTCGGCCATATTATAGCATTGTTTCGTTCCACCGCGTGCATGCTGTTTCGCTTTCGTTGTTTTTGCTGTAGAAGATGTTCTGACCTCTGATGCAGGGCAGGTGCCTGACAACGAAACATCATAGTGTACATGAGATAAGAGGATTGGATGATAGATTTTTTTTGTACGTCCGAGGCCAGGAGCATACGAGACTCTTGCCATCATGAAAAATGGTCAAGAGTCTCGCTTTGTTGTTTGCTCTGTTAGAGGGATTGGTTGTGCAGTATCTCTAACACGGCTGAAATTTCCTGTCGTGCCTGCTCATTATTGGCAATTTCGGCATGGACTTTTTCCCAGCCATGCATAATTGTGGTATGATCACGGCCCCCCAGCGCGGTCCCGATCTGTAGTAATGATGCGCTTGTCTCCTCACGCATTAAATACATAGCTACCTGGCGAGGCCAGGAGATAGCGCGGTCACGTTGTTTGCCACGTAACAGTGCCACATCTACGTTATAGTAGCGGCTGATACCATTCAGCACTTCACTAATGCTCAGGTTGGAGATTGAAGTCGGTTTCTTGTCATAAATATTTTCGAGTGCTTTGGCTGCGATATTGGCTGATAGTGGAGCATCATGAAGTGTCGCATACGCGATGACACGATTGAGTGCTCCCTCTAGCTCACGTACACTGCCGCACGCGGGTCGGGCGACGTATTCGATGACTGCTGGTGGAACAGTAAAGCGCAACGACTCACATTTTGAACGTAATATTGCCAGCCGATGTTCGTATTCGGGTGGCAGAACGTCTGCTAGCAAGCCCCACTCAAAACGGGAGCGCAAGCGGTCCTGTAAGCTGTTGATGGCTTTTGGTGGGCGATCACTTGTCACTACAATCTGCTTGTTTGCATTATGTAATGTATTGAAGGTATGAAAAAATTCTTCTTCGGTTGACTCTTTGCCCGCGATAAACTGAATATCATCCACCAGCAAAATATCAATCTGACGATACTTGGCCCGAAATTCTTCTGTTTTTTGAAAGCGGATCGCGTTTACGATCTCGTTCGTAAACTTCTCGGAGGTCGTATAGAGGACGGTGAGCCCTTCAGTTTCGCCCGCGTGTCCGATTGCATGCAGGAGATGTGTTTTGCCTAAGCCCACACCGCCATACAGAAATAAGGGATTGTACACACGGCCAGGATTTTCAGCAACCGCTAATGACGTTGCATGAGCCAGCTTGTTGGACGATCCCACAATGAAAGTGCTAAACGTATAGCGTGGGTTGAGCAAGCTCTCAGTCGGGAGTACGGGACTATATTCCTGTGGTTTGGCTGGTTCTGCTTGTATATGTTCCTCACGCATAGGATCACGCGGATGGTAGAACTGACGAATTTCTGGCGGTTCCTGATACGCAGGCACGGGCATATGATACGTTTCTTGTTGCTGTTCCTCATGCTCCATCACATGTTGTGGAGGCGTGGGGATAGGTGTAGACGTACGCGGCTCGATGCTGGTTGGTTCGTCCGTGGAACGCTTTCTCCGTAATGCTGAGGTCAGCCGTCCTTTGGTGAGTCGATAGGACCGTCTGGCTGCACTCTCATTTGTGGCATTTTTCTGATCCGGTATCTCTCTGGCAACGACAAATTGTATCTCCACGGTGGTACCCGTAATGTCTTCTAAGATAGAGCGGATTAATTTATGAAAGCGTTTTTCGAGATGTGACCGGGTAAAGGTCGTTGGTACTCGAATAACAAAGACGCCATCCTGAAAGGAGATTGCTGATGTTCCCTGAAACCAGGTTGTAAATACAGCAGGGCTTACCTTTGTTTGTAGTTGTTCAATTGCTGTTTGCCAGATTTGTTTTGCATTCACACGCAACACCCCTTTGGGGATAAGTTTTGAGTTCTTTATTTTCTGGCATTCAAATGACGAGCAATATCGTCTGTCTGGAGTAGAACGTCTCTGAATGCCTCTGAATATGAAATATTGCTGCTATTCTGTTCGAAGGGTCTTTTTCATCTCTTCTGCCCGTTTTTGTTTATAAACATAGGTGATTTTTGAGAAAAAATAAGGTCGTGACTCTTCTTTAGCGGTGGCAGAATGTAATGGTAGCATCAATTCCATGTACTGTAAAGACCTCCAATGCTCTCTTCAAACAATTATACCCGTTGGTGTTGCTATCGTGCTATTCATACCTGTTGGTCAGCAGGGGAGTTCCTATCCTATCCGAAAGAACAGGTATTTCTGTTGGTACCAGAAAACGGGGCCAGGTATAGGTTTTGGGTTCGAGATGGCCTATACTAGTGACTATATCGATTTCAATTGTAAGGAGCATGTATGTTTCTGCTCGAGAGTTTGTGGCGAAAAGGATATACGATTTTGGTTTTGAAATGTTCGCCAGCGCGGCTCTTTTCCCTGAAGAGGTTGTTCTGGTTCCTTTGTTTTTGTGTGTCAGGATGTTTATTACTTGCTGCTTGTGCCCCTTTTTCTACTTCTTCTAATATACATACATCGACATCAACAAAAACTGGAGCAGCGCAGCGTACGACAGGTCAGATTGCGCTTGCTCATCTTCCCTGGTGCCATCAGCCCGCTGCCGTGTTTCATGATATGACAGCGGTCACAACCGAGAATGGCGGAGGTACAGCGACCGCGTTTTCCAACTGGAATGATGTGAAGGCTCAAATTGGTTTTACCTGGTATTTGCCCGCGAGTTTGCCTGCTGGTAGTTGTTTGCTGAGTGCAACAGGCACTATTCATGATCCACTCTTTGGTAGCGAGCTTACTGTTTCTTATATTCTTCCAGGGCAGAACAGCCTTGTGCTTTCTCAGACACCAATGACACAGCCGGTTACATTTCAATGTAGCATTACTGACAAAACTCCTGCTCAGGCAATGCAAGAAGGGAATCCAACCGCGCTTCCATCGCTATCTGCAACTGTACCCCCCACGTCAAACGCATTACAGGTATGTAATGGTGTGCGAATGAAAACGAGTATCGTGTTTTCATCTGAGGGCGCGACTGCTACACTTCAGCGTTTTTTTCAGAGTTTGCAGCCTGATGTTGCCTGGGTACCCGCTGCATAAACACGATTGGATTTTTTATTGTTCGTGTTCGCTCTACTCGACGCTCAACTTGCACTTCTGGTATAATTGACTGAAGTTTTTATATGCACATGGTCGGTTTTATGCCGCGTGTATGCTAATGGGAGGAACGTTGATCATGGATAAATGTCCCTATTGTGGGGCTGAGACTCGGCCAGGGGATAACTTCTGTTTGAATTGTGGTAATCGCCTGCTTCCGGCTAATTCCTCACCTTCGCCACAGCAGGCTCCGTCTGAAACCAGTGGCTCCTCTGCCTCCGAGCTTGATGCATGGCAGACATCTTCCGAAGGTGGTGATTGGAACCATAGTGGGTTTGATGATGCGCATAGCCAGAATGCGGTCCTTGAGTCAGCGCCAGCAGGGGTATCTACTGCACAGGCGACACTGGATGCTGTTCAGGGGGCAGGAAGGTTTATCTTGCGTTCTGATAATGGTGAAGTGCTTCAGGAATATCCACTTGATAAGCCTGATATTATGATTGGTCGAGCGCCGACCAGCGATATCTTACTTTCGAAGGATAAATTGACGTCACGTCGCCATGCTTCTGTTCATTATGATCAGGGTCAGTATCTTTTAAAAGATGAGCATAGTGCGAATGGCACATTTGTGAATGGTCAGCAACTTGAAGAGGGGGCGACCTATCTTATGCATGATGGTGATCAGGTTGGCATTGGTGAGCATGAATTGCTTTTTCGAGCCTTTGGATCAGCATCGGCTGAGGTGGAGAATTTGCCTACTGTTGCCGAATCGCCGTATGACTCAGCTCAGCCTGAGATGACGTATCAGACCAGCAATGATGCGCCTGGAGTGACTGCCGCGACTGCTGGTGGTGATGATTATGGCACCTATGCTGCTGAGGCATTGAATGGAGTTGCCGAGTCTACCGGTGATGATGTTGCGTCTGAATACGTTCCTGCGACTGGATCAGAAAATTTCGTTACGTCTGTTGATGATGAGCCACAGGCACCTGAATTGGCGCATTATGAGCCTACTCCTGCAGTGTATGAGGAAGATGTTGCATTTGAAGCCGCTCCTGTGGCTGAAGCACCGGCACCGATAGTTGATGAACAGGAAATCCCTTCGGCTCCTGTCGCGCCTGCTTATGATTATGACAGCGCATCGCTTGCTCCGGCGGCAGAACCGGCTCCGGCTCCTTTGTTCTCTGCTCCGGTGGCAGAACCGGCTCCGGCTCCTTTGTTTTCTGCTCCGGCGGTGGCCAGTTCCTCACCTGTGCAAAATGTGGTGTTGGATGGAGAAACAACCTTTAATCGTTTCGCTACTATTTCCGCGCCAGCCCTGCCGGATATGAGCACCGTTATTGCGGCTCTTTCCACATTAGATGGGCAGTTTAGTGTTTTGCAAGAACAACTGAATGCGACACAGGCGGCACTGCGGAATCATGATAATGAGGTTGTACAAACGGCGAATCAGCTTCGTGAGGGTATTCGGCAGGTTTCAGAGCGCATGGATACAACGATTGCTGATGTTGCCCGTAGCCGTGAGGCGTTAGCCTGGGCGGAATTGTCTCAGTTGATGGACGATGTCATGAACAATCCACGTGATATCGAATATGTCACGAAACTGGCTCGTAAAGCACGAGAGTTAAACCGCATTTTCCAGGTACATCAGAATGTACTCAACACAATGGCGGAATGTAATAACTTGCTCCGTGGCATGATTGGCGAGGCTTAGTGACGAATATATTGGTATAAAGTGAGTGTGGGCGATGGATTTTTCAGGAGTATCGCCCGCTTCCTTTTGCCCTTATTTCCTTGTATGCAGTATGTTGTATACTTATCAAAATATTTAGCGGAAATGGCATGTACGAACAAATATCTACTCGTGAAGAAGTTGATACTGCCCATGCTTCTGATACAGGTGCGATTGAGCATTTTGATGCTATTGTAATTGGAGCTGGTCTGGGTGGTCTTTTGAGTGCAACTCAACTAGTGCAGCGTGGTAAACGTGTGCTTGTATTGGAGCGTTTACCGCATAGCGGAGGTCGGTTCACAGCCAAAAATTTCCATGGAGTCCAGGTAAGTACAGGGGCAGTCCACATGGTTCCTTTTGGAAGTAGCGGTGTACTCTCGCGTATGCTACAGCGTCTCCGGGTTCCGCATAGATTTTTTGATGCCGATGTATTTGGTTCCTTTCATGTGCATGGAAAACAATACCAATCACGTGGTGTGCTTGGTGTATTGAAATTTCTCGGACCGTTGCAGTCGTGGTGGTTTTTGCGTGCGGGCTGGTTGTTATTTTTTCAACCATTGCCACCGCATGAGCGGAAGATGACCTTTGACGTCTGGCTGCGGCGGCATATACCAGTTGAGCAATGTCCACAACTGGAGGCATTCTTTGCCAGTATTTCTCGTTTCGCGCTAAGTCTGGAATTAAGCCAGGTCAGTACGGCTGAAGTTGTTGAGACGACGAAGAATATGTTTCGTTTTAGTGCTCCGGCAATTGTACAGGGGGGATGTGGTTCGGTAACACAACAATTAGAGCAGCAATTGACCTTGCGTGGAGGGACGTTGCGTCTCTCTTGTGAAGTAGTGCAGCTCTTGCAAGAGGATGGTCGCATCTCTGGTGTTCGTGTGCGTGATAAAGCAAGCAAGATTGAGACGGTATATCAGGCACCGCTTGTGGTCAGTGATATTGGCCCGCGTGCGACAGAAGCCCTATTGCAGAGTCGCAGCATCAGGCAGGCTGATGTGCTCAAGTCGTATAAGGGCGAGCCGCGTGGCAAGAGTCACATGGTGGATGAGCAGAATATGCTCAGTGAGAGCATATTGCCGGAAGCAGTTGGTTTGAAGGTGCATATTTTGAGCGATGTGTCGCTCATTCCACATAAAGGGATCATGTATTGTCTGGATACACAGCGTATCGCTGGCATGGTCCAACCCACGAATAGTGATCCGACCCTGGCTCCTGCTGGAAAACATCTTCTCATCAGCCATCAAGTCATTTGTAGCAATAATGTTGAGGAAGAACGTGCGTTAGCACTGGCTGATTTGCGGATGCTCTTTGGTGATGTATTTGACACCCGGTGTCAGGTTTTGACAATGGGCACCTATCGAGGAGAGTGGCCTGTCAATCGTATCGCGCAAGGAGAAGATGTAGCACCAGAAATGGCGGTGGATGGCCTGTATCTGGTTGGCGATGCCGTAAAACCATCCGGATTTCTGATGGTTGAAGGTGTTGCTCAGAGTGTCAACCATTTTCTGGATTTGCTGGATACAGATCAGCAAGGGCGAGCAATTCCTCAGCGTCGGCGTAATGTGGTAGCTCCGCCTTCACGATTGTATGCATTGCGCTGGTTATGGAAAGCTCCTGGAAATTCTGGCAAATCATAAGGAGATGAGTTGCATGTTAGATAAAGAAGAAGTATCACAGGTTCCCCATTATTTGATTACTGGTGGGGAGCCTTTACATGGTGAAGTGACGTTGAGTGGCGCGAAAAACGCAGTCACGAAAATGGTCATTGCCTCACTTTTGACATCTGAGGCCTGTACGCTACGGAATGTACCCCTGTTAGGTGACCTGTATCTCACAATGAGATTATGTGAGCGATTGGGGGCGAGAATACAATTGGATGAAGAGCAGCACCAGCTTTCGGTGTGTGCCGAATCTATTGTGGAGTCGTTTGTGCCGCATGAGGTTGGTGGTCTGAATCGTATCGCGATCATGGCGGTTGGTCCGTTGTTACATCGCTGTGGTGAGGCTGTGATCCCGATGCCCGGTGGTGACCGTATTGGGCCGCGCCCTTTGAATTTCCATATCGAAGGATTACGCCAGATGGGGGCGGATATTGTTGAGCGTGATGGTTTCTATCATTGTTCGGTGTCAACACGCCTGCATGGGGCGACGATTTCGCTGCCATTCCCCAGCGTGATGGCGACGGAAAATTTCCTTATCACGGCTTCACTGGCAAAGGGTGTGACGATTATTGAGAACGCTGCTAATGAGCCTGAGATTATTGATCTGATCAAGCTGTTGCAGAAAATGGGCGCGATTATCGAGTTCAAGGTTGATCGCCGTATCGTCATTGAAGGGGTCGAGTCTCTGCATGGTGCCGCGCACACGCTTTTGAGTGATCGTAATGAGGCCGTTTCACTGGCGATTGCGACTTATCTGACAAAGGGCGATGTCTATCTGCGCCGTGCTCAACAGGATACACTATTGGCCTTTTTGAATACACTTTCCAAGATGCGCCTGCGCTTTGAGGTTGATGATGAGGGGATTCGCTTCATTGGCGATACCAAGGCTCCCCCCGCTATCGCGTTAGAAACCGATGTCCATCCCGGTTTTATGACGGATTGGCAGCAACCATTCACTATTTTATTGACGCAGGCAGAAGGTATATCGGTGGTGCATGAAACGATTTATGAGGATCGTTTTGGCTATACCAATGCTTTACGGCGTATGGGTGCTCAGATTGGGCTGTATTCCAAATGCCTGGGTGAAGTTGCCTGCCGCTTCCGTGAAAAAGAGTATCTCCATAGCTGTGTCGTAAGTGGTCCCACGCCACTCAAAGGGACACGTCTTGATATTCCTGATATTCGCGCTGGTTTTTCCTATATTCTTGCAGCATTATGCGCCGAAGGGACGTCTGAAGTCTACGGTATTGAGCATATTGAGCGTGGATATGAGCATATTGACGAGAAGTTGCGTTGTCTGGGTGCAATCATCGAACAGGTTGGATAATAGCTTCAGAGTCGTATTGCCAGCATAAAAAAGGAGCCGATTCTCATAATACTATTGAGAATTGGCTCCTTTTTTACGAGATTAACTTTGCATGCTTGAGCGGACTTCACGTAATTGTTCAGGAGTTAAGATTCTGAACAGGATTAAAAGATTTTCCAGATCATATTCCAGCCCCAGAGCATGGAGTTCCTGTCGGATACGCCCAAGAGCACTGATCTGTGTTGTATTAATAAGTCCATAGCTGACCAGTCCAGCCGCTAATAATTGGTCGGGTGTGAGTAACTTAAACATCAATAAAATTTCACCAAGTTGATAATTGAGATCGACTCCCCGTAGCATCCTCTGTATATTTTGTGCTACTTCCAGGCGATCCTGGGGTACGAGATGGCCATCGAGCAAGACTTGATTGAGAGAGCGTGTTGCTCTACCGTTCAGTACCTGTGGTTGGACACCTTGCTGTTGTGCGGATAGCTCAGGCATTGGTGGCAGGCTCTGGACGATATCAAGTAACATGGCACTGTTCGTTGACATACTCTCTTCAATGCTGGTACGTTGCTTTTCCTGGCTCCAATTTTCAGGTTGTTGGGGCTGCTTTTGGGGTTGCGCGGGAGATGGTGCAGGGTTCTCTTTCTTGCTGTTCAGTTCAAACTCTGCCTTTTTCTCCAGTACAGTTTTGAGCATCCCTTTTAGCTCTTCACTTTGTAACTGTGTGTTTACCTCCGCTGGTTGAGATTGGTGTGCTGTTTGTTTTGGCGTTGCCGGTGTTTGTGCTGGTGGTGTCTGCGTTTGCGTCTGAGCTGGTGCCGCTGTGGTGGGTGGCATAGGCGAAGCAATAGAAGCCAGCGGCGTTGGATTGGTGGTTACTTGTGATGGTGTGTTGGATTGCTGGCTGTAGTGCAGATGTGTTTGAACACTGGAACGTCGCGTCCCATCATTTTGTGTGTGGCTTGCCGGAGTTCGTTCAATCGGCATATCTTGAATAGGAGAGGCACGTAATGGTTGTACACCGGCAGGTTCGTTCAGATTAGAGTATGTTGTGCGTGGTGAAGAGGGGATATACGCTTTAATGGGGCCTGAAGGTTGCTGCAACTGGTCCGTATGGGAAGGAATGTCGATGTTGCTCAGATGTTCCTCTCGCTCGATTATGGTATGCACGGGCGATGATGACCTTGTCTCTTCATATGGAAGGGAGGGGGGAAGGGTATCAAATGGTGATGGTTGCGCAAATTTGTCGGCTGTTGGTGGTAATGGATCGACTATTTGATAGTCGATATTGCCTGAAGTTGTCGGTTTGTTATTATGACTGTGTGTATTTATGGTTGGCTCTGGCGTTACCGTCGTTGGTGTGGTTGGAATTGGCGCTGGCATGGTCGGAACGGGCGATGGTGGTGGTGTGGTGGGTGGCTCTTCGTGAGCAGGTGCGCGGAAACCTTGCAGCATGCGTGAGAGCTGTGCAAGTCCAGATTCGTTTGATGTATCGGTACGGAATTGACCATTTGCTAACTGTTGCAGGGCTGAATCAGATGGTGCAGGCATGGATGGCGTAGTATTTGAAGATTGTGTCTCTTGATAGTTCTGCTGTGTCACGTAGCTATTTTCTCCCAGGGAGAATTGTCCAGCAGAACGTTGACCAGGGTTGAGAACAGCACGGATCTTTTCTGAATATGACTCTTCCTCAGTTAATCCCATACCTGTTGCGGGTGATTGTATAGGATAAGGTTCTATATGTGCTGGATTGGTTGTTGCTGGTTGCACAGGTATGCTCCCTGTATTCGTCGGAGGTTGTGATAGAGCGGACAGAGCGGATTTGGATGGTATGATATGGGCGTTTTGATCTGAGTAGAAAGTGGTATGAAGGAGTCCTCCCTCATTTCTTGTGCTTGATGATGGCGTGGATGGCGGTGTTGATGGCGCGGCAGGATAAGACCCTGTATTGGTTGGTGGGGTCGTCGCGATCTTTGGAACGCGTGGCATTGTGCTCAGACCCGTCTCTGAACTTCCTGAAGGAACACGAGAGCGGATAGCATCTACCATTTGCATGACACCTGCCATGCCATCAATCTCAATATCGGCCATTGTATTTTGCGGACGGTCTTCAACATCACGAGGTCCATAACTCGCGAGATTAGCACAGAGAAATGTTAGCACCTGTACTTTATGATCTCGCCTCTGCGCGTCCAGCGCCACCCAGAATTCGCGACGTGCGGTTGCAGCTTGCGCCAGATTCACCAGTACCAGGCGTATTGAATGACGTGCAATCGCATCAAAAACTTCGACCGCAGTTCGTGCTGTATGACAGCTATATCCTGCTAATTGTAATTCGCTTAATACTAATGTTGCTAATTGTTGGTCCCGCTCAAAGAGAAGAATATGTGGTCCACCTGTGCTTATGTTCATAACAGTCTACTCCAGTTGTCGCCCGCTAGATAACTGAGTTTTACAGGGGGTGTGGTGTTCTCGATTTTTGCCTGATCCTCACTTCATCGTCCTCAAGCCACAGCTACAATCTACCCCTAGTAACAGACATCGGAAGAAGGTTTGATAGAGGGAGGCATCAACTTGTGACACCATTACAAATGTCGGCTATTGCTTTTGGCTGATCTGTGTTGATGGTAATCTTCTCTGTAGAATGTGAGATGAAACAGAGCGATTCTGATCATCTTGGCCTCTCTCGCGCTGCGCCGTGTCTGTATCGGGGGTAGTATAGCATACATATTCTGTAATGTCATAATTGTTGGACCTTGCCTATGACTATTGACGCATGTCCTTGCTTTCTGCTTTTCATCTATAATATACAGAGTGAAAATATGGTACCGGGAATGTCTTTTTATTGTATGGAGTGTGTTTGTTTGATGTCACAGACGAAATTTTCTAATCACAGCTATTCTGCTGTAATTGCTCTGTTAACAGATTTTGGTTTGCGCGATGGCTATGTTGGTGTGATGAAAGGTGTCATGGCTGGTATTTATGCCGATGTGCAGATGATTGATATCACGCATGAGGTGCCAGCGCAGGATATCGCGACAGGAGCCTGGGTGCTGGCGACAAGTTATCGCTATTTTCCTGCGGGAACGATTTTTCTCTGTGTCGTTGATCCTGGGGTTGGGAGCCAGCGCCGTCCAATTGTACTGCATGCGGGCGACTGGTTTTTTGTTGGTCCTGATAATGGCCTCTTCAGTTATATTCTGGCAGAGCAACCTTTGCATAAGGCTGTCGCGTTGACGAATGCCAGTTATCGCCTGTCTCAGGTGAGCACGACGTTCCAGGGGCGCGATCTCTTTTCGCCGGTTGCCGCTCATATCGCACGTGGAGTGGAACTGGCACAGCTGGGGTCAGAGATTACTCCGGCTACACTGCAACGTTTCGCAGTAGATGTGCGTGGAACATTGGCGGAGTATATAGAAGCACAGGTTGTGCATATCGATCATTTTGGCAATGTGATTACTAATATTGTGCAAGAACTGGTGCCTGATTTCTTGCAGGGGCCGGAATTACAATTGCAAATTCCCGTTCGTAATATCACCATAACCGAACGCCGTCGTTATTTCGCTGATGCAGGTGAAAGGAGTACAGCGCGGTCCCTCCCTTTTCTTTATATTGATAGTTCTGGGTATATTGGTGTAGCGCTGCAAAATGCCAGCGTTGCGGCTCATCTTGGTATTCAGGTGGGTGATCGGTGTCTGCTCAGTTATCGCTAAGTACACCGTTCGCATGTTTCATAAGTAGAAAGGGAGCAGAGGTGAGGAATATAGAAAGAGTAGAACGCGAGCGAAGTGGAGAAGTCATACGTCGGAAGCAGTGGTTTAGCTTGAGGAATAGATAATTGTAGAAAAGCGAAATCAAAGAGAAACAAAAAGTAGTATAAATAAAAAAAATATCCCTGATGTGTGAAAATCGTATGAAAATCAGGATAAAACCTCATGTATGATTGTTGTGGTATCAACGTTCTTCCGGCTTTACAAGCACGTTGATAACAACAACCAATGGTTTTACATTCCCTCTTAACTTAAAGGAAGAAATATGCTATAATGAGCTTATACCCTTGAAGAGAATGGGATATTATGGTAGAGGTAACTGCTGTGGGGAGGGGTATTCGACTACTGGCGTTGTTCGTCTTGTACCTGCATGCTAGAGTTAGAAAGGGACCATTTGAAACAGCGTAGGAGCATCGCCATGATGCATATCTCAATCTCAACTGCATCCCACCTTATCCAATCTGTGGGTTGGACTCAAACAATTATAACTAAAAATACTACAGAATATCCTCCGACATGTAGAAAGGACTGGCTTGCGCGGGGCATTCATCGAGCAAGATTTCGGTCCTTTTGTAGTTTTCCCTTAGCACTGTAACCCAACGATAGTTGAAGTAATGAGGTACCAGGAGGATGTACATAGCCGTGCAACCGCAAATAACCTCTTCATATCATTTCCGATCACGTAGTGTGTTTTCTGGTTTGTTCCCGTAGAAGAGTAGAAGAGTGTAGTGACAGGAAGTATCCCGGGAAGGGGGGAGGAACTATCGTTCCTGCTGATTCTTTCACTACTAGTCATATACAGAGAGGATGAACTATGGATCTGGTGAAGCGGTTAGAAGAATATCGGGACCGTGAGCGTGAACTATTGTGGGAAGGTGTCTTCGCACAATACTTTGAGTTCGCGTCAAAAAGACCCGAAGTGACTCGACTCTCTCATGAGCGCATTTATCATATGATTATGGACGCGGGGTCTGAAATCAGTCGTAATGGTGATCCCCACTATACCTTCTTTGATGAAGAAATTTTCGGTATTGAGAAGCCGCTACAGCAGATCGTTGACTACTTCCACTCAGCCGCACAGCGTCTGGAAGTGCGTAAGCGTGTTCTCTTACTGATGGGACCTGTAGGTGGAGGTAAGTCCACGATTGTCTATCTGATTAAGCGTGGTCTGGAGGCTTATAGCCGTACTCCAGATGGGGCCATTTATGCGATCAAAGATTGCCCGATGCATGAAGAGCCTCTCCATCTTATTCCTCATGAGTTGCGTTCCGATATTGAGAAAGAGTTCGGTCTGTACATTGAGGGTGATCTGTGTCCGCACTGCCGCTATATGGTTGATAATGTCTATCATGGGCGTATTGAAGAAGTCCCTGTGAGACGTATCACTTTTAGTGAGAAGTATCGTATTGGTGTCGGCACATTTACGCCTTCGGACCCGAAGAGCCAGGATATCAGCGAACTGGTTGGTGGTATTGACCTTTCGACCATTGGTGAGGTTGGTGTCGAAAGTGATCCACGTGCGTATCGTTTCGATGGTGAACTGAACATTGCGAACCGTGGTGTGATGGAATTCGTCGAAATGTTGAAGACGGATGAGAAGTTCCTGTATGTGTTGCTGACACTGAGTCAGGAGCAGAACATCAAGACGGGCCGCTTTAGTATGATTTATGCTGACGAAGTTGTTGTGAGCCATACCAATGAGCATGAGTATCAATCCTTTGTGGGCAACAAAAAATCTGAAGCATTGCAAGATCGTATTATTCTGGTCAAGGTTCCCTATAACCTGCGCGTCTCCGATGAAGTGAAAATTTATGAGAAACTGCTGAAACAGAGTGCGCTCAAGAGCGTCCATATTGCTCCGTACACATTGCGTATCGCCAGCATCTTTGCATTGCTGACCCGTCTGGAGCCGTCCAAGAAGGCCGGGATGAGTCTGATGAAGAAGCTCAAACTCTATGATGGTGAGGATATTGAGGATTTCAAGCAGAAAGATGTGCGCGAGCTGCAAGAAGAGGCCGTACGAGAGGGCATGGATGGCATCTCTCCTCGCTATGTTATCAACCGTCTTTCAAATGCTCTTATCAAGCATAACGTGACCTGCATTAATCCTATCGATGCCTTGCGTGCCTTGCGAGATGGCCTGGATCAGCATACCAGCATTACCCGTGAAGAGCGTGATCGCTATCTCAATTTTATCAGTGAAGCACGTAAAGAATACGATGAGGTTGCGAAGAAAGAAGTGCAACGGGCTTTCGTCTACTCTTATGAAGAGTCGGCGCGGACGATGTTGAACAACTACCTGGATAATGTTGAGGCGTACTGTAACAAAACCAAGTTGCGCGACCCGATTACTGATGAGGAAGTTGAGCCAGATGAGCATCTGATGCGCTCGATTGAGGAACAGATTGGCATTTCCGAAAACGCGAAGCGTTCGTTCCGCGAGGAAATTCTGATCCGCATCTCTTCACTGGCTCGTAAAGGTCAGAGCTTTGACTATACCAGTCATGAGCGTCTGAAAGAAGCAATTGAGAAAAAGTTGTTTGCTGATCTGCGCGATGTGGTGAAAATTACCACCTCTACACGCACGCCAGATAAAGAGCAGTTGCGCAAGATTAATGAAGTCGTTGACCGTCTGATGTCAGAGCATGGCTATTGTCATGTTTGTGCAAATGAAATGCTTCGCTACACCGGGAGTCTCTTGAACCGCTAGTCTCTTTGTGTTGGTTGGGGCAGAAGCATCTGATCTGTATAAGAACCTGTTGCGTTGGGATGTATGTATGCATCCCACAACAGGTGCTTATCCTCCCTCCACACAGTATCTACAGTTCTGTTTGTACATTTCCGGTAATTGCGAGTAGAAGAGGAGAATAGTCCATGTCTGTCTCCCAGCATGACTGGTCATTACACCGCAAGGGACAAATTGATCAGGAGCGCCATAAAGAAAAGATCCGCGAGGCGATCAAGAAAAATCTCAGCGACATTGTGAGTGAAGAGAGTATCATTCTGTCCGATGGCAAAAAGTCGGTGCGCGTCCCGATTCGCTCTCTGGAAGAGTATAACTTTCGCTATGATTTTAATCGCCAGCAGCATGCGGGTCAGGGCAATGGCAAAAGCAAGGTTGGCGACGTGGTTGCTCAGGAGCCAAAGCAGGGGAAAGGGAAAAAAGGGGATGCAGGCAAGGATGCTGGCTATGATTATTATGAAGCGGAGATCTCGATGGAGGAACTCTCTGCGCTGATTTTTGAGGACCTTGGCCTGCCAAATCTTGAACAGAAACGTCAGCAGGAACTCCAGACAGAGGCTGTGCGCTTTACTGATGTGCGTAAAAAAGGGACGATGGCAAATCTGGATAAGAAGCGCACGATTATGGAGAACATCAAGCGTAATGCGGCTAAAGGTGAGGCTGCCTTTCACGGTATTAAATCTGAGGATCTGCGCTTTAAAGTGTGGGAACCCACGATTAAGTATCAGTCTAATGCTGTCGTGATCGCGATGATGGATATCTCCGGTTCGATGGGTGAATTTGAGAAATATATCGCACGGAGTTTTTACTTCTGGATGGTGCGTTTCCTGCGCACAAAATATAATAATGTACAGATCGTGTTTATCAGTCATCACACTGAAGCAAAAGAGGTGACGGAAGATGAGTTCTTCCATAAAGGGGAGAGTGGTGGTACGCAGGTGTCTTCGGCGTATGAACTGGCGTTGCATATCATTCAGGAACGCTATAATCCTGCGGACTGGAATATCTATCCTTTCCACTTCTCGGATGGTGATAATCTGCCCTGGGATAATGATCGTTGTGTGCAACTGGTCAACAAGTTAATTGAGTTGT